>Ga0209018_1001699_pt1 | contig 17157 bp, 12 predicted proteins | sample YNPBryBLVA2012_FD_185814 | JGI IMG/M metagenome (GOLD analysis project Ga0209018, IMG submission 185814) | Anoxygenic and chlorotrophic microbial mat microbial communities from Yellowstone National Park, USA - YNP Bryant BLVA 2012 (SPAdes)... ...
GCAGGATCTGCGGAGCCGTCCGGCTCGGGACGATTCTCAACCGGAACTTCGATTTCGTGGATTTCGTGCGGGAGAACATCTTCACGGCCGCGACCTACGACGGGAAGAACCTGGGGACCGTGACCCTGTTCCAGGGAGACGTTCGAATCACGACGAACGTGATCGGCCCGGACGGAGAGCGGGCGGTCGGCACGCGCGTTTCGGCCGAGGTCTACGATCGGGTTCTGGTGGAAGGCAGGACCTGGACCGGGCCGGCTTTCGTGGTGGACAGTTGGTACTTGTCGGCTTATGAGCCTCTCAAAGACATCGAAGGAAACATCCTGGGGATGCTCTATGTGGGGATTCTCAAGAAGCGCTACGACGACATGCGCAACCAGGCCGTGGCTCTGTTTCTGCTGGTGTCTGCGGTCGGCGTGGTGGGCGCAGTCTTTCTTTCCCTCTGGCTTTCCTCGAGGCTGGCCAGGCCCCTGGTTCGGCTCACGGCGGGCGCTGCCGAGGTCGCCCGTGGGAACCTGAGCTACCAGCTCCCAGGGCCTTCCCGGGCCGAACGGGACGAAATTCACAAGCTCACCCGTGCCTTCAACCAGATGGTGGCCGCCCTTCGGGAGAGAACCGAGGAGCTCGGCCGCAGCCGGGACGATCTCCAGAGAACCGCGAACGCCTTGCAGCAATGGGTCCAGAACTACCTCGAGGCCTTGGAATTCATCACCCACGAGCTCAAGAATCAGATCGCGGCCATGAAGATCAACCTGCTGGCCGTGCGGGACGGGTACGTGGGCCAGGTGAGCCAGGAGCAGAAAGAGGCCCTGGACGATGTGGGGCAGGCGATTCACAGGGCCGAGGAGATGATTCTCAACTACTTGAACCTTTCCCGGATCGAGAAGGGGGAGCTTCAGGTCCGAGCCAGGCCCGTTCACGTGGAGTCGGACGTGCTTCGGCCGGTCCTGAGCAACTTGCGAGGCCGGCTGGAGGCCAGGCGGATGCAAGTGGAAGTGGACTGCCAGGAGGATCTGATCGTTCAGGCCGATCCCGCCCTGCTCCAGATCGTCTGGGAGAACCTGCTGGGCAACGCGGCCAAGTACGGAAAGCAGGGAGGCCGGGTTCGAGTCTCGGGACGCCGCATCGCCGGAGGCTTGGCGGAGTTTCACGTGTGGAACGACGGCCCAGGCGTACCGGCGGATCAACTGGGGCGTCTGTTCGAGAAGTTCTTTCGCATTCCCTCCCAGGTCGAGCAGGAACGGGGGACCGGGCTCGGCCTCTTCCTCACCCGAGAGATCCTGAGGCGCCACCGGGGGGACATCCGCGCTGAAAGCGAGTACGGGCGGTGGATCGACTTTATCTTCACGCTGCCCGTGCCCGACGCTCTTCTGGAGGTCGGCCGGAGCGACGAAAAAGCCGATACGGACGACCGGCGGTGAAACGTGCTCCGGAAAGGGGAAGGGGGCCGCAACAAGGAGAAAAGAAAGACCATGGAGGAATCCGAAAGGCAGGAACACCCAAGGCCTCCGGCTCACAAGATCCTGGTTGTGGACGACGAGATCGGCATCCGCAAAGGCTGCGACCGGGTCCTGCGCTCAGAGGGCCACGAGGTCCTGCTGGCCGAAAGGGGCGCCGAAGGAATCGAAATCCTCAAGGCCCATCCGGAGATCGATCTCGTCCTGGTGGATCTCAGGATGCCGGGCATGAGCGGATTCGAGTTCCTCGACGAGGCGCGGACCCTTGCGCAGGAGACCGTCTTCGCCGTGATCACCGCCTATGCCACGATCGAATCCGCCGTGGAGGCCACCAAGCGGGGAGCCTACGACTTCATCGCCAAGCCCTTCACCCCGGACGATCTCCTGCGGCTCGTCAACCGGGCCCTCGAGCGGGTCACTCTGATCCGGGAGCGCAACCGCCTTGAGGCCGAGCGCAGGCAGCGGCTGCTCGAGCTGGCTGCGGAAAAAGGACGGCTTCGGACGATCGTGGACTGCATGGCTGACGGCGTGCTGGTCTGCAACGCCGAAGAGAGACTGGTCCTGTTCAACCCCGCAGCCCTGAACATGTTGGATTTCGCTCCCGTGGCTGAGGAGCCGCTTCCTGCGCGGGATCTGCCTTGTGCGGGATTCGTCTCTCTGCTCGAAGAAGCTTCCCGGGAGAAAAAACATCTTTCGGCTGAAATCAAGCTGGGGTCTGGACCGGCCGAGAGGTGGGTTCTCGCCAACGTGGCCCCGGTGCTGGATCCGACCTCCGGCTCCTTTCTCGGGACGGTTTCGGTTCTTCGGGACGTAAGCGAGCTCAAACGGGTCGAGCACCTCAAGGCCCAGTTCGTGAACATGGTGGCCCACGAGCTTCGGGCGCCCCTGGCGGCCGTGGACAGCTACCTCGCGGCCATGGAGGAGGGCTACGTGCGCGAGCCCGGCAAGCAGCAGGAAGTCCTAAACCGCTCGCGGCAGCGCATCCGGGCCCTTCTGGATCTGGTGGCGGACCTCTTGGACGTTTCACGCATGGAAACCGGAACGACCAGGCGCGAGATTGTGGCCCTTGATCTTGTCGCCGTCCTGAAAGAGGTTGCGGACCTCATGACTCCGACGGCCGAAAAGTCCGGCGTGACCTTGGATCTCTCTGCGGAGGGGGAGCTCCCTCCTGTCGCAGCGGACCGGGAGGAGATGGCCAGGCTTTTTACGAACCTCGTGAGCAACGCCGTGAAATACAACCGCAAGGGAGGCTCGGTTCGGGTCACCGCGGGCCTGGAGGGGCCTTATCTTCGAGTCGAGGTGCGGGACACCGGTGTGGGAATCAGCAAGGAGGGTCTCGAGAGGCTCTTTTCCGAATTCTTCCGCGAAAAGCGGGAGGAAACCCGACACGTCACAGGGACCGGCCTCGGATTGAGCATCGTCAAGCGAATCGTGGATTTCTACCAGGGCCGGATCGACGTGCAGAGCGAACTGGGAAAGGGCTCCGTTTTCACTGTGCGGCTGCCTGTTTCCTCGTGATCCAGGGCGGGAAGGCCCTGGGTTCAAGACTGTTCCCACCCCGGTCACGCACTTTGGGCCTGAGCCCGCAGGCTCTCCAGATCCTTCAGGATTTTGGCCCTGTACCGGGCGGCCGAGGTCCACCAGGATCCGGTCCCCTTCGACCCGGCTGGCGATCTCCACGGTGCCGCCGCGAGGGCCAAGGGCGTCCAGAGCGTTGTTGACCAGATTCATGAAGACCTGCTGCATCTCGGATGGCGAGACCCGAAGGGGCGGGAGGTTGCCGGCCAGGTGCGCCGAAAGGCGGACATGCGGGTTGTCGATTCTCTTCGCGCAGTTCTGGACGACCTCTTTGAGAAGGTCGTCGAGCTGAATCTCTTTGACCTTGGGGTCTGTCCTGCGGGCGAAGCTGAGCAGGTTTTGGGTGATTTCCTTGCAGCGAGCCCCTTGGGTCTTGATCTGCTTGAGGGCCCTGCGGAATTCCTGGAGGTTTGGGCTTTCCTGGAACGCCTCTTCGTCGAGAAGATCCTCGATCCAGCCCGCCTCTTCCACCATGATGGCAACCGGGTTGTTGATCTCGTGGGCGATGCCGCCGGCCCGTTCCGCCAAAGAGCCCACCCGGGCCGGGTGGAAAACATCGTGGACCTGTCGTTGGGGTGGTCTGGCGGCGTCCCGATCCATGCCGGCGGCATCCGAGGACTCGGCTGCGATCCCGGACACAGTGCGTGCGGGCACCATCCGCCGGGAGAGAAACCCGGCCAGGAGCACCATGAGCAAGCCGCCGGCCGCCAGAAGGCCGAGCGCCAGGGGCCAGAAAAGCCAAGAAGCTAATGGGGGAGCATGACGGGCATCCCCATCAGGGGCCAGATGAGCCAAACGAAAAGCGCCAGCACACCCATGAGAAGCAGGCTTGCTGGGATGCCGGCCCTGAAAAACTCGGCAGAGGTGAACTGGCCGCTGCCGTACGCGATCGCGTTGGGGGCGGCGCCCACGAGGAGCACGAAGGGCATCCCGGCCGTGACCAGGGAAGCGAAAAAGACGACGTCCGGAGCCACTCCGAGATACGGGGCGATCACGAGCGCCACGGGCAGGGAGATCGCGATGGCCGCCACGTTCATGATGAAGTTCGTCATGACGAGCACGAAAAAGGCGATGCCCAAAATGAAGACAAAGGCCGGGGCGTGCTGGAACATGGCCAGCCACTGGACCGCGAGCCACTTGGCCGCTCCGGTCTTCCAAAGGCAGAAGCCGATGCTCATGGCGCCTCCGAAGAGAAGAACGATGTTCCAGGGGATCTCCTCGAGGTCCTTGACCGTCAGAATTTCCGTGAGAAAGAAAAGCAGCGTGGCCAGCAGAATGATGGCGCTTTTGTCCAAGGGCTGAAGAAGGGGGACGAAGGACCTCAGACTCAGCGCGGCGATGGCGGAAAAGACGATGACGAGCGCCAGAAGCTCGGACCGGGTGATCGGCCCGAGCTTCGCATAGAGATTCTGGGCCCTTTCCCGCAGACCGGGGATCGTTTTCCGCTCGGGAGGAAAGACCATAAGGAAAAAGAGCCACAGGAGGATCACCATGGTCCAGCCCAAGGGGAACATGTAGTAGGAGAGTTCGAAGAAGCTGACCTCGCGGCCCGTGAAATCCCGGAAAAAACCAATGGCTACCGCGCCCCGGGCCGCGCCCAGGAGCGTGATGATGCTGCCCGCCCCGGCCGTGTAGGCCATGCCGATGAAGAGGCCCTTTCCGAACCGGGTGGGCTTGTTTTCCTCGTCGTAGAGGGAATAGATCGCCATGAGCAGGGGATAGATCGTCGCAGCCACGGCCGTGTGAGCCATGAGGTGCGTCAGGGCCGCGGTCATCACCATGCAGCCGAGGTAGATCCGGGCCGTGCTCTCGCCCACCAGGACGAGCATCATGTAGGCGAGCCGCTTCGTGAGGCCGGTCTTGGTGAAGACCATGCCGATGACGAGCGAGCCGAAGATGAACCAGACCGAAGGATCCATGAAGTCCGTAAAGGCCGCCTGGGCCGGCCGGATGAGAAACAGGGCCTGGAGGACGCCGATGGCGATCCCGGTGACGCCGATTGGCAGGACTTCGAGGACCCACCAGGTGCCGGCCAGCAGGAACAGGGCGATGGCGGCCTTGCCCTGGTGGCTGAGCGGGAAGTGTTCGCCCTTGGGGTCCACGGCGTCAGGCCACATCGGAGAAAAATACACGAGGAAGAACAGGGCGACGCCGAGGGAGATGAAAAGAATCCGTTTCCAGTCGATCCGCCTCGGGGGCTTGGCCATGCGGATCGTCTCCGGCATGGGCGGGAGCCCGCCAGAGGGCAAGGGTTTCTCGGCTGTGGGTGTTTTTTTCTTGAACATCCGCTGTCACCTCTTGTTGGGAACGGGAGCGGGAACGAACCAGCCGGAGTTCCGAGACCTACTCGGCCTGCTCAGGGGCCGCTCAAAAGCGGCAGACCCAGGGGCGGCCACACCCAAAGAAGGAACAAGGCCAGAACCAGGGCAAAAAGCAGTGTGGCTCCCACGCCTACTCGGAAGAATTCGGCCTGGGAGAACTGGCCGCTTCCGTAGGCGATCACGTTCGGAGCCGATCCGTAAAGGAGAATAAAGGGCGTCCCAGCGACCGCCAGGAGCGCGAACAGCATGACCTCCGGAGAGATCCCGGCCCGCAGGGCCACGGCCAGGCCCACCGGAATCGCAATCGCGACGACCGCGACGTTCATCATCCAGTTGATCGTCAGGAACACAAGAAAGACCGTTACGGTCAAAAGCGCCAGCGAAGCCTTCCCCTCGGGGGTGAGCGGAAAGGGGCTTCCGTCGGCGTTCAGGGCAGAGGGCCAGGGAGGAGAGAAATACACGAGGGCGAACAGCACTCCGCCGAGGCAGAGAAACAGGAGCCTTTTCCAGTCCACCTCGCGGGCCGTTCTGGCGAGGCAGACCGTTTCGGGCATGGGCGGTAGGCCGTCAGGGTGCCGTTTGGGCTCTTTGGGCTTCTTGCGGCTCCAGAGCATCGCGTTTCCGGCCGATCCCTTGGATCCGAGTCGGGTTTTGGAGGGAAGGTTCTTAGAGGAGAAGCAGAGCGATCTCGTGAAAAGCGTCCACGGACCGAACCACGCCGACCACCCTCCCTTCTTGGAGCACCGGGAGCTGGCTCACGTTGTTGTCCACCATTTCATAGATCACCTTGATCAAGTGGTCGTCGGCGTCCACCGTGGCCTGGATCGGAAGCATCACCTCGCTCACGGGACGCTCGGCCCTTTTGCGGATGCCCTCGAGGAGCTTGTCGTAGGAGAGTTCCGAGAGATTCGGATCCACTTTGACGTCGAACATCTCCTTTCGCGCATCGAGGGGCTTGTTCAAGAGAAATTCCGGCTCGAGCCCGCGGAGGATGTCTCTGCGCCGGGCCATGCCCAGGAGCTCGTACGCCTCGTTGAAGACGAGTACGACCCGGGGCAGGGACTTGCGGCCGTGGATGTCGAACTCGGACTTCTCGAATTCCGCGATGGCCTGACGGAGCGTGAACCAGTAGGGGACGTGGGGATACTTGTCGAGAGGAATCATGATGTCGGCTGCGCGTTTGGCTCGAATCATCGTCCGCTCCTCTTTCGGGAAAGGGGGTTTTTTCCTTTTCGGTCGGCCCGTGCCGGAAGGCCGCTCCTCGCCGGTCATCCTCCAGGGGCGGCTTCGGCTTGAAGGGCCTGCTCGATCGCCGCCTCGCTCAGACCTGACCGCCGGACCATGGCCGCCCGGTCACCGGCGCACCGCTCGGCCAGCCTCCGGATGTATTCCCTCTCAAAAGCGCGGCGGGCCTCCTCGAAAGGCTCCTGTTCGAAGAGCACGGAGATGCGCGCGGCCTCCTTCTTGAGTTGCTGCCAGCGCATCGCCCGGTCCACGGTGAAGATGATCTGTTCCTTCTTGAAAGGCTTGGTGATGTAATCGAACACGCCCAGAGAGAGCGCCTCGATCGCTGTCTCCAGGGAACCGAAGGCTGTGATCATGATGACTTCCTCGGGGCGCTTTTTCTCCTTGATCATGCGCAGGATGTCCATGCCGTCCAGGCCGGGCATCTTCAGGTCCGCGATGATGAGGTCGAAAACCCCCTCCTCCAATATCCTGGGAACCTCGAGGGAGTTGCTGGTCGTCGTGATGGCGTAAGGGGTCTTCTCGGTGATGATGCGCTCGAGCAGCTTGAGCATGTGTGGCTCGTCGTCCACAGCCAGGATGCGCTGTTTCATGGGTTCGCTCCTTCCGATGCTTCTTCGCCGTGCCAGACCGGCATGGAGACCGTAAAGGTCGTACCGCTCGGCTTGTCCGGGTGATCCTCGGCGGAGGTGCTCACGAAGGAAATCCGGCCGCCGTATTTCTTCACGATCCCGTAGCAAAGAGACAGCCCCAGTCCCGTCCCTTCCCCCACCTTCTTGGTCGTGAAAAAGGGATCGAAGATCTGCGGCTTGATCCGGTCCGGAATTCCCACCCCGTCGTCCGTGACGCTCACGTGTACCCAGTCTCCCTCCTGCCGGGCCGACAGGATCAAACGGCCGCCGCCCTTCTCCATGGCCGACACCGAGTTGTTGACGAGATTGAAGATGACCTGCTGAAACTCCCGATCGTCTCCGCGGACCCGGGGGAGCCCGTCCGGCAGGTCCAGGACGAGCTCGATTTTTTTCGTCATGAGGGTATTGCGGACGATGTTCATCACGGTCTGGACGCTTCGGTTGATGTCCACGGTGTCTTCGAGGCCTTCGGTAATCCGGGCGAAGGCGAGAAGGTTCTCCACGATCTTCTTGGCGTGCTTGCCGTTGTATTCGATCATCTTGAGATCTTCGTGCTCGGGGGACCCCTCGGGAAAGCGCTCGAGCAAAAGATCCGCGAAACCCAGGATGATAGCCAGAGGGTTGTTGATCTCGTGAGCCACGCCCGCGGCCAGAGTGCCGATCGAAGCGAGCTTCTCGGTGTTGTAGATGCGCTGGTCCATTTCCATCTTCTCGGTGACGTCCCGGCTGATCCCGAGCACCTGGTAAATGGTTCCGCTTTCGTCCCGGATCGGGATGAGCTTGGTGCTCAGGTGCACTTTGCGTCCCTTGACCGAGATGGTGTGCTCGTAGAAGAGGTTCGAGCGCTGCTCGAGCAGCCGGTCGAGCTGCCGCCGCATGAAGGAGGCGTCCTGGGCCGGGAACAGATCGTCCAGGCGCCGGCCGATCCAGTTTTCTGGATTGGTCATGTCGAGATCGGCCGGGACCCCTCCCTCGGGCTCCCGCACCACCAGGTGCAGAAACGTCTCCACGCTGTGCCGGTTGAGCAGGACGACCCGCATGTCCAGGTCCAGAATGTAAATGAGGTCCGTGGCCTGTTCGACGACCCGCTGGTAGATCCGCTCCCTCTCGTGGAGATCCGCCTCGGTTTGTTTGACCCGCTCCTTGAGGGCCCTGGAGATCCGTTGTTGATAGAGAAGGGCGACCAGTCCGAACACGAACATGCCGAGGATCAGAGCGGCTTCGGCCGCGAAGTGCCTCAGGTACACCCCGTGGACCGCTTCGGCCACTTCGCTGATCGGCGCCACGACCGCGACCGACCAGGTGTGGGCCGCAGAAACGGCTTTGCCCCGGACCGGCGTGAAGGCGATGAGCTTCGTCACCTGGTGCTCGATGCCCCCGTGCCAGCCGCTCACGTACACCCCCGTGCCCTGCTCACCGCGCAGCATCTGCTCCTTCATGATCCGGTTGATCTCGACGAAGCTGATGTAGGGCTTGCGCTCCTTGCGGACCGTAAAGGCGTTTCGGCCCACGAAATCCCGCTCTGGATGAAAAAGGAACATGCCCTTCTCGTCAATGACCCAGGCGTACCCGGTCCGGCCCGAGCGGATCTCTTGGGTGGACCTGGCCGCGAGCTGAGCCGCATCGAGTCGGCCGAACAGGATGCCCTCGCCTTCGTCGGGAAGGCCGAATTTCGAGCATAAAAGCCCGCTGATGCGGAGGTCTTCCGTTTCCGGATTCTCCACGGCAAGAGGCCCCAAGACCATCCTGCCCGAGCCGTCCCACCGACACGATTCCCGGATACGGCCCGGCTCCATGGGCGGGACCCCTTCGGCGAGATGGGTCTTGCGGATCCAACCCTCGGCATCGGCCCATCCGATCTCGACGAGCCCTTTGGGCCGGGTCCGTTCGAGAGCCCCTTCCATGGCTCGGTCGCAGGACTCCGGGCTCTCCGTTTCCAGGCAGCCTCTGAGGCTCGTGAGTTCCACCTCGATGTCCTGGACATTTGCGTCGATCTGGGAGGCCGCCTGCTGGGCGAGGATGAGCTGCTGCTGGTTGAAGTCGGAATTGATCTGGTCCCGCATCACCCTCGCGTTTTGGTACACGAGAAAGAACGCCACTCCGATGATGAAAAAGAAGGCGACCGAGCTGATGACCACGAGATGCCGGAAATCGGCCAGGGCGTCCGTGAACTTTCGAAGCCGGTCCAGGACCGTGTTCATGGCCGCGTTTCCTCCGGCTTCAGCAGGCCGAGCTTCTTGAGGAAGTCCTCGGCGTACCACTGGGTGATGGCGTCGCTGGAGAGGGCCATGTCGAGCTGTTTGGTCATCATGATGACCCGCCCGAGGAGTCTGAGCTTTTCCAAGACGGCTTCGGCAGCTTCATAGGCGAGGGTTGCGTAAAGAAAGTCCCCTTTGTTGTTGTTTTCGAACCCGAGGCGGGAAAGGATCTCGGTGAGGAGTTGGACGCGCCGGATTCTTCTCTCGGTAGAGGAACCGCCTCCTTTGTACTGCATCCGGATGTAGTTCTTGCTGGCCTCGGCCGCGCACATGGCCTCCACCGTAGTGAAGTGATAGCCCATGCGGAGGCTTAAAATCATGTACTCCCGGCCGAGCACGGCGAAGCTGTTCTCCGAGAACTCGGGCCTGGCTCCCTGGGTCATGGTCGTGGCCATGACCGCGGTAAAGCCCTTGAAGTCGACCGGAGGCAGCCGGGAAGGCCAGCCCTCCTGCTTGATGCCCCTCCAGAGGGCCTCCATGGGGAGCGAATGGATCTCCTCTTCCCCGATCTGCGACCGGTTCCGATATTCCGATGGATCCCGGTCGATGAAGATGATGTTCACTTGCAAAGGGATGTCGCTTTTCAGCCGCAGGCTCATCTGGTCCTTGTGGTCGATCCGGGTGGCCCCAAGGAACATCTCCTCCATGGACTTCTGATGGCAGAACCGGGTGACATCGTGAACGGTGCGGCAGTTCTCGGGCACGAAGGATTCATCGGAAGGGTTGAGAAGGTTCAGAGGCGACACCTTGGAAAGGACCCGCTCGAGGAGCCCGAAGATCGCCGTGTCGCTGAAGAGTTCAAAATCGGGCCGCCGGGCCTGGACCCAGGCCGGATGGAGACCCCGGTAGACGACCGCTGCCGTGGCGTCCACCGTGACTTCTTCCCCTTCAGGCAGCCGACAGGCGCCTTCGAGACCCACAAGGGTCGGGATGCGGTACTCCCGGGCCAGCGTGGCCATGTGGCTGGCGGCGCTTCCTGCTTCGGTCAGGATGGCGGCCGCCTTTTCCATGGCCGTAATGAGTCCTGGAAACGGCCGGGGCGCCACGAGAACCGCACCCTCAGACACCCGCTGCAGATCGCGGATCGAGGAAACGTGAACGACCGGACCGCACCCGGCGCCCGGGCTCACGCTGGTCCCGCCGGCCACGAGCACCTCGGCCTGCAAGGGGCCTGGATCCTGCCACTGGAATTTGGGCCTGAGGACCCGCAGAGGCCGGGTCTGAAGGAGATAAAGGCGGCCGAGGTCGTCCACGGCGAACTCGATGTCCTGAGGGCAGCCGAAATGCTCCTCGAGCCGTGCGGCGGTCTCTGCGATCCGGCGCAACAGTTCCTCGTCCAAGGAGGGAGACTCCTGTTCGGCCTCCGGGACGGGCTCCTCCGCGATTCCGCCCTCAGGCTTGGCCGCCAGGCGCACGGGCTTCTTGGCCGGACGCCGGTCCAGGACGGCGCCGTCCTTGCGGGAGACGCGGAACACGTCCGGCGTGAGCGTGCCGTCCACAACGAACTTGCCCAGACCGAAAACCGAATGGACCAGGATGTCGTCCTTGTCGGGCCTCAGAGGATCGCGCGTGTAGACCACGCCTGCGGAAGCCGCCTTTACCATGGTCACGCAGGAGACGCTCATGGCCTGCTCGGACTCGGAGAGGTCGTGGCTCAGAAGATAGTAGATTGCCTGGGGCGTGAACTTGCTCGCCAAGACATCCCGGTACCGTTCCACGATATCGTCGCCGGTGACGTTGAGGAACGTGGCGTATTGGCCCGCGAAGCTGAACAGGGTGTCCTCGCCGACGGCGCTCGACCGGAGGGCCACCTGGCGCGAACCGGAGCGGGAAACGAGCGCTTCGTAGCCTTCCTGGATCGCCCGGGCCAGATCCCCGGGGACCGGGCTTGACCGCACCACGGCCTGCGCTTCGCGGCTTACCCGCACCAGGTCCTCGTACTGCTTGAAGTTGACCGAACGGAGAAGCTCGGTGATTCTCGCTTGAAGGTGGTTGGAGTCCACGAAATGCTGGTAGGCCCAGGCGGTGACGGCGAATCCCTCGGGAACGGGCAGCCCCAAGGCCTTCATTTCCCCGAGGTTGGCGTTCTTGCTTCCCACGCTCGGAGCCCTGAGCCTGCCGAGCTGCTCCAGGGAAACGATGAACGCGTCCTTTTCGAGCGGTCGGCCGCCGGGAAGGATGGCCTCGATCTCCCGGTCGATCGATCCGAAGACCTCGCGGAGGATCCCGTACTTCTCTTCGCCTCCCAGAGCGATCATGCTCTCGATCATCCGGAGAACCCCTGAGCGGATCTTTTCGATGCTCGACCGGATGTAGTTGATATCGAAGAGATACTCTCCCTGGGACTTCTCCTCCATGTCGCTCACGAGCGCCAGGACGGCGTTGTTGTTCTCCAGGATGTCGAGGAAACGGGCGAACTTCTCCTGGAGGGACCGGAGGGAAGCCTCGGGGGCCCTGCCCCGGTTTTTGCTCAAGAGACCGCGCAACCACTTCATGGGGAACCCGGCCCCGCTTTTCAGGACTTGCCTTCCTCGATTTCTTTGAGCTTCCGCAGGATCGAAAGGGCCGACTGGCCCGGAGCGACCGCCAGCAGATCTTCCATCTTTTCCTGGCTGATCTGGAGCTTTCGCTGGACCCGTTTGGGTAAGCTTCCTTCAGGATCCGAAGCAGTTCGTCCTCGTCGCAGGGCTTTCGAAAATACCCGTGTGCACGTTGGTGCATGCGGGCTGCTGCCGTGTCGATCGACCCGTGCCCGGTCAGGATCACGACCTCCAGGACGGGACGAGGTATCCCTTTAAAATTCTTGAAAAACTGCGTCTCTACAACTTCAATATCCGGGGAAAGGCCAACTGCTGTCAAGCTGGTCTTTCAAAAAACCCTTCACTGGAGGGAAAGGCCCCGAATCCCCACGGGAAGCCGGTAGACCTTTCCGGAGAAGCCGTACGCATACAGGCTGTACGGATCAAAGGGATAGAGGCCGAAAGCGACGTTGGTGAAGATCTCTCCGGCAAGAAGATTGACCGAGGCATACGGGTTGAATCTGCCGTCCGGCGTCAGCACGTAAAGGGCGCTCGTCAGGAGACCCGAAAGGCCCCTTCGCTTGAGCGAGGTGAAGATCACGTAGAGGTTTCCCTCTCGGTCGAAGGTCAGGCCGTCCCCGGCGAGAGCGAAATCCTCGACCAGGGGCTCGACCTCGCCCGGGCTGCCGTCTGGCTGGATCGCGACGCGGTAGAGGCCGCCACCCCGGCCTCCGGACCGGCCGCAAAATATGCCCGCGTCCTCGGTCGTGAAATACAGATGGGAGCCGCCGGCGTCCAGAGCGAGCCCATTGGGCCCCGGGATCGAAACAAAAAGATCGGTCGAGCCGTCCTCGGTCGATACGCGGTAGATGGCTCCGTCACAAGTCGCGGCCAGGAAGAGATCCCCTGCGTCGGTTACAGCGATGGAATTGGGCAGGGCGAAAGGGGATCCCTGGAAGCCGGCCGTCAGGACCGTGCAGACTCCTGCGGGCGAAATCCGCTTGACCGAGCCGCCTTCCGCGACATGGTTCTCGCACACGAAGAGGTCTCCGGTCGGCCCAAAGGCCATTCCGACCGGACTCAGGACGCTCCGGCCCGAGAGAGGAACTTCGGACAGGAGAGCGCCAGGGCCGGGAAGGTTGAGCAGCGCTCCGGGACTCCCGAGGAACAGCCCCCTTCCTTCCCAGAAGGCAAGCCCCTCGCTTTCCGTGCCTGCAGGGGCCAGGGCCAGCAGTTCTTTCGCGGGCTCCGGGCCTGGTTCGGCCCAGGCTCGGGCCTCGACCGAAGCGCCTTGGGTTTCTGCGAGCACACGGTTCCAGACCGGCGGAGAGCCGAGAGTCCAAGAGACCGAGGCCATGCCGGCTTCGTCGGTCACCGCTGAATCTTTGTCCAGACTGCCTCCGCCGGCCGTGACCCGAAAGGAGACGGTCGCGCCCTCAATCGGCCGGCCTTCTTCGGAACGAACGAGAACCGTCAGAAGCTCGGGGAGGGGAGTGCCTGCCCGGCCTGTCTGGTCGTCCCCGGCAGCGATCTCGATCGTGACCGATGAGAGGGAGCCGCCTCCGCCGGAGCCTCCGCACCCGGCGGCGACGAGCAGAAGCGCTGCCAGGACTCGGAAAAATCTCGGCGTGTCCAAAAAGCCTCCTGTGAGTTCCCTCGGCTCGTGAGTCGGTCCGCTGCCGGCAAGAAGGAGTTATGTGGCCAGAGGGCGGAAACCGGCGGCCGGGACCACGATGACCGGAATGGGAAGCCCCCGCTTGGACACTTCGTGCATCACCCGGTCCGTGGTGCTTCCGAGAGCCTTGTGCTCTCTCAGGCCCAGTCCCCGGTCCCCCAGGGTCGCTGCAACGATCGAAGGGTTTGCCTCCAGGGCCGAGGCGATCTCGAGATAGGTCGCCTGCTTCTGTTGACGGCTCTCCACGGTATACTCGACGCCAATGGCGTCCAGAAGCTCCTTGGCTCGGTCCAGGATCTGGGCCGTGGCTTTTTCCAGTTCCTTGACGAAGTGCTTGTCGATGAAAAGCCAGTACCCGACCTTTTCGGATTCGACCACGTGAAAGAGGAGAACCCGGGCGTTCAAAAGCTTGGCCAAGGCCCCTGCATATCGGATGGCGTTCTCCGATGCCTGAGAACCGTCCACGGCCGCCAGGATGGTTTTTTTTGCTTCCATCAGTGCGCTCCGCCTTTGAAGAGGTATCCGACGACGAGTCCCGCCCCGAGGGCGATGACAACGGCGCTGATTCCGTAGAGAACGGGGTGGTTCTGCGCCGCGTTCGCCACGAACGCTTCCAGGCCCACCTTCCGGATCTGGATGGTGTCCATGGCCCTGGCGACGAGCTTGCCGTCCTTGAACACAAAGGACTCGACTTGGTATTCGCCCGCCTTGGCGGCCGAAGGGAAGGTGAAGTAGTGCTGGAAGATCTTGCCGTTCTTGATTCGGATCCGGCTTTCGTCGTCAATTTTGTACAGGTTGGCTTTCTTCTTGAGCTTGAGGAGTCCGTCGAAGAGCGTATCCTTGTCCGTTTCGGCCGCCTGGCCCTTGACGAGATGAAGGTTCATCTGGTCCTTGACGGTCTCGAACCCGAGTCCGAGCTGGCGAGCGACGTCGGGGGGAACAAGCGTATCCATCGGTGCCGAGGCGTGGATCTTGTACATAAAAGGAACGTTGTCCACTTCGTATTGTTTCACGTTCATCCACAGGGGACCGACTCGGCCCGCGATGTTCAGCTTGACCCGCTCCGCAGGGGAGGTGAGCTTCACGACGACCCCGTCGGCCTCGATCCCTTGCAGGGTGCCGAAAAAGTGGATGCGCTCTCCGTGGTAGCTCAGGTCGATCTCAATGAGCCCTTTCGTGGAATCCGTGACGATGGCCGAGTCGCCGGCTGCAGGTTCTACCGCTGCCTCCGCGGTGGCAGGGACGCACGCCAGAGAAAACAGAAGAAGAAGGGCGATGGGGTTCATCAATGTCCTCCTGCGGCCTTGGCAAAGCTGACCAGGTTGTCCGGAGCCAGAACGAGATCGAGGAAGAGCTTGACCATGAGGGCCAGCACGATGAGGCTCAGGAGGATTCGGATCTGCTCGCCCCGGAGCTTTTTGGAAGCCCTCACCCCGAACTGGGCGCCGAGCACCGATCCCATGAGCAGCAGCAACGCCAGCCCGATATCCACCGTGTGGTTCGTGATTGCCTGCTGAAGGGTCACGTTGGCGCTCGTGAAGACGATCTGAAAAAGGTCGGTTCCGATGGCGGTGATCGTGGGCATGCCGATAATGTAGATCATGGCCGGCACCATGATGAAGCCGCCTCCCACGCCGAGAAGGGCGGCCAGGATCCCCACCAGGGTGCCCACCAAGAAGGGAAAGATCGCCGATGTCCGCAGGTGGGACTTGGGAAAATTCGTCTGAAGGGGGAGCCTGGCGAAGAAGCTCAGGCGAGGACCGCTCATTTCGATGGGCGCAGACGCGTGCGGGGTTGAAGGGCTGTACCGCCTGAGCGCCCGGAGGCTCTCGACGAACATGGAGCCTCCGACCGTCCCGAGCATGATCACGTAAACGAGCTTCATGGTGAACTCGAAATTCCCGACCGCCCGGAGGTACTTCACGAAATGAACCCCGATCGTGCCGCCCGTGATGCCTCCGGCGAGAATGATCGCCCCCATCTTCATGTCGACGTTTCCGAGGCGCCAGTGGCCGAACGCGCCCGAGGAGGAGGCGGCCACGATCTGGTTGGAGTCCGACGCCGCGGCCACCGCGGGCGGGATACCGATCATCATCATGAGGGGCGTGAGCAGAAAGCCTCCGCCCACGCCGAACAGGCCAGACAGGAAGCCCACGAGCCCTCCGATGCCGATGACGAGAAAGATGTTGATGCTCATGTCTGCGATGGGGAGGTAGACATTGAACATGGTTTTGGTTCTCCGTGAGGCCAAAGTCGAGTCGTTGAAGGCCGGCCCGGGGCCGGGTAGAATGCAGTTAAGGGGCCGAAAGTTCGGTTTCTTTTAGCCTATTTGGTTGCAAAACGCAACAGGCGAGGACCGGGAAGAGGGACGAGGCGGATGAGAGAGGGATCCCCGTTGGCGCGGAATGGGGGAAAGAAGCAAACCTTGCTTGGCCGGCTGGGACTTGCCCGGAAGCGCCGCCAACCGGTGTTCCACGAGCTAAGGAAGAAGTATTTTTCTTTCAAAGAACTTCTCAACGCGAACAACGAGGCTCTTCGCATCATCGCCGACTTAGAGGACAAGCTCCTCAATCCCGAATTCCTCACCATGAGCTACCAGCGCACCCGGTGCACCCGGATCGCGGTCGAGGTCTTCAAGATCATCCGGAATCTCGAAATTCTGGCGGGGAGAAAAGACCCGACCCTGGAGAGGATTTTCGATCGGCTTTGCCGCGAAATGGAGGAGGAGCTTGGCCGGTCGGCCGTGGTCGACACCAAAAGATTCGTAGTGCCCCTGGAGGAGATCCGGCCCGAAATGCGGGACGCCGTGGGCGCCAAGAGCGCCAACCTGGCCGAGATGAAAAACGTCCTCGGCCTTCCGGTGCCCGAGGGGTTCGCGATCACGGCTCTGGCGTATCAGAGGTTTTACGAGCACAACCGGCTCACAGGCTGGATCAACAGCGTGAAGATGAACCTGGACATCCACGACCCTGCGAGTGTTCGGGCCGCCAGCGAGCGGATCCAAGGACGGATCCTGGAGGCCGAGGTCCCCCAAGACCTCGGCGAAGCCCTTTTGCAGGCGTACCGGGACTTGCGCAGAAGGTGCGGCTCTCCGCTTCGGCTTGCGGTTCGTTCGAGCGCACTGGGTGAGGACAGCGTGCAGTCCTCTTTTGCCGGGCTCTACGAGAGTGTTCTGAACGTGGAGGAAAAGGGGCTCCTGGAGGCATACAAGAAGGTCCTCGCGAGCAAGTACAGCGTGCGGGCCATTTATTACAAGGCGAACAAAGGCATCCGGGACGAGGACATCCCGATGTGCGTCTGCTGCTTGCGAATGGTGAATGCCTCGGCGAGCGGCGTTCTGTACACCCAGGACCCTTTCCACCCTGACAGGATCTTCGTCACGGCCGGCTGGGGACTTGGGCCGTCGATCGTCTTGGGGGAAATGAGCCCGGAGACCTATGTTCTGGACAAGAAGACCGGCTCCCTTCTGGAGAAG
>Ga0209018_1001700_pt1 | contig 17153 bp, 11 predicted proteins | sample YNPBryBLVA2012_FD_185814 | JGI IMG/M metagenome (GOLD analysis project Ga0209018, IMG submission 185814) | Anoxygenic and chlorotrophic microbial mat microbial communities from Yellowstone National Park, USA - YNP Bryant BLVA 2012 (SPAdes)... ...
CGGGCGGGCGAGCCGCCCGCCTTACAACAGGCCGCTGGCCCGCCCCAGAGCGGGCGGGCGAGCCGCCCGCCTTACAACAGGCCGCTGGCCCGCCCCAGACCAGGCGGGCGAGCTGCCCGCCTTACAACAGGCCGCTGGCCCGCCCCAGAGCGGGCGGGCGAGCCGCCCGCCTTACAACATAAGAGGAGGTGTTCAATGAAACAGAGCTTCCGCTTCCATCCGACCATCGCCCGCGTGGCCCTGGCCCTGTCCATCATCGGACTCGTCCTCGCCGTCCCCCCCGCCGGCCTGGCCCGCTCCGTCCCACCCGCCCGCCCCGACTGGTGGCAGAACCCGCCGCCTTCGCAGCCCTGCTTCCCGGTCACCTTCGGCAGCGCGACATTCTTCATCAACTCCTCGCCCACGCTGGCCGACCTGGACCGCGACGGCTCGTTGGAGATGATTATCGGCGGGCGCGAACGGGTCGGCGGCAACCCGGCCTGCGGTGGGATGGTCTACGCCTACCGCGCCGACGGCTCGCTACTGTGGGAACGGCGCGTCCGCGCGCCGGTCAACGCTACCCCCACCGTCGCCGACCTCAACGGTGATAGCTATCCCGACGTGATCGTCTCCCTGGGCGGCTTGGTGGCGACCCCGTGCTGGCACGGCGGCGTGGTCGCCCTCAACGGCCTCACCGGCGCCGAGCTGTGGACCTTCGACACGCAGGACTGGCTCAACCACAGCCCCGACGGCTGGCGCGATGGCGTCATCTCCACCCCCGCCGTCGGCGACGTCAACGGCGACGGCTACCCGGAGATCGCCTTCGGGGCCTGGGACCAGTGCATCTACCTGCTCGACCGCAACGGCCAGCCGCTGTGGGGCAATCTCCCCGGCATCCTTCCCGAAATCTACTGCGGCGGCCACGGCTTCTACAACGAGGACACCATCTGGTCCTCCCCCGCCCTGGCCGACGTCACCGGCGACGGACGCCTGGAGATCGTCATCGGCGCCGACATCTCCGCCGGCAACGTCTGGGGCGATCCCAACGGCGGCTACCTCTACATCCTGAATGCCGACGGCGCGACCCTGGCCCGCGAGTGGATGGATCAGGTGATCTATTCCTCTCCCGCCGTGGCCGATCTCGACCACGACGGAGCGTTCGAGTTCGTCGTCGGCACGGGTACCTACTGGCCCAACACCGGCCACTACGTCTCCGCCTTCGACTACGATCCCAATCCGGCCAACCCCGCCGACCGGCTGGTGCTGCGCTGGCGCGGCTATACCGCCGGGCGGGTCTTTGCCTCCCCGGCCATCGCCGACCTGAACGGCGACGGCTGGCTCGATGTGGTCATCACCAGCTTCAGCGGCGACGATGGCCAGGACGGGGCGATTGTCTATGCCTGGCGCGGCTCTGACGGCACCGCTCTCTTCCAACGCCGCGCCTGCAACTACCTCGGTTATTCGGGCAATACCATCGCCTCCCCCACCGTCGCCGATGTGGACGGCGACGCCTGGCCGGAGATCCTCTTCGGCCACATGTGGGAAGTGGCGATCCTCAACCACGACGGCACCTACTACACCGACTACTCGAACCCCCTCGGCGGGTCGCCGGCCCACCCCGGCTGCGCCCGCGACCACACGCCAACCACCGACCTGACCTACCTGGTCAACTACTCCGCCTACGGTTCGCCCGCCGTGGGCAACCTGAACGGCAGCGGCCCCGCCGAGGTCGTCGTCGGCGCCCACGACCCGAACGATGCCAGCCGGGGGGCGATCTACGCCTGGACCGGCCACACGGGCACCGCCGCCCCCTGGCCGCAGTTCCACCACGACCTCCAGCACAGCGGCAACTTCTGCTTCACCCCCCACCCGCCGACCAACCCCACCACCATCGCCAGCGACCCGCCGGTCGGCGGCTGGACGAACGACAACACCATCCACGTCACTTGGTCGGGCGCCTCCAGCGACAGCGCCTGCGGCATCCGCGGCTACTCGATCCAGTGGAGCAACGCGCCGGATACCATCCCCGACCGGATCGTGGACACCGCCGGCGGCGAGGTCACCACGCCGCTGGCCGACGGCACGTGGTACTTCCACCTGCGCACCTTCGACGGCTTCGCCACCCCCGCCGTCAACACCGTCCACCTCGGCCCCTTCCGCATAGACACCGCCGTCCCGACCTCGCTCGTCGCTCCCATCGGCGGCTACACCACGAACCCGGCGATCCCCGTCCACTGGAGCGGCAGCGATGTCGGTTCCGGCATCGCCTCCTATGACGTGCAGGTGCAGACGGACGGTGGAGCCTGGCAGAACTGGCAGACGGACGTGACCTTCACATCGGCCATCTACAGCGCGACCCCCGGCCACGTCTACTGCTTCCGCTCGCGGGCGGAGGATCAGGCCGGCAACGTCGAGGCCTACCCCGCCGGCGGCGATACGTGCGTCACCGTGGCCCGGTACGTGCTGACCGGCAACGTGTGGAACAACCGCGGCCAGCCGGTGCTCGGCGCGGAGGTCAGCGCCGACCCGCCGATGGTCAACACGGCCCGCTCGGCGGTGGACGGCTCGTTCGCCCTCTACTTCAACGCGACCGGCGCCTACGACCTGGAGGCGTCGCGGACGGACTTCGGCAAGCAGCCGGCCAGCGTCTACTCCCTGAGCGGCGACCTGGCGGGGGTTTTCTTCGTCCTCCCGCCGCAGGATGACGCGCTGCTCAACGGCGGTTTCGAGGACGGGTCGGCGCACTGGGCCGTGGCCGGCGCCGAGGTGACGACGACCGCCCACAGCGGCGCCGGCGCGCTGACCTTCGACGGCAGCGACGTCGCCACGCAGACGGTGCCCCTGGCCAGCGGCCTCGTCTCGCCGACTCTCTCGCTGGTCTACCGGGTCGAGGGCAGCGTCCAGCCGGGCGACCGTTTCACCGTCACCGCCCGCTGCCCCTGCCGCACGGTCACGCTGAGCCTGCCGCTGGACGTGACGGACTGGTCGCACGCCTGGCTGGACGTCAGCAGCCTGCTCGGTTCGGCGCAGGTGACGCTGCAGAGCGACCTGGACACGGCGGCGGTGCTGGTGGACGAGGTCACCCTGGGCTCGTCGTGGCCGGGGGCCTACCGCCTGTTCCTGCCGGTGACGCGACGGGGAGGATGACTTGAACCTGTTACACGTCAACGCGGCGTACCATCCCTTCGTGGGCGGGGCGGAGGTCTATACGCAGGTCATCTCCGAGCGCTTCGCCGGCGATGGCCATGCCGTCACCTTGGTCACCACGGACGCCGCCGAGGTGGAGTACTTCTGGAACCCGCGCAAGAAGCACGTCGCGCCGGGCCGCGAGCGGCTCAACGGGGTCGAGGTGATCCGCTGTCGGGTGGATCACCTCCCCCTCGCTCCCCTCTCGTTCTACATCCTGCGCCGGCTGGCGACGACCGTCGCCCGCTGGCCGCGCCTCTCCGCCCCGCTGCTGCGCCGCCTGGCCCCACGCATGCCCGCCGTGCCGGACATCGAACAGGCGCTGGCGGCGCTGCCCGGCCGCTTCGACCTGGTGCACGGGATCAACGTCGCTCTGGAGTGGCCGCTGCTGGCCGCCTGGCGCTTCGCCCGCCGTCGCGGGCTGCCCTTCGTCGCCACGCCCTTCGTCCACGTCGGCGAGCGCGGGCGGTTGGACGTGCTGATGCACTACGTCATGCCGCACCAGTTGGACTGCCTGCGCGACGCCGACGCGGTGATCGTGCAGACGGAGATCGAGCGAGCGGCGCTGGCGGGCCTGGGGGTGGCCGAGGCACGGCTGCACCGACTGGGGATGGGGGTAGACCCGGACGCGCTGCGCGGGGGAGATGGGGCGGCCTTCCGCGCCCGCCACGGCCTCGACGGGCCGCTGGTCACTTTCCTGGGCGTCGTCACCCGCGACAAGGGCAGCTTCGACCTGCTGCGAGCGATGGAGCGGCTGTGGGCGCGGGGGGTGCGGGCGGACCTGGCCATCGCCGGGCCGCCGGTGGACGAGTTCATCCGCTTCTACGCCCGCCTCTCCCCGGCCACCCGCGCCCGCGTCCGCCTGCTGGGCCCGGTGCTCGGCCAGGACAAGCGCGACCTGCTGGCCGCCACCGACGTGCTCGCCCTGCCCTCACGGATTGACTCCTTCGGCATCGTCTACCTGGAAGCGTGGGCGTGCGGCAAGCCGGTGGTCGGCGCCCGCGCCGGCGGCGTGCCGGACGTGATCGCTGACGGCGTGGACGGGTTGCTGGTGGACTTCGGCGACGTGGCCGGGCTGGCGGCGGCGCTGGAGACGCTGCTGAACGACCCGGCCCGCGCGCGGGAGATGGGGGCGCAGGGATGGGCGAAGGTCGAGGCGCGTTATACCTGGGGGCGGATCACGAGGGGAGTATGGGAGGTGTACGAGGAGGTGACGCGGTGACGCGAGGACGGGGGGACGCGAAGACGGGGGGACGCGGAGACGCGGAGACGGGGAGACGGGGAGACGCGGAGACGGGGTGACGGCGAGACGGAGGACATGGAACACGCACCATGCACCACGGGATATGCGGATAGATGGAACCTTCCATGCATGTAGCGATCAATGCCACGGAGATCGGTCGCCAGCGTGGCGGTAACGAATCCTATTTACTGGGGCTGCTGCAGGGGCTGGCCGAACTGGAAGGGCTGCCAGCGGTCACGTTGTTGCTGACCTCGGCGGGCCGCGCCGCGCTGGGCGGCGACGTCGGCCGCTTCGCCGTGGCCGACGTGGGCCCCTACCGACGTTTGCCGTTCTACCTCTGGCAACAGACGCTCGTCCTGCGCCGTCTGCGCCCCAACTGGTATCTCTCCACGTTCTTCCTGCCGCCGGTCACTCCCTGCCGGGCGGCGGTGCTGGTGCACGACCTCTCCTTCCGCGCCCACCCGGAGTACTTTCCACGCCACGTGGCCTTCTACATGCGCTTGTTGACCGGCGCGGCGATCCGGCAGGCCGGGCGGATCGTTGCCCTTTCCGATTTCACCCGCCGGGAACTGCAGCGCTTCTACCCCGCGCAGGTCGGGAAAGCTGTGGTCATTCACCCCGGCGTTGACCGCGCCTTCCGTCCGCAGGGCGGGGCGGACGATAGGGCAGCGCTCCGCGCCTACGGACTGCAACCGGGCTACATCCTGGCCCTGGGGAACATCCACCCGCGCAAGAACATGGCCCGCCTGCTGGCCGCTTACGAGCGGCTGCGTCGGCAGCGGAGCAGCGCGCCGCCGATGGTCTGGGCCGGCCTGCCGCGTTGGGAGAGCGGCGCGCTCCTGGAACGGGCCCGCGCCGCGGGAGTGCGTCTGCCGGGCTTCATCGGTCAGGCCGACCTGCCGGCCCTCTACCGCCAGGCGGTGCTGCTGGTCTACCCGTCGCTCTACGAGGGTTTTGGCCTGCCGCCGCTGGAGGCGATGGCCTGCGGCACGCCGGTCGTCGCCAGCGCCGCCACCAGCCTGCCCGAAGCGGTGGGGGACGCCGCGCTGCTGGTGGACCCGACCGATGTGGAAGGCATCGCTGCCGCCATCGCCCGCCTGTTGGACGACCCGCCGCTGCGCGAGCGGCTGCGCGAGGCCGGCCTGGCCCGCGCTGCCCTCTTCACCTGGCCGCGCACCGCCCGCGCCCTCCTATCCACCCTCGCCCCGTAACCCCTCCCCCTGCCTCTGCATCTCCGCGTCTCCGCATCTCCGCGTCTCCGCATCTCCGCGTCTCCGCGTCTCCTTGTCCCCCCTTCACATTTGCAGTACAATCCTCCCAGGAGGCCAGGCTATGAAACTCACCCACCGCGACGCAGAATGGGAGTTCGAGGGCCGGATGACGGTGCGCCAGGCCGTGGAAAAGGCAGGGCTGATCCCGGGCACCGTCCTGGCCGTGCGGGAGGGCCGGCTGCTGACCGAGGACACGGTGCTGGAGCCAGACGACATGGTCAAACTAGTCTCGGTCATTTCCGGCGGATAGGGAGCGCTATGGCCGTCCAATCGTGGGCCGTGCTGATTGGTTCATTCCTGCTGGGGGCGATCCCCAGCGCCTACCTGATCGCTCGCGTCACCGCCGGGGTGGACATCCGCACCGTGGGCGACGGCAACGTGGGGGCCAGGAACGTCTACATGAGCGTGGGGCGCTGGGCGGGGGTAGCGGTCGCCGTCTTCGACATCGGCAAGGGCGCGGCGGCGGTGGTCATGGCCCGCGCGCTGGGCGAGAGCGAGGGGCTGGCCCGCGCCGCCGGCCTGGCCGCCGTCCTGGGCCACGATTTCACCCCCTTCCTCAACTTCCACGGCGGACAGGGCATGGCGGCGATCCTGGGCATCTTTGCCCTGTTCTACCCGTGGGAATTGGCCGCGGCCCTGTTCGTCGCTGCGGTCGTCTGGGTCATCGCCCATCACTGGGACCTGTCGTGGTTCGTCGCGTTCGGTTTCTTCGCTGCCTCGCTGTGGTTCACCGGTCACACGGTCGCCGAGGCGCTCTATCCGGTGTTCATGCTCCCCACCATCGGCCTGAAGAAGGCGCTGCAGGTCTGGCAGGCCTACCGGGCCGCCGCTGTCCATCAGTGATGGGGGGATAACTGCTCGCCTTCCCACAGGTGCGGAAGTGACCGGGCGACGCATCGAGTGGCCATGGCAGTGCGATGTGGGCTGCAAATTGCGCCCAAACCTGCGGGAGGGTAGGCAGGTACAGCCGGTGGACAATTCTGCCATAGCGTGCTATACTATGCCCTGACAACCGCATACGTTCGACAGGGGTGCCCCGTAACCCGGACGTGAGGGGCATAATGGGGGAAGCCGGTCCAAGTCCGGCGCTGTCCCGCAACTGTAGGAGCGCAGGCGCGCTCGAGCCAGGATGCCCGCCCCTGTCGGAACGCACATACCTTCGCGGAAAGGGGGTGGCGTATGAAGGGCAATCCAGATAGTACAACCCTTCCCCTACCATCGTGAGGGGAAGGTTTTTTTCGTTCAACAACCACCCTATACCGGTTCCTGTATCCATGATGGAGATCGAGATGAAGAAGACGCAACTCTTGCAAAGCATGCTGCTGGCGACCTTGTCGGTCGTCGGCCTGTTGATCGTTTTGCACTCAACAGAAGTGAGCGCTGCACCTGCGCCGGTGACGGAGGAACGCGCCAATGAGTCCGCCACGCCGCTGGCGGCGCAGGACGTTTTCAGCACCGCCTACGTGGTGGTGCGCTTTGGCGACCACGATACGATCGTGCGTCCCGTCACTTTCACTCAGCCGATCTCGGCCTACCACGCGCTCGAATTGAGCGGCCTTGCGTTCACCACCGCCGACTTCGGCTATGGCCTGTTCCTCTGCAGCATCGAGGATGTGGGCGACAGCAGCGGCGCCTGTGATAACGGCGACCGCTTCTGGGGCGCCTACGAGTGGGACGGCGCGGCCTGGATGGCGCGCATGGTCGGTATCGGCGACGCGATGATCGAACAGGACGGCCATGTCGAGGGCTTTTCGTGGAGCGACCCGGGTTGGAGCATGGTCGATCCGCCGCCGGCGCCGCCGCTCGTCGCTGCCTCACGCGCGCTCGGCTGGCTGCGTACCCGGCAGCAGGCCGATGGCGGATTCGGCACGCCGGGCAGCACCGCCGACGTGCTGATCGCGCTGGGCGCCAACCGCGTCAGCGGTTCGATCTGGCGCGCCCCGAATGGCCCCACAGTGCTGTCGAACATGCTGGGCAGAAGTCGCACGCTGGCCAACAGCGGCCCGGCCGGCGCCGGCAAGCTCGCCGTCGCCCTCACTGCCCACGATACCTGCTGGCCCCACGCTGCGTTGCAGCCATCGGACTATTACAGCCCGACCACGGGCGCGTTCCACGCCGACGCCGGGCCGCATGCCCTGGGCATGCTCGGCACGGCTGCGCTGAGCGAGACCGTGCCGCCCTCGGCCACCTTCCACCTGCTCGCCCTGCAACAGGCGAACGGCGGCTGGGAGTGGGGCGTCGGCTGGGGCGCCGATACCAACAGCACTGCCCTGGCCGTCCAGGCGCTCGTCGCTGCCGGCGAACCGCTGACCTCGACCGCCATCATCAGCGCTCTGAACTACCTCGACCAGGCCCAGAACGACGACGGCGGTTTTCCCTACGATCCCCAATCGCCCTGGGGCACCGACAGCGACACCAACTCGACCGCCTACGTCGTCCAGGCGCTGCTCGCCGCCGGACAGGACCCCCTGACCGGCACGTGGGCGATCAGCGACACGAACCCGATCGAGTTTCTGTTGAGCATGCAACTGGAGGATGGCAGTTTCGAGTGGCAGGCGGGGTTTGGATCCAACCAGGTCGCCACGCAGCAGGCGATCCCGGCGTTGCTCTATCGGCCGCTGCCGGTGCGCCGCACGGCGATGGACGTGTGCCGTCCCGCCTATCTGCCGCTCGTGAAGAAGGGGTAACCCATTCGCAACGGCTCAGCTCACCCTCCCGCAGGTTCGGAATTGACCGGGCCATTGCGCCCAAACCTGTGGGAGGGTAGGCAGTTCACCGGGTGACAGCGAAGGTCGCCCTCGCTACCCCCGCTCCTCTCCCGCCAGCGGGAGAGGAGCGGGGGCCAGGGGGTGGGGTGAGGGGCCAGCACACTGGCCGCTCCAGTGTCAGGCCTGGCAGAGGATAGGCAGTTACCGGAGAGCACCAAAATGAAACGGGGGATGAACGTCGGGGTCTGTGTCATCGCGGCGCTGGCGATCGTCGCGGCCGTCGCCAGCCTGTCGCCGGCTGTGCGCGCCCAAACGACCCACCGTGCCGGCCTGGTGGTCCATTTCGGCGACGCGACGCTCACCCGCTGCGTCGAGTTCAGCGAGCCCCAGATCAGCGGCTACGACGTGCTGCTGCGCTCCGGCCTCGCCGTCGTCGCCGATGTGTCGCCGATCGGTGTGGCGGTCTGTGCGCTCGAAGGCACCGGTTGCCCGGTCGAGAGTTGCCTGCTGTGCGCCGCGCCGAACTACTGGTCCTATTGGCGCCTCAACGGCGACAGTTGGGCCTATTCCCAGTTGGGCGCTGCAGCCACCACGGTACAGGACGGCGACGTGGAGGGGTGGAGCTGGGGGAACGGAAACCAGCCGCCGCTGCTGCCGTTCGACCAGATCTGTACGCCGCCGCCTGCGCCGACCGACACCCCCAGGCCCACCGCCACTCCCGCGCCGCCGACCGCGACGCCGCCCCCTCCAGAAGCCTGGTTCCGCCTCGACGCCAACCCAATCGCCGCCGGCGCGTGCACGACGCTGCGCTGGGACACCATGAACGCCCAGGCGGCCTATCTGGATGATAGCCCGGTCGCCCTGAGCGACAGCCGTCAGGTCTGTCCCAGCGCACCGCAGAGCTATCGGCTGCGCGTGGTCGGTATCGCCGATGAGCGCACCTACGAGCTCACGCTCGACGTGATCGGGACACCGCCCACGCCGACGGTTACATCGCCGGCTGCGCCGCCGACAGCGCCTGCGCTCGCCGCCACGCCGTCTGCGACGGCCTGGCCGACCCCGGTCCGGGCCGCTGCGTCATCCACACGCACGCCAACCGCTTCCCCCACGCCGACGACGATCGGCGAGGCGGGAGCGCCGGCGACCCCGCTGCCGCTCCCGTCGCCCACCGCGCCGCTCGATACGCCCACCGCCCCCGTCGCGCCCGTTGGCGAGTCGGCGCCGCCCTCCCGCCTGCCCGGCTACCTGGCCTTTGGCGTCATTGTCTGTGGGATGGTGGGCTGGCTGATCCTGAGCATACGTCGGCGGAGCTGAACGGTGCGCCGGGCGATCAGCGGGGTGATCTACGGGCTCAGCGCGGCCATCGGCGTGCTGACCTTCGCCTATCCCTTCCTGCTGCAGGCCGACCGCGCCGCCCAGGAGCGGATCGCGCCGCTGGCGACGGCGGCACTGGTCGGTCTCTCACTGGTCGCCCTGCTGATGGAGCTGCAGGGACAGGCGATCAGCGCCAAGACGGTAGCGATGCTCGGCGTGCTGGTCGCCGTCACCAGCGTGTTGCGCTTTCTGGATGTCGCTTTCCCCCTCCCCGGCGGCTTCTCGCCCATCTTCGCCCCGATCATCCTGGTCGGCTACGTCTTCGGGGCGCGGTTCGGCTTCCTGATGGGCGCCTTCACCCTGCTGGCCTCCGCGCTGATCACCGGCGGCGTCGGCCCGTGGCTGCCCTACCAGATGTTCACCGCCGGATGGGTCGGCATGACCGCCGGCTGGCTGGCCCGCCTCCAACCTCTAACCTCCAACCTCCAATCCTGGAAGTTGGAGGTTGGAGGGTGGAGGGTAGGCCTGCTGGCCGGGTTCGGTTTCGCCTGGGGGCTGCTCTACGGGGCGATCCTCAATCTCTACTTCTGGCCGCTGGCGGTGGGGATGGGTGGGCAGGGCTGGGAGGCGGGCCTGGGGCTGCGGGAGACGCTGGTCCGCTACGCCGCCTTCTATGTGGCGACCTCGCTGGGCTGGGACCTGGCCGGGGCGGTGGGCAATGCGGCGCTGATCCTCCTGCTGGGCGCGCCGACGATGCGCGCCCTGACCCGCTTCCAGCGCCGCTTCCACTTCCAGATGTTGTGATGGACGTGCGCGTTTGGCTGCTGTGGGCTCTGACCGTGCTGGTGGCGGCCTCGTCGGCGCGCAACCCGCTCTACGGCCTGCTGTTGCTGCTGGCGGCGACGGTGGTCGGCGTCGCCTGCGCGCCGGCGAACGGGCGGCGACCGTTCCTCGCCCCCCTGCGCTTCGCCGCCGTCGCCGTGCCGTTCTCGGCCCTCTTCAACGGGCTGACCGCTCACCTGGGCGAGCACGTCCTCTTCCGCCTGCCGGCCTGGCTGCCGCTGCTGGGCGGGCCGCTGACGCTGGAGGGGCTGGCCTACGGGGCGACCAGCGGCCTGGCCCTGGCGGCCATCTTCGGCGGCTTCGCCGCGCTCAACCGCGTCACGCCGGTGCACGAGCTGGTGCGGCTGGCCCCGCGCGCCTTCCACGAGGCGGGCGTGGTGCTCTCCATCGCCCTCACCTTCGTCCCGCAGACCGCCCGCAGCCTGACGCGCATCCGCCAGGCGCAGGCCGTGCGCGGCCATCGCTGGCGCGGCCTGCGCGACGGGCTGCCCATCCTCGTGCCGCTGCTGGTGAGCGGGCTGGAGCGCTCGATGGGCCTGGCCGAGGCGATGGTCGCTCGTGGCTACGGGAGCGTCGCCGACCGCCCGCAGCCGCTGCGCCTGCGCGCCCTCCTGGCACTGGGGCTGCTGGCGCTGCTGGGCGGCTGGTTGGCCTGGCTGTTCTGGCCGTCGGGGAACGGGATCGCCCTCGGCGCGATGACCCTCGGCGGCGGGCTGATCGGAACTGTGCTGTGGCTGGCCGGACGCGCCGTCCCGCGCACCAGCTATCGCCTGCGCCGCTGGACCGTGCGGGATACCGTGGGTGTGCTGGGCTGCGCGCTGACCCTGGCCGTCGTCCTGCTGCCGCTGCCGGGCCGGGGGACGCTCGTCTACAGCCCCTACCCGCGCCTGACCCCGCCCGGCTTCGATCCGCTCGTCGGCCTGGGGCTGCTGGGACTGGCGCTGCCGGCGCTGTGGGGCGAGGCGCAGGGGGACGAAGGGTGAATGATTCGCTTTGAGCGCCTGACCTACACCTATCCGGGGGCTGCGACCCCGGCCCTGTGCGATGTCTCGCTGGAGATCGCCGAGGGGGAGTTCGTCCTGCTGGCCGGGCCGTCGGGGGCGGGCAAGTCCACCCTGCTGCGCTGTCTCAACGGACTGGTGCCGCACTTCAGCGGCGGCACGGTCAGCGGGCGGGTCGCCGTCGCCGGCCACGACCCGTTGGCCGAGGGGCCGCCGGCGCTCAGCCGCGTCGTCGGCTTCGTCTTCCAGGACCCCGAAGCGCAGTTCGTCGTCGATCGGGTCGAGGACGAGGTCGCTTTCGCCCTGGAGAACCGCGCCGTCCCGCCCGCCGAGATGCGCGCCCGCGTCGAGGAGGCGCTGCGCTGGCTCGACCTGCTGGCCCTGCGCGACCGTCCGCTGGAGCAGCTCTCCGGCGGCGAGAAGCAGCGGGTGGCCATCGCCGCCGCCCTCGCCCTCCGTCCGCGCGTGCTGGCGCTGGACGAGCCGACCTCGCAGCTCGACCCCCAGTCGGCGGAGGAGGTGCTGGAGGCGCTGGTGCGGCTGAACCGCGAGCTGGGGCTGACCATTGTCCTGGCCGAGCACCGGCTGGAGCGCGTCCTGCCGCACGCCGACCGGCTGATCGCCTTCCCCACTCCCCCGGCGACGGACATCCTCAGCGGCCCACCGCGCCAGGTCCTGCGGCGCATGGAACAGACGCCGCCGCTGGTCACGCTGGGCAAGGCGCTGGGCTGGGCGCCGCTACCGCTCACCGTGGAGGAGGCCCATCGCGTATCGTGTATCGCGTATCGCAGATCGCCAATCGCGTATCGCAGATCGCAGGTCGCCAATCGCCAATCGCCAATCGCCAATCGCCAATCGCCAATCGCCAATCGCCAATCGCCAATCGCGATACGCGATACGCGATATGCGATACGCGATATGCGATATGCGATTCGCGATTCGCGACTGGCGATCCGCGATCTGCGCTTCTCCTACGGTGACGCCCACGTCCTGCACGGTGTAAGCCTGGAGGTCGCAACGGGGGAGCTGGTCGTGCTGATGGGCCGCAACGGATCGGGCAAGACGACGCTGCTGAAGTGCATCGTTGGCCTGCTGCGGCCCGACGGGGGGACGGTCGCGCTGGACGGGCAGGCGCTCGCCGGCCAGAGCACCGCCGACATCTGCCGGCGGGTCGGCTACCTGCCCCAGGAGCCGGACGACCTGCTGTTTGCGGACACGGTGGCCGAGGAGCTGGCGGTCACGCTGCGCAACCACGGCCTGCTGGCCCGCCCGCCCGTCGCGCCCGCACGACTGCTGGCCCGCCTGGGGTTGAGCGACCGCGCCGCCGCCTACCCGCGCGACCTGAGCGTCGGCCAGCGGCAGCGGGTGGCGCTGGGCGCGGTCACGGTCACCCGCCCGTCGCTCCTCCTGCTGGACGAACCGACGCGGGGGATGGACTACGGGAGTAAGCGGGAGCTGTTGCGCATGCTGCGCGAGTGGCAGGCCGAGGGGACGGGGGTGCTGTTAGTGACCCACGATGTCGAGTTAGCCGCCCAGGCCGCCGACCGGGTGGCGCTGCTCGACGGGGGGCGGGTGGTGGCGCAGGGGACGCCGGCCGAGGTGCTGACCGCCGCGCCGGGCTTCACGCCGCAGGTGGCGCAGCTATTTCCGGCGACGGGTTGGCTGACGGTCGAGGATGCCCTGGCGGGGAGGGGCAGCGCGGCCCGCTGATCACCGCTCCTGGCCGATGATCACCCGCGGCGGAAACGCGTGGGCCGTGGCGCGCGGTTTGAGCGCGCGTAACCGTCCCCAGCGGTCAGCTTCGATGCTCCACTCCGTCCACTGTGGCCTGGGTTGGGCATCCGGGGACGTCCAACGCACGTAGTGACCCTCGCGGGCCAGGATGTGGATGCTGCCATCGCGGGGGATTCTCGTCACGGAGACGATCTCGAACCGGACGGCGGTCCTCTGGCTCGCCGGCCCATCGGCGGCACGCCCCGGTTCCCCCTGCTGGATGAGCCGCGCCACGGACTGCATGACGATCTCCAACAACCGGTCAGTGTGGACGAAGATCGGCTGCGGCAGGCGCGTGTCGAGATCGTTCAGGTAGTGTTGCAGGATGAAGATCGTCAACCCGGCGGTCAGGCTGACGAACGCCGTGACGTAGACGAGGATGAAGATCATCTTGAGCGGGAATTCTATCGGCGGCGCGATCATCACGTACAGGGCAAAGCTCATCAGGGCACACAACATCCCCAACCCCAGCGCCCCCAGGCCCAGCACCATCAGAGGCGGCCCTGCGACCTGGTAGACCCTGGCCGCCCACGACCTCTCCCACAGGCCGTAGCGCACACTGAACAGGCCGTAGAAGACGAAGAGCGACAGGATGATGCTGAGGACACTGGCCACCGGATGGTGGATCGAATCCCCCAGGCGGGCCCAGTAGAAGACCTCTACCAGCACGACGACGATCGTGGGGAGGAGACCGATGAACCCGCCCCTGAGGACGATGAACCCGACCAGAGAGAGCCTTTCCTCCTCCCACCCGACGACGTCACTGTGGCAGCGAGGACACAGACGCCGTCCCCCTGTCGGCTGGCCGCAGTTCTGGCAGGAGGGAGCCTCCCCCAGCGTCTGACCGCAGGCGGGACAGAGGCATTCCTGGCGAACGTATTCACCCTGGCATGTTGGGCATATGGGCATGGGTTGTCCTTCTGCAGTGTAGCTGGGTGAGATCGCCGCGGACCGTCGGCGTCAGGTGCAGGCGGCCCGTCACAAGATAGCATAGCATGATTTTAGCGTGAGGGCAAGTCCATGTTCCCTGGAGGCGCGCTTCCCAAGTGCGCCGTACCTGCTATAATGGGCTCGTCAGATGAACACGTCAGGCTCGATTCCTTTCTGGCTTCGCCTGCTCCTCGCCCTGACCGTCCTGCTGGCCGCTTTCGCGCCGGCGAGCGCGGGGACCGGGGAGACTTCCGGGGCCTTCCAGGCTTCCGGCGCCTCGACGGCTGGTGTGCTGGAACCCGACCTGGCGCGGGCGCTGGCCCAGGCCGGCGCGGACGACACGCTGCGCGTCATCGTCGTCCTGCGCGAGCAGGCCGACCCCGAGGCGATGGTCCGCGCTGCCGCCTCCCGCCAGGCGGCCCGCGTCCAGCTCGTCGCCGGGCTGCAGGCGCTGGCCGGGCGCAGCCAGGCACCGCTGCTCGACCTCCTGGCGCGCTCCCAGGCCGCCGGCGAGGTCGAATCATTCACCCCGTTCTGGATCTTCAACGGCCTGGCCGTCCGCGCCCGCCCGGCGGTCATCCGCGCCCTCGCCGCCCACCCCGCCGTCGCCGTGATCTACCTGGACCACGAGCGCCAGTGGATCCCAGACAACGAATCTCCAACTTCCAACCTCCAACCTCCAACTTCCAACCTCCAACCTCCAGCCTCCGAGTGGAACATCTCCCGCATTCGCGCCCCGCAGGTGTGGGCCTCGCTGCACATCTCCGGCAGCGGCGCGGTGGTGGCGAGCATGGACACGGGGGTGGACTGGCTGCACCCGTCGCTGCAGGTCAACTACCGTGGCTACAACCCGCACGGCGCGCACGTCCACGCCGGCAACTGGTTTGACGCGGTCAACGGCGCGCTCTATCCGCTGGACGACCACGGTCACGGCACGCACACGACCGGTACTGCCGTGGGCCAGGACGGCATCGGCGTGGCCCCCGGCGCCCAGTGGATCGCCGTCAAGGTGCTGAACAGCGGCGGCATCGGCTACGACTCGTGGATCCACGCCGGTTTCCAGTGGCTGCTGGCCCCCGGCGGCGACCCGGCCCGCGCGCCCGACGTGGTCAACTGCTCGTGGGGCCATCCCAACGGCCAGCTGACCACCTTCCAGGCCGACCTGCAGGCCCTGAGGGCGGCGGGTATCCTGCCGGTCTTCGCCAACGGCAACAACGGGCCGGACGGGGGCACGGTCGGCTCGCCCGCCTCGCTGCCGGAAGCCGTCGGCGTCGGTGCGAGCGACGCCTACGATGAAGTGGCCGGATTCTCCAGCCGCGGTCCGTCCCCCTGGGGCCAGATCCGCCCGCACGTTGTGGCGCCGGGGACGAACGTCCGCTCCAGCCTGCCCGGCGGCCGCTATGGTGAGGGGCTCGGCACCTCGATGGCCACGCCGCACGTCGCCGGCATCGCTGCCCTGTTGCGCTCGGTCAGCCCGACGCTGAGCCTGGCCCAGGTCACCGCGCTCATCACCACCACCGCCGTCCCCCTGGGCGACCCCGTCCCCAACAACGACACCGGCTGGGGACGGGTGGACGCCTTCGCTGCCGTCGCCGCGCTGACCCATCCGGGCCTGATTAGTGGGACGGTGCGGCGGGCCGACGACGGCGCGCCCATCCCCGGGGCCACGGTCGCCGCCAGCGACCACGGCGGCGGGGGCGGCGGGACGACGACCACCGACGCGGCGGGGTCGTACCTGCTGGCGCTGGCTCCCTCCACCTACGATCTGGTCGTCACGGCCTTCGGCTACCAGCCGGCCACCGTCTGGGGCGTCGAGGCGGTCACCGGCACGACGACCGTGGTGAACGTGGCCCTCACGCCGCTGCCCGCCGGCATCCTGCGCGGGCGCCTCACCGATGCCTCCAGCGGCGCACCGGTCACCGCCACCGTCACCGTGCTCGACACACCGCTGGCCGTCGCCGGCGCGGCCTATACCTTCACCCTCCCCGCTGGCAGCTACACCGTCCAGGCCTGCCAACTGGGCTACCGGGTGGTCACCGCCACCGCCGTGATCACCGCCGGGCAGGTCACCACTGCTGACCTGGCCCTGCCCCCCGCGCCCACGATCCTGCTGGTGGACAGCGGCGGCTGGAACTACACCAGTCAGATCGGCTACTACCGCCAGGCGCTGGACGACTTGGCCTACGCCTACGACGAGTGGGCCATCAACCGCCTGCCCGCCGACCTCCCCGCCCCCACCGACGTCGCTCCCTACGACATCGTTGTCTGGAGCGCGCCGTGGGACGGGCCCGGCTACATCGGCGCGCAGGACACGATCACCACCTATCTTTCCAGCGGCGGGCGGCTGTTCCTCAGCGGACAGGACATCGGTTTCCTGGACAGCGGCCCGCTGGGCTACTCGCCCTACTACCGCGCGTACCTCAAAGTGCGCCTGGCGGCCGACGACGCCGGTTCCTGGAACCTGACCGGCCTGCCGGGCGACCTGTTTGACGGCCTGGCGCTGACCATCGAGGGACCGGGCGGGGCCGATAACCAGCGCAGCCCCGACGCGGTGGCCGTGGACGATCCCGACGCGGCGGCGGCGTTGCTGCTCTACGATGTGGCCACCACCCGCGTCGCGGATCGTGACCCCGTAGCGGTGGGCCTCCACTCCCAACCGGGGGCGACCAAGGAGTACGGGACCGCGCGCCCGCCCGCCGTACGGGCGGGCCTCCGTGCCCGCCCGACGGGGGCGATCACGGAGGGGGCGACCACGGAGGGGGCGACCACGGAGGGTCGCCCCTACGGATTGGGGGCTCCGGGGGCGACCACGGAGGGGGCGACCACGGAGGGTCGCCCCTACGGATTGGGGGCTCCGGGGGCGACCACGGAGGGTCGCCCCGACGGGACCGCGCGCCCGCCCGCC
>Ga0209018_1001702_pt1 | contig 17141 bp, 11 predicted proteins | sample YNPBryBLVA2012_FD_185814 | JGI IMG/M metagenome (GOLD analysis project Ga0209018, IMG submission 185814) | Anoxygenic and chlorotrophic microbial mat microbial communities from Yellowstone National Park, USA - YNP Bryant BLVA 2012 (SPAdes)... ...
GTCCTCGATCGCAGCTTCATAGAGCTCGAGCAACTCCTTGTCAGACAGATTGTCGATATCGGACTGCGACTGCGGCAATTTTTCTTTTAACAATTGGCGGATGGCTGTGGCGTCACGCGGTAATATACCTTGAGCGGCTTGTTGGAGGGCGGCCGCGTCAGCGCTGCTCAAACTACTGCTTACAACCCCGGCAAAACCTTCCTGTTGTGCTGATTTCAGCAAGCTCTGACCATCTAACCCATAGACGTCACTCGAAGTCGAATAGACTCCGCTCAAATCCAAAGCGCCGTTGATGTTAGGGTTATTCAAACATCCTAAGCCGCGCCGGGTGACTACCCGTACATTATCGAGTATGCCGTCGCCGCAGGTATCGCGAACATTCGGATTGGTATGATAAACGTTCGTCTCATCCCAATCTGACAAACCATCGCCATCGGTATCTTTCCGCTTCTGTTGGGCAATCAATTCTTCATTTGTCAGGCCCAGCAATTTTTTGGCGTCATCCAACGTAGTCGTCTTAACTAGGAACGGTTCGCGAATCATGGCGTTAACGCGATACAACGACAGGCCAAACGCGATTCCCGCGATAACGCTAAGCCCTACCAAGGCGAGCTTTTGCTCCCTGGCTAAGGCCTGCCAACGTTCCACAATGTCACGCCACATGGCTGTTTATCTAACCCCGAAAGTATAACATATCCGCAACCAAAATGAGAACAGCCGAAACCCTAAAACAAAAATGAATCAGCCCATCTGACGGGCCTTGGCTTAAAACAACAGGTCTTAATATTTTTTATCCAAGCGCCCCATCGTATAAGCACCAAGAAGGCCTCTTAGACTTATTCACCTTCCCACTTAACGGCTATTTTTTTGCCCTGCTCGCGCACCGGGATACGGATCTCAAGCACGCCGTTTTTAAGGGTTGCTTGAGCCAGATCGGTCGCGACCTCGTAGGGCAAAACAATCGAGCGGCTAAAGGCGCCCCAAAAACATTCGCGGTAAAACCAGTCGTCCTCCGGCACTTCCTTAATTAAAGAGCGCCGTCCACGGATGGTCAGCAGGTCGCCGTGAATGGCAATATCTAGATCCTCTGGTTTCACGCCGGCCACGGTCGAGCGCACGACCAGCGCGTCGCCATCGCGGAAAACGTCAACCGACAGCTGGCCTTCGGCCGAAGGCGCCATCCAATCATTGCCTGGGGTGTTTTGCATATGCCTAAAGTATACCAAAAATCCGACTTCCCGACTAAGCGAAGCGCATGCCGGAATCTGGGGGCGGAGACCTCGAGCCTCGGCTCTGCCTCGCCCGGGGAATCAGGTAAATAGTTGGGCAAATGATCATTCGCCCCTATTCTGCTTTCTTATCTATGTCCGCCGGCGGCGGATTAGATAGCCTCTCGACGCCGATGAGACAAACGGCCCGCCACGGCCGATAATGACTACGGAAAACCTGGGTACGTACCGTGCCATCCGGCATCTTTACGGTATAGGTAAACTCAGCATCCAAACCGGTATGGGCTGTTTCGGAGCACTTCTTTTTACCTGGCGGCAAATCCAACGTCTCGATCAGTTTAGGCGGCTCCGGCGGCACTGGATTCCAGGTGCGCGGATAGCTGTAATCGGCCTGGCGACCATCCGCAGTGCCCCAAAACTCAAAAAATAATTCATCACCTTTTTTGTAAGCGTGGATCAAGATGGGGTTACCTGTATCGTTCTTAAACTTGAGATCCGGATGCGGACCGTAAATGGTGGCGTCGGTGCCGGGCGGATCGTAATATCTGACGCGGTACGAATGGGGCTGGCGTTCCAAAATCGGCAAGCCGGATTTCATAGCGCCGCGAAACAAGGTCGTCCCAATCTGGCACAATCCTCCGCCGAATTCCGGCTTAGTCTCGTTACCTTTAATGACCATCTCCGGGAACCAACCGTGTTTGCTATCTATTTCGCCCATAGTTTCGACCGTCGAAAAGACCGCGCCCGGCTCGATAATGGTGCCATCCAGGATCTCAATGGCGCGCGCAATATTCTTGCGCCGGTTGGTCGGCGAACCGGAGAAATTCGAATAGCCTGTGCCGAGCAGTTCCTTGATCCCCATTTTCTGGGGATCTTCACCAGCTAATGTAGCCGAGGTTGTTTTGATCTGCAACGGGAAGGTCGAGGTCGCCGGCCATTCGGCCAAAACCTGTTTTAACATGGCATCCGTATCGATGGCCACGCCGACAGTGCCGGCCGTGAAGGACTGAATTTTACCGTCCTTGACCACCAGGCTGCCTTTCTTACCCTCCTTCTCGATGCCCGGCGCCGCCGCCCGAATGCCATCGGCGAACTTCTTTGGGTCGAGGGTCAAATCCAAACTGCCCTGCTTTCCGGCCACGCCGATCCAGCCGGCGAGCGTGGAAGTTGGGATTGGAAACCTGTCCTTTTCGTAGGTGAAGACGAGTTGCGGGCGGTTCAAGAAGTCGAAGACCTTGGGTAGGAGCGGTTCCAGATCGGCCGCGGTGATCGTCGGTTTGACTGTCCGCTCGCTCAAGGCGATTACTTTGAAATCGAGGGTTTTGGCTTGGCGCTCCAGTTCATCCAGCGCGCTATCCGTGATCAGGACCTGCCCGCTATGCTCCGGTTCAATCGAAACTGCGGGCCTTGTGCCGGTCGCCGCCGTAATGACGAGAGACGCGTCTTTAACCTGGCGCAGATCCGATTTTAGATTCGACTGCAAAGCGTCCGCGACGGCTGACCGATCAACCGTAACCCGCGCTAAAATGTTCATCGGATAAACGCGTAGCCGCATTTGCTGCTGAATATTCTGAAGCCAGCCGTCATCTCGCCCCAAGCCATAAGCGATATCCAAAGCCCGATCCACGTCATAACGCACCAGGTCATGCGAGGCATCCGGGTCATCGGAGACGACGGTGGCATCCAAAGTGACTTCGCGACCATGAAAAGCAAATTTCAGGCCCTTGGCTAAAGTTTCGTCGATAGATTTCTGCACGGCCTGGCGCGCTTCGCTTTTGGTCAGGCCGTCCAGCCTGACGCCCAGGACCCGCACCCCGGGGAAGATGCGATTCTCGTACAGTCGGCCGTACGCCATTAGCGATCCGGCGGCTACGAGGCACGCCAGCGCCAAGACGCCGACCATGACATTGATCCAAATGAGAATGATCCTCAAAGTCTGGAGCTTTCTTCGTTTGTCCTCCATAAACGGTATTTTACCCTTTCAAGAGTTCGTTGAGGAGATGCCGAGCCAGATGCTGGCGGCCGGCATCTTCGCTGCCCGTAACCGCGACGACCAAAACGACTTCCTGGCCGATCTGAGCCTCGCCCTCGATGGCTGAAAGCGGGACAACTAAAACCTGACCATTCTGCAAGCTCAACTCGGCGTCCTCGCCCCGAATCCCGGTGATTTTACCTTTCAACATATTGATGGCGCAGATTAATCCAAAAATGCTTTTATGTAAAGGTCTATACCCTGAAACGGGTCAAAAAAAATCGTCCTGAACGGAGCATAGCGCAGTGAAGGATCTCACCAGCTCGTCGTCCTGAACGGAGCGTAGCGCAGTGAAGGATCTTTATAAGAAGAAAGGTTCTTCGCTACGCTCAGAACGACAGAAAGAGGCGCTCAGAGCGACAAAAGGAGGCACTCAGGACGATGGAATGGGGAGATCCTTCCTACGCTCAGGATGACGGAAGGATTGGATACGGAACTCCGCTTCGCAAGTGACAAGGAGCTTTTTCGCCGCACAACAAAACAAGGCCTAAGGTAATCCGCATCCAAGAAACCTATTTATAGGGGAGTGCAAGTCCGAAAACCTGCGGCACCCTACGAAAGAGGTTCCATGCTTGTCGTGGACGCGGATTACCCCAGACCTCGTAGTCTGAAATCCGTTAAACTCTCAAAGCGCAAATGTGATGAGTGGTTATAGCACTAGCCGAAAAATTTGTCAATAGCGCAGCTTAGACCGGGACGAAAAAACGGTCTTCCTTAAGAAAGGCCGTTCAAAAGTTCTGTCAAGATTTAATCAGATCAGGAAAAACATGTCAAGAGTCAGATAAAATGGCTCAACTTAGGCAAATTTCATCCAATAATCCTGGAATATGGCCTTATTTCCTTGATTTTATTAAGTTCAGGCGTCCGTATTTCTAGGTTTTTAGCTGGCGATCCGCAAGCTGATCCAGTTTGACCGACAGGAGCTGGGACACGCCATCATCGCCCATAGTCACGCCGTAGAGGATATTGGCTTTGTTCATGGTAGCCCGGTTGTGGGTTATGACGATGAACTGGGTCCGATCCGAAAGCGTATCGATGATCTCGGCGAATTTTCGCGAATTAGCCTCGTCGAGCGCCGCATCCACTTCGTCCAGGACCACGAACGGCGACGGATTAATGGCCATGATGGCGCAGATGAGGGCGATGGAGGTCAAAGCACGCTCGCCGCCGGACAGGAGGGCAATAGCCTTGAGACGTTTGCCGGGCGGCGTGGCGAGTATCTCGATACCCGCCGGCTGAACCGCCTCTTCCTCACCCTGCCCCTCAGCACCCGCCTCTCCCATTACTTCAGCACTATCGACTATCGGTTCACGCTTACCGACTGCCTCCGGCTCGATTTTCACTAATTCAGCTTCTCCGCCGCCGAACAGTTTCTTGAAAAATATCCCGAACTCCTGGTTCAGCTGACGGAAGGCCACGTCGCCGCGTTCCTTGATAGTCTTGTCCAACTCGCCGATGACCGTCTCGAGCGACGCAATGGCCTGCCTCAAGTCTGTCGCCTGGGTCGAAAGATACTCGAAACGCTCCTTGGTCGCCTCGTATTCCTTGACCGTTTCCGGGTCGATGCCGCCGATCCATTCAAGCTGGGAGCGCAACCTTTGCATCCGGCTGCGCAACGCCTCGGCTTCGGTTTCGGCTCCGGCCTTGGCCGCCGCATCCGCCATGGCTTCGAGCTCGCCTTCGAGTGCCCCAGCCTGCTGGCGCAACTCGGCCAAAAAGCCGTCACGCCGCGTCTCGAGCCTAGCTAATTCCACAGCTGAAGCCGAGACTTTCTGTTCGGCTTGCTGGGCCTCATGGCGCTTAGCCGTCAGCTGGCGCTGCAACTCAAATAGCTGACTGCGGCTCTCGTCCTCCTTGCGATTCAGGACTTGAAGCTTGGCCTCCATGTCCGCAAGCCTGGTCGCAATCTCCGACATCTCCTTGGCCAGCTGGGCGAATTCCTTCTCGAGTTCCGGGTCAGCCTGTTCTTTAATCGGCTCAGGTGCCGGCTGCTGGAGTTGAGATATCAGCTGCTGGTTCTCGGCCTTAAGTTCATAGGCCAGTTTTTTGACCTTGTCCCAATCAGGCTTAGCCACTTCAAGTTCTTTGATGAGCTCGTCCTGCTTACGCGACAGGTCCTCGATGCGCTCGATGATTTTGGTGAGCGGCAAAGGCGACCACGGCGACTTGGACTGGACCTTGGCAACCTCGCGCCGCGACTCGAGCCGGATCTGGCGCTCGCGCAATTTTCCGCGCTCCTCCTTCAGGGCATCGATGGCCGAGCGCATCTCGCGCAATTCGCTCGAAACCGGTGTCGCCTTCTCCAGCTTGCTCAGCTCCTGCTCGACTGTTTCGACCTCGCGTTCCTTAGTCTGATGTTCATGTTTTGCCTTCTCGGCAGCGGCCTGCGCCGCCTTGAGCTGAGTGCGCAGACCGGCCCAGACGCCGCCAAAATAATCGCGTTCAAGCTGGCGCAATTCCAGCTCCAAAGCCTCGCGCTGGCGCAAACGCTTGACCTGGCGCTCGAGCGAGGCGAGTCGCGGTTCGATCTCACGCAGCATGAGTTCGGCCTGCTTCAGATTGTCCCGGGCAGAGTCCAACTTATTGACTGCGGAGTGGCGCTTGAGCTGAAACGGCTTGAGCCCCGATGCCTCATCGAAGAACTCACGGCGCTCGGCCGGGCTGGCCGACAAGACCGCGTCCACCATGCCCTGGCCGATGACGCTGTATGTCCTCTGGCCCACGCCGCACTGGGCGAGGAGCAGGGCCACGTCCATAAGCTTGGCCGCCTGCTTGTTGATTTCGTATTCGGACTGGCCGTCGCGGTACAGCCGACGCGTAATGACAATCTCCGGCAGATCCAGCTCCGGATTCCGCTCGTTCGTGATAGTCATGCTGACTTCGGCAAAACCGGCGCGCGGTTTCTTGGCCGAGCCGGAGAAAATGACGTCCTCGGATCGCTTGCTGCGCAAAAGCTTCATGCTCTGCTCGCCCATGACCCAGCGCAGTGCGTCGGCCACGTTAGACTTGCCCGACCCGTTCGGACCCACGATGCCGGTCACTCCACGCTTGTCGGCGCCGGGCATGAATTCCAGCACAGTCTTCTGGGCGAAGGTCTTGAATCCTTGGAGTTCCAAACGGGAGAGATACATATCTAGCCCACATAGGTTACTGAAAAAACCGCCTAACGAAAAGAGGATGTTATGGCCTATAAATACTCAAAAGCCCCGGCAACGAACCACCAAGACTGTCACTTAATACGAGGAACGCTACTCAACTGGGCGCGCTTAACCTCACGGAGCTACGCCTAATATACCCATCGCCTAGACCAAAACTGCGCCATATCAAGCACGGCGCCCGGCTTTACGGTACTCCTCTGCCGCCTGTTCCGGCGTGATCGGATTGATGAACAAGCCGGCGTCGAACTCGAACCCGGCTTGAATATTCGTCCGCGGAATGAAACGAATTTCGAACGGTTCCTCGCGGTCCTCGACCACATCATGGAAATGAAAATTGTACGACCACTTGTTCCGACGCACGAGCGGCATAAGCGCATGCAGAGCCTGAGCCAAAGAATGCCGCTCGGCTTCGGTCGTCTGCGTGATGTTGTCGATACGCCGGCGTAAAACAATCCTAACACCCCAAGAGAAAGGCGTGAACGGATCGGCGAAGGCGATGGCCTTGGAATCCTTATAAATCGTACGCTCCAGCGTCGCTTCGGCGAGGATCACGGAGTGAGGCGAAGCCTTTAGTTCCTGGGACAGCGCCCGACGGTTGGCAAGCATCCGTTTCGCGCGGTCCGGCACGAACGGCAGAGCAAAAATCTGTGAATGGGCGTGGGTCTGCGAAGCACCGGCCGCCAGACCTTCGTTCTTGAAGACGACAATATATTTAAAATGGCGCTGGATCTGGCGCAAATCTTTGACCCGCTCGGCTATGGCGTCAAGGACATGGGCCATCTGATTGGCGCTGAAGGACGAGAATTTCCGGTTGGCCCGGCCTTCGACCAGGATTTCCTGATGTCCACCTAACGGCGATTGGGGACCAAACACCGGGAACGCGTTGCCGATAACAGTAATTCGGTCGGCTCCGCGCCCGAATTCAGCAAAAATCTCTTCATGCTCGAGATTCTTGGCCGAAAACCGATCCTCAATTTTCTTCTTGGTCAGGGAATGCGGCCGTGCCTGGCGCTTGGGCGCAAATACGACGCAATCGCCGGTCACGGGATCACGTCGCATGACAGGATACTCATTGACTGGTTTCGGCGGCATACTTTTCATTGCGGTAAGACGAATCCGTTTGATAGCTGAAGCCCTGGCTCGATCACCCTAAGCTGATTCGAAAGGTTGGGCTGCAAATCCCAAGTCCTCTGCTGGCCTTCGATGACTGTCTCGTCGCCCTGGGTTGTGATGACAAACTGATAACCTTCGCGTTTTATTTCGCAGCCGGCCGCGAAAAGCGACGCGGTCGCCAGGATGCTAAAGAGTTTTTTCATGAGGTGCGGCTAGTATAATTGAAAAGCGTGGCGCCGACGATGGCGATGGCTAGGGCATCGGCCGCATCATCGGGACGCGGGACTTCGGCCAGTCCCAGGAGCCTTTTGACCATGTCCTGGACCTGCTTCTTATCGGCTCCACCCCAGCCCGCGATTCCCTGCTTAATCTGATTCGGCGTAGCCTCGACTATCTGGATGCCGGCTTCGGCCACGGCCAGGATTGCGACGCCGCGTGCCATCCCGACCTTAATCGCCGTCTTGGCATTGGTCTGGAAAAACAGCTGTTCGATGGCCACTGCGTCAGGCATATATTCCTCAAGCGCTTGCTTGAGGCCATCGTGCGTCTCTTGGAGACGCAATGCGAACTCATCACCGGCCCGCGTCTGGATGCAACCGTGCGCGATCCACTTGATCCTACTCCCCTCCTGCTCGATGACGCCGAAGCCTGTCCGGTCAAAACCGGGATCAATGCCGAGGATGCGGAGAGTTAAAGACATTTTTGCAGGAATCACGCCAAATTCGAATACACATGTGCCACGTCATCCAAAGATTCCAGCTCCTCGATGAGCTCCGCGACTTGCGTCCCTTTTTCCTGATCCGTCTCGACGAGGTTAGATGGGATCCATTCGAATTCCGTGCTCTCGACGTTCAGGCCGAGCCTCTGCGCCGTTTCGGCAACCTTCGCCAGATCATTCGTGGCTGACCGAATTTCGGTCGAACCATCTAAGTCCTCAATGTCCTCGGCGCCGGCATCGATTAGTGCCAATTCGATCTCCTCGCGCCGGTCTGCCGGCAAGCCGCCCGGGATGCGTACCACGCCTTTCCTCTGAAAAAGATACGTAACCGAACCTTGCGACGCCAAAGTCGCACCGGATTTCGACAGGATATGTTTAATGTCGTTAGCCGAACGGTTGCGGTTGTCGGTCAGGCACTCGATGATGAGCGCCGTGCCGCCCGGGGCGTAGGCTTCATACGTCAGTGACTCGATGGCGTCCGTCTCCTCTCCCGTGCCGGCGCCGCGCGCTACGGCCCGTTCGATGGCGTCCTTGGGCATCGATGCCTTGCGCGCCCGTTCGATGGCGACCCGGAGACGAACGTTCATCGCCGGATCACCGCCCTTCTCACGAGCCGCAACCGTTATCTCGCGCGCCAGCTTGGTAAACGACGCCGAACGTTTGGCGTCAATAGCACCTTTGAATTGCTTGACTTTGGACCATTTGGAATGGCGGGACATAAAGTTGCTCCCAGCTTAACCGACCTGACGCGGATTGACAAAATCCGTGCACCCCCTAAACTCCTTGCGCGCTTTTCGCCAATCGGAGGATAACGATGCCGTGTGCGTTCTGCGATCGACCCATCTATTATCGCGGCGCCTTCTGCATCGAATGCCTGAACAACCTGGTCAAAAACTTAAACCTTTAGCCGACGAAGGTATTGATGAAAAAACCGATACGATGACATCACCTAGCGATGTCATTTTTTCGAAAAAGAGGCTTGCGCCTCTTTTTCTTTTTTCCATGGACGCGATGGATCGCACCCCCCTGCATTTTCTAAACCGCTTCTTCCGCCTCCTCGACTGCCGAGACGGCTTGCTCCTCGCCGCCGAGGTAAGCGCCGAAACCCGTACCGGCAGGAATGAGGCGGCCAATGATGACGTTCTCCTTGAGGCCTTCGAGGCGGTCGACCTTGCTGGTCACAGCCGCGTTAATGAGCACGCGCGCCGTCTCCTGGAAGGAAGCCGCCGACAGCCAGGATTCGGTCGAGAGCGAGACCTTGGTCACACCCAGGAATAACTCTTCGAGCTCGGCTGGCTGATGTCCGGCCTCGACCACGCGTTTGTTCTCGGCCTCGGCCCGCATCTTGTCCACCACTTCGCCAGGGAGGAGATCCGTATCACCTGAATCCTTGACATACACGCGCGAGAACATCTGGCGAATCATAACTTCGATATGTTTGGCGTTGATCTTCTGGCCTTGCGAGGCGTAGATAGCCAAGACTTCGCGTAGCAGGTAGAACATGACCGCGGACTTGCCTTTGAGTCGGAAGAGCTGCAGCAGGTCTATGTGGCCCTCGGTCAGCGCGTCGCCCGGCTGGACCTCGGCGCCGTCCTTGACCAAGACCTGGTAGCCGGTCGGAACGTGGTACTCGATGGTGGCCGGTTCTTGATAGACGACCGTGAGGCCGTCAACAGCCACTTTCACAATGCCGTCATGTTCGGCCAGGATCTCAGATTTGCCCGAGACATACAGCACATCGCCGGCTTTCACCTTAGCGCCGTCCTTAACTTTAACTTTATCGCTCTCGCCGAGCACATGTTTCTCCTCCCCGACCGCGGTGTGTTCGAGAATAATAACTTTGCCACCCGAAGCCACATCCATGACTTTCTCACCAGACGGTGTCTCGATAACGCGGCGCTCGCCCTGGACGATTCTCACTTTGCCCGCCGCCTCAGCGATGACGGCGCGGTACTTCGGCGGACGCGCTTCAAAGAGCTCCTCGACACGCGGCAAACCCTGGGTGATGTCAGCTCCGGCCACGCCGCCCATGTGGAAGGTGCGCATGGTCAGCTGCGTACCCGGCTCGCCAATGGATTGTGCGGCGATAATGCCGACCGCCGTGCCCATGGCCACAGGTTTGGCATAGGCCAAATCATAGCCGTAGCATTTCTGACACAACCCGCGGCGCATGCGGCAAGTTAGAACTGAACGCAGATGAACTTCTTGCAACGGTTCCTTGAATGCCTGGATAAGCTTAATATGTTCTTCAGTGACGATAGTTCCCTTTTTAACCACGATTTTCTTGGTCTCCGGGTCCTTGATATCTTGCATGACCACGCGTCCCAAGATACGAGTCAGGAGCGGTTCGCCGATTTCCTCGCATTCCTGGTGGGTGATGTGCATGCCATCTGTATCGCCGCAGTCCTCACCGGTGATGACTACATCCTGAGCCACGTCAACGAGACGGCGCGTCAGGTAGCCGGCGTTAGCTGTCTTGAGTGCGGTATCGGTCAAACCTTTGCGCGTGCCGTGGGACGAGATGAAATATTCCAGCACCGACAAGCCTTCACGGAACGATGACTTGATCGGCAACTCGATAATGTCTCCACGCGTATTGCCCACCGGGCCTTTCATGCCGATAACCTGAGTCAGTTGGCCGAGCGAACCGCGGGCGCCGGAATCGATCATGGCTTTGACCGAACCGCCCTTGTCGAGCGATTCGGCGGACAACTTCTGCACTCGATCCTTGATGTCCATCCAGGTTTTAACGATAAGCGTGTAACGCTCCTTCTTAGTCAACAAGCCTTCTTTAAACTGTTGCTCAATCTGGGTCACCTTTTTGTCGCCCTCTTCGATCAAGGCTTTCTTGCCAGGCACTTCTGATAGGTCTCCTATACCATAACTGAATCCGGATTTAGTTATGTATTGGAAGCCTATATCTTTAACATCGTCCAAAAATTTAACCGTTGCGTCAAAGCCATGAAGGGCCAAAATCTTGCGCGTGATCTCAGCCAGCTGTTTCTTGGCCAGAACTTCATTCCTGTAGCCTATCTCAGGAGGCATGAGCCGATTCAAAATGATGCGGCCGACATTGGTCTCAATGATCGGGCCGCCCGGTTCGAGGCGCGTTTTGATCCTCTCGCGGATGCTTAGCCGGCCCAGTTGGTAAACGTAGACCGCCTGTTCGGCCGTGCTGAAGGCCTTAACCTTGCCGTCCGCCGGTTCGGTCAAAGTCGTCATATAGAACGTGCCCCAAACGATGTCCTTATCCGGGTTCACGACCGGCATACCCGTCGACGGTTTGAGTAGATTACGGGTTGAGAGCATGATGTTGAACGCCTCGGCGCGCGCTTCCTCGGTCAGCGGCACGTGGACGGCCATCTGGTCGCCGTCGAAGTCGGCATTGAAGGCCGGACAGACCATCGGATGAATCTGGATAGCCTTGCCCTCGATGAGCTTCGGGAAAAAACCCTGAATACCTAAACGGTGCAAAGTCGGGGCGCGGTTCAGAAGCACGACACTCTTAGAGGCGATATTCTCCAAGATGTCCCAAACCTCGGGATTGTCTGCCTCGATAAAGCGGTTGGCCGAGCGGATATTATGCACGAGCTCGCGCTTGATGAGTTCGGCGATGATGAACGGCTTGAACAGTTCGAGGGCCATGATCTTTGGCAATCCGCACTGATCGAGACGGAGGTTCGGACCGATGACGATAACCGAGCGGCCGGAGTAGTCAACACGCTTGCCAAGCAGATTCTGGCGAAAGCGGCCCTGCTTGCCCTTCAAAATGTCGGCCAAGGATTTAAGCTGGCGCTTCTTGCCGGTCGCGGCGATGACCGTCTTAGAATGCCGCGCGCTGTTGTCAATGAGCGAATCCACAGCCTCCTGCAACATACGCTTCTCGTTGCGCGTAATAACCTCCGGTGCATTCAGTTCGACCAGACGCTTGAGGCGGTTGTTGCGGTTAATGACACGACGATACAAGTCATTCAGATCAGACGTCGCGAAGCGTCCTCCATCGAGCGCGACCATCGGACGCAGATCCGGCGGTATGACGGGAAGTACCTTCAGGATCATCCAGTGCGGTTCGATTGACTGATTATGGAACGATTTGAGAAGCTTCAAGCGGCGCACGATACGGTCACGCTTGACCTCAGAGGCGCCTTGCATCTCCTGCTGAAGTGCCTTAATCGTGGCTTCAACATCGATCTTCTTAAGCAATTCATCGATGGCCTCGGCGCCGATCTTAGCCTCAAACACATGACCAAACTTGAGCGACAACTCGTGGTACTCATTCTCCGATAGGATCTTGAGAGGTTTCAGGTCCTTCAATTCCTTTTCGGAGGATAGGAATTCAGCTTCAAGCTCTTTAAGCTTGCGCTCCTTGTTACCCTGGACTTTGTCAAGTTCGTGGGTCACTGCGTCAGATTCAATGCCCTTGGCCGCGGCGGTGTCATTGATCCGCTTCACCTCGCGTTCGTATTCGGTTTCAAGCGACTTACGCTTGCTCTTATATTCGGCTCGCAACTGTTCTAGCGTCTGAGCTTTTAATTCATCGTTAACGTCCGTCACGATGAAAGCCGCAAAGTAAATGATTTTTTCAAGCCCCTGTACCGACAGATCGAGGACCGTGCCAATTTTAGACGGCACACTGCGTAGGAACCAGATATGCGAGACCGGTGCGGCCAGTTCGATGTGCCCCATGCGCTCACGGCGTACCAGTGAATGCGTGACTTCCACGCCGCACTTATCACAGATGATGCCTTTGTAGCGAATTTTCTTGTATTTTCCGCAGTAGCACTCCCAATCCTTGGACGGGCCAAAGATCTCCTCAGCGAAAAGACCAGACTTCTCTGGTTTTTGAGTGCGATAGTTGATGGTCTCGGGCTTGGTGACCTCGCCGTATGACCAGCCGCGAATAACCTCCGGCGATGCAAGCTTCAGCCGCATCGCGTCAAAATCCGTGGTCTTGATGTTCTCTGATTGGAAGAAGGACATATGTGTGGTCGGGCGTTAGTCTTCGTTAGCCAGGCCCCATTCGGGTTCGGCAAAACTCGCGGCCGGCGTTGACCGCGGCCGGAATTGATCGGGACGCGGATTCGGGTCCTCCAAGCGACGTCCATCTTTCATCAGCTCAACGTCCAGGCACAGGCCCTTGAGCTCGCGAATGAGGACGTTGAACGATTCCGGCACGTTAACCTTCTTGATGGGTTCACTCTTGATGATAGATTCATAGGCCTTGGAACGGCCTGGCACATCATCGGATTTGATGGTCAGGATCTCCTGCAGGGTATGAGCCGCGCCGTAGGCCTCGAGCGCCCAAACTTCCATCTCACCTAAGCGCTGACCTCCGGACTGAGCCTTGCCGCCCAGCGGTTGCTGAGTAATAAGTGAATACGGGCCGATGGAACGCTGATGGATCTTATCCTCGACCATATGATTCAGCTTGAGCATGTAGATGTAGCCCACGGTTGGATCGTTCTCATAAGCTTCGCCAGTGCGTCCGTCAAACAATTTAATCTTGCCGTGTTCTGGGAAACCAGCTTTGACTAACTCTTCGCGGATAGTCGCCTCGGGCACGCCGTCAAAGACCGGAGTCGCAACGCGATAGCCCAAGGCGTTAGCGGCCAGGCCGAGATGCGTTTCCAGGATCTGCCCCAGGTTCATGCGGGAGACGACGCCGAGCGGCGAGAGGATGATGTCCACCGGCGTGCCGTCCTCGAGGAACGGCATGTCCTCGACCGGCACAACCTTGGAGATAACGCCCTTGTTGCCGTGGCGGCCGGCCAGCTTGTCGCCAACCTGGACTTTGCGCAAATCCGCTACCGAAACCACGATTTGCTTAATGACGCCTGGCTGGAGTTTGTCGCCGTCCTCGCGCGAGAATACCGTCACGCCGACGACCTTGCCGTGTTCGCCATGTTCGAGATACAGGGAGGTGTCGCGCACGTCACGGGCTTTCTCCCCGAAGATGGCGCGCAGCAGTTTCTCCTCGGCCGACAGATCAGTCTCGCCTTTGGGCGTGATCTTACCGACCAGAATGTCACCGGATTTGACCTCTGCGCCGATGCGAACTATGCCATTCTCGTCCAGGTTCTTAAGCTTCTCTTCCGAGACGTTCGGAATGTCCGCGGTCACAACTTCAGGCCCGAGCTTGGTGTCGCGTACATCGATAGCATGGTGTTCGATATGGATGGAAGTGAAGCGGTCATGCTGAACCAACCGTTCCGACAGAATGATGGCGTCCTCGTAGTTATAGCCGTCCCAGGAAAGGAACGTACACAAGAGGTTCTGGCCGAGCGCCAGTTCGCCATTATCGCATGAGGCACCGTCGACGAGGACTTCGCCGGCGTACACCTTCTGGCCCTTGTTGACGCGGGGCCGCTGGTTGTTGCAGGTGGAAGCGTTAGTGCGCTGGAATTTGGTCAGGTCATAACGACGCACCGTGCCGTCCTCGGCCTTGAGTTCGACATGGTTGGCCGAGACGGACAAGATGACGCCGTCGTCCGGGGCCAAGATGACATGGCCAGCGTCGACCGCGGCGCGGCGCTCCACGCCGGTGCCAACGATCGGTGCGTCCGGTTTGATGCACGGCACGGCCTGGCGCTGCATGTTGGTGCCCATCAGTGCGCGCTGTCCGTCGTCATGCTCGACGAACGGAATGAGCGACGTCGCGATGGACAAAATCTGCTTGGACGACACGTCGACATAGTCGATCTCGTGAGCGTCGACGATCATCGGCTCGCCGTTCTTGCGGGCGCTGACACGGTCTGACAGGAAAAAGCCGTCGCGCGAGATGGCGGTCGTGGCCGGGGCTAACGTGCTGCGTTCCTCAATAAAGGCATTTAGATAAACGATCTCGTTGGTGACATGAGGCACGACCGGTATCTTATCGATCGGCAGCTTGGCGAGTTTGCTCGCCAAGGTTTTATCTACCGCACTTCCCCCTTCGGCCACGAGCTTACCCTCGCCGTCACGCACGTCGACGCGCAGAGTCTCGCCGATAGCGTCCTGGCCGTCGTTCTTGGCCCAGTTCTTGACCTTGCGATACGGAGTTTCGATGAAGCCGAAGTCGTTGATGCGGGCGTAGCACGCCAAGTGACCGACTAGGCCAATGTTCGGGCCTTCGGACGAGGCGATCGGGCAGATCCGGCCGTAGTGCGTGCGGTGCACGTCGCGGACTTCGAAGCCGGCGCGCTCGCGCGACAGTCCACCCGGACCCATGGCCGACAGACGACGACGATGTTCAAGCTCGGCCAAAGGATTGGTTTGATCCATGAATTGCGACAGCTGTGAGCTCATGAAGAACTCGCGCACCGCACCGATAACTGGACGAGCGTTGATAAGCTTGGCTGGCGATAGCTGGGTTATATCCTGCGTCGACATGCGATCCTTGACGATACGCTCCATCCGTGCGAGCCCGATGCGGAAGCGGCTCTGCACCAATTCGCCGATAGCGCGCACGCGGCGGTTGCCCAAGTGATCGACGTCATCCGGCTCCTCCTGCATGTTATTGAGGCGAATAATCTCCTTAATTATGAGCACCAGGTCCTCCTTGCTCAAGATACGATTTTCCTCTTTCGTAACATCCTCGATGATGACTGGCAGACCGAAACGCTGGTTGAACTTATAACGGCCGACGGCACCCAAATCGTAGCGCTCGAACTTAAAAAACATCGAATGGATGAGCGATTTGGCATTATCCGCCGTAGCCAAATCGCCAGGGCGGATACGCTTGTAGACCTCGATCAGACCCTCATCCTCGTTCGTGGCCGCATCCTTAGCTAAGGTGGCTTCGATATAGTGGTTCAGGGGGTGAACATCGACCGGGGAGAAGATCTCAATAATTTCTTCATTTAGGCTATAGCCAAAAGCGCGCAAAAGCGATGTCGCGGCCACCTTACGTTTGCGGTCGATCTTGACCCAGATCACATTATTGGCGTCAGTCTCAAATTCAAGCCAGGCTCCACGATTCGGGATAACCTTAGCGCCATAATAGCGACGATTACGTAAAAGCTCTGCCGTGAAAAACACGCCAGCCGAGCGCACTAGCTGAGATACAATACAACGCTCGATGCCATTCACGATAAACGTGCCGCGTTCGGTCATAACCGGCAAGTCGCCGAGGTAGACTTCCTGCTCCTTGTTTTCGCCTGTGCGTTTGTTCGTTAAGACTGTCTTAACCCGTAGCGGCGCATCGTACGTGATATTCTTGGCCCTCGACGTTTTCTCGTCGAATTTTGGCTCATCAATAAAGTAATCGACGAACGACAACTCAAGGTCGCGGCCGATGAAATCCTTAATCGGAGAGATCTCCTTAAGAAGGTCACGAATGCCAGTCTCGAGAAACCAGCGGTAACTCTGCTTCTGAATCTCTATGAGATCCGGCAGAGCCATGGCGTCGCGGGACGCCGTGAAATAACGCCGCTCGGCCTCAATAGGCGTTTGGCGGCGGAATACCCTCTTAGACATGTAAAAAAATTTTGGATGTTATTCCCCATCCCGCGCAGACCTGGATCAGCGGACAGGACTGACGGAGTGCCCAGGCGCCGACGAGAAGCGAGGAGACATCGCGTGAATAAGTCTCGACTAATTGGACAAGATGCTTAAACCGAATTTAGACACTAAAAATTCCCCGAGCTCTAATAGCCCGAGGTTTTTTGCGCCTAACTCACGATCGTAACCATTCAAGTTGGTGAACTTAAATACGGTTACAGCCTGACAAATGACGAGTCTGCAGGATATCCGTCATCTGGCAAGCCGCATCTCTGCGCGCGCAGTATGCCAGGAATGGAGTATTTAGTCAAGTGTCTGTCTGCGTCCACCACATATGGCACTCCTCGGGGTTTCTTTGAGTTAAGAATTGAATGGGTGAAAGCAAGTTTAGGGATTTATGCGGTCTTTCGGTG
>Ga0209018_1001703_pt1 | contig 17140 bp, 18 predicted proteins | sample YNPBryBLVA2012_FD_185814 | JGI IMG/M metagenome (GOLD analysis project Ga0209018, IMG submission 185814) | Anoxygenic and chlorotrophic microbial mat microbial communities from Yellowstone National Park, USA - YNP Bryant BLVA 2012 (SPAdes)... ...
GGTCAACGTGGCCGAGGTGCTACAGACGGTCAAAGATAGCGTGATCACCCAGGTCCAGGAGCGTGGCCACCGCCTGATCGAGGAAGTGGACCCCGTATTGCCACCCGTCCTGGCTGACCGGGGACGGCTGGCCCAGGTGTTACTGAACCTGTTGAGCAACGCCTACAAGTACACCCCCGACGGCGGCACGATCACCCTGCGCGTCTGGCATGCCGACCACGTCGTTTACTTCTGCGTGCGCGATACCGGCGTCGGCATGACCCCGGAAGAAGTCGCCAAACTAGGGACGAAATTCTGGCGCGCCGACAACGATCACGTGATCGGACAGCAAGGCACCGGCCTGGGCTTCGCCATCACACGCAACCTGATCTCCCTCATGCAGGGCGACCTGACCATCGAAAGCGAGCCGGGCCAGGGCAGCGCGTTTACCTTCTCGATTCCGGTGGCGAAAGATGAGGACAAGCCATGAGCAATGACCTGATCCAGCAGGCGCGCGCCTTGCTGGCCGAAATGCGAGACCAAGCCGCCAAAGGCGCAATGATCCCGATCCGAGTCCCGGCCCAGATCGATGCTATCGACACGCTGCTGGTCCAGGCGCTGGAAGTAATCGCCCAACCGACCCCAGCCGCTCCCCCCGCCGACCCCACCGATCCTGCCGCCGTCGCCGAGCGCATCCGCAAAGAAACGTCGGAATTCATCTCTACCGCTGCCCACGAACTGCGCATCCCCATGACCAGTATCCGGGGCTACGCCGACATGATCGCCAAGCAGATGCTCGGCCCGCTGAACGACCAGCAGGTACAGTTCATGAACACCATCCGCGACAACATCACGCGCATGGACCATCTGATCACCGACGTGAACGACATCAGCAAGATACGCGCCGGGCGGCTGTATCTCGAACCACGCCTGGAGATGGCAAAGAACATCCTGATGCTGGCGGAAAAAGACACCCGTCCCCTGGCCGAGGAACGCAGGCAAACTCTGGATTTCGACGTGCCCGGTGGTCTGCCACTGCTCAACGTAGACGGCAAGCGCGCCGCGCAGGCGCTCATCTACCTGATCCGCAACGCCCTGCTCTATTCACCGGAAGGGAGCACCGTCACAGTGACGGCCAGTGCCGTCGAGGGCAAACTGTGCGTCCGTGTGATCGATACCGGGATCGGCATGACCGAGGAGGAGCAAACGCATCTGGGCGAACCGTTCTGGCGCTCGGACCATGAGGTGATCCGCAGCGTGCGTGGGCATGGGTTAGGCTATGCCGTCGCCAAAGGGCTGATCGAACTCATGGGCGGCGAGATGTTCCACGAGTCGGTATTTGAGAAAGGCAGCACCTTCGGTTTCACCCTGCCGGGTGTCAGTTGATCTTTGTCGCCGGGATCGACCAGGAGGACAATCGGCGACGGATGGCGTCCGCCGCGCTGATTCTATGTCAGCCCTTCTTCGGCGTTGTTGATCGCCACTGCCAGCGCGCGCGCCTTGTTGACCGTTTCCTCGTACTCGCGCGCCGGGTCGCTGTCTGCCACAATGCCCGCGCCTGCCTGGATGTACACCGTGTCGCCCTGCATCAGCAGCGTGCGGATGGTGATGCAGGTGTCCATCGAGCCATCATAGCTGAAATAGCCCACTGCTCCGCCGTAAGGTCCGCGCCGTGTGCCTTCCAATTCCTCGATGATCTCCATCGCCCGCACCTTCGGCGCGCCGCTGAGCGTGCCCGCCGGAAGCGTGGCGCGCAGCAGGTCGAAAGCGTTCATCCCGGCGCGCAATCGCCCTTCCACCTGGCTAACGATATGCATTACGTGCGAATAACGTTCCACGTACATCATGCGCGGCACCTTCACCGTGCCGTAGTCGCACACGCGCCCCAGGTCGTTGCGCCCTAGGTCCACCAGCATCACGTGCTCGGCGCGCTCTTTGGGATCGGCCAGCAGTTCGGCTTCCAGGCGTTTATCGTCCTCGTCCGTCGCGCCGCGCGGGCGCGTCCCGGCGATAGGCCGCATGGTGGCAACGCCGTCCTCCAGCCGGACCATCATCTCCGGCGAAGCCCCGATTAGGCTCAGGTCATTGCCGAAGTGGAGGTAGAACATGTAAGGCGACGGGTTCAGGGCGCGCAGAGCGCGGTAGATGGCGAAGGGTGGCGCACTGGTCTTGCGGCTGAACCGCTGCGATAACACGATCTGAAAGGCATCTCCAGCGGCGATATACTCTTTGGCCGCCCGGACGCTGGCCTCGTAATGCGCGCGGGACATGTTGGAGCGCAGATCGTCGTTAAGCGGGCGATCTGCCTGTGGAATAGCGGTGAGCGGTTTGCGCAACGATGCCACGATTTCGTCAATGCGGTGCGCGGCATCATCGTAGGCCGCATCCGGGTCGCCCGTGTTGTGTGCGTTCGCCAGGACAATGAGCTGGTGCTTGGCGTGATCGAAGATCACCAGTGTGTCCGGCAGCATAAAGGCCATGTCCGGCGCGTCCAGTTCCTTCACCGCCGTTTCCGGCAGACGCTCAAAGTAGCGCACCACGTCGTAGCTCAGATAGCCCACCGCACCACCCACGAAGCGCGGCAGCCCGTCGATCTGCACCGGCCTGACCTGTGCAAAGACCTGCCGGATGAGATGTAGCGGGTCCTCGCCCGGCGCGAGCGCACGGCTATCGGTCCGGCTGTTGACCGTCTGGGTGGCGACGTTATCGCGCAGCGTAACCAGGCCCCTGGGGTTGACTCCTAAGAACGAATAGCGCCCGACCTGCTCGCCGCCCTCAACGCTCTCCAGCAGAAAGGAAGCAGCCCCGGCCTTCACCAGCTTGAGATAGACCGAGACGGGCGTCTCCAGATCGGCCAGCAGTGTGCGGAAGACCGGTACCAGATCGCCCTGCTGAAATAGGCGGTGGACAGTTTCACGGTCGGGGACAATTTGGGCAAAACGGGTTGCAGACGGTAAAAAAGCCATCGGAAACGCTCTCCCGGAGGTCAGTATTGGCGTCAAAACCCATCTGGCAGCGGCCGGCGACGGACACCGGCACAAGCACAATCATAGCGATTCTGGCGGCTTTCGCCCGTTTTCTCCTCTACCAAAGTGCCTCAGGCATTCTGGGTAAACTGCCTGAGTGATCCGCCTGCCGGTGCGATAAGATAGACATATCCGCCACATCCAAAGGGAGAACAGGAGCGATGATCCTCGTCATCGATAATTACGACAGCTTCACCTACAACCTTGTTCAACTGATGGGCGAACTGGGCGCGGACCTGTGCGTCGTGCGCAACGACCAGATCACGCTGGACCAGATTAAAGCCATGCAGCCGTCACGCATCGTCATTTCGCCGGGGCCGGGCGATCCCGACGATGGCGGGGTGTCGCTGGAGACAATCCGTGAACTGGGTCCAACAACACCGGTCCTGGGAGTGTGCCTGGGCCACCAGTGCATCGGACAGGTCTACGGGGGAAAGGTGGTCCGCGCGCCACGCCTGATGCACGGCAAGACGAGTCTGATCTATCACCGCGACTCACCGCTGTTCACCGGCGTGCCCAGCCCCTTCGAGGCCACACGCTACCACAGCCTGATCGTGGAGGACTCCTCCCTGCCGGAGGTGCTGCGCGTGACCGCCTTCACCGACCAGGGGGAGATCATGGCGCTGCGACATAAGCACTTTCCGGTCGTTGGGGTACAATTCCACCCGGAAAGTATTCTCACGCGCTTCGGCGTGCGCATTTTGCAGAACTTTTTGGAAGGGCGTTTGTAGACATGAACCCACCCACCACGTCTATCGACATCCAGCGCGCCATTGACATCATCGGGCGGTTCGGCCATCTCCAGGCCGATGAAGCTGAAGCTGTGATGAATCAGATCATGGCCGGCCAGGCCACCGAGGCACAGATCGGGGCGTACTTGATGGGTCTGCGCATGAAGGGCGAGACGCAGGATGAGATCGTCGGCAGCGCACGGGCCATGCGTGCCAACGCCGTGCGCGTGCCGGTTAAAGCCAATGGGACCGACCTGCTGGACACCTGTGGCACCGGGGGGGATAAATCCGGGACGTTCAACATCAGCACCACCGTCGCTTTTGTGGCCGCGGGAGCCGGGTTAAAAGTCGCCAAACATGGCAACCGCGCCTCGACCAGCCTGTGCGGTAGCGCCGACGTGCTGGCCGAACTGGGGGTCAACCTGGACCTGACGCCGGAACAGGTCGGGGCGTGCATCGATGAGGTGGGGATCGGCTTCCTGTTCGCGCCCAAGCTACACCCGGCCATGAAGCACGCTATCGGGCCGCGCCGCCAGATCGCCGTGCGCACGATCTTCAACATTCTCGGCCCGCTGACCAACCCGGCGGGGGCGCGGCGGCAGATCATGGGCGTGTTCGCGCCGGACCTGACAGGGATGCTGGCGCACGTGTTGGGCGAACTGGGCAGCACGTCGGCCCTGGTGTTCAGCGGCTACGGCGGCCTGGACGAACTGACCACGACCGGCCCGAACCACGTCAGCCACTACAAAGACGGCACCGTGACGAGTTACGAACTCAACCCGCAGGAATACGGCTTCGCAGGCGCGCACATCTCGAACCTGCTGGGCGGCGACGCGAAAACCAACGCCGCGATCCTGCGCGGTGTGCTCAGCGGCACGGTGGACGGCCCCAAACGCGATGTGGTGCTGCTCAACGCCGGGGCGGCGTTGCTGGCGGGCGGCCTGGTGAACGACCTGGCCGCCGGGATTGTGCGCGCTCAGGACGTAATCGAGAGCGGCGCGGCCCTGGCGAAGCTAGAAGCCCTGATCGCGTACAGCCGGGAGGTAGCTGCATGAGCGCCCTGTTCGTCAAGACCGACACCATCCTGGATCGCATCCTGGCGAACACGGCCCAGGAGGTCGGCAAGCGCAAGGAACAGCTCCCGCTGGCCGACCTGATCAGGCTGGCTTCCCAGGTCGGCCCGCCCCGCGACATGTTGGTGGCGCTGGACCGTGAGACGGTGGCTCTGATCGCCGAGATCAAACATGCCTCACCGAGCAAGGGCGTGCTGATCGAGCCGTTTGACCCGGTCGCGCTGGCAACCATCTACGAAGCAAACGGCGCGGCGGCGATCTCCGTATTGACCGACGCGGCTTTTTTCGGCGGTTCGCTGGGCGACCTGTCCGCTGTGCGGCAATCGGTCCAGCTGCCGGTGTTGCGCAAGGACTTTGTGATCGATCCGTACCAGGTTTACGAAGGCCGTGTGGCGGGGGCCGACGCCGTGCTGCTGATCGTCGCGGCGCTGGCGGATGGGCAGCTGGCAGAACTGTACAGCCTGATCCGGGCGCTGCACATGACTCCGCTGGTCGAAGTCCACAACGAACATGAACTGGAACGGGCACTGCGCCTGAATCCACCTTTGTTGGGCGTCAACAACCGCAACCTCAAGACGTTCGAGGTTAACCTGGATACGTCGGTGCGGCTGGCCGAACTCATCCCGGCAGAGACGGCCCTGGTAATCGAGAGCGGCATTCACAGCGCACTGGATGTACAACGTGCCGCAGCGATGGGGGCATGTGCGGTGCTGGTGGGCGAATCGCTGGTCCGCGCGCCGGATATTGCCGCCCAGGTGCAGGCGTTGAGCGGGCAGATGCGCAGGCAGGTCAGGGAGCAGTCCGTAGAGCGCGCCGCCTGAGCGCGGGATCAAAAGATGCCTTTGGTTTTTTGATGAGGAACGGCATGAGCGCCAAAACCGTCGTCGTTCTTTCAGGCGACCAGACCGGCCAGGAGCTTCTGGCGGAATCGCTGCGCGTGCTCGACCCGGCAGTGTGCCGCTGCAACCTGGCGTTTGAGCGCTTTGACCTCTCCCTGGAGAACCGCCGCGCCACACGCAACGCCGTTGTCCACGCAGCCGCCGAGCGGATCAGGCAAACCGGCCTGGGCATCAAGGCGGCGACGATCACGCCGGACAGCCCGGACGACGTGGGCAGCCCCAATGCCCTGCTGCGGGAACTGCTCGGCGCGCAGGTGATCCTGCGCACGGGGCGGCGTATCCCCTCGGTGCGACCCGTTGGTGGAGTCTACGCCCCGATCACCGTCGTGCGGATGGCAGTGGAAGACGCCTACAATGCGAAGGAGTGGCGCGAGGGCACCGGGCTGGATGAAGTGGCCTATAGCACGCGGCGACTTTCCCGCCGGACCTGCCGCGCGGTGGCCGAGTTCACCTTCCGCTATGCCCGCCGCGTTGGGGCGAAAGTCTTCGGCGGGCCAAAGTACACCGTCAGCCCGGTTTACGAGGGCATCTTTAAAGAAGAACTCGACGCTGCTCATGAGCGTTACCCCGACGTGCGCTACGATCCGCAGTTGATCGACGCAACCTATGCCCTGCTGTTGGAGACATCTGGCGAGCCGCTGGTCATTCCGGCGCTCAACCGGGACGGCGATACGCTCAGCGACCTGGTGTTGAAGATGTTCGGCAGCATTGCCGGGGCCGAATCCGTGATCCTGCGCGTCGATGATACGACCTTCGATGTCAAAATCGCCCTCACCGAAGCGCCGCACGGCACGGCCCCCAGCCTGTATCAGAAGAATATCGCCAACCCGATGGCGATGATCCTGGCAGGCGCGGCCCTGCTGCGCTACGTGGGTACGGAACAGGCCAATGCCGCCAGCCGCGCGATTTACGAGTCGGTTTTTGAAGCCGTTTACGATGGCGTCCGTACTCCAGACCTGGGCGGGCAATCAACCACAAGCGATTATACCGACGAAGTGATCCGCCGCGTCCGGGCCAAGCTGGAAGTGTGGGACGCCCTGGGATAGCCGTCGGTCGCCTGCCTACAGGCTGGCTACGAACGGCTGAGAACAGAAAGCGGGTGGCATGATGACCCGGATCAAAATCTGCGGCATAACCACGCTGGAAGACGCCCTGACCGCTGCACAGGCCGGGGCGGATATGCTGGGCTTTAATTTCTACCGCAAAAGCCCGCGCTATATCACCCCGGAGGCCGCGCAGGTGCTGTGTGACGATGTGCGCCGTTGGCTGCGGGGAACCTGTCCGATGTTCGTGGGTGTGTTCGTCAACGAGCTGGTGAGCAACATCTCGTCCATCCTTGATCGAGTCGGCCTGAATTACGCCCAGTTGAGCGGCGACGAATCGGATGACATGCTACGCGCCCTGAAGGGTGTGGGCTTCAAAGCCATCCGCCCACGCAACGTGGCCGAGGCGAAAGACGACGCGCAGTACTACCTCCAACATGCGCCCCAGGAAAGCCGTGCACCGTCGCTGCTGCTGGACGCTTATCACCCGGACCTGTACGGCGGCACCGGTGGGACGGTTCCGATAGACGTTATCCTGGAGGTTAAAAACCGCGCTCCCCGCCTGATGCTGGCGGGCGGTCTGACGCCGGACAATGTCGGCGAGCATATCCGAGCCATCCGTCCCTGGGGCGTGGATGTTGCCAGTGGTGTGGAAATAGCCGGGCAGCCCGGTAAGAAGAATCCCGAAAAGATGCGGGCCTTTATCCTGGCAGTGCGTGCGGCAGATCGAGAGACCTAGACATTGCCATGACCGATTCCGAATCCCTCTATATTCAAACCGGCGCGGCAAACGTGCCCGACGAACGCGGTTACTACGGCGAATTCGGCGGGCGCTTTGTGCCGGAGACGCTGATCCCGGCGTTGGACGAACTGACCGACGCCTACCGCGAGGCCCTGGCCGACCCGGATTTTCAAGCGCGGCTGGCCCATTTGCAGGCTACCTACACGGGCCGCCCGACGCCGGTCAGCTATGCCGCGCGCCTGTCGGAATACCTGGGTGGGGCACGCATCTACCTCAAGCGCGAAGACCTGGCCCACACCGGCGCGCACAAGATCAACAACGCGCTGGGGCAAGCGCTCCTGGCGCAGCGCATGGGCAAGCGGCGCGTCATTGCGGAGACGGGCGCGGGTCAGCACGGCGTCGCCAGTGCGACGGCGGCGGCGCTGCTGGGCCTGGAATGCCACGTCTACATGGGCACGGTGGACATCGCCCGTCAGCAGCCGAACGTGTTCCGCATGAAACTGCTCGGCGCAGAAGTGATCCCAGTGGAAAGCGGCAGCAAAACGCTCAAGGATGCCATCAACGAGGCCATCCGAGACTGGGTAACGAATGTCCGCACCACGTTTTATCTGCTGGGATCGGCGCTGGGGCCGCACCCCTACCCGATGATGGTCCGCGATTTCCAGAGTGTCATCGGCACGGAGGCAAAGCAGCAGATCGTGGAACTGGCCGGGCGGCTGCCGGACATGTGCATTGCCTGTGTGGGCGGTGGCAGCAATGCCATCGGCCTGTTCCATGCCTTCCGCGACGACGAGCATATAGACCTGATCGGCGTCGAAGCGGGCGGGCGTGGCATTGCCAGCGGGGAGCACGCCGCACGCTTCGCTGATCCCAATCTGGGGCGGCCCGGCGTGCTGCACGGCACACGCTCGTTCGTGATGCAGGACGCCGACGGGCAGATCGCGGGCACGCACAGCATTTCCGCCGGGCTGGATTACGCCTCCGTCGGGCCGGAGCACGCCCATCTCCGGCAGTTGGAGCGCGCCTTTTACACCTATGCGACGGACGAAGAGGCGCTCAACGCCTTGCTGACCCTGAGCAAGCTGGAAGGGATCATCCCGGCGCTGGAAAGCGCGCACGCCGTCGCCGAGGCGATCAAACGCGCGCCGACCATGCCAAAAGACGCGATCATTTTAGTGAATCTATCGGGACGCGGGGACAAGGACCTGGATACGGTGATCAAGGCGTTGGAGGGGGAAAATGGTTGAAGTCACCACGAGCAGACCGGGAACCCCACCGGGCGGTCCCGATGCGATTGCCGCCATGTTTGCCAGGGCAAAAGCGGCGAACCGCGCCGCCTTTTTGCCCTATTTCCCCATCGGCTATCCCGACTACGACTCGTCGTTGAACGCCATTGCCGCGATGGCCGAGGCGGGCGTGGACGGCTTCGAGATCGGCGTGCCGTTCAGCGATCCGCTGGCCGACGGCCCAACGATCCAGGCGGCGTCGCAAGTCGCGCTGCAAAACGGTGTGACGGTGCGTAAGTGCCTGGAGGCCATCCGACAGTTACGGACGCGGGGTGTCCGCCAGCCGCTGCTGCTGATGAGCTACCTCAATCCGCTGCTGGCTTACGGGCCGGAAGTCTTCGTGCGGGACGCAAAAGCCGCCGGGGCCGATGGGTTGATCGTGCCCGACCTGCCGCCGGAAGAAGCGGCCCTGTTCGCGCCGGCCTGCACGCGCGAGGGCCTGGCGCTGGTGTTCTTTCTCGCGCCGACCAGCAATGCGCAGCGAATCACGCTGGCGGCGCAGCAGGCAACCGGGTTTCTTTACGTCGTTTCGGTGACGGGCGTCACCGGGGCGCGCACAGAACTTCCCCCGGACCTGGCCGATTTCATCGCCCGCGTGCGCGCGCAGACCGATAGACCATTGGTGCTGGGCTTCGGCATCAGCACACCCGAACAGGCCAGGTCGATGAATGGTCTGGTAGACGGGTTCATCGTCGGCAGCGCACTCGTGCAAGCCGGGGCGCAGGGCATCGAACCGGTGCGGGCGCTGGCCTCGCGCCTGCGTGCAGCTTTGGAAATGTGAGCTAGAGGGTCAGGTCATCGCGCCGGGTGATTCCCCCGGCAGGTAAAGCAGCGGCGATCTCTGCCAGGGTACGGCCGTCATCGGGATGCACATAACCCGGCGCAAGATCGGCCAGCGGACGCGCGACGTGAATAAACCGGGTGATGTTCTCGTCCGGCACGTGCCAGGGCTTTTCCCCATAGTCAAAACTTCCTTCGTCCCACAGGGCAATATCCAGGTCAATCGTGCGCGGGGCGTTTTTGTTGGCCGGATCGCGCTGGCGACCCAAACGCTGCTCAATCGGGACGATCACCTGCCGCCGGAATTCGTCCGGCGGCAAGGCAGTTTCCACCATCACTGCTGCGTTGAGGAAATTCGCCTGTGCGGTGTACCCTACCGGTGCAGTCTCATAGACGGGTGACACGGCAAGCACACGACCTTGTTCTCGCAACAGGGCAACACAGGCAGCGAGGTTGGCTTCCGGCGCAATATTTGAACCGAGGACCACAAAGACCTGATGCAGTTGGCTCATGCAAAGTCCTCCGGCCCGCGCTCAATGATCACTCCGACGGTATCGGCAAAACGCAGCGCCCCCGGCTTGAATACCTCCACCCGAATCCTCGGCACTCCACAGTCCACCACGGCGACGCGGGCGATGTTCGTCGCCAGAGCTTCCAGCGTCTTGTAATGCGACGCCTCGACGTGGGCGATCACGGCCTTGTTGACGGTGCGGTAGTTAAGGAGATCGTCGGGGTCGTCGCTGGCGCCGCCTTTGCGCAGGTCGGTGTAGAGCGTCATGGTAATAACCACATCCTGCCTGTCGCGCAATTCGTGCTCGCTGAACCCGATCAGACAACGCAGGCGGAGGTTTTGAATGACAATCTGATCCACTTCTTTAAAACTCCGTGAGAATTAACGAAAGAACTTCACAACTCGGCGCATCTATGGTATTGTACTGAGGTAGACACAAGCTCGTCAAGTGTACAGTTTTTGGAGAGATAAAACGTGACAACGACGACCGATTTTGCTAAATTTGAAGTGGGCACAAACAGCCTGCTGGAAGCCTATGAGCTGAATCCCTACCTGACATATGATAGCCCGGCGATTGAGGACGCCGTCCGTAACATTCTGCTCAGCGTCGGCGAAAACCCTGACCGCGATGGCCTACTCAAGACGCCGGAGCGCGTTGCCCGCATGTACGGAGAGCTGCTCTCCGGCTACACTACCGACCCGGAGAAATTGATCAACGGCGCGGTGTTCGACGTGGATTACCAGGAAATGGTCTTAGTCAAGAACATCGAATTCTATTCGATGTGCGAACATCACATGCTGCCCTTTATCGGCCATGCGCACGTCGCCTACATCCCCAACGGCAAGGTCATCGGTCTCTCCAAGATTCCCCGCATTGTGGACATGTTCGCACGCCGTCTCCAGGTACAGGAGCGTATGACGCAGCAGATCGCCGGCTTCCTGATGGACGTGTTGAATCCCCTGGGAGTCGGCGTGGTGGTGGAAGGAACACATATGTGCTCGACGATGCGCGGCGTGAAAAAAGCCGACGCCCGCATGGTCACAAGCGCCCTGCTGGGGCAGTTCCGCGACAACGACAAAACCCGCGCCGAATTTCTCAGCCACGTGCAGCGTTCTTTGGAACGGGATTAGGGGTTCGCGCCCGGCGGTTAGCCGTTAGCTCAAGGAGCCAAAGCCTTTTCTTCTTGCAGCTAACGGCACGTCGCCGAAACCCCATCGCCTATCTTCCGAACCAGTTGCGATCCACGCCCGTCACATCGTCCAGGCGGCGCATCTCGTCTTCACTCAGCCGCAGCCCCGCCGCCCCCAGCGACTCGCCCAACTGCTCCACCGTGTTGGCCCCGACAATACACGCGGTGACGAACGGCAGGGTCAACAGCCAGCCCAGCGCCATTTGCGCCGGGGTTTTGCCGCGCTGCCGCCCCATGTCGCGCAGCACTTCGACGATAGCCAGATTTTCTTCGGTCAGATAAGCCCGGATGCGCTCGCTCGTCTCCCCGCGTGACCCCTTCGGGATGTCATCGCGCGTATATTTGCCGGTCAGGAATCCGCCGGCCAGAGGGCTGTAGGGGATGACACCGAGGCCCTGGTCCAGACACAGGGCCGCCAGCTCCGGCTCGACTTCGCGCCGGTTCAACAGGTGATAGTGCGGCTGAATCGAGTCGTAGCGCGCCAGGCCGTATTTGTCGCTGACCCACAAGGCTTTGGTCAACAGCCAGGCCGGGTAATTGCTGGCCCCGATGTAGCGGACCTTGCCGGCAGAGACCAGATCGTCCAGTGCGCGCAGCGTTTCCTCCAGCGGCGTATCCCAGTCCGGCCAGTGAGTCTGGTAAAGATCGATGGTTTCAATTTGAAGACGCCGCAGGCTGTGCTCAACGGCCAGAGTGATGTGTTGGCGGCTTAGCCCTTCGCCGTTCGGCCCGTCCCACATCCGCCCGCGCACTTTGGTCGCAATCACCACCTGGTCACGCGGCTTGGTCTTGAGCCAGGTACCGATGATCTCCTCGGCCACACCGCCGGGGTTGCCCGGCGCCCAGGTGCTGTAGATATCTGCCGTGTCGATAAAATTGATCCCGGCGTCCCAGGCATGGTCCAACATCTGGTAAGCCTGCTCTTCGGTACAGGTCCAGCGGAAGGTCATCGTGCCCAGGCACAACTCGCTGACCTTCAGCCCGGTTCGGCCCAAATTCCGGTATTCCATGCAGCCCTCCCTGCGATCCCTTGCTAAAATCCTGGCCCGTTCCTGCCAGGAACCGGCAGCGTCATCGACGTGCCCCTAGCTTACCCTGTTCCTGAGTCTTTTTGCTACCGTAATCCGAACCCGATGCAAACCCTTGTGCGCTTGTCCCGCATCCGGGAAGGGAGTACAATGCCCTTAAACGAGGCAAGATAGACGGCCAGACGATAGCCCTCTGCTGTCCCTCTTGGGGGACGGTGTAGACCGACAGGACGTCAGCAATGTCACCAGAAGGAACTGAGGTGGAATTAATCGAACTGCTCAAAGGTGTAGAGCTGTTTGCAGGTCTCAGTGACGCGCAATTGCGGCGTCTGGCTGCGATCAGCCGCCCGGTGAGGTACAAAGACAGTGAGATCATCTTCGCCCAGGGTGACGAAGGCGACCAGCTTTACATCATCCGTGAGGGCCAGGTCGAAGTGACCATCGGCGATGACCCGGAGACCGCCCGCTCGGCAGTCTATCTGGGACGCGGACAGATTTTTGGCGAGATGGCGCTGATTGACTACGGCAAGCGGTCGGCTACCATTCGTTGCGTCAGCAACGACGCCATTATCGACACAATCAAGCGCGAAGACTTCAACCAGTTGTGCGCCGCCGATACCGCGATTGGCTATATGGTGATGCGCAACCTGGCGAGCGACATTTCCTTCAAACTGCGCCACCGTAATCTTAACCCGGCGTCCAGTTAAGGGCTTAAAAAGGTGTAAAACCCATGATCTACAAAGTCAGCTATGTGGTAATGGGCGGCGAGCACCCAGGCGGGATCATGAATCATATCAAGCGCCCCGAAGTCGGCGACCGCGTCGAAATCGGCAAACTCACCTTTGAAATTGTCGAGATTCACGAGGTCATGCCCCCGCGCGGCGACTTTCAATTCTTACATGCCACTGTAAAACCTTTCGAGGCCGTTACATCTGAGACCGGGCAGTGACCGATCCTCTGAAGAATTTACAGCCAGCAGGCCCGCCGGGGACGCCATCCTACAGCGGGCCTGTTCATTTTGCGCTGGCTCAAGAATGCAGCCAGACGCTGGCGCGGTCAAACCTCGAACGTTTGGAAGTCCTCGGCCAACTGTACCGGCCCGGCGAACGTCTCTTGGGCCTCACGCACCAACGGGCGCGGATCGACCGGTCCATTCCTGCCAAAAACCTGATAGTGAATCAGGACTAACTGTTTGGCCCCGGTCCTGGTGGCCGTCTCGCCCGCCTGCGACGCGCTCGAATGGCCTAGCGGCTCCTCCCCTGCCGCCTCATGGATCAGCAGGTCGGCCCCCTGACAGAATTCAAGCAGACTGGGCGTTGGGGCCGTGTCGCAGGTATAAGCCGTCACGAAGCCGGTCCGCTTGTTTTCGATGCGCAGGCCAATCGTCGGCACATAATGGCGCACCGTCCAAGATGTGATACGAAAATCGCTGTTTTCCAGCACCAACTGGTTACTTCGCTCCAGCAGCGGGTAGAACGACACGGGGAAGAAATCCGGCCACTCATTCCACGAATGAAACTGCATGGTTTCTTCCACGCGCATCAGACAATGATTCAGCCCATAAACCCGCAACGGCTTCTGGCGTCCCAGTAGCCACATGTTGTTGAGCAGAATCGGCACCCCGTAAACGTGATCGGGATGAAAATGGGTGAGGATCAGGTCGGTCAGGGCGTTGTAATGGATTCCCACCCGCTGCAAGCGCCCAACCGGGTTGGAAGCACAGTCGATGAGGATCGCGCCATCCGTCCCTTCCAACACCATGTGGGTATTGTCATGATTGGCATCGGGGACGACCGCCGCCGTCCCCAGGATTACAAGACGGCCCATGCTTCTCCTCGCGGACATCTGGTGCTAACCGCCGCCCCGGTCGGGCCGGTATCCCTGCGCAAGGCTATCCTCCCAGCGCGATCCGCACCACCAGGGGCGTGATAAACACTTCAATCAGGGCAGCTAAAATTAACAGCGGCAGCACCACCCCCAGCCCCACTTTGAACGTATCCGCCAAGGCACGCAGCCAAACCTCGCCAACGGTCGTATTTTCGTGCGCACGGGTGATGATCGCACCCAAGCGCACCGCTGCCGCCGTCGCCAGCAGGATGGCAGGGACCTCGATCAGGCTGTGCGGAACGACGGCAGCCAGGAACAGGCCAGGGCTGAGATTCAATACCGTGAATTGCGCAAACAGCCAGCCCAGAATACCGAACGGCAAAATCGCCAACACCACCGCCATGACGCCAAAACTGATAGCCGCCAGGATCGTCGCCGCCAACAAGACGCGCCCATTCTGCCACACCGCCAGCAAGACCGTCGCCGGGCGGCTGCCCATCTCGAACCATTCCCGGAAGTTGTTCGCCAACCCGACCTCGTCTTGGGCGCTGGCAGCCGGGAGACGCCAGTCGGGCATCTGGCCGATCACCCAACCACCGACAAACGCCGCCACCATACAGATCATCACCACGACGACCGGGCGGCGCAGTTCGCCCAGCACCGGGAACACCGCCTCTCGATACCACCGGCGAATATCGCCGCTCAGCAGCCGGACGCCGAACTGCCGCCAGAGCACCCCCCAGGCCCAGCGCAGGTTGAGCATATCCAGCGAACGGCCTAACAGCTCTTCCCGGTTAAAGATGCGCGTTCCGACCCGCATAAACAGCACCGTGCCGATCAGCAGCCCGACCAGGATCACCCACAGCGAAAAAATCCCGTTGGGCGATTCGGCATCCGGCGCGCCGAACATGACGATGCTTTCCAGGATGATCAGCAGCGACATCGGCACAACAATGAAGCTCGCCAGCAGGTTCGCCGCGCGCGTCGAGGTGGTCTGGCTGGAGACTACAACTGCGCCAGTGACCATCAACAGCGCCTGGGCGGTCGTCAGGAGCACGATCTGGACGATCAACATCGGCTGGGGACGCCAGGCCAGTTCACCGAACAGCAGCCCACTCAGATAAACGCCCATGCCAACATAACTGGAGAGCAAAGGCGGGATCATCGCTGCCAGCGTTTTGCCGATGTACAGTTCCAGGTTGGTCAGCGGCGTAGAGAGCAATGGCTCCAGGCTAAGGCGCTCTTTTTCCCCAACGAACGTTTCCAGGGCGATCACCAGTGAGAGCGAGATCGGGAAGAACCCGACGATCATCAGCAGGAACGGAATCGTCCGCTCGCCGATCAGCTCGGCGCCATACTGGGTCACAAAGTTCAACATCAATTGGGCACCGAACTGTGACAGCGCCGGAAAGCCCAGCGTGAGAATCAAAATCGGCACGATGATACGCCAGTCACGGAAACTATCCAGCACCTCACGCCGGGTCACGACCAGGGCGTTGCTCATCGTAGACCGGAAGGCCACCAGAGCGCCAGCCGGCCGGGTTTCAGTGGACATTGTTGCTGCCATTTTGCGCCCGCTCGTCTTCCTCAACAATCCGCAGGTAGATCGCCTCCATCGTCTGCTGCACCGGGCTGAGAGTCACAACGTCGATTCCCAGGCCGGTCAGCCGCCGCAACACCTGCGGGTTGACCGCTACAGGATCGGCAGTGCGATAGCGCAGCCAGCGATCCCCCTGCTCCACCACGTCCACCATATCGCCCAGTTGCTGGGTCAGGCCATTTAGGGGAAACCGCACGCGCAATTCCATCAGCGGTTCGCCCACAAAACGGCGGGAGAGTTCCTCAACCGTACCCTCGGCAATGATCCGCCCGCGCCGGATGATGGCAATGCGATCCGCCAGGATTTGCGCCTCACTGAGATTATGTGTGGTGACGATGAAGGTCCGCGCGCTGCGGCGAAGCTCAAGGATAGCATCCCGCACCAGCTTGGCGCTCTGCGGGTCCATAGCACTGGTCGGCTCATCCAGTAGCAGCACGCTGGGATCGTGCAGCATGGCGCGCACCAGGGCCAGCTTTTGTTTCATGCCTTTAGAAAACTCCCCCAGCCGCTTACTCAGGGCATCGCCCAGGCCAAAGCGTTCCATCAACTGCAAGGCGCGGCTGCGGCGGGTGGCGGCATCCAGGTGGTACAGGCGCCCAAAAAAATCCAGATACTCCAGCGGGTGCATCCGCTCATATAAGCCATGCTGTTCGGTCAGCACACCGACATGCGCCCGCACCTGGACCGCCTGAGTGGTGACGTCATAGCCGGCAATACGCGCCCACCCCGCCGTCGGCTTCAGGATAGAAGTCATCATGCGGACCGTGGTGGTCTTGCCGGCGCCGTTCGGCCCCAACAGGGCAAGCACCATCCCGCGCTCAACGTTGAGGGACACATCTTCGACAGCATGAAAATCGCCGAAGTGCTTGGTCAGGCCCTGCGCTTCAATCATTGCCCCCCACCTACACGACTGTACATTACACCTGCTTCCAGTGTAATCGACTTGTCCTGAAAAGCGGATGGGCCATACGGCCTAGCGTCTGTGAATTTTTGGTTAAAAAACTACCAACGTCAGGCTACATCGCTCGAATCCGCCGCTTCTTCGGAGTCGGCCACAGCCGTCGTGGGAGCTTCCTCAGGTGGTTCACCGGGATAGTAGTCCGCTGTAGAGGCACCGGGCCGATGACGCCACAGCAACACGGCGATGGCTACCGCCGCCGCTCCCCCTGTGACTACCTGCGAAACGTTAATCTGGCCCACCAGCGTGACCTCGACGCGCAGGAATTCCAGCAGGAAACGGATCACCGAGTAGGAAAGGACATACAGCAGCAGGAAATCGCCCTTCTTGAAGCGCTGGCGGAGATTAAGCCACAGGAACAACAACACCACTACACTAAGGGCGTTCCACAACGACTCGTACAGAAACAGCGGGTGGAACAGGGTGCTAGCAGGGTAAGTCGCCATATCGCGGTATTCACCCACTCG
>Ga0209018_1001704_pt1 | contig 17125 bp, 16 predicted proteins | sample YNPBryBLVA2012_FD_185814 | JGI IMG/M metagenome (GOLD analysis project Ga0209018, IMG submission 185814) | Anoxygenic and chlorotrophic microbial mat microbial communities from Yellowstone National Park, USA - YNP Bryant BLVA 2012 (SPAdes)... ...
TGAACAGGAAAAACCATGCTTTGGGAGACTGCTTCACTCGCAAAAAGCGCTCGTTCGCAGTGACACCCCTGTTTCGAGTGGATGGCTGAATAGTTACGCACAATTTACCATTTTACCCGTCATTTTCTAACCTGCGGGGGGAGTGGAAGGTAGAGAGGCGGTTGAGAAAACTGTCTTTTCTGGCTACTTGTGCTCATATGTGGCATAAAATGTCCTATAGGCTTGTTATTTGGGCTGTTGTGCGCGTCCTGGCGCCTTCAGGCAGTGACCGCAGTGTGTTCAAGGGCGACTCTTACACATTTCTTATACGCTTTTTCTCAAACGAATATTTTCGCTTTGTTATAATGGTGCCTGTACAGCGAAAGGACACTGCCTATGATGCGATTTGACCGCTTTACCGAACGTGCTCAAGAGGCTGCTCAGCGGGCTGCCGAAATTATCCAGCGTTACGGCCACAACCAGATTGACACGGAACACATTCTTCTGGCGCTCATCGAGCAGCCGGGTGGGGTGATTCCCCAGATTCTTGAAAATCTCAAAATCAATGCCCAGGTGATTGCCGATCGCCTCGACCAGACTCTGCGTCTGACGCCCAAAGCGAATATCTTTGGCGGGGGAGCGGGGCAAATTTTTATTACCCCGCGCGTCAAGCGGATCATTGACCTGGCTAACGAGGAAGCCAACCGCCTGAAAGACGAATACATTTCCACCGAACACATTTTCCTGGCGATCATGAGTGAGCGCAATACCTCTGCTGCTCGCATCCTTGAATCGGCGGGGTTGACCCGTGAACGGGTCCTGGACGCCATCCTGCAACTGCGCGGTGGTCAGCGTGTTACCGATCCGCAGGCTGAGACGCGTTATCGCACCCTCGAAAAATACTCTCGCGACCTGACCCAGATGGCGCGTGAGGGCAAACTCGACCCCGTCATTGGCCGCGATACCGAGATTTTGCGGGTCATCCAGATTCTTTCCCGACGTACCAAGAACAACCCGGTGCTCATTGGTGAGGCTGGCGTAGGCAAGACGGCGATTGTGGAAGGGCTGGCTCAAAAAATCGCCAATAATGACGTACCAGAAATTCTGGCTGGCAAGCGCGTGGTGGCTCTCGATTTAGGGGCCATGATCGCCGGCTCTCGCTTCCGCGGCGAGTTTGAAGAGCGCCTGAAATCTGCCATTGAGGAAGTACAGCGCTCGCAAGGCGAGATTATTCTGATGATTGACGAACTGCATACTGTGATCGGTGCCGGGGCGGCCCAGGGGGCGATGGATGCATCCAATATGCTTAAACCGGCGCTGGCGCGCGGCGAGTTGCAATGCATTGGCGCCACTACCCTCGATGAATATCACAAGTACATCGAAAAAGACGCTGCTCTCGAGCGCCGTTTTGCTCCCGTTTACGTCGAAGAGCCATCGGTCGAAGATACGATCAAAATGCTCCAGGGTCTGCGTGACCGCTACGAGGCCCATCACAAAGTTCGCTTTGCAGACGAGGCCCTGGTGGCCGCGGCTCGTCTCGCCGATCGCTATGTGACCGACCGTCATCTACCCGATAAAGCCATTGACTTGATTGACGAGGCCGCTGCCAAACTGCGCGTTGCCCTTTACTCCCTGCCTCCTGACCTGAAGGAAATGAAGAATGAAATTGAGAAGTTGCGCGCTGAGGAGGAGCAGGCCGGCCTCGAACGCGATTACGAGCGCGCTGCTCAGAAAAAGGCTGAGCGCTTGCGCCTGGAGCAGGAATTCAATCAAAAGCGCGAAAAATGGGAACTGGAACACCATATTGACGAAGTGGTGGACGTGAGTGACATTGCCGAGGTCGTCCACCAGTGGACGGGCATCCCCGTCAGCCAGATGATGGAAACCGAAGCCGAAAAATTACTCCACATGGAAGAACGCCTCCATGAGCGCATTATCGGTCAGGATGAAGCCATCCATGCGGTGGCCGATGCCATCCGTCGTGCCCGTGCTGGTCTTAAGGACCCTGCCCGCCCGATTGGCTCCTTTATTTTCATCGGGCCTTCTGGGGTGGGCAAGACTGAACTGGCCAAAGCCCTTGCCTGGTTCCTGTTTGATGACGAGGATGCTCTTGTGCGGATTGACATGTCCGAATATCGCGAGCAGCATACCGTTTCTCGCCTGTTTGGTGCTCCTCCGGGCTATGTCGGTTACGAAGAGGGCGGTCAATTGACCGAAGCCGTCCGCCGCCGTCCGTATCGGGTGTTGCTGTTTGACGAGATCGAAAAAGCCCATCCTGAGGTCTGGAACGCTCTCTTGCAAATCCTGGATGATGGGCGAATGACCGACGGGCAGGGCAATGTGGTGGATTTCCGCAATACCGTTCTCATCATGACCTCCAACCTGGGCACCGAATATGTGCGCAAGGGCGGCACTCTTGGCTTCCTGCCTCGCAGCGATGATGACGAAGAGCGTGAAGCCCAAAGCAAGATTGAAAAGGCCCTGAAAGGCACGTTCCGTCCTGAGTTTCTCAACCGCATTGACGAAATCATCATGTTCTCGCCGCTGACGGTGGAGCAGATGGAGCAAATCGTTGACCTCCAGATGAAAGAAATTCAGGAACGGTTGAATGAATTTGGCGTTCGGGTTGAGTTGACCGATGTTGCCCGCAAGTGGCTGGCCCGCCAGGGGTACGATCCGGCCTTTGGCGCCCGTCCTTTGCGCCGCGCGCTGCAAAAATACCTCGAAAGCCCTCTCTCAGTGGAGCTGTTAAGCGGCAAATTCACCAGTGGTAAGATCATTGTGGCGGATATTCGAGAGGGCGAGAACGCTTTGTACTTCAAAGAAAAAGAAGAGCAGAACTAAAGCGTGCCCCCGCAAACGGACTTGCGGGGGCTTTTTTATGCCTGCACCGTTCTTTTGCTCTCTGCTGGGTAGCCAATTCAGCCATTTTCGGTGCGAGGGGGGACTTATTTTTTTGCCAGTGCCAGGAAAACATCTTCGAGACTCGGCTCGCCGCGCTCGACCCGCAGCGGAGCCAGACCTCGCGCCTGTGCTGCTGCCTGAAGCGTTTTCGTTCTCAGGCCGCGACGGGCAATCACCCGCAGGTGATCGCCGCTCAGCCCAACCCGTTCCACCCCTTCGATCCCAGCCAGGACCTCCAGGCCGGCTTCTGGGGGCTGAACATGCACTTCCCACACCTCGCCGGGGATGACAGATGCTTTCAGCGCGCTGGGCGTATCTATGGCCAGCAGTTTGCCATCGCGCATGATTCCTACCCGCCCGCAGTATTCGGCCTCGTCCATGTAGTGTGTGGTGACCAGCACCGTCACGCCGCTCTCGGCCAGGCCATAGATGAGGTCCCAAAAGGCGCGACGGGCGCTTGGGTCCACGCCGGAGGTGGGTTCGTCAAGAAAGAGAAGGCTTGGCCGGTGGACGAGGGCAATGGCCAGCGCCAGGCGTTGCCGGTAACCGGCCGAAAGGCCCCCCACCAGTTCGCCTCCCCAGCCAGTCAGCCCTACGAGGTCGAGCGTTTCCTGGAGACGGCGGCGGTCGCGCAGGCCATAGACGCCGGCGTAGAAGGTCAGGTTCTCGCTCACCGTGAGGTCGTCGTAGAGGGCAAATTTTTGCGACATGTAACCGACGCGGGCGCGCACCTCCTCCGACTGGCGGAATGAGTCGAAGCCCAGGACGGTGGCGCGGCCCTCGCTCGGTTCGAGCAGGCCGAGCAGCATGCGGATTGTCGTCGTCTTGCCGCAGCCGTTCGGGCCGAGGTAGCCGACGATTTCTCCTGCCTGGATGGTGAAGTTGATGTGGTCCACGGCGGTAAAATCGCCAAAGCGGCGGGTGAGATTTTCGGCGGAAATTACGGTTTCGGTCATGGTACCTTTCGGGGTTTACACGTTTACACGTTTACACGTTTACACGTTTGAACGTTTGAACGTTTCAACGTTTCAAGGTGCTAACGTTCCAATGCCAGGAAGACATCCTCCAGCGTCGGGGGGATGCGACGCGCGTTTACCGGCAAGCCGCTTCGGGCGGGGAAGGCGTCGCCCAGGGCAGCCAGGACCGACTCGGCATGGCCGGGGGCAACGCGCAGGTGCAGTTTGTCGCCAAAGGCGCGCACGTCTTCCACCCCTTCAATTTGGGCGAGTGCGCGGCGCATTTCTGGCAGGGGGCGGCCGCGGACTTCGAAGATGCGCCCGTCGAGGGCGGCGCGCAGGTCGGAGGGACGGCCCTCTGCCAGGAGACGCCCGCCGCGCATGAAGCCGACGCGGTGACAGCGGGAGGCTTCGTCCATGTAGGGGGTGGTGAGCAGGACGGCCACTTCTTGCGCCGAGACGATGCGGATGATGAGTTGCCAGAAGTCCTGGCGGGTGACCGGGTCCACGCCGGTGGTGGGTTCGTCCAGGAGGAGGACTTTGGGGCGGCTGACGAGCGCCGAGGCCAGGCCGAGTTTTTGTTTCATGCCGCCCGAAAGTTGACCAGCGCGGCGTCCTTTGAATTCGGCCAGGCCGACGAACTGGAGGATGTCGAGGCAGCGCGGCAGCTACTCGTCACGCTTCAGGCCGCGTAATTCGGCAAAGAAGCGGATGTTTTCCAGCACGGTCAGGTCTTCGTAGAGTGAGAAGCGCTGGGAGAGATAACCGATGCTGGCGCGCGCTTGTTCTCCCTGGCGGTTGATGTCGTAGCCGCAAATGGAGATTTGACCGGCGTCCGCTTTGAGCGCCCCGACGAGCAGCCGCAGGGTGGTGGTCTTGCCGGCGCCATCTGAGCCGACCAGGCCGTAGATTTCGCCTGCGCCGATGTTCAGGCTGAGGTCGTTGACGGCGAGGACGGGGCCGAAGGATTTGTGCAGGTGTTGGGCGGTTATCATGGGTTATGCGTTTGCACGTTGGGATGTTACACGTTTAGACGTTGGCAGGTTTACACGTTTACACGTTGGCAGGTTTAGACGTTGGCAGGTTTAGACGGTGGCAGGTTACACGTTTGCACGTTGGCAGGTTTAGACGTTGGAAGGTTTAGACGGTGTATTCGGGTCGGTCTTCGGAGATGCGCCGGGCTTCGGGATGGCCTTCCAGGTAGGTCATGAACCGCGCGATCTGGCGGCTGGATTTATCGGCAAGGTCAAGAGCCTGCCGAAATTGTTCGTCGTTCAGGTAGTGAATGTCGAGGGCCACATACAACTGCGAACGAACCTCGCCTGCTGATGCTTTTGCCAGGCCGAGATAGCGAATGAATTGGGCCTGGGTTGCACTTTCGAAACCTTCGGCAATGTTGCTCATGACCGAGACTGCGGCCCGACGAATCTGGTCTTTCAGCCCGAAATCTCTGGCAAAGGCACCCTGGTCGGTCAGCCGGTAAATCAAAACAGTCAGTTCGCGAGCGGTTTTCCAGGCTTCAATGTCTTCGAAGCGGGTGATGGTGGTCATTGTTCCTCCTTAAGGCGTTTGAAGGTTGACACGTTAGAACGTTTGCACGTTTGAACGTTGGAACGTTTAAACGTTGGAACGTTCTAACGTGTAAACGTAACATCAGCAGGCATTCCTGGCTTCAACTTCCCCTGCGGGTCCTGAACCTGGAGCCGGATGGCGTAGACGGTGCTGGAACGGCCCTCGACGGTCTGGACGTTGCGCGGGGTGAATTCGGCCTGGTCGGCGATGTGGACAATGGTCGCCTGGAAGGTTTCGCCGGGGAAGGAATCGACGCTCACGGTAGCAGTCTGGCCGAGGGAGAGTTCGCCGTAGCGGTCTTCGGGGACATAGACGGTGATGGTCAAATCGTCGAGGCGACCGAGTTTGAGGGCAGCCGCGCCGGCGGGGATGACCTCGCCGGGCTGGATGATGCGGGTCAGGATGACGCCATCAGCGGGGGCGGTAACGGTCAGTCTGGCAATCTGGGTGTCGATCAGAGCCAGGCTGGCTTCTGCCTGAGTCACGGCCAGGTGCGCCTGTTCGGCGGCCGCCTCGGCTTGATGGACAGCAGCCTGGGCGGCAGCCAGGCGCGGGGAGTAGAGGCCGGTTTGCAGGGCCAGCAGGCGGTCCTGGGCCGATTGGTACCGTTCTTCGGCGGCAGCCAGGTCGGCGCGGGCTTTGAGAATAGCGCGGGCGGGGTCGCTGTCTTTCAGGTCGTCATAGGCGGCCTGGGCGTCGTCCAGTTCGTCCTGGGCGGCGTCGTAGGCGCTTTGGGCGGCGTCGCGCAGGTCGGCGTTGGAGGCGAGGGCGGCGCGGCGGAGGACGTCTTGCGCGACGACAAAGGCGGCGCGAGCCTGGAGTAGACGCGTTTCGGCAGCGACAAAGTCGGCGCTGGCCGGGTCGGCGAGCAGGTCGTTCAGGGCAGTCTGGGCCTGGTCACGGGCGCTGCGGGCGGCCTCGACCTCGGCCTGAGCGGCGGCGATTTCATCGGCCTGCGGCATGAGGGAGGGGAAGGATGCGCTCCAATCGGCGGTGCGGGTGGAAGCGGCTTCGAGACGGACGGCGTTGAGGGTCAGGTCGTAGTTGGCGCGGGCGGTTTCGAGGGCGGCATCGGCTGTTTCAGCGGCGGCACGCGCCAGGTCCAGGTTGGCGGCGGCGACGGCGCGCTGGGCCTGCAGGAGGGTGTCGTCCAGGCGGAAGAGCAGGTCGCCGGTCTGCACCGTGTCGCCTTCGTCCACGTACACTTCAGCCACTTTGCCGCCCAGTTCGGGCGAGATGGTGATGGTCACGGCTTCGATGGTGCCGGAGGCGGTCAGCGCGCTGTCGCTTTTTTCCGTCAGCAGGGCGCGGATGCCGAAGTAGCCAGCAATCAGCAGGGTGAGGGCAAGGAGAATGATGACGGGCAGAGGGGGGCGTTTGTGGGACATATGGAACTCCTAATCCAAAATCTGAAATCGGCAATCGAAAATTAAGAATCGTCAATCCAACCGCTTGCGGAAGCGCAAGGCTGCTGCGCCGAGGATGAACACACCGAAAAGTGCCAGCGCCAGCGTTTCGGGCCAGATGGCTGCCAGGCCGACGCCTTTGATGAGCAGGGCGCGGATGATGACCAGGTAGTAGCGCAGCGGGACGATGTAGGAAATCCACTGCAACACTGTGGGCATGGCCTCCAGCGGGAAGAAGAAGCCGGAGAGGAAGATGCTCGGCAAGAGCGTCATCCAGACCGTCAGCATGGCCTCCTGCTGGGTGTTGGCGATGGTCGAGGCGTAGAGGCCAATGCCCAGGCCAGAGAGCAGCAGCAGGCTGGAGCAGGCCAGGATGAGACTCAGGTCGCCGCGCACCGGCACGCCAAACCACCAGTGACCGAGGGCCAGCACTTCGAACGTGTCCACGAAGGCCAGGACGATGTAGGGCAGAACTTTGCCGACCACCAGTTCCCACGGGCGGATGGGGGTGACAATCAGTTGCTCAATGGTGCCGCGCTCGCGTTCGCGCACGATGGCAGTAGCGGTCAGAATAGAGGTGATGGCATAGAGAATCATGCCGATGACGCCGGGGATCATGAAATAAGAACTGACCAGGTCGGGGTTGTACCAGACGCGCGTGCGCACCTCGAGCGGCGGCTGTAGGCGGCTGATGTCCATGCCGCTGCGCTCCAGTTTTTCGAGCATGAGCGCAGTGGCATGTTCCTGACCGATGAGCGTGGCCGAGGCCAGGGCGGTCGAGCCGGCGGTGGCGTCGGAGCCGTCCAGGATGAAGGCGACCTGGGCGTTCCCCTCCGCCAGGGCAACGTTGTAATCGGGCGGGATGAGGATGCCGGCGCGGGCGTCGCCGCGCTCGATGAGGGTGCGGATTTCTTCTTCGGAGTCCACCACGTAGGCCAGACGGAAATAGTCGGCGGCGCGGTAGGCATCCAGCAGGGCGCGGCTTTCGGCGCAGCGGCACTGGTCGAGAACTGCCAGCGGCACGTTGCGGATGTCGGTGGTGGCCGAGTAGCCCATCAAGAATAATTGCATGATGGGAATGATGAGGGTGATGACCAGTGTACGCTTGTCGCGCGTGATCTGGATAAATTCTTTGCGGATGAGGGAGAGGAGACGGTTCATGGCATCAGGCAGAGGAGGTGAGAAAAGGTCAGCCGTTTAAGGGAGCAGATTTGTTGGTCAAAATGCCGTGCAGGAAGATTTCGACGAAGTGATCGAAAGCATGGGCTTGTGTGGAAGCAAGAGGGGAGTCGGCGATCATGAGTTCGGTCATGTAGTAGGAGAAGAATAGCCCCAAAAAGGCGCGGAAGAGGACAACTGGCGGCAGGTCACTTCGCAAATTACCTTGTTGGCTGAATTTCTGGATGATGGGCGCAATCTCGGGCACAACTTGCTCCAGGACTTTGGGCATGTTGTGGCCTTTGAATTCCACCAGTTCGATGAGCATTAACTTGATGAAGTCGGGGCGGCGACCGAGTTCGTCCACCATTGCCTGGGCTGCGGATCGGACGAAGGTCTCCACGTCCTCGGCGGGGGTGGCAAGCAGGATGGGCAGCACCTGTCGGTAAGGATGCCGCTCGAGGATGAGTTCGCTGAAGATGGCTTCTTTGCCGGGAAAGTGATTGTAGATTCCACCAACGGCCAGGCCGACACGTTCGGCAATCTGACGCATGGATGTGGCGGTGTAGCCCTGTTCGAGAAACAGTTGATAGGCGGCTTCGAGAATTGTCTGGCGGGTGCGGTCGCCTTTTGAGAGGGGGGTATCATTCATAAAATGCTCCAAAATGAACGAACGTTCGTTTTTATTTTAGACTTTTTGGCGGATTTTTCAAGGGTGGTAGAATCAGCCTTATGTCGCTGCTTGAACAAGCCGTGCGCAAGCACTTGAAATATAACCTGCTCGTCAACCTGATTGACGGAGCCTTTTTCGGGCTGGGGTGGGGGTTTGGTTCGATGGGAACTGTCCTGCCCCTCTTTGTCAGCCGCATGACCGACTCAGCCCTGCTGATTGGTCTCATTCCGGCGATTCACGCCGTCACCTGGCAGTTGCCGCAACTGTTTATGGCCAACCGCGTGGCCCGCCTGCGTCGTTATCGTCCGCTGGTGATGATGTTGACGCTCCACGAGCGTTTGCCCTACCTGGGATTGGCGCTGGTGGCGTTTTCGCTGTCGCTGCTTAGCCCTGCTGCTGCGCTGTTCTTGACCTTTTTGCTGCTCCTGTGGCAGGGAATCGCTGCCGGGCTGACGGCGAATCCGTGGCAAAGCATGATCGCTAAAATCATTCCGCCCGATTGGCGCGGCACGTTCTTCGGTTTGCAGGCTGCTCTGGCGAACATTGCTATCAGCCTGACCTCAGTCGCCGCTGGTTTTCTTCTAAACCGGCTGCCGAATGGCGTGGATTTTGGGGTGTGCTTTGTCCTGGCTGCTCTCGGAATGGGGATTTCGATGTTCTTCCTGGGTCTGACGCGCGAACCGGAAGATTACGAAAAAAAGGTTCCTGAGCAGGCCCCTTTCCCCTGGCATGAGTGGCTCGATATCCTCCGCCGTGACCGCAATTTCAGCGCGTTTTTGTTTGTGCGTTTCTTTTCCAGTTTTGCGACGATGGGATTTTCGTTCTACATCGTCTATGGACTGCGCCGCTTTGCCATGGATGAGGTGACAGCGGGTTTTCTGACTGCCGCGTTGACGATTACCCAGACGGTTGCCAACGCGGTCATGGGGTGGTTGGGCGACCGGTTCGGGCATCGGGCCATGCTCATTACCGGTTCGTTTGCTGTGACAGCCAGTTCTCTGCTGGCGTGGGGGGCGCCGTCCATCGCCTGGCTGTATCCGGTGTTCATTCTGGCCGGCCTGGCAAACGTGGCCTACTGGACGATTGGCATGGCCATTACTGCTGAATTCGGGACAGAGGAGACACGGCCCACTTACATTGGCCTTTCGAATACACTTGTGGCCCCGGCGACGATCCTGGCGCCGCTCGTCGGTGGCTGGTTGGCCGATGCCGCCGGTTTTCAAACTACTTTTCTGGTTTCTGCCATTGGGGGATTGCTGATTGTGGCATTGCTTCTCTGGCTGGTGCGAGACCCGCGCCGGTGCCATGCTGTCATTTCTTGACATTTTGCCAAAGGTTGGTCAACGGTTATGTCGGGCAGGGGGCAGAACAAAGCCTCGATTCCACGTGATCTGGTGTCTGTTGTGGTGAGAGGCGTGTTTGCAGCAGAGCCGTGATGATCGGCGCCCTGTGATTGCGAGCCGTTGCAGGCGGCGCTTGCGATTGCTTTCCCCTGCTTCGCTTGCCCTGAGATGGCCTGAGGCAGGTCATGATCCCCAGCCTTAAAATTTTTCTCCTTTGCTTGACTTATTCGAACGCATGTGCTAACATTGATTCGGAACATTTGTTCTAAATTCTGTTAAGGCGGACCGATGTCAACGACTGACCACTTTCTTTTAGCCCTGCGAGCGTATCAGGAAATCTGTGCAGAACTGCGCCAGCAAGAAGCAGAAGAACCGGTTGCCGGGTCGGCGCCGGTGCAGAGCGATGTACAACTTCCTGATGGGACGCTTCTGCTGGGGCTGGGGGAGGACGGTGTGCCGCTGACACTCGACCTCTTCGACCCGACTCCAGGTCCGCTGCTGGTAGCCGGGGACAGCGGCTGTGGCAAAACGGCCCTGCTGCAGTCGCTGGCGGGTCTGGCGGCGGACCAGCCGGACGTTTTGTTTTGCGTCCTGACGGCTTTTCCAGAGGAGTGGCGTGGTCATGAGGCGTTGCCGAATAGTTTGGGAATCTGGCCGCTCTACCATGCTGCGTCCGGAAATGTCCTTGCCCAACTGATGGATTGGACTGCGGTGTTGCCCGAAACACGTCAGGCGGTTTTGTTACTGGTAGATGGTTTGGAACTGATGCGCCTGAGTTCAGATGTCCGTTATGCTCTGCGCTGGTTATTGACCTATGGGCCGGCTGGTCAGGTCTGGCCGGTGGTGACAGTCAATCCAAATCACCTGTCGCGGGGGCATTCACTGCTGGAGTATTTTGAGACGCGCATTGTCGGTTCTATTCGCCGCCCGGCAGCGGCGCGGCTCTTGCTGGAAAATCCCCCCGCCGACGTGGCAGATCTGATGCCGGGCGTGCAGTTCTTTTTTTCCTGGCCGCAGGGAATTGTGCGGTTTTGGATCCCCCCTGTAGAAGGAGTGTCATATGAACGTAGGAATGCTCTGGTTTGATAACGATGTGCGCACCCCGCTCCCGGTCAAGGTGGAACGGGCAGCCGATTACTATCGCCGAAAGTACGGGTTAACGCCGACGGTTTGTCTGGTACATCCTTCTATGCTTGGCAATCAGGCGGAACAGCCCGGAAAAGAGACGCAAATTGGCAGGCTGGCTCTGCGCACCAGTCGTGTGATTATGCCCGGTCATTTGTGGATCGGGGTAGAGGACCAACAGTGAGCGCCGCCCGATAGAGAGGGGGGCGAATCCCATCGCCGCGCGACGGCCGCGGCGAGAAAAATCTCCTGGCGTTTCGAGATGCCAGGAGATTTGCGTTTTTGGGGAAGCAGGGTTATTTTGCCACGACGATGGCCGCGGCGATTTCTTCGCTGTGAGTCAGGCTGACTGCCCACTCGTTCAGGCCCAGGGTACGGGCGACCTGTTCGGCGCGTCCGTGCAGGATGAGGTAGGGTTCGCCGGAGGGGTGGTGACGTGTCTCGACCTCGCGCCAGGAGACGGGTCCGATGCCCGTGCCGAGTGCCTTGACGGTCGCTTCTTTGGCAGCGAAACGGACGGCCAGGGCTTCGGCCCGGCCGCGGCTTTCAGCGATTTCTTCGGGGGTGAAGACGCGCTGGAGGAAGCGCTCGCCGTAGCGTTCGAGGGCGGCCCGAATGCGGGCAATTTCGATCAGGTCAATGCCGGTTTTGAGAGTCATGGTTGCTGGGTGCAGACCTCCTCAAAGTCTGTCATTGTGCGCGTAGCGACTGCAAAGCGTGCCCGTAAGGACAAGCAATCCCCTCACGTGCATGGAGATTGCTTCGGGCTTTGCTCTCGCAGGATTAGGGCCCGGCAACGGCAATGGCAAGTTTGTCGGCATCCAGGTAGCGGCGGGCCGTTTCAACGGCTTCTTCGAGCGTGACGCTGCGGACCAGAGTTGGATAGCGCCGATAGTAGTCGAGACCCAGGTCGTAGCGTTCGATGTTGAGCAGGGCGTTCATGATGCCGCTGTTGGATTCAAGGGAAAGCGGCAAACGACCGACGAAGTTGGATTGGCTGTCGTCCAGTTCTTCGGGAGTGATGCCGTCGTGCAGGAAACGGTGGATTTCGCTGCGAATCAGGTCAATGGTCTTGGCGACGTTTTTGGGGTTGACCCCGGCAGAGACCGTCCACGCGCCAGGGCCGGTACCGGCGCTCAGGTTGGAGTAGGCGTAGTAGGCCAGCCCCGATTTTTCGCGCACGGTGTCGCCAATGCGCCCGCCGAGGCCAAATTGACCGAGGACAGAGTTGGCCAGGGAGGCCGCCAGGTAGTCGTTCGCTTTGCGGCTGGGGCCAGCAGAGCCGATGACGATGTCGCTTTGCGATTTGCCGGGGATGTTAACTTTGCGCTGGACAGTGCGGGTGAGTGGTTTGAAGGGGGGGAGGTCGGGCGGGGGGACCTGGCGCGGCGCATGCCATTGGCCGAGGTATTTTTCTGCTTCTGCGATGGCGTGCTTGGGGTCCACCGCGCCGACAATGGCAAGCACCATTCCCTGTGGGCCGTAGTGGGCGGCGTGGAATGTGCGCAGGTCGTCGAGGCTGATGGCCTGAATTGTTTCGGGCCAGCCATCTTCAGGCAGGGCGTAGGGATGCCCGTCGAAGACGATTTGGTCGAAGGTCAGGCTGGCCATGTCGGCAGTATCCTGGGCGCGGATGGCCAGGCGGGTGAGCAGTTGGGCGCGCAGGCGTTCGATCTCGGCTGCTGGAAAGACGGGGCGGATGAGCGCCTCGGCGGTCAGGCTGAGGAGAAGAGGTAAGTCTTCGGCGAGGGCATGGCCAGAGAAGCCCGCGGTGTGGGTCCCGCCAGAAAATCCTAAACTGGCGGCGTTCGATTCGAGCAGGTCATAGAGTTGCTGAAAAGAGTATTTCTCGGTGCCGCGCATCAGGGCCAGGGCGGTGAAATCGGCCAAACCGAGTTTTTCGGGCGGGTCGAAGAGCGAACCAGCGGTCAGGTAGCCGCCGATGACGACAGACGGGCTGTTGAAGTTGGGACGCGTGAGGACGACAATGCCGTTCGGAAGGACGGCGCGGGTAATATCGTCGGGGCCGGGCAGGGAGCGTGCGAGGAAATCGGTGTTCATTGGCCGTCTCCAGTGGGCAGGTAAATGCCAACGACGCGATTTTGTGGACGCAAGTATTTTTGAGCGGCTGTTTGCACCTGGGCGGGGGTGACTTTGGAGAGTTTGTCCAGGTAGGTCAGGAACCACTCATAAGTGTCGAACATTTCGGCGTGGCCGAGCCAGAAGGCCTGGTTGGTGATGCTCTCGGAGCCATAGGCGAAGAGGGCGCGCGCTTGTTTGACGGCGCGGGCGATTTCCTGTTCGGGGACGCGCTCGTCGCGCAGGCGGTTGATTTCGCGGTCCAGCGCCTCGAGCACTTCTTCGGCCTGTCGTTTGGGGTGGACGGTGACGGTCAGGGTGTAGAGGAAGGGGTCAATGGTGGTGATGAGACTGCCGTTCACAGAGACGGCCAGTTCGGTATCGACTAGGGCGCAGTAGAGGCGGGAGGTCTTGTTGGAGGTGCCGCCTCCGCCGAACATGTTTAAACTGCTGGGGCCGGCAAGCAGGCTGTCGATAACGGTGAGGGGGAAGAAGTCGGGGTGATTGCCTGGTGGAACGTGGTAGGAGACCTGCAGGTAGGTCGTCTCGCCGGGGCCTTCGACTGTCAGACGGTGTTCGCCGCAGGCTTCCGGTTCGGGACGGGCCAGGCGGGGCGGAAGCGGGCCGGCGGGAATCGGCTCGTAGAGTTCGCGAATCCGCTGGAGCATGCTGCTGGTCTCAAAGTCGCCGGCTACAGCCAGGACGGCATTGTTCGGTATGTAGAACGTACGGTAGTGGCGATAGAGGTCGTCGCGCGTCATGGTTTGCAGGTCGGCTAAATCGCCGATGACCTCGTGGTGGTAAGGGTGGACGCGGAAGGCGGCTTGTTGAACGGCTTCGCCGAGCAGGAAGAGGGGTTCGTTTTCGCTGCCTTCGCGCTCCGAGATGATGACGGTGCGCTCGGAGGCGACTTCCTGTTCGTCAAACAGGGAGGCTGTCGTCCGGTCGGCTTCGAGGCGGAGAGCCAGGTCAATTTTGTCGGCAGGCATGGTCTCGAAGTAGGTCGTCCAGTCCATGTAGGTAAATGCGTTCCACATGCCGCCATCGCGGGAAATGGCTTTATCCAGGACGCTGGCGGGGAACTGGGGAGTTCCTTTGAACTGCATGTGTTCGACCCAGTGGGAGATGCCGGTCTGGCCCGTTGCCTCGTCCCGCGAGCCAACGCGGTACCAGACCCAGAAACTGATGAGGGGGGCGGTGTGAATTTCTTTGAGCAGGACTTTCAGCCCGTTTGAGAGGGTGACTTCGGTGTAGGTTTTTTTCATGGGGTGCTTTGGGGTTTGTAGAATTTGCCTTCGCAAACCAGGGCGGCTGGCGAGTCGGCTGGGTGAGTGAAGAGGCAGTAAAATGGTCCAACGGTATCTTGCAGTCCGAGGAAGGCGGCGTGCAGACTGGGCTGTCCGGCAGGCGGGTTGGCTTCAGATAACTTGATATAGACTGGCACGTCCAAATCTACGGTCAGCGTGGTATCTACCGGGACCTCCATGCTGAGAGCGATAGGGAGTTTTGTGCCGGCGGGCAGGGTGACGTTGGTCGGTACGCTCAGCACTCCAACGGTGGCGTTGCGGATGGTGACGTCGCGCGTGAGGGTGACGTAAATTTCCTCTTGCTGGACGGGCAAGACAAAGTTGATTGGAATGGGGATGTCTTCGACGTGAATGGTGGTGGCAATGGCGGCATTGTCCATCACGACGAAGTTTTCATACAGTCCGCTCAACACGCTGTTGAGGGTATTGGTGACGTGTTTGAGCGAGATCGCCAGAACCAGGACCAGGATGATGAGGACGATGTTGATGACGATGGAGATGGCCTTGTAGATGTTGACGGCAGCTCGTACAAATCGTTGTATGGGCAGGCTACGAGGTTCAGCAGAGCGTGTATTCTTCGGGGCGGCAATCTGTCCGGCGGATGGTTCTGCAGGGGAGGGCCGGGAGACGTTTTGAGCTTGACTGGTGAGCAGGCGCATCCGTTCGCCAGGGGTTGGGGAAGGTTGGGAGGATGGCGTGGCAGCGGTTGTCTCTGGTTTACTGACAGTGCTGGCAGGAGTGGGGCGGCGGTTCGCAGCAGCGGACCCCGCCCGGGCGCGTAACCGGGCATTGTGCTCTGCGGCCGGATTTCGCCGGCTGGAAGGCGTGGCGGCGGGCTTTTTAGCAAAGAGCGGCATGAGTCACCTCCTGAGAAGGATTTTTTTGGTTTGAAAAGAGGAGAGAAAAGTGAGAATATTGACACCGAATATAGCATAGAGTTGAATTTTTGGTAACTATTTGCTGCATATTGCGGTATGGAAAGTGATTTCTTCTACGAGGTGGCGGTATAATTCAGCCGCCTATTCAGGATTAAGGAGATACAAATTGTGTTATGAACAACCCGCAATACATCGTGGCTGTTATTGGGGCCGGGCCGGCTGGCCTGTTTGCCTCGCGTAAACTGGCTCAAGCCGGGGTGCGTGTGGCCTTGTTTAATCGTGATATCAAACCAGGTGGCCTGGCGGAATACGGTATTTATCCCGATAAGTACAAAATGAAACAAGGTTTGCGCGCCCAGTTTAAGCAAATTCTGGACGATCCGGCAATTGAGTATTTCGGCAATGTGACCGTTTGTGCCAACGGCGCAATTACGCTGGCAGATATTCTTGAATCTGGCTTCCAGGCTGTTTTGGTGACGACGGGTGCCCAGGGAACGAAGTGGCTGCGTCTCCCTGGTGAGAATTTGCCTGGGGTGTATCATGCCAAGAATATTGTCTTTCACTACAACCTTCTCCCGCCCTTCAGCCAGAAAAAATACTTGCTTGGCAAACGAGTAGCGCTGGTTGGCGCGGGAAATGTCATGATGGACATTGCCCATTACCTTGTCCGCGAGCGCCAGGTGGAAGAAGTAATTGTGGTGGTGCGGCGCGGCCCGCTGGAAGTGAAATTTACTCGTAAGGAAATGGAAAACGTCGCTGCGAATCTCGACCTCGACGCGTTGGATGCAGAACTGGCGCGGATTGCCCCCCATTTGCAGGCCATCGGTCAGGACCTGCAGGTGGCGCGCGCGGCCTTTGCCGATGCCATCCCGAAGGCGCTCCCACGCGTTTCAGATACGCGTTTGCGCTTTCGATTTCTCTCTACCCCTGTGCGCGTGATGGGGGACTGGATGAATGGTGTCAGCGGCCTCAAGGTGGAAGACAACAAACTCATTGTGCAAGATGGGGTAGTCAAGGCCCGTGGCCTGGGCACCTCGCACACCATTCCTGCCGATACAGTCATTTTTGCCATTGGCGATACCGTGGACAGGGATTTTTGCATTCCTGTCTATAATGATGCTTATGTCACTGCTCCCCAGCCGCGTTTTCCAGTGGAAGGAATTTCGTTTGAAGCCTTCGATCTGGATTCCAACCGCCCGATTGAGGGCGTTTTCCTGGCTGGATGGGCACGTCAGGCCAGCACTGGCCTGGTGGGATATGCCCGCAAGGATGGCGAACTGGGCGCGACGGCCGTTCTCCAATATCTGCAGACGCAGCCGCCTTTGCCTGATGCCGCAGTAGTTTTTGAGCGATTTAAGAAACGCTTGATGGAGACGCATGAACGCGTGGTGACCAAGGAATGGCTGGCGAAACTGGAAGAAGCAGAAGAGGCCGAAAGAATCAAGCGCAATTTGGCAGAATTCAAATTTGCGCTCAACGAAGAGATGTTTGCGGCGATGGGAATGGGGGAAAGGAGAGAGTAGAGAGTAGAGAAGAGAGAAGGGAGAAGGGAGAAGGAAAAGGGGAAGAAGGGCGGAACTTTTCTCGAAGGGTCGGGTTTTACAGGATAGAACTCGTTCCTGACCGGCTCTTTTTGTAGAAAGGACGTAACTATTCAGCCATGTCATTGCGAGCCGTTTTTTGGCGACCGCGAAGCGTACCCGAAGGGTAAGCAATCTCCCGTTTATCAGGCCAGCTTGACCGCT
>Ga0209018_1001705_pt1 | contig 17117 bp, 18 predicted proteins | sample YNPBryBLVA2012_FD_185814 | JGI IMG/M metagenome (GOLD analysis project Ga0209018, IMG submission 185814) | Anoxygenic and chlorotrophic microbial mat microbial communities from Yellowstone National Park, USA - YNP Bryant BLVA 2012 (SPAdes)... ...
GCCTCTGAAAAGTACCCACGGGCAGTGGGAAACTTAACGCTTGGGGAGAGCTTGACCGCTACTTTGAGCAATGAGAATTGCTTGAAGCAAGTCATCTCGTTGAACCAAGAATCCCCGCACCTTTAGGTCGGGGAGTGTCAAGGAAACGCAGACCCAACCACCCAACGTGGCGACTATTGGATCGATGGCAATCTGGCGATTTCCGCATACGAGCAAATTTCCTTTCTCAAGAGCCTTTATCGAAATGAACTCCCATTTCGTGTAGAACACCAGCGTTTGGTTAAAGACCTAATGATTGTTGAAGCTGGGCGTGACTGGATATTGCGTGCCAAAACCGGATGGGAAGGTCGCATTGGCTGGTGGGTCGGCTGGGTTGAGTAGCCGACAGGTCCAGTTTTTTTTGCATTGAATATTGATACACCCAAAAGAATGGCGGACCTTCACAAAAGAGAGGCAATTGCACGAGCAATTCTTCGGTCAATTAATGCCTTGCCGCCCAACACCGGCTAGAAATTCATGTAACAATGAGCCATCGCCGGGGTGTGCCCACCTTTTTACTTGCGTTAAGCATTAATTTCCCCAGCGGGTAGGATAATTGTAGGGTATGATGAATTTACCTACGGTGTGAGGTATGGATAACTATCCAGTTAATTGCAGTGGAGTGAGGTAAATGATGCGGAGCAAATCATGGGTGTGGGGATGGGGGTTCCTGGCGTTGAGCTTAGGCATGGCACAACCAGCCCAGGCGGCACGTTCGGTCAATTTTTGGTTCAATATCCTGGAAGTGGTGAACATTTCCGTGCCGGATTTGCGGCGGTTTGTGGATAAAAATGAGGTTTCACCCCGTTTACAAAGAACCCTGCGCCTTTTACCGGAAAAAGACCGGCAGGGGTTTGAGCAGGTTTTACGGTTCAAACTGCCTTTGGATACCCGCCGAGTGGTGCGGTTGGTGGATTCCCCGGCGGTGGAAGCGGCGTTGGGACAGATTCCCCCCTTATTTTTGCCGAACCAAGCGCCTTCGGTACTGCCAGGGATGAAAGGGGCGGTAATTCTCGCCTCCATTCCCCGGGACAAAGGGGGCTTTCGGGACAAGGATGGGTTTGGGTTGGTGAATATCCTGGAAGCCTACCCAGCGGCGGAGATGAATATGGATGTACCGGCGATGTTGCGGTTGGGACAACAGGGCTTTGACATCCAAAAAATCCTCGGGGGCGGTCTGGGTCGCTAGATGGAGGTATTGGTCACGGGGGCGACGGGATTTATTGGCTCCCGACTGGTGGCTTGCTTGCAGGAGCGGGGGGAGCGGGTGCGGATTGTGACCCGTAACCCCCAACGGGCAAGGCAAAGGTTTCCCCAGGCGCAGGTTTTCCCGGTGGTGGCTCTGGCGGAGGCGGTTGAAGGCTGTACCGGGGTGGTGAATCTGGCGGGGGAGCCGATTATTGGGCGGTGGACTGCCCAGCGCAAGCAGATGATTCAAGCCAGCCGGGCGGGGGGAACGGAACGGTTGGTGCAAGCGATTGCCCAGGCGCAGGTGCGTCCCCAGGTGCTGGTGAATGCTTCGGCGATTGGGTATTACGGGGCGAGTGAAACGGCGGTGTTTACGGAAGAGAGTCCACCGGGAACGGATTTCCTCGCTCAGGTGTGTCGGGATTGGGAGCAGGCGGCGCAACCGGTGCAGGACTTGGGGGTACGCCTGGTGATTTTTCGGATTGGGATTGTGTTGGGTCGGGGGGGCGCACTGGAGCGGATTTTGCCCCCGTTTCGGGTGTTTCTCGGTGGACCAATTGGTTCCGGTCGCCAGTGGTTTGCCTGGATTCACCAGGAGGATATGGTTCATCTGATTCTTACGGCTTTGACCGATCCCGCTTGGGTTGGGGTGTACAATGCTACGGCGCCCCAGCCAGTGCGGATGGCGGAACTGTGTAGCACCCTGGGGCAGGTACTTGACCGACCGTCCTGGTTGCCGGTGCCGGGGATGGTGTTGGAACTGCTTTTGGGGGATGCGGCGCAGGTAATTCTCACGGGTCAGCAGGTGTTGCCCCGACGGGTGGAGGCGATGGGTTTTTCGTACCAATACCCCACTTTGGCACCAGCTTTGAGGAATATTCTCAACGCTAACTAGGGTTTATCACCACAATAACCAACAATAAAAGTAGAAAAAAATTAGAGAACAAATAGATAAAGTTGAATGGGTTTGGCATCATGTAGGTAGTAATTTCAAATCATCTATTTATGTGAACTAAGAACCAAGGACGGGGCGGTGCCCTGCGACTACTTTTATAAACTTATAAACTCAATGGCTCTCCTATAGCTAGGTAGGTTAAGGTTGTCGCCTTAAGATTCATGGCTACGCCACGCAAGCTATGGGAAACCAATGTGGGGCTACGCCCAGCGACCCGTATCATGTCAACCTTTGTATGTTTAGCTATACTTTTATAAACTCAATGGCTCTCCTAGATTTAGAGTGATAATTTTTTCTAATTAGAGAATGCAACTTTTGAACCAATCATCAATCCCATCGTGGGAATGCCCCTATTACCCAGATACCCCCCTGCGACCGCTAACTTTGAATTGATAGAGGTGCCCACGAATGAGTCGGCATATCCCTCCCTACTGCCTCTGGAATACTTATATCCTGTAATGAGAAAAACAGATCACTAAGCTTCTATGACCAGCTTAACAACTGCTAACCAGTCAAGACAATCTCCACCTGAATATAGCTTCTGAAAATTAGGTTTTAGCACGGAAAATTTCGGTCGCTTTGCCTTAGTAGGATATTCATCTGAGGATATTGGCAATACCTTAATTAAATCATGACGAGCAACGGCAAAGATCGCCTTTGCGAATTCATACCAAGTCGTGGCTCCAGATGGCGTGAGGTGGTACACCCCGGCATGGGACTCAAAATAATTGTTTAAGTCGTCAATCCCTCTCACTAATACATCAGCCGTAACCTGTGCCACAAACCTACTCCATGTTGGTATGCCATACTGGTCATTTACCACTTTAATTTCCGTGCATTCTTGTGCTAATTTTAACATCGTGAGCAGAAAATTTTTACCCCTCATGCCATAAATCCAACTTGTCCGAAAAATGAAATAGGGCACACCACTAACTTGGAGAATTTGTTCACCCAATAGTTTACTCCGCCCGTAGGCGTTAATCGGATTTGGTGTGTCTTTTTCGGTGTAAGGCTCCCCTTTTGTACCATCAAATACATAATCCGTAGAGTAGTGAATCAGGGGGAAATGATACTTCTTAGCACATTGACTAATCGCTTCCAAAGCGTAGCCATTGACTTGATTAGCCAGTTCTGGTTCATCTTCTGCTTTTTCCACAGCCGTATAGGCGGCGGCATTGATCAGCAGGTCTGGACGGATGGCTGAAATCGCATCAACGATGTTTTGGTTATTAGCTAAATCAATTTCCTTACGAGTTGTAGGAATCACCTCCCCTATCGTCATCAAACACCGGTGTAACTCCCACCCAACCTGTCCGTTTGCCCCCAGTAAAAGAATTTTGGTCATGCAAATAACTCCGCATCCTTCAGAGGTTTAGCAAATCTGTCCTTCTCAGACAAAATTGGCTCTGAATCAAGTTGCCAATCAATAGCTAAGTCTTGATCACACCATAAAATGGTTCTATCTCCTTGGGGATAGTAATAATCCGTAGTTTTATACATCACTTCGGCGGTTTCAGTTAGTGTCAAGAACCCGTGGGCGAATCCAACTGGAATCCACAATTGATGTTTATTTTCTGCACTGAGTTTATATGCCACATATTGTCCAAAGTAAGATGAACTTCTGCGAATATCAACAGCTACATCAAGTATTTCCCCTGCCAAAACTCTAACTAATTTTCCTTGGGGACGGATTAACTGATAATGTAGCCCTCTCAGCGTATTTCTGTGCGATAGGGAATGGTTATCCTGCACAAATAGAACATCAAGGCTAAGCAATTCGGAAAATTTCTGATGATTAAAACTTTCATAAAACCACCCCCGATGGTCAGAATAGACCGTTGGCTCAATTACCCATACATCAGGAATTTTAGTAGGGATGACTTTCATGGAGAATATCCTCAAGGTATTTGCCGTAGTTACTTTTGCCTAACCTTTGGGCTAGATTCTTTAATTGTTCCGCAGTGATATAGCCATTCCTGTAGGCAATTTCTTCGATACAAGCAATTTTCAGCCCCTGCCTTACCTCCATCGCTTGGACAAAGTTAGCGGCCTGCAATAGGGTATCATGGGTGCCTGTATCTAACCACGCAAAACCTCTTCCTAAAACCTCTACGGATAAATTTTGATGGAGTAAGTAGTATTTGAGTACATCTGTGATTTCCAGTTCACCCCGGTTAGAGGGGGCAATTTTTTTCGCAATTTCTACCGCACAATTATCAAAAAAATAAATACCGGGAATAGCATAGTTTGACTTGGGATGTCTTGGCTTTTCTTCTATAGAAATTACCCGCTGATTCCCATCAAACTCTACAACACCATAGTGCTGAGGCTCCGCTACCCTATAGGCAAAAATTTTAGCCCCCTGTTGTAACTTCGTACATTCAGTTAAAATATCAACCAAACCGTGACCATAAAAGAAATTATCCCCTAAGATCAAGCAAACTGCATCACCGGCAATAAAATTTTCGGCTATAGTTAATGCCTGGGCAATACCTTTCGGCTCTGATTGCACAGCATACTCGATCCGGATGCCCCATTGCTGACCGTCTTGCAAAACTTTTTGATATAGGGGCAGGTATTCTGCCGACGAAATTAACAATATCTCTACAATTCCACCTAACATTAATACGGAAAGTGGATAATAAACCATAGGCTTATCATAAATTGGAAGCAGTTGCTTATTCACGGGAATAGTCACCGGGTAGAGTCTTGTGCCTAGCCCCCCGGACAAAATTACGCCTTTCACACCCTATCTCCGTAATTTTTCGTTACCCAACCCTTCATAACGTTGAGAATTGCATTAGTTTTTTAGGGTAGATTAGCTAACTAGAATATTGCTTTTTTCCAACCATTGTCAAGCCCTAATTTCTACCATAGCAGTTACAGTCTTTTGTGTTATTATAGGATACAGTTAAAATTCCACTTGCCGTAGGCTCATCAAGTTGAGCTTTTAGAATAATCAAGGCTTTTTGCATCCCTTAATTTATAAGTATATTATATCTATTGTAGTCATTTCAGAGAAAAAAAGGAGACACTTTTGGGGTTGTCTTAACCCTCCGGGATAGGATTAAGGGGTGAAGGAAATGTCTTAAGGGCACTTCTAAAAATAGGTCGCAGGGGCACCGCCCCCGTACTTGGTTCTGGAAACTTTTTGTTTATAAATCAAGTAGGATTGCTATATATCGCCACCTTACCCTTGCCGCCCGCCTGTACTAACTCCATTTCCCTGATCCAGTTTTTAGCCAGTTTTTACACTTCCAAGATACCCTAACACCACCCAAACTGATACTAACTTAGACGATGTGTACTAATGGGGGAAACGGTGGAATGCGTGATGTAGCGGGGGAAAGGGGCTTGTAATCGGCATGGACACAACTGGACTCGAACCAGTGACCCCCACGATGTCAACGTGGTGCTCTAACCAACTGAGCTATGCGTCCCGGTAGTCTTTTATATTAGCATTAGCGTCTCCGATTGAACAGGTTACCAATGCGGGTGCGACAACACGTTAATCCCCTTAGTCACCAGTTTGCCCAACCCTTGCAACTCCCGGATTGGCAGTTAATTTATGGGCAGGTACAACAGCCTTTACATTTAGATATTGGTTCTGCTAGGGGACAGTTTTTATTGAGAATGGCTGAGCAGTTACCCAATTGGAACTTTTTGGGGTTAGAAATTCGAGAGCCACTTGTCCATCAAGCCAACGCATTGAGAATCAATCATAATTTGAGCAATCTTTACTTTCTCCTGGCACAGGCGAATGTACACCTCGCTGGAATTCTTGCTAGTTTTCCTATTCAAGTCTTACAACGGGTCACAATCCAATTTCCTGACCCCTGGTTCAAACGAAAACAGCAGAAACGACGAGTAGTAAAACCGGATTTAGTAGCAGTGATTGCAGATTATTTGCAACCAGGGGGAGACGTGTTTTTGCAATCTGATGTTTTGGATGTTGCCCTCGATATGTATCACCATTTTCACCAGCATCCTCAGTTTCAAACGCAAGGTGAATTTTTAGCAGAAAATCCCCTGGGGATTCCCACCGAGCGGGAACAGTCCGTGCTCCGACGGGGCTTGCCGGTCTATCGTTTTTTACTACGGCGACGGGCAGATTAACAATGGTTCATGTGGTAGGCATGGGGCTGGTATCCCCATTGGGAAAGGATAAACAGACGAATTGGCAAAATTTATTGGCAGGTTATTGTCCTATCAAAATACAGCAACCTTTTGCCCATTGGTCTCCCGTACCTCTCGCCATGATTGCATCCATGCCTAGCGATCCGACAACGTTACTACTTTCTGCCTTGACAGAAGCATTACAGGATGCCGGATGGGAATTACCCTTGCTAAATTGCGGTGTGGTCATTGGTTCGAGCCGGGGAGCGCAATATCTATGGGAACAATGGTTAACCCATCAGCGGGATGATTACCATACATGGTTGGAACATTTGCCGGGTAGTTTTGCCCGCACAGTTGCCGCTAAAGTAGGCACAAAAAGTTTAGTATCAGCACCGATGGCGGCGTGTGCAACTGGGGCATGGGCGGTGGCGACGGGGGTGGAATGGTTGCGCCAAGGACAATGCTCGCAGGTGATTGTAGGGGCGGTGGATGCGCCGATTACGCCCTTGACCCTGGCGGGATTTAGCCAAATGGGTGCTTTAGCCAAAAATGGCTGTTTCCCTTTTGATCAAAAACGGCAAGGGTTTGTATTAGGAGAAGCCGCAGGGGTGATATTACTTGAAAAGGGAAATAATTCTACGCAAAAATATGGTTCAATTCTCGGTTGGGGATGCACGTGTGATGCGGATAATCCTGTGCTACCCAGTCGGGATATAAAGGCGGCAATTACGGCGATTGATAACTGTTTCAAAGCTAATCATTTAACCTTCAATCAATGTTCCGCCATCCACACGCACGGCACAGGAACCCTACGCAATGATGAACGAGAAATTCAGATCATACAGCGTTTATTCCCTGATGATATACCAATTTTGGCAACCAAAGGGGCAACGGGGCACAGTTTAGGAGCCTCCGGGATTGTTAATATCATTTTTTCTTTATTAGCCATAAAAGACCAGGTTTTACCCCCTTGTGTGGGGTTGACTGAACCGGATTTTTCAGCAAATTTTGTACGGGTTAAGCAGGATAAAAAACTTCGCTCTATCCTAAATCTAAGTTTTGGTTTTGGGGGTCAAAATGGGGCGATTTTAGTGGGTAATTCCGAGGGGTAATTAGACCATATTTGCTTGGGTAAGTGCGAGAATTGCCAATGATAATTGTGCAAAACATATCAATGGGTTGTTTCGTTAAATTCTCTAAATTAGCGTACCAAATCTGTTCATCTTTACGGTAGGCTTGCCGCACAATTGCTACCGGGGTTTGCGGGTCACGATATTGCAAGAAAATCGCCTGGGCTGTGGGCAATTGCCAAGTCCTTTGTTGGGAACAAGGATTGTAAAAAATGGTGACAAAATCCCCTTGGGCGGCATGGGTAATCCGTTGGGCAATTATCTCCCAAGGCACGTGTAAATCACTCAAACTAATCGCACAAAAATCCTGCATTAAGGGCGCTCCCACCCGGCTGGCGGCGGACTGTAAAGCGGAAATGCCAGGGATGATTTGTACATTCAATGCTTGGTTGATATTATCCATTTTTTGTAATCGTTCCATCACCACACCCGCCATGCCATAAATGCCACAATCCCCAGAGGATACTACTGCTACGGTTAACCCCCAGCGAGCTAATTCAATCGCCCGTTCTGCCCGCCGGGTTTCCTCGCCAATCGGGTAAGGTTCCCAAATCTGACTGGGATGTTTGATCCCGTTAAGTAGTTGTAAGTATAAATTATAGCCAATGACCACATCTGCCTGTCTGATGGCATTGCGAGCGGCAGGGGTCAGATGGGCTAAATCCCCCGGTCCCATGCCCACCAAGTACAGGGTTCCCGACCGATCCAGCCATTCCTGCGGGGATAGGGCTACCGCTACGGTCACGGCACCCAGGATGTGTTTGGGAACTAATAAAGTGCCTTGGGACGCTTGAATGGCACTGGCTTCGGCAACGCTGGCGGTTCCCACCGTTTGGGCGACAATCGGGGATGGATTGGGAACTGGAATTGCCCGCAAAGTTTCCGCCGAAAAAGTCACCAACTGCCACCCTTGCGATTGGGCTAAATTGACTAAGCCAATTTCATTTTTTTTAATATCTAAACTGGCAATTCCGGCGATGGCATTTAAGGATAATTGATGGGCATTAAAAACCGTTTGAATTGCTTGATAGATTTGCATTTCAGAAGTGCCCCGTTCACAACCAATGCCTACCCAAAGTGTGCGGGGATGCCAAACAATTTGACCCGGTTGGGAGGGTGTAAGTTCCCGATGGGTAATCCAGATGGTTTGAGCATGAGCATCCGGTTTATCGGTGAAAATCAAATTGGTTTTTGATGTAATGGTTTGCCGCCAGAGGGTATTTCCTGATTCTTGGATAATTGCAACGGGTTCTCCCCGAATCACCGCACTCGCTATACCCGTCCAGTCCCCCGCCCCTTTGCGCCAACCCCAGGGAGTTCCCCAGGTATCTACCCCAGGCATCTCGTGGGCAGTAGCGGCATCGGTAATCACCGGTTTCATTCCCAATAAATGGGCAATCCGTTCACAAAGTCGGTCGCCCTGATGCTGATGTCCGCCGCAAACAGTAATCACATATTCCCCTGATTCCGGGATGCACAGCACAATTGGGTCACGGTATTTATCGCTTAAAAAAGGGGCGATCAAACGTACCACTGCCCCCAAAGTTAAACTAAAAATGAGTGCTTTTTGATCTGACCAAATGGCGGTTAAATGTTCTCGCAAGGAATTGTTATATCTTCGGCAATGAGGATGAGTTTCTAAGTGAGGGGAACACCATAAAATGCTCTGGGAACTTTGGGCGAGGGGTAACAAACGGTTTTGACTAACCGGTGTGGTGGCAATCCAAGCAATGGGTTGAAATTCCTGCCAAAAATCCCCTGGGTTAGGCATTTAATTCCGCCTGTTGTTTGACCAAATCTACCCCTCGGGAAGTGCCGATGCGGGTGGCTCCGGCTAACAGCAATTCCTGGGCTTGGGTAATGGTTTTAATTCCACCGGAGGCTTTGATCCCCACCCGGTTATTGCTAATTTTTTGTAAAAAACTGACCTGTTCTACCGTTGCTCCCCCGAACCAGCCGGTACCAGTTTTCAGATAATGTACACCCGCATCTAAACAGATTTCAGCGGCTAGTTTCTGTTCCTCTTGGGTGAGGATATTCATTTCTAAAATGGCTTTAACGGTTTGTTTGGTTTCACTGACAATCTGGGCAATTTCTTCATAAACTTCTTTGGTTTTACCCCCTTTGAGCCAACCCAAATTAATCACCACATCCAATTCTTTAGCACCAAATTCCACCGCTTCCATCGCTTCGTAGTATTTCACTGCTGAAGTTGTGGCACCACTGGGAAAACCAATCACGGCACAGACCCGACAGGGAGATTGATGCAGGAGTTCCACACATTGTTGTACTGCGCTTGGATAGACACAGACCACCGGAAATTGATACCGGTCGGCCTCTTGACAACCCTGTTGGACGGCATCGGGGGTGATCCCTGTCTGCAAAAGGGCGTGTTCAATCACGGTGGCAATGTCGGGCAAGGGGGAGGGCATCGGTTCTGGGAGAAACACGATACCATCATAGAGATATTGTTCGGGAAATGGGTATGGTGGACCAGTTGGTGCGGGCAACGGCGGCGGGTGGAGCGATTCGGGCGGTGGGGGTGATCACAACCCGATTGGTGGCGGAGGCTCGACAGCGGCACGGGTTATCCTATGTGGCAACGGCGGCTTTGGGGCGCACCATGAGTGCTGGGTTACTGCTGGCGTCCAACATGAAACGCCAATCGGCACGGGTGAATATCCGGTTTCAGGGCAATGGTCCCTTGGGTACCGTATTTGTGGATGCGGGACGGGACGGCACCGTGCGGGGTTATGTGGATCAGCCGGGGGTGGAATTGCCGCCCAATGCTCGGGGCAAGTTGGATGTGAGTCAGGCGGTGGGTTCCCAGGGGTATCTCTATGTCCTGCGGGACAACGGTTACGGCTATCCCTATGCCAGTACGGTGGAATTGGTGTCCGGGGAGGTGGGGGAAGACATCACCTATTACCTGACCACTTCGGAACAGACCCCATCGGCATTGGCTTTGGGGGTTTACCTAGAGGCGGGGCAGGTGCAGGCGGCGGGTGGTTTGTTATTGCAGATTTTGCCCAAGGCGGCGGCGGACGAGGAATTGATCAGCGTGTTGGAATCCCGGGTGTCGGCACTGTCCGGGTTTACGCCTTTGCTGTTGGCGGGTCGGCAGTTGGGGGATATGTTTCAAGAGTTGCTAGGGGATATGGATTTAACAGTGTTTCCCGAAACCCAGTTGGTGCGATTCCATTGTGGGTGCAATTTTGACCGGGTTTTGGGGGCGTTGAAAATGTTGGGGGTTGGGGAATTGCAAAGCATGATTCACCAGGATGATGGGGCGGAAGTCACTTGCCATTTTTGTAGTTCCGTATTTCGTGCCCAACGCAATCACCTGGAACAATTGGTGCAGGAATTGGAACGGGAAACCACCTCCAGATTAGGAAAGTAAATCTGTTGGCGATGTCGCTGGGATCATGGTTTTCTAAATTCCATCTAAATTCCACTAAGATGGCTATGTAAATTCATTTTCCCCCGTGTCCTGTGCTAAAAGTTGAACAGCTATACAAGAGTTATCCCAACCGCCCGGTTCTCCAGGGAATTAATTTAGAGATCAAATCGGGAGAAATTTATGGACTCCTGGGACCCAATGGGGCGGGTAAAACCACTTTAATTAATATCATTTGCCACCTCTTGAATCCTGACCAAGGGCAGGTATATATTGCTGGTCAATCCTGGCGACCGAGCCACCTTTATCTCCTGGGGGTTGCCCCGCAAAAAGATTTACTCTATCAGAGTTTAACCTGTGCGGAACATCTGTATTTTTTTGGGCGTATTTATGGGGTGGCGGAGCGGGAATTGGCTCAGCGAGTCCAACAATGTTTACAATTGGTGGGATTGGAATTGCGGGCAGACAGTCTGGCTGAAAATCTCAGCGGGGGGATGCAAAGGCGGTTGAACATTGCCATTGCCTTAATTCATCAACCAAAACTGTTAATTTTAGATGAACCCACCGCCAGTTTGGATATTGAATCTCGCTTTGAAGTGTGGCAGTTGATTCGCCAATGTCAACGGCAGGGCATGACCCTATTACTCACCACCCATTTACTGGAAGAGGCGGAACGGATGTGCGACCGAATTGGTATCTTAAAACAGGGAAGGTTAGTTGCTGAAGGGACTTTAGATTCTCTGAAAACCCTGATTCCGGCGGCGGAAGTTTTAGTGATTCAAACCCCTACCCCGGAAATCGCAATGCAACGGGCGCAGACATTGGGTTGGGCGATTCGCAACTACAATCAGGATTTACTATTCTGGGTGCCGGAAGCACTAGAATTAAACCAAATTCTGAACCTGTTTTCCGGGATTTCCCTCACTTCCATTGCCCGCCAACCCGTGCGCCTAGAACATATTTATTTAGAGCTAATGAATCAGGATGCCCCAACGGCAAAAAGTTAACAGGAACAGGGCAGGTAAGATGCAAATTTGAATCAGGTGCTGATTTAATCCTCTACCGCCACACCTAACTCCCGCAGTTTAGCCGCCAATCGGTCAGCCCGTTGTTTTTCCTGTTCAGCCCGTTGTTTTTCCTGCTCGGCTCGTTGTTTTTCCTGTTCGGCTCGTTGTTGCGCCGCTTCCTCCGGTAACAGTGCCAAATCTCCTGCGGGCGTGTACAACCTTAGCCAACTGCAGGGACCTTCGCGGTCAATCACTCCCTCCCACACTCCCAACCACAAGCCCAACAAGTCGCACCACAGCCACCCCCGTTCATTCGCCACTAAGGGCTGATAACCCTCACTTGCGTCCAACCGCCACCCCGCCAACGACTCCGGCGCAAACGGGTCAAACACAAAATAGTAGGGGGTGCGAAAAACCTGCTCATACAAATCTTTTTTAGCACCTCGGTCAAAGGCCGCCGTACTGGGGGAAAGTAATTCTACAATTACATCGGGATACCGCCCGCCTTCCTCCCAGACCACCCAACCTTGCCGTGGGCGAGGGGGAACCCCCAACACCATCAGAACATCGGGGCCACGCACATTCCGATTCATCGCCTGTTCCCGGCTGAAGTACACAAACATATTGCCGCCGATAAACACATCCGAGCGGTGCGAAAGTGCCTGCTGGGCGGAACGAATCAGCACATTCATGGCAATGCGATGGCGATTGCTTTCCAAGGGTTCTCCATCATCAAAAATCAGGTTATCCGGGGGTAATGGTACCGGAACGGCGGGTTCAACGGGGGGCTGAATAATCGAAACCATAGGTTTTGCGATGGGCTTTACTAAAATTTTAGATGATTACGGAACGATTTAAGGGCACTTCTATAAATTCAAAGTTAGCGGTCGCAGGGGGTATCCCCCGCCTTTGGTTCTGGGTAATATTTAGTATGCCAACGATGAGATTTTTGCTTAGCTCAAATAAATAGAGATGCCCTTAACTCAACTGGTGTGAGAATACCCTGGCTAAACAAGCTCCCCATGCGGGAACCTCTGGGGGAATTGTGCCATCCTACTTGGGAACTGATGAAAATTGAGGTGTGAGGCGGTATGGGTCAAATCCGAAAAGCCCGTGGGTGGGTCGGGGTATTGGTGGTCGTCAGTTGGTGGTCAGTCATGCCCGTTGCCCTTGCCCAAGAACGGGGGTCAGAACGGGTACTCCAGGTCACTGGTCAGGGCGTGATTACCCTACCCGCCCAATTGGCTGAGGTGGAAGTTGGGGTGGAAATCCGGGGCAACAACGCCAACCAAGTACAGATGGAAATTGCCCAACGGCTGGATAAAATCATCAGCACCCTGCGGCAAAAATCCGCCGAAAAACTCACCACCACTGGGGTACAGCTTTTTCCCATCTACGGGGAACGGCAACAATTGCTGGGGTTTACGGGGCGGAATACGGTGCGGTTTCAACTGCCCATCAGCCAAACCGGGGCGGTGCTGGATCAATTGGTCAGCCAAGGGGCAAATCAGATTAACCGCCTCAGTTTTGTCGCCACTGAATCGGCTTTGGAACAAGGACGGATACAAGCACTGCAAGCGGCGGTGCAGGATGCCCAAAAACAAGCCCAGATAGTTCTCCAAGCCCTCCAACTCACCCCCAAGGAAGTGGTGGGGGTCACCATTTTAGGAAGCAGTACCCCAATTCCCCGCAGTTTTGCATTGGCGGAAGTCCGTGCCAGTACCCCCATCGTCGGCGGCGACCAGACCGTCCAAGCCCAGGTGAAACTGGAAATTCGCTACTAGCCCCACAAGGGTGCCCAACGGGGGATTTTGGTTATATAGGATACATCTGGGTTTGGAGAGGTTGTGGGCATAATTAACATGACGTTAAACAATGGTGATGAAAACAGTCGCCTCTCCCTACAAAGCCCTCCGAGAATTAGCCGCCCGGGATTTAACCGGTTCTCTGACCATCTATGACCCCCAGGTGGAGGGGGCGGGTTGGTGTGTATATTTGGGCGGGCAACGGCTGTACTATGCCAGTAGTATTGCAGGACAGAGGGAACGGCTCACCAGCATTTTATCCCGTCTGCGCCCGGATTTGGAGTGGCCTTCCCTGGGGGCTTTAGAGTCAGAACCGGCGTGGTTGCGGGAGTGGTGGCAGAGACAGGCACTGCCCTTGGGGGAGTTGCGCCAGGTGGTGACCCGGTTGAGCCAGGAAGCCCTGGTACAGGCGGTGGCGATTCCCAAGGCTCCGATACATTTTCAGCGCAATGTGCAACCTGACCCGATTTTGATCACGCCCCCTTGGCAGGATTTGCTGGCGGCGGTGCGGCAACAGGTGTATGGGTGGCAGTTGGTGCGGGGGCAGGGTTTGTCCCCCCTGAGTCGCCTGTACCTGGATATGGGGCAGGTGGGGGCGTTTTGCGATTTTTGGGAGCAGATTCAGGGCACGCCGGAGTACGAGAAATTCTGGGGACGGCAAACCTTGGCAACCTGGATTCAGATGTTTGGGCAAAAACTTTGTGTTTATGAATTTGCGTCCCGGGTGCGGGTTGCCCCTTTGGAATTGGCGACTCGGGTGCGGGGCTTGGTGGGGGCGGGCACGTTGGTGAGTTTACCCTTTGCGGCGCCGGTGGCGGCTCCCGAGCATCCCCCCCAACCCAAACCGGTGATTGCCTGTATTGATGACAGCAAGGCGGTACAGCGGCAGGTGCAGATGACCCTGGAGTTGGAGGGTTATGACATTGTGGCGATTACGGAACCGGCACGGGCCTTGACTACTCTGGTACGCCGCCGCCCGGAGGTGATTTTGTTGGATATTAATATGCCGGATATCGATGGGTATGAGTTGTGCCGGATGTTGCGTCAGTCCCGCCAGTTGCAGGATGTGCCGATTGTGATGTTGACCGGGCGAGATGGGTTGATTGACCGCCTGCGGGCGCAGTTGGTGGGGGCAAATTCCTATCTGACGAAACCCTTTGCCCCGGAGCAATTGACCCAGGCGGTGCAGAAATTGCGCTCCTCCCCTTCGGCAAATGGGATAAGCTCGTAGTGGAGATGTTCAAAGGGCAAGGGAGGGCTGAATTGACCGCCACGAAGACGATCCTCTTGGTAGAAGATGGGCGAGCCGAAAAACAATTGATCACGGGTTTGCTCTCCCAGATGGGGTTGGAGGTGGTGGCCTTTGAGGGGGTGGAACCCGCCTGGGCGTGGTTGTTGGAGCATACCCCGGCGTTGGTGCTGTTGGACATTGTCATGGCGGGGCAAAGTGGGTTAGACCTCTGCCGGATGATCCGGGCCCGCCCGGAATTTAGCCAGCTACCGATTGTGTTTTGCACCTCCAAAAATCAGGAATTTGACCGGTTTTGGGCGATGCGCCAGGGGGGAAATGCCTACATCACCAAGCCTTTTGCCCCCAAGGAATTGGTGGCCGTGGTCCAACAATTTGTGCAATGAACATGACTGTTCCTGAGGTTTCGCATTTCCTCCTGACCAGCCCTGTTGTCCTGGCGGTTCCCAGTGTGGCGGAATTTGCCCAGGCGGCGCAGGTGATGGGGGGCGTGACGCTCCTGTGTGCCCTGGTGACGCTGGTGGGCTTTGGCTGGCGCTGGGGCATCCGCTTCCGGTTGGTGGGGATTACCGGCTTTATGGCGGTTCTCACCGGGGGCTTGTTTGCCCTGGGATTGACCCCTGTGACCCGCACGGTTCTGCCCAATGCCAGCCGTTATACCACCGTGTACGATGGGGGGGGCACCCAGGCGGTGATTGCCGTGTCGGGGCATCTCACCCCAGAACAACTGACGGCGACCCTGCAACAGGCGGCGAATGATTTATTTTCCTATGGTCGTTTGGCGACGGGGGATGCGGTGTTGACGGTACGGGCCCGCACCCTGCTCCACCCGGAACCGGGGGTGACAGAACCCCTCTATCTGGGACAGGTGCGCCGTTCCCTGCGCCAGCGGCAAGACCCTGGGATGGTGGTAGAATTGGATTCCCAGGCGTTGGCTCGCTTAGAACGGGCATCCCCTGATTCAGAAAAAAATTAACCCGGTGATTCAGTTCATGTCCGAGTTGGTGATTAGCCCCCAGTCGGTACTGCGGGGGCGGGATTTAATTTCCCAGTACCCGGAACGGTTGACCGCCATCACCCAACGTTGGCTGTTGGTGGGGGGGCAGACAAGTAGTGATTTGGTGTTGCCCCGACTGCGGGCGGTGGGAATTGAGCCGGTGCAGGTGGTACCCCTGCGGGAATGTACGACAGCCCTGCGCCAGGAACTTAGCGAGGCGATGCGTGCCCACCGGGTCGGCGGGGTGCTGGCCTGTGGGGGAGGCAAAGCCCTGGATGCGGGAAAACTCGCCGCCCATGATGCCCAGTTACCAGTGATCACCATTCCCACCACCGGTGCGACCTGTGCCGCTTGGACGGCCTTGAGCAATATCTATTCCCCGGCGGGGGCCTTTCAGTACGATGTACCCCTGCGCCACTGCCCGGAATTATTACTTTTGGACTATGACCTGGTGCAAACCGCCCCTCCCCGCACCCTCGCATCAGGGATTGGGGATGCCTTGGCCAAATGGTACGAAGCCGCTATTAGCAGTGGTGAATCCACGGATACCCCCGTGGTGATGGCGGTGCAACAGGCCAGAATTTTGCGGGACATTTTACTGCAAAAAGCGGTACCAGCCCTGGCGACACCGGGGAGTCCGACTTGGCAGGAGGTGGTGGATGCCACGGTCTTGATGGCGGGGTTGATTGGTGGGGTGGGGGGTGCCCAATGCCGGACGGTGGCCGCCCATGCGGTGCATAATGGCCTGACCCATTGGCCCCAGACCCATGCCTGGCTCCACGGGGAAAAGGTGGCGTTTGGGATTTTGGTGCAGTTGCGCTTAGAGGAAGCCCAGGGGTATCCCTTGGCGGGAGTGGCCCGGGCGCAGTTACTCACGTTGTATCAACAGATTCATTTGCCTTGCACCCTAGCTGATTTGGGGTTGGGGGGATTGCCCACCGCAGAATTAGCCCAACTGGCGGAGGTGATCTGCCGCCCTGGGAGTGACATTCACCGTTTGCCGTTTCCGGTGACCCCCACCGCAGTCCTAGCGGCCATGCAAACCACTACCCAACCCTGGGCAAAAAACCAGGTGCGGGCAGGATAATTGCCAGGAACAAGCCCAACCCCAGCAGTCCCAACCCATCCCGTTGAGAGTCCAGTTCCGTCACCTCATTCAGCACCAGCGGCGGCATAGTCGGGATGAACAACAACAAAACCCCCCACCCCCGCAACCAGGGTTGTACCTGCC
>Ga0209018_1001708_pt1 | contig 17103 bp, 14 predicted proteins | sample YNPBryBLVA2012_FD_185814 | JGI IMG/M metagenome (GOLD analysis project Ga0209018, IMG submission 185814) | Anoxygenic and chlorotrophic microbial mat microbial communities from Yellowstone National Park, USA - YNP Bryant BLVA 2012 (SPAdes)... ...
GTCCGAGTGTTCCCAGGAGGCCACGCAAGGGAATGCTTCCCGAGCCTCCTCGATGCCCGCTCCACGGCCCGTACGCTGCCGCTTCGCGAACACCGCTGCTGCTGCCCCAAGCAGCATTGGTGCCATCGCATTTCTACTTGTTTTCTCGTGCCTCACGCATGTGGCGAAGTGGCGCCCCGCCAGCCCGACCGCCCACCTCCGCCGCTTCGTCACCCGTTTTCCCCCGGGGGAAAACCCGCATGTGGCGGAATCCTGGCGAACGTGGCGGCCGCCACCCGGCTGCCCCCTCCTCCCCATCACTCCGCCGCACAACCCAGGTCAATAGCACCGGCTCGGCAGAGTTTCACACGGCTTCCCGGACCAACCGCGCCCATCCTCCAGTACTGCTCCGTTCCAAGCCGGTTTGCTTCCTGGCATTCCGAGTCCGGCCAGGCGTATCCCCCAAGCAGGACACCAACCGTCCCAGACCAGGACAACCGAAACGGTGACCAGGACTCCCAGATTCCAGACCAGGACTCCCAGATTCCAGACCAGGGTTCCGATATTCCAGACCAGGACTCCCAGGTTTCAGGCCAGGACATCGCAGAACCACACCAGGACGCTGTCGAGCGTCCAACATCGCGTCGGAATGGGTACTTCGGTGTCCTGGCGACCAGTTGGACTGTCCTGCTTGGCTCATGCCACGCCAAGAACCTCTCCTGTCGCGGTCATGGTCGCATCGTCCAACGCCGGGCCGATTGCGCTCGACGATCGGTGCCGCCGCGCAAGCGCTGCGCCAGACTTCGAGCCATGTGTCGCTGGGGGGGCATCCCAGGAACGTCACGCATCCGAGCCTCTCGAGGCGGGTCGATGTCGCGAAGTCGTATTCGGTCGGGCTGAGTCTCCGCAGGCCGTCTGTTCTGTTCATCGATGTGGCGTGCGAAGCCGTCCGGAGATTCACGCCGCTTCGCACCCGGTCGGACGCTGGCTGTTCGAGTTCGGTTCCGCCCCGAGCGTCGCCTACCACCAGCCCGCGCTCCGCCCACGAGTCACGAACACCCACCCAATGGCAATGAGCTTCGGGCACACGCCGCTAGCGTCGATGCCCGCCGCCAACCGGAGGCGGCGCGGGGGATCTCCGCGGCGTCTCGCGCTCTTGCTCCACGGACTCTTCCGCGTCGGGAGCGCTCGCCATCGTGGCGCGCGCGGCATGGGCAGCACTCGGATGCGCGGGCAGCGGAACCGGTGTGCGAGTCGACAGGGGCCCGGACTCCCCTTCCCACCCCGGCTCATCTTCCGCCGAGGCGACTTCGGTCGACAACGGCACCACGACAGCCGGCCGCGCCGTCGAGTCGATCAAGGTCAGCGTGCAGGTGGGCTCATCGGAATCCGTGGTACGAGGCGAGAGCTCGGCCGGCGCGATCCTCTGCAAGACGAGCACGAACGACACGAACAGCACGGCGCTCCAGAGCACCGCCGACACGCCTGCGCTGGCGATGCTCGCGCCCCCCGGCAGCGCCACGATGGCCGGCGCGAGCAGCAAAGCGGTCGAGGGCATTCCGCGTGGCGTCGCGAGCAGGACCACCCAGCGGCTGGAGACCGGGTCGCCTCGCAGCCGCAGCGCCCCAAGCACCGCCGGCACGCGCCCTCCGGCGATGAGCACGGCCGCGACCGCCCCCAACCCGATCGTCTGCCACGACGGCGTCGCCATCAATCCTGCCGTGACGAACACCGCGGCCCGAACCCATGGCGCCAGCACGCCCCGCTGCACCGTCCCGTCCGCAACCTGCCCAGGCGACGGCACCAACCCGATTCGCCGCGCGACCGAGTCTGCATGGGCTACCACCACGCAGAACGCAAACGCGGCGAGCAGCGCATCGCCGTGCGCGAGCCGGACCGATGCAAACACGATCAACAGCGCCCCCAAAGAGAGCACGGAAGCGTGCTCCGACGACCGCACAGCGCGCAAGAAGGCGACCCAGGCCAGGCCAGCCACCAGTCCGGTCGCTGCGCCGATCGATGCAACCGACACGGTGGAAGCCAGTCGGTCCGCGGAATCCAACCCGGGAGCGGTCGCCGCGTCCAGCACAAGGGCGACGACCACGACGGCGAACGCGGTACCGAGCACGCTTTCATCTTCCAACAATGCCTGCGTGGGCGTGTCCAGGCGCGCCTTGCCGATCGCCGGCACCGACACCGTGGCAGCGACGGCACCCAGCGCTGCCGCGACGACCACGGCATGCGCCAGACCGAACGAAGCGTCGAACAGCCCGGCCATGGCTGCGACCATCATCAACGGTACGACCAGCCCGATGGACGCGCCGAAGGCGATGCCCGCGAGCAGTGCGCTGCGCCACAGCGACCGTGCCAGCGCTGGCGGTTTCAGCTTCGTGCCTGTCTCGAAGATCGCGAGCGCCAGGCCGACCGACGCCACATGCGGCGCGAACGCCTCGACGTCCGATCGCGGCACCAGGCCGGACACCGGGCCAAGTAACAGCCCGGCGATGATCAGGAAGATCAGGTCGGGCAAACCGGTCCGCTGGAACATCACGTCGCCCAACGCGCCGAGCAGCAGCACGGCCCCGACAGCGATCAGCGGCAGGATGGTCGAGGTCATCGGCACGTTCGAGGCGCGGGGCCTACCGACTCATCGACCCGGACAACCTGAGCACCTTGACGGGGGTCCCATGCCACACGCCTGCGCCGCAGTAGGCTGCCATGCCGCCCGATACGCGCGCGTTGCTTTCATCCCGATGCAGGCTGAACCCGATCGAAACCGGCTGATCACCACACCTGCCGCCTGGCACCACCGGTCCCGACAGCCGCCCCGTGTACAGCGTGCCGCCCGTCTCCGCGATCGCCTCGATGCTTCCCGGACCCATCACGGGCGTGTTCTCCGGCAGCACCCCGAATCCCTTGGATACCGACACGGTCACCCTCGTCGACGTCCCCTCGGCCTCGATCGAAACGGATGCCTTGTCCCGAATGTCGAGGTCCAGCTCGCCCGAAAGCGTGCTGGTCGACGGGGGTGGCGTCTCATCTTTGCCGCAGGCCGCGATCACCAAGAGGGCCAGGGGCCACGTTCGCTTGTTCATCGTACCACCTGCCTGCGTGCGTTGATCTGCCGGGCGATCTCGAGCGCATCCTGCGGCGTGCCGTCGACCAGGTGGAACACCCAGGTGAACGATTCGTCGGGTGGAGCGGTCAGGTCGATGAACTCGACATCCCCCTTCTCCCGATAGATTCGCGCGGCAACGTGTACCTGGCCCTGGTCCTTGATGATGAACCGGCCCGGCACCGGACCGATGAGCCCGACCGGCAACGCGAAGTGGTAGTGGTCGAAGACGAAGTCACTGCGCTTGAACGACCGCACCGCGTGGTCATCCAACGCGAGCGTCGTGAGAAACTCGTCGTCCAAAGGGGATGGGAACCCCACGGTGACCGTCTGTCGCGCCCCCGGTCCGAAGCGCAGTGTCACGCGGTCGTGCCCTGTGCCGAGGTTCTCCCAGGTCTGCTCCACCGTTCGCCCCTCGGCCACAATCGACAACGCAATCGGCGGGTCGATGAGCGTGGCGTGCGGGTCGGGCACCGCACCGTCGGTCACGGTGCCCGAGGCCGGATCGATGGTGACCGTGGCGACGCCGAGCGCAGCCTTCGCCTCGACCACTACGTCGCGCGCGATGCGGATCGCCTCGGTCAAGTGCGCGATGCCATACTCGACCTCGCCACGAAACGGGTTGATCCCCGTCGCGTCGCTCACCTGCCCGAGAAACAGCAGCCTCCATGCGTCTTGCAACGCCGCCGACGCGTCGATACCGGCCTTGGCCGCGATCGCTTCGGCAGCCATCAACTCGCGGTGCGCCATTGCCCCGAGCGACCGCACGTGGTTGTCGCGCTCGTTCTGCGCCCAGAGCCCCTTGCCGCCCAGCCACTTGAGCACTCCGTCGGTCGTGCCCGGCTGCCAGGTACCGTCCAGCAATTCAGGCAGGTCGGCCACCTTCACGCGGTCCTTCACAGCGTCCACATACTGGTCCACCGTGGCGATCCTGTAGCCCTGAGCCTCCAGGTCCGCGAGACGTTGCTCATACTCCGCCACGGCCTCCGCGTCGGCCTTGAACAGGTCTGGGAAGTATGGGTTCATGTCGCTGGTCGCCAGTAGCTCGCCGTCGTCCAGGAAGGTCCAGGTCACCGAAACGCTCGTCGAGCCATCGGTGTACGCCACGTTGCGAGACCCGACGACGAGGAAGACATCGTCGAAGCGATAGAGTGGTTGCGTCTCGAACTCGCCGTGCTGGTACAGCCACAGGTTCTTGGGCCACACCAAGGTCGTGTACCCGCGGCTCTTCATCGCGTCGGCCAGCGCCGGGCCTGCCTGGCCTTCCTGGCAAAACACCGTGTGCGACAACGGTATGTCATGCTTGTCGAACGTGCGCCGCACCAGATCCTGCGATCGCTCCCAGTCGTCCTGGGGATAGGCGATGTAGAGCTGGTCGCTGTAGTGGAAGCTCACCACGTCGATGCGGCGCGCCTTGGCGAGCGCGCGCAATCGGTCGAGCAGCGCCGTGTGGCGGGCGGCGATGACGTCGAGCATGTACGCTTGCATCTCGACGTTGGTGGCCCAGTTCGGGTGCCTCTCGAAGATGGCCACGAGGGGCTCGAAGCTCTCCGAGATGATCTGGTCCTCGATCTGATCGGCGTCGAGGTCGGTTTCCGCGTTGGGCACGTTCCAGTAGCCATACATGCCGCCTGCAACGTACTGGACGTTGAAGTGGGGCATGGCGAGCGCGAACTTGTCCTGAGCGGGAGCCGATGACGCCCAGGCGGCCGAGACGAGGGCGCAGGTGATCGCTGTCAGGGCTGCACGGTGCATGATCCATGCAGATGACCCGACGCTTGCGCGGTCGTCAAGCGGCAAGGAGCGAGGGGGCAGGACGCGCAGGGGTCAGGGAGCAGAGCCAACGGCGAGCAAGAGCTTGGAGTTCTCCTGCTCGTCGAGGTCGCTTGCGAGGGCGTAGCCGACACCGCGTTTGTCGGTAACGGCCACGGAGTAGCCACGAACGTAGCCGACATAGACTGGCGTGCCGGAGCTGCCGACGTTTTCAGGCCGGAGGCGTGGGCTGCCCGCCACGCGGATGCGGTGCGGGTTGTACACGTAGACGCTGATCCGCCGACCATTGTTGAGCGTGTACTGAAGCATGGCAGCACGCTGGCCCCGGAACACCGGCACCACTCGCGCTCCGCCGAACCTGGCCTGCAGGTCGGTCGTGTGCGGCGTGGCAGCCGTGCGAACCGGCACGCCGATGAACCGATCGAAGCTCTCGACATCGCTCGGGTTGGTGGTCTCAGGCGGCAATGGGTTGGCGTGCTGCTCGACCAGATCCTCGAGGAACGAATCGATCGACAACATGGCAGCCGCCGACGCCGCGGGCTGATCCGACGACTGCGGAGCGTCGACGACCACTGCGGTACCGGGCATGCGCGCCACGGAAGCCCACACCAACGCAAAGGCCGCCGCTGCAGCGAGTGGTCCCGCCACACGCCAGGACAGCAGCCTCGGCGGACCTACCATCACATCGCCGTGAGCCTGCGCCTCACGCACCTGGGCGATGGCCATGGCCGCCCGCATTCGCATCGACGTCGGGGTCTGCACTGCCTTGACGTGGTTGCGAACACTCGACCGGCACGCCCTGGCGAAGATCACCCGACTCCGACACGGTTCGCACTGCGCGACATGCGCCTCGAATGCAACGATCTGCGACGCTTCGAGCTCGCCGTCCACGAACGCGCTGAGATACCGCGCCAGGTCGGCACAGGTCGGCTCGCTCATGCGCCCACCCCCTGCTTGCGCGCGCGGTACTGCTGCAGGTCCACGGTGTTCTGCTCCGCTGCTCCCTCTTCCCGTTGGTCGCTCACGATGCCCATCGCCACCGCTTGGTCATACAGCACATCCTGCAACATCTTGCGACCCCGATGCAGCCGCGACATCACCGTACCGATCGGACACCCCATGATGTCCGCGATCTCCTTGTAGGAGAAGTCCTCGACATCCGAAAGCAAGACCGCCAGCCGGAAGTCGTCGGGCAGACGCTCCAGCGCAGCGCCCACCTCGCGCTCGATGATCGGACGAAACGCCTGCGTCTCCGGGTCCACCATCTGACGCATCGTGGCCGTGCTGACCCAGCCGTCGTACAGCGGCTTGGCCTCCGGTCCCGCCAACACGTCTCGCTCCAGGCTGCGACGCCTGTAGCGGTTGATGAACGTGTTGGTCAGGATCTTGAACATCCACGCCTTGAGGTTGGTGCCCTCTTCGAACTGCTGCCGGTTGCGCATCGCCTTGACGAGGGCGTCCTGAACGAGGTCTTCGGCGTCGACCGTGTTGCGGGTCATCCGTACGGCGGTTGAGTACAGCGCGTCGACGTGGGACAGCACGGCCGCCTCGAAGGCATCGGGCTCGCGGGGTCGTGGCTTGGTCAAAGCGGTGAAGAAGGACATGAAGGGCTGCCTGGTCTGGCTGTGCAACCTGGGAGACGGCGGGATTATTCCGCCGCCTCGTCGCCAGGCTGTTCGGAGGGCGCGGGCGACGGTTCCTCGTGCTCTCTGCGCCCTCCCTGGACGAGCGCTTCCAGATCTTCTACGCGCTGCGCTAGCCGCCGAACCTCGTCCCGCAATTCATGCAGCGCCATGAACCCAGGCAGGACCGCCCTCACCCGCTCGTCGATGGCGTGCTGCCACTGGTCCAGCGTGTGCCGCGAGGACGCTACCAAGTCCGACAGAGTCATCCGAGCCTCCTGCCTATTCTGGTCCACCGCCTCTGACCCCGCGGCTGCCACCCCGCTCTGCTCGGCCGCCGACCGGTCCGTCTCCGTCTCCGGTTCCAACGGCTCCGGGTGCGTCGACGGAATCAGCCGCCCGATGGGCCCGTCCCGCAGCGACGTCAGCAGCTTTTCTCCACGCTCCTGGATCAGCGTCCGGAGCGTACCCAATGGTACCGACCGCGGCTTCGTCTTCAGCTCCTCCGAAATTGCAAGAGCGAGCGTCACCTCGGTCTTGTCCTCCTTCGTCGTGTTGTCGATGATCTGGACATCTTCGCCGCGACGCACCATCTCCGCGATTTGCAGCAGGGTCACGTAGCGGCTGTCCCGCGTGTCGTAGAGCTTGCGGTTCGAGTATCGCTTGATTACGCGGAGCGTGCCCTGGTTCTCCCCGGTATTGTCCACGTTGGCTCCTTCCTTCCCCACTACCGCCGGTTCTTCATGCATCATGGCCGCGTTTACCGCAAAGCGTCAAGCCGGTCCAGCATCGTGGCACCACTGCCGCTCTTGCGATACGACCGTTGCCCATGGTCCCCCCCGCGCTGGCAGCCATCGACGTCTCCGCGTCCTACCCCAAGGCGTCCTCGCCCGCGATCCGTGGAATCACCCTCTCCCTGGCTGCCGGCGAGATGCTCGCCACCCTCGGCCCCAATGGCGCAGGCAAGTCCACCCTCCTTCGCGTCTTGTCCGGTGTCCTGGCTCCTTCGCACGGACGAGTTCTGCTCGACGGCCAGGACCTGACGACCATGGACCGGCGGGAGGTCGCGCGACGCATTGCTGTCGTGCCACAGAACGTGCAGGTCGGGTTTGGCTTCACGGTTCGACAGGTTGTCATGATGGGACGGTCTCCGCACCAGGGAGCGTTGTTGCTCCCCAGCCGCCAAGACCAGGATCTCGTACAGGACACCCTCGAACGCACCGGGCTGCGCACGCTGGCCGACCGCCCGGTCGACAGCCTGTCCGGCGGCGAGCAGAAGAGGGTAGCCATCGCTCGCGCGCTGGCCCAACAGCCGCGGATCCTGTTGCTCGACGAGGCCACCGCCCATCTCGACATCCGCCATGCGGTGACGCTTCACGCGCTGATTCGCCGCGAGATTCGCGAAAATCAACTGGCCTGCCTCGCCGTCATGCACGACCTCAACGAGGCCGCCCAGAACGCGGACCGCGTGCTGCTCCTCGAGCAGGGCAGCGTCAAGGCACTCGGCCCCATCGAGCAGGTCATGACCTACCGTATCCTTCGCGAAACCTTCGGCGTCGACCTGTACGTCGGCGTCAACGAGGTCGACGGCACGCGCTACTTCGTGCCGATGCGTGAGGGTTGACCCCACCGCGAGAGCGATCGCCCGCATTCTCGACCTCAGGCCCCCGGACGATCTATAAGCGGACACCATCATGCGTCCGCTCAACGTAGCCGCTCTGGTTGTGACGCTGACCCTCGCAGTGCTGACCGTGCTCGGGTGCAGCCACGACAATCACAAGCTCGACCTGCTCACCGTGCTGGATGTGACGCCACGTTCGGTCGACCTCGGGGACCGCGTCGAGGTCATCGGTATCGACTTCCCCGAGGGACGCCCCGCCACGCTGGAGTTCCAAGGAAGCCTGTTCCGGCCAGGCGAGAAGCCCCAGCAGAACGTGAGCGTCAAGGTCGACGCCGTGGCGTCTTCGTCGTCGCGCATCGCGTTCGAGTTCACCGAAGGGCTGCGCGATCGATTCGCAGGTGTCGGCGACCGCGCCGCTCACACCACCTTCCGCGGCACCCTGACCGTGACTTTCCCAGGGATGCCCGGAAGCGAGATCAAAGGCGCCATCACCGGCGTCAAGGATGTCGTCCTCGACATCCAGCCACCGTCGGCCCGTCGTGCCGTCCTCGAAGCGAAGGAGAAGCAGGGCCAGGAGGTCCTCGACTTTCTCGGCATCAAGATCGCCGACAACTCGCCCTCGCTCGGCGGCCTGCTCGTCGCCGATGTCGAGCCGGGCAAGCCTGCTGCCGCAGCGGGACTCGCCAAGGGCGATGTGATCGAATCCTTCGGTGGCGTCCAGGTCGCCTCCCGCGCTGACATGATCCCCTCGTCGTCTTCGCAAGACGTCGAACTCGGCATCCGCCGCGGCGCGGGCGAACTCTTCCCGCGCCCCACCGTCAGCATGGCCGGCTTCCACAAGAGCGTCACCACCGACCTGCTCGGTGCCGCCATCCTCCTCTTGGTCGCTCTGCTCATCATCGGCGTCTTCATGGCCCCCACGGCGGGCATCATCACGTGGGTCGAGCGTCGCGTTTCCGGGAGAATGCAGTCGCGGATAGGTCCGAACCGAACCGGGCCTCAGGGCTTTCTTCAGTGGCTCGCCGACGGCATCAAGTCCATCCTGAAGGAAGACATCATCCCCACCCAGGCTGACAAGCCCCTCTTCCGCCTCGCACCCTACCTCGTGTTCGTCGGCGTCAGCGCCACCTTCGTCGTCATGCCTTTCGGCGAATACCTCATCGCAGCCGACCTCGACATCGGCATCCTGTACGTGGTCGCCGTCACCTCCCTGGTCACGATCGGGCTGATGACCGGCGGGTGGGCGTCGAACAACAAGTGGTCGCTGCTGGGCGGCATCCGTTCCGCTGCGCAGATCATCAGCTACGAGATCCCGGGCGCCGTCGCGATCGTATGCATCGTGATGATGACGGGGTCACTGCGGATGCAGGAGATCATCCGGGCGCAGGGCGGCGCGCCGTGGGACTGGTACATGTTCCGCAACCCCGTCACCTTCGCCTTGTTCTTCCTGTACTTCACCACCGCGCTGGCAGAAGGCAACCGCGCTCCTTTCGACCTCCCCGAAGCAGAGAGCGAGCTGGTCGCCGGCTACTCGACCGAGTACTCGGGCATGCGCTACGTGTTCTTCTTCTTCGCCGAGTGGTCGAACGTGTTTGTCATGAGCGGCATCGTGTCCGCACTCTTCCTCGGTGGTTGGCAGGTGCCGGGGATCGACCCGAGCCAGCAGGCTGCGTCGTTCTGGCTTCAGGCGCTCGGCGCCTTCGTCTTCCTTGCCAAGTCGTGGGTGCTCATCTTCGTGGTCATCTGGATCCGGTGGACCCTGCCGCGCATCCGCATCGACCAGCTCATGAACCTGTGCTGGAAATGGCTCGTCCCGATGTCGTTCGCCGCCTTCGTGCTCACCGCCTTGTGGCTCTTGTGGAACCCGCAAGGCGTGGTTCGCCTCGCCATCTCGGGAGCCACCTTCGCCCTGTTCGTCGTGCTCATGTTCCACTTCGCGCGCCGGGTCGCCTTCAACATGCGCAGCATGCAGGCCCAGGTTCACCTCAACCCGTTCATCTGATCGCAACGCCGCCAGCGCCCCGATCTCTCGTCTCGGACGACCGCTTCCTCGGTCGATCGTCCAGCGCGATCAGCGTCCGCCCTTGGTGATCCGATACCGGCGCCAGCCCCACGGCACGTGGCGTACCATGAGGCGTTCTCCCGACGCTCGTCGTTCCGTCGAACGGGTCAGCAAGCATCGGAGTCTACACCGAAACGTGGACCGCAGGGACCGCGAGGATCGACCCACCGCTCTGGTTGGGCCTCGAGCTGGAGCCCGAGAGCCCCTGGAACCGTTTCCTCGGAAGGCCTGACGTGTCCGTGGGGCACTCGGGATACGCCAAGAAGCTGCGGGTCCACGCGCAAGACCCCCAGCGGGCGTCGATGCTGCTGTCTGCCGCCGACGACAGCGGGCGCAGGATGCTCGACGATATGCTCGATACCTTTCGGGGGTAGGCGTTTCCATGTCGCGGTGCGCGATCTTGACGGCTTCCCGCCGGCGCCCACCTCGCATCGCCGGTGGACGCAACCACCACGGCTGCTTTGGATGGCGGAATACCCATGACGAATGAAGAGCGCGGACACCGGACGGATGGACTCCGATCGACACGTCCCCCATCCCGTTCGCCCCCCTCCCGGCGGGCGGTTGGAGGCAGCCCGTCGTGGGACGGCAGGGCCGCCGTTCGAGCACCGCAGCAGGCCGGCTCAGCAGAAATTCGTTGCCTTTTGGCAGGAGCGGTGGGAAGGGCCATTCGCCTTGAGCGCGTCCAACATCGAAGTCGTGGGATATGCAGCGGCCGTGCTGACCACCGTGAGCTTCGTGCCCCAGGTCGTGAAGGTCTTTCGCGAACGCCAGGCTGCGGGGATCTCCGCCGTGATGTACGCCCTGTTCACCGCGGGAGTGGCCCTGTGGCTGCTCTATGGGGTGCTGATTCACAGCCTGCCAGTGACCCTCGCCAACGGCGTCGCACTGGGGCTGGCCGCCACCGTGCTCACCATGAAGCTCCGGCTGGGTTGACCGGCCCTGACACGTCACCATCCTCGCGCTGTTGTCCGCTCGAAGCCGCATCTTGGGCATCGACGACGCCCCCTTCCCTGCCCGGCATCAGGCGGGTTCCCTGCATGCGCGTGTGCTGGTCGTGGGGGTGTTCATGCGTGGACACGAGCGCGAGCACGGCGTGGTGTCCACGCAGGTGGCCCGGGACGGTTGCGGCGCCACCCGCGCGAATTGCCCGCATGGCGACCACGGACCGGCTGGCAGGCCAGGCGCAGGTCGTGTTGCTCGACGGAATCGCCTTCGGCGGCTTCCGTGTCGTGGATCTTCCCGCGCTGAGCGAGGCTGTCGGGAGGCCCATCGTGGCGGTGATGCGTCGGCATCCGAACGGGCAAGCCTGCCGTTGGACAGCCAGGAGCTGGCCGTGGACAGCCAGGAGCTGGCCGTGGACAGCCAGGAGCTGGCTGTCAGAACTGGTGGATGCCGAGTCGGGGTGCGCAACGCGGGATGCTCGTCTCTGCCGCCGTGGCACGTTCTCCGGAGTGTGTGGCCGCCAGGAGCTGGCTGTCAGAACTGGTGGATGCCGAAGGGGGTGCTCGATGCAGGATGCTTGGCGGGGCGATGCTCGTCGCTGCTGCTGCGCCAGTTTCGGTGGGCGTGGACCTTGGTCCACGACTTCGTCAAGGTCAACCAAAGGGCAGGCAGTAGGCAACGCATCGCTATGTGCGCGGCGAGCCGGCGCGTCATGAACTTGCAGGGCGCTGGTCCTGCGCCTTCCGAGCCGCACGCCAAGCATTTTCGTGGCGCGGCCCGGATCCGCGCGCGCACGCCGCTCGCCCATCACGCCAACGTCATCATCGGGTCCGTCGTCAGGCGCGGGAGGATCTATGCAGTCCCGGTCGCTCGGCGGAGCACGCTCACTCGCCGGTGACGTCCTACGCAATGGTGTCCGGCTGGCCCAGCGCGCTGGGGCCAATCGGCAAGACCAGACGGCCCCAAGATTCGCTCGATCACGTCGTGCTTGCGACCGACCGCCACGGGCTCCAAGCGCGCATGGCACCTGGGGCAGTCCAGGACGTCATGTTGAAAGCAGTGTCGCAGCAGCTCCGCGCACGGCACGTGCGACATGCTCGTCCGCCAGGACGGCTTGATAGAGCCTTGCGCAACAGGTTTGGACGACGGGCGCAGCAACGATGTGTCTGCGGAGGGCTTGCGCGGCTCGTCGAGATCGCCGGTGCGCCTGCCCTGGCGCGCTGGCTCCGGCCCGAGACCGACGCTGATGCGAGTCGACGAGCCCGCGTCCGCTGGGGCATCGCGGTCAAGCGTCGCGCTCGGTCCTCCCTTAGCCGCCGTCCCGCGCATCGCGGTCCGCCGATTCCGCGGCCGGCACCGGTATCTTCCGAGTGCGACCCATGCGCGACTGGACGGCACGAACAGAAAGAGTCGTCCCGCGTGCAGCCCCGTTACCCCTCGGCATCGCAGGCTTTGGCTCTCAGGTCGACGGTGCGATGCTCGGCGGCGTATCCGCTAGAGACCCGGAGAGAGAGGTTCGCAAACCGCTCCCATGCTTGCCATTCTTTCTGCCCGACCATCCCGGTCGGACCGTTGTTCGACAGCGCACCCCGGCGGGCAAAGGCCGAGGCTTTCGCTTGTTCCGGCCAGGATTCGCGGAGGGTTGCGCGTTGCGCCCGGTGGTGCGCTGCTCTCCGCGGGCGCGGATGGAGAACACGTCGGGCGCGTTTCTGGGCCTTCTTGCGCCCGAGCCGCTCTCGGGACCGGAGATCGGGGAGAGGACGGTGGCCTGGTTTCCAACGGCGGGCGGGCAGCTCCGCCTGATTTGCAGCCAAGCCGTCTCGCTGAACGGCTATGCCACGCGAGGCGCCGCCCCGTCTGCGGTCGCCAGAAGCCGTCGTGCCGACACGGGCTTGTTCACGAGGCCGGTCTTGCCGTCGAGCGTGTAACCGGCGTTCCGAAGCGCGATCAGCACGTCGCTCAAGTGGAGGTGGTCCACGCGCTGGTGCCGGCGGATCGCCTCGCGCACCGCAGCCGCGTACACGTAACTCGGGTTGCGTGACCGCTCCTCATCGAGCATGGTCAACGCCGCATCGAGCAGGTTCGCGGCTTCGGCCTGCACGGGCGCCTTGGCGTCCAGTACCTCCCCCGTGCCGGGCTTGCGCACCGTCATGATGAGGTCGACCGTGACCACGCCCTCGGATCCCGAGTTGAGGCCCTTCACCGACCGCTGCCCCTTGTCGAGGATCGCGATGTGCACGGGCACGGCGTCGAACCCAGCATCACGCAGAGCGCGCTGCACGAGCCCCCAGATCGCGCCGTTGCTGTTCCCGAACACGACCGACATGAAGCGTGCGGGCTTCAGCACGCGGAACGCCTCGCGGAACGCGCCGCGGAGCAGGGCTTCGTAGCGCTCGGCCGCGCCGTCCTTCTTCTTCCCTGTCGTGTGCATGACGGCTTCTCGCTCGTACGCCGTCGTCGAGCCGAGCCATGCCTCCTGAAACAGGTTCATATCGCTGTAGAAAATGTTGCTGCCGAACGGCGGGTCGGTGAACACGTAGTCGATCGAGGCGTCGGCGATGTGGCTCAATGCGTCCGCCGAGGCCACGTCGTACTGGACGTTGCGTGCCACGTCGTGAGCGAACAGCGGCATCGCGCGGAAGATCTCCTCGTCCGCGCGGATCGCCGCCTCTACCTTGCGCAGGAACAGGTCAAAGACGTTCCACTCGTAGTAGACGGGCGCGATGTAGTAGGTCTGGTTCTGCGCGTTCAACGGCCGCTTCGGCCCCCACTGGTACCGGCGCGAGGCACGCGGGAGGATCGCGGTGAAGACGAAGCGCAGTTTCGTCCGGAGCCGGTCATCGACCACGCCGTCGATCGCGTTCAACAACTCCAGCAACGCGATGGCGTTGCGAGGAGAGAAGAACAGCTTCGTCTCGCCGAGGCCGTGCTTGGCGAGGGCCGATCGACGGTACATCTCGCGGTGTTCGTCGATAGGGAGGCTCGGGACGTAGGCCTGCCGTGGATCCCTCGCTGCGCGTTCGAGCGCAGCGATGTCGCGGTCTTGCGGTTCTTGCTCGACCAGCTTCCCGTCGGGGCCGTGGACGATCACCTGCACGGGCACGTCCTCGCCGCGCGGCCAGGAGCGACGCACGAACTCCTCGTTGCATGAGGGACAGGCGTCGGGCTGCGCCGTGCCTCCCTTGCGGAGGTGCTTGAAGTACACCATCGGCTGCGAGCAGGCGGGGCAAATGTACGTGAACGACCATACCACACGGGCCATCTCGACAGGCTTCCCGTCGGAGGCACGCCTCGTCGTGTAGAGGTCTCCCAGCGCTCTACGCGCTTGGCGCACAACTTCCTTGGCGGTGACGCGCAGGTCAGTGGCGTTCACCTCGGTGAGGTACCCGCACGCGATGTGCTGGCCTAACACAGAGATGTCCACGAGGTGGGCCCGACGACCGTTCATGGCAGCCGCGATGCCCGTCATCCCGGAGCCAGCGAAGAGATCGAGCACGACTTCTCCCGGCCGGGTGAACTGCTGGACGAAGGGCGCTATCGCGGCGACTGGCACCTTCGTCAGGTAAGCGTGGCAGTTGTAGACCGGGTCGGTCCGCGGGGTCCGGATGACGTCTGGGATCCTGATGACCTCTTGCTCAATCACTATCACCTCCGGCGACCGGATGCAGATGCGTGACTTATCGTCTGTAGACCCGGAGTCGTCAAGGGCCTACCCTCGGCGCCGACGTTGGCGAGAGGAAATCGACCCTTGGCGCATCTCGAACCGAAGGAAGTCCTCGCCCGCAACCTCCGGCGCATTCGGACCTCAACGGGCCTCTCCCAGGAGGCGCTCGCTGCCCGCGCCGGGCTCCATCGGACGTACGTCAGCTCTGTCGAGCGCGGACAGAGGAACGTCTCCGTCGAGAACATCTTCGCCATCGCCCGCGCCCTGGGCTGCGAGCCGCAGGCGCTCATCGACGCCGACGCGGCCGAGAAGGAGTAGGCAGTGGGCTTCAAGGCCGACACCAGCTTCCTTCGCTTCCTGACCATGGGGGCTGTCGGCGTCCGGGCGACGATCACGCATCTTCGCCGGGAGGGGTTCGAGGCCATCGAGCTCGAGCGGTACTGCGCGTCGAACAAGATCTGGGCGACGAAGGTGAAGCGGCTCCGCTTACCCGACATCCTGTGCGCTCGCACCGGGCTGCGGGTCGAAGTGCGCGCGAAGTCCGACCTGAGAGTCCGCATGAGCGACGCGCCGTCGAATCCAGATCGCCGGTGGGACGTGGGCCTCCGCGACGACGACGTGGTTGCGTTCGTGGCATGTGATGGCGGAGGCGGGCCTACGGCCGTCTGCGGGCCACCGGTGTTCTTCCTCGTCCGTGACCTGCGTGCCACGGTGGGCGCGACCAAGCTGGGTCCGCCGAAGTCGGCCTCGGAGGGCGCGGAGCGCGATCGCGAGTGGAAGTGCATCGTGCCGTCCCAGGACGGCGAGGTCATCGAGGTCACGAAGGACCACATCGTTGCACAGATGGCGGGAGGTCGCCGGCAGACGTATCGACTCGTTGGCAAGGCCCCGTACGTCGGTGCCGGCGATGCGTTCCGCGGAGGCGCGTCGATCATCGCCGGCGTGATACCACGACTCGCCCCGTTCCACGCTGCGAAGAGGAGGACGTGGGATCCGTTGCCCTCGCTCGGAGCGCCAGACGCCGTTGATCGTTACGCCGCCGCCAAGGCGATACCGCATCGGGATCTCGGTGTGAAGGGGCGGAAGGCGCTGTTGGCTGCAATGAAGAGTGAGACCGACGATCGAGTAGCGCTTGAGATAGCGGCTTCCGCCTCGCGGGTCGGTGCCGATGTCGGCGTGGAGCACATCGTCTCCGTGGTCACGAGCCACCCCCGGGGCGACCTCCGCATGGAGGCCGTGCTCATCCTGTCGGAGCTCGGGACGGCGACCGCTGCGCGCGAGCTGAAGCGAATTGCGATGTCTCCTCAACTCGTCGGCAACGAGTTGCGCCAGGCCGCCACGTGGGGCCTCGGCAAGGCAGGCTGCCGCGCGTACGCCGAACTCGTGGGTCTGCTCGGCGACGAGGACGACGCGGTCGCGCTGCACGCCATCGCTGCCTTCGGCACAGACGCGCCGGTGGAGGTTATCACGTTGCTCGTGGATCTCCTGCGCGGCGAGGATCCGCGGGCGCGCGCCGCAGCCTCTGAGGCGATCCGTCTTGTCGGGGGTGATCTCGTTATCCGTGCGCTTGTGGACGCCGCCCGTGTTGCGGATGGTCGGCGGGCGTGGATCCTGGCGACGCTCGGGAGGCTCGACGCCGCCAGCGTGCGGGCCGCCCTCGCGGGCAACTCGCTGCTTGCGGAAGTGGAGCCGATACTGACACTCCGAATCTGCAAGCCTGCCGTTGGACAGCCAGGAGCTGGCCGTGGACAGCCAGGAGCTGGCCGTCGGAACTGGTGGATGCCGAATGGGACCGCTCGGTGCAGGATGCTCGTCGCTGCTGCCGTCGCACGTTCTCCGGAATGTGTGGCCGCCAGGAGCTGGCTGTCAGAACTGGTGGATGCCGAAGGGGGTGCTTGATGCAGGATGCTTGGCGGGGGGATGCTCGTCGCTGCTGCTGCGCCAATTTCGGTGGGCGTGGACCTTGGTCCACGACTTCGTCAAGGTCAACCAAAGGGCAGGCAGCAGGCAACGCGTCACTATGTGCCCCACGAGCCGGCGCGTCATGAACTTGCAGGGCGCTGGTCCTGCGCCTTCCGAGCCACACTCCAAGGATTTTCGTAGCGCTGCCCTGATCCGCGCGCGCGCGCCGCTCGCCCATCACGCCAACGTCATCATCGGGTCCGTCGTCAGGCGCGCGAGGATCTATGCAGTCCCGGTCGCTCGGCGGAACACGCTCACTCGCCGGTGACCTCCTACGCAATGGTGTCCGGCTGGCCCAGCGCGCTGGGGCGGATCGGCAAGCGCCAGACGCCGCAAGACTTGCTCGTTCACGTCGTGCTG
>Ga0209018_1001712_pt1 | contig 17065 bp, 14 predicted proteins | sample YNPBryBLVA2012_FD_185814 | JGI IMG/M metagenome (GOLD analysis project Ga0209018, IMG submission 185814) | Anoxygenic and chlorotrophic microbial mat microbial communities from Yellowstone National Park, USA - YNP Bryant BLVA 2012 (SPAdes)... ...
CTTAAAATTCCTCAAGGGATATAATTTTGTTTGTTAGTGCATAAATCGCCAATGCCGAACGGCTTTTAATACCAGTTTTACGCGAAATATTCTTGCTATGACTAACGACTGTGTGTATACTTATGTTCAATTTTTCAGAAATTTCTTTGTTCGACAATCCTTTAACCATTTCCTTTAACACTTCTATTTCTCTATCGGTGAGTTGGCTAAAATCGGTTTGAGATTCATTTGGTGTAGTAGTCAAAAGTGAATTAATTTTATGAACTATTTGGTCGGTGGAATCCAATATATTTATAACCAAGTCGAATTGCTGTAAAGATTCTTCTTTGAATACAAAATAAATTATCGCAACCCATAAAAATTTTGGATAATTTTTCTTTATATTCTGAAAATTTTTTAAATTTCCATAACAACAATTAGGATTAATCAAGATTATACTTAATTCACTATTTTGGTTTATTAATTCTAATTCTTCCAAGTTTTCTAATCGAAAAACATTAAGGTGATTTGAGTATTTCAATAAAATATTCGACAAACCTTCGTAAATAATATCCGATGGTTCTATGATATAGACATTGGATTTGTATTTAATCGAACTTATTTTCATCTTCTAATTTGTGAACAAGGGGAATCAGTATCTTATCTTCAATCATCGAATGAACATATAGATCTTGTTCTAATTCCAATATACTATTTAGTAGTTTTGGTTTTAGATAATCTGCATTTTCAGTCTTGATGTGTTTTAAAAGTAAATTACATAATTCTGTAAGTTTGAATTCAATGTCGGTGTGGTGGTCTTGATATTCTTGCACAGAAAAAGAATAAGTGTTTTGGTGTGTCTTTTTCAATAAATGTGTGATGTATGGAAAAACAATTTTATCTTCGTATTCAAGGTGTTCGGCAACTTCATTGAAATATTCGTTAAAAAATTGTGATATAAGTTGTATTTCTTTGCTCTTTTCTTTGTTTTCGATTTTTCGGATAATTTCTTGAATTTCAGGATATTTTTCTCGTAAATAGTAGGTGTGGCTATTTTTGAGAAATTTCACAATTAACTCGATATCACCAATCTCAAATATTCCTATATCAATATTGTGAAAACCATTATATAAATTTGTAATAGTTGTTATTAATTCTGTTTTCACATTGTTTTTTTTGCAAAATTCTTCAATTGTATAATCCCCAACAATAGTTTCTAATCCAAAATATTCCAACATTAGTAGGATATTTGGATTTTCTATAATTAGATCATACAATTTAATATCTTGCCTTGCGAATGTTCTTTTTGTTTGATACATAAATTTCTCTTAATCATCAAACTTTTTTTGATAAAAATGGCAATAAGGTGCCTTGCCTGTTTTTTGATAATAATCTTGATGATAATCTTCGGCTTCCCAGAATTTATCGAATTTTGTAACTTCGGTTACTATGTTATATCCCTTGTTTTTTAGTATTTGGACCACCTCATTAGCAATTTGTTTTTGTTCATCGTCAACATAGAATATTGCAGAGCGATATTGATTTCCAATATCTGGACCCTGCCTATTAAGCTGGGTTGGGTCGTGAATTTCAAAGAAGTATTTTGCAAGTTTTCGGTAATCAATTTTATTTGGATCATAGATTACCTCGATAGTTTCGGCGTGACCGGTTTTGCCAGTGCAAACTTCCTGGTATGTGGGATTATTCTTGTGTCCACCAGAATAACCCGAAGTAACTTCGACAACTCCATCTAATTTTTTAAATAGATGTTCGACGCCCCAAAAGCAACCTCCAGCAAAATATGCCTTTTTCAATTTTGTATCCTCCTTTTTAGGTTTAAATACCAATGATATCGAATTAACGCAGTGGCGTGTGTTTTTTGGTGTAAACCCTTCACCATAAAATACGTGCCCAAGATGAGCTCCACAATTAGCGCAAACAATTTCGGTGCGAATTCCATCGGAATCGGGAATTTTTTTGACAGCTCCTGGTATTTCGTCGTCGAACGATGGCCATCCACAACCAGAATGGAATTTGTCCTCGGATTGGTAAAGTGCTGCTCCACATAACTTGCAATGATATGTTCCTGGTTCAAAAAAATCAGTGTATTCGCCAGTAAAAGGGCGTTCTGTTCCTTTCCGAAGAATAACGTATTCTTCTTCGGGAGTTAATTTATTCAAATGCATTTTTTCCTCCCCAGTGCAAGAGTATAATGTTAAAAATAGGAATATAAACAATAAATTCATTTGTACTAATAATATGTTTTGTTTACAGATTTTTTGCAATAGCCTCGGGTCGATCCAATTCTGTGAATAATTGAATAATCTCGTCAATGGTTTTGGAACCTTGATCACCTTGTCCGTGAATTCTTACCGAACAAGTTCGGTTATCTACTTCTTTCTGTCCGACTATTAATGCGATGGGTATTTTTGATTGTTCAGATTCGGCAATTTTTCGGCTTATTTTTTCGGAGCGTGAGTCCACTTCTACTCTAAAATTGTGGTCCTTAAGAATATTTGCTAATTCGTTGGCATAATCCATTTGTTTATCTGAAATCGGTAATATTTTTACTTGTGTTGGAGCTAACCAAAACGGGAAATTACCAGCAAAATGCTCAATTAATATCGACATAAACCGTTCCATAGAACCAAAAGGTGCTCGGTGAATAATTACTGGGCGGTGCTTTTGATTGTCTGCTCCGGTATATTCCAAACCAAAACGCTCGGGCATAACATAATCAACTTGAACTGTTCCGAGCTGCCATTTTCGGCCAATTGCATCACGAACGATGAAATCTATTTTGGGTCCATAGAATGATGCTTCCCCTTTGCCTATGATGTATTCTAATCCCATTTCGTCGGCAACTTCCTTCAATTCGGCTTCTGCTTTGTTCCAAATTTCTGGATCACCAGCGTATTTGTCGCTGTTTTCGTCTCGGAAAGATAAACGAGTTGTTACAGACATTCCAAAAGTGTTAAATACTAATTGAGTTAATTCAACAGCATTCTTTATTTCATCTTTCAGTTGTTCTTGAGTACAGTAGATATGGGCATCATCTTGGGTAAAACCACGAACACGCGTCAATCCATTGAGTTCTCCAGATTGTTCGTAACGATAAACAGTCCCAAATTCGGCTAATCTTAGTGGTAGGTCGCGATAAGAACGAGGTTTGGAGGCATAAATTTGATGATGGTGAGGACAATTCATCGGTTTTAGCAAGTATTCCTCGTCCTCGACTTTAATTGGTGCAAATTGTGAATCTGCGTAATAGGGATAATGTCCGCTTGTTTTGTATAAGTTGAGATTTCCGATGTGTGGAGTTATAACTTCGACATATCCCCTTTTAATTAATTCTTCTTTAATAAAATTCTCCAATTTTCGACGAATAAAAGCACCTTTTGGCAACCAGATTGGTAAACCAGCTCCAACATTGGGCGTAATCATAAATAACTCAAGCTCTTTACCCAGCTTACGATGATCGCGTTTTTCGGCTTCTTCTCTCATTTTCAAAAATTCGTCGAGCATTGATTTTTTTGGAAAAGTAATTCCATAGATTCGAGTAAGCATCTTTCTATCTGAATCACCTTTCCAATAGGCTCCGGCAATATTTAATAGTTTGATTGCTTTGATTACTCCAGTGTCTGGAACGTGGGTTCCTCGACATAAATCTACAAAGGTCCCTTGTTTATATAAAGTTATTTCGTCGTCTTTCAATCCCTCCAAAAGTTCAATTTTATATGGATCTCCATCTTTTTTAAAATACTCGACAGCCTCGTCCCAATCTATTTCCACTCTCTCGAATTTTTGTTCTTGTTGAGCTAATTCATACATTTTTTGTTCGATTTTTGGCAAATCTTCGTTTGTTAGTTTAACTCCATCTGGTAGATCCATATCGTAATAAAACCCATTTTCGATTGCTGGACCAACACCGAACTTTGTTCCTGGATATAATTGTTCAACAGCTTCGGCCATAAGATGGGCTGAGGAATGCCAAAATATTTCTTTTCCTTCTTCATCGTCGAATGTTACAATTCGAACACTTGCATCTTGCTTGATTGGACGAGATAAGTCGTATTTAACGCCATTAACAAATATCCCTAATGCTTCTTTTGCTAATTTTTGCGAGATTGATTGGGCTATTTCCAATCCTGTTGTTCCTTCGGGATATTCTCTTTGATTTCCATCGGGGAATGTTATTATCATTTCTTCTCTTATAATTTTTTATTTTTTTATTAACGAAATTTTCATACAAAAATTGAATTAGTAATATTTTTCAATCTACAACGTTTATACCAAAATAAATTTGGCAAAAAATAAAGAGAAAAAAGATGAAACAACTTTTTTTCCTATCATTAGCACTTTTGATGTTTCTTAATAATGAAACATTCTCACAAGACACACAAAAAGTAATTATGAACCCTCGAGAACGCATTAAAGAAAAAATGAACTTTCAACCCAAAAACGCTTTTAATATCGACGAAGCTTTAAAAACCAAGGAAAATCAAAAAACAATTTCTCTACAAAACCAAAACCTTGAAAATTTAGATAAAAGATTGTTTGAATTTTACAATTTAGAAAGCTTGGATTTAAGCAACAATGAGCTTAAAACTCTACCCGAAGAATTCAGAAATTTCAAAAATCTAAAAATTCTTAAAATCAGAAACAATAAATTACAAGAAATTCCCAAAGTTCTCTTTGACCTGCCAAACTTGGAACTAATTGATCTTTCAGCCAATCAGATTAAAAATATATCAATCGATTTTAAATCGAATCTAAAAAAATTAAATATTTCCGACAATAAATCAGAAAAAATTTATATCAATACCCCTAATAACTCTTTAGAGGAATTGGATATTTCGGGTTCGAATTTTCCAATTTTCAATGAGAATTTATCTAATTTAAAGCAATTAAAGGTTTTGAACTTATCTAAATCTCAAATCAAATCATTTGGTCCAAATGCAGCCCTGCCAAAAAATCTACAAAAACTAATATTAAACAATAATCAACTTATTTCATTTCCGGAATTAATCTTCTCACTCACATCACTACAACATTTAGACATTTCAAATAATCAAATCGAAAAGATTTCATTCGCCAAACCATTAAATATTAAATCTATAAATATTAGTCGCAATAAGTTGTCCAATATCACATTTGAAACAACATTTAACGAATTAAACGACCTAATTGCTATGCAACAAAATTCCGATGTTGTTAACTTCAATTTTGCAAACATATCAAACCTTAAGTCGTTAAACATTTCCAACAATAAACTTGGAAAATTGGAAAACGCAGACAAATTAGTAAATTTAGAATCTTTAGATATGAGCAAAACTGGTTTGACTGATTTTCCACCATTAATTAAAAATCCTTCGAAAATCAAAAGATTAAATCTTTCGTTCAATCAAATCTCGAAATTACCAACAAACATTACCGAATATACACTTTTGGAACAATTGCAATTAACGAACAATCAAATTAGTACAATACCTGCTTCTGTTGGACAATTAACTAATCTCAAATATCTAATGCTGGATAAAAATTTATTAGAAGATTTGCCACAAGAGTTGTCCAATTGCAAAAATTTGAAAATGCTTTCCTTGCGAATGAACAAATTTAGCGATCCTACAAAAGAAAAAATAACTAAACTATTTCCCAATATCAAGATAACATTCTAATAGTGAAAATTTTAAACTCACACAAAATAAAAAGAGTGCTGTAATAACTAAAATACCATACACAGCACTCTTTTTAAATGAACTAAAATATTGTTTTCTATACAAAAGGCACTTTAACTATTTTTGCTGGGAAGCGGCGTCCTCTAGCTTCTATTTCAATTTCAGTATCTGGTTTTGCAAAATCGATTTCTACGTAACCCATTCCTATAGGTTTGTTCAAAATGGGGGAAATATTTCCACTTGTCACGTGACCAATTTTTTTACCTTCCTTCGAAAAGATTTCGTAATGATGTCGTGGAATAAATTTATCAGCATCAGAAATAAAGCCTACTAATCTGCGAGTTGGACCTTGTTCTTTAACTTTTGCAATTGCATCTTTGCCAATAAAATTGTCCTTGTTTAACTTTGTTATCCAACCCAAACTTGCTTCGATTGGATTTGTTGTATGGTCAATGTCGTTACCATAAAGGCAATAACCTTTTTCTAATCTCAAAGTGTCGCGAGCACCCAAACCAACAGGTTCAATACCAAATTCTTTGCCCGCTTCGAAGATTGCATTCCACATTTGGGTTGCAATTTGTTCATCTCCACGAAAATAAATTTCGAAACCCAATTCACCAGTGTAACCAGTACGGGAAATTATTGAATCGATTCCAGCCATTTTACCAAGTGCAAAATGGTAGTATTCAATCTGGGACATATCTGTATCGGTTAATTTTTGTAATGTTTTTAATGAATCTGGACCTTGAACTGCTAATAAATTGATATCATCACTTGCATTTACCAATTCAACCTCAAATTCTCCTTTATTCTTATTTACCCATTCCCAATCCTTATCAATATTGGCACCATTGACAACTAACATAAAATAATCACCTAAATTATAAACCAACATATCGTCCACCAAACCTCCATCAGGATAGGCCATTGCGGAATATTGTGCTTGACCAATTTTCAACTTACTTGCATCGTTGATGGAAATATATTGAACAAACTCCAAAGCTTGTTTGCCCCGAATTTCGAATTCACCCATATGAGAAACATCGAATACACCAACTTTGTTTCGGACTATTAAATGCTCTGCTATTATACCCTTTGGATATTGGATAGGCATTTCATAACCTGCGAACTCAACCATTTTGGCATTAAATTGCTTGTGAAGAGAATTAAATCGTGTAACTTTCATTTTCTTGACTCCGTAAAAAAAACAAAATTATGAATAAAAAACATAGGAACTTACTTTTTTTATTTTTAGCGATTAGAATTTTTTATATTTAACTTTTGGGTAATACCAAAGAAAATTCCGAACCAATTCCTTCTTGGGATTCAAATTTAATTTCTGCGTTTATTAGTGCTGCATTTGCTTGGGCAATTGTTAAACCAGCACCTGTTCCGGGCAATAATCCGATATATTTTTTTGAGCGGTAAAACATTTCGAAGATATGGTGTTTATCCTCTTCAGAAATTCCAAAACCATTATCGAGCACAGAAATATATATTTTTTCGTCGTCCTCGAGTAGTCTTATTGTGATTTTTGAACCAGGGTTCGAAAATTTCATTGCATTATCAATTAATTGTAAAAGAATTTGACGAAGTATACGATAATCAGTTATGTAAATAACAACATTGGATTGATAAATCGACTGAAAAGTATGTTTTCCGCTATCAATATTCTCCACTTCCATTATTAAATCATTGAGGAAAGTGACAATATTCATTGAAGAATATTGGAGTGTTATGTTCGAAATAGTCGAAGAACTGATCTTTTGAGCCGACTCGACCATTCTAAATAAAGTTTGAATTGAATCCTGTATTTGGGCAATGTAATGATTAATTTCATTATACTTGCCATATTTAAGATAACTTTCAATCAAAAAAGTTGCACTGGAAATAACTGTAAGGGGTGTGTTGATTTCGTGGGCTATATTGTCCAATAGTCTGCTTTTTAATGTGGATAATTCCTTTTCCCTTTTCAAATTTAATGCTAATTGACCTTTGGTTATCATTAATTCTTGTTCGGTTATTTTTCGTTTTTCGATTTCTTGCTCGAGTTTGTGTAAAGCAGCTTGCAACTTATTTGTTCTTTCTTTGATTTTATTCTCCAGTTCAGTGTTTATTGTCTCTAATTTCGACTTTGAAGTTATCTGGTCGTCAATGTCCAATAAATACATTAATACAGCTGGATTATTGCCTTCAATCCATTGAATCTTGCGGTAATTAATTTGGAACCAACGATTGAATTTTTTTATGTGAACATTGATATTTCCAGTTATACTATTTAATGTGGATTCGTTTCTTATTCTCCTTCTTATCTCTTTTAAATTTAATTCATCATTTGGGAAGAAATCAAAATAACTTTTACCAATATACTCACCATTGATAGAAATAAAATAGTGATTTGCAAAAATGATGTCGTACGAAAAGAAATCTACGACACAAATCATCATTTGCATTGAGTTCAAAACTGTATAAAAGGAATTGTAAGTTCTTAAAAATTTATTTCTTGTTTCCTCTTGGGTTGTAATGTCCTGAACCGTTGCTAATATTCCTTCAATATTTCCCTCGGAGGAAACCAAAGGTGAATATATTTTTTTGAAGTAATAATTTTTGTTATTAAAATTGAATGAATCAATAAATTCGATCCATTCTCCATTCTTTACTTTGTTAAGAGAAGTTATTGATAATTCTTTTTTATCTTGTGGTAACAATTCATAGACATCTAAGCCAACTTTCGGGGATTTGTTGTAGAACGTTTTAGCAAATTCAGAGTAAGTGTGATTGTAATCAATGATTTTCAGATTTAAATCCAGAGTGATAAAACCAATTTGAGCACTTTCGAAAACCATCCGAAGATAGTTTTCGTTATTGTATAGATCAATTCTTTTATTTAAACTTTCAAACCGGTGTTCGGTTTCCTCGATTTTTTGTTTTAACTGTGCTTTTGTTAAATTATCAAGCGAGCTCATTCAATAAAGATGAATATTAAATTTCTAAATTAACAATTTTTTATGGTTTATTCATTAATTTTGTTAAAATTTAAATTATAGAATTTAAAAATGAGATTATTTATTGGTGCATTTGTTCAATCTACAGAAATATTAGAGAAATATCACCAATTTCAGGATTTAACAAAAGATTTTTTTTCAGGCAAATGGGTCGAAGATCAAAATCTTCATTTCACTTTTCATTTTCTTGGTGAAATTCCTAATGAACAAGTGCCCGATTTACAAAATCAATTAAAGGATTACCTAAAAGATTTTAACGAAAAATTAATTATCAAATCAGTTGATGGGTTCCCAAATATATTTAAACCTCGTCAATTAGTTGGTAAAATTTTCTCGCCAAGTAAGGAAATTTATAAATTACATTCAGATATTGGGAAATTGTTAACACAAAATAACATAAACTATGACAAACGAAATTATCGTCCACACCTAACGCTTATCAGAATTAAAACCCTTGCAGATAATTATCAAGACAAATTGGATTCATTTCGCTTTTACGATTTTGGAGAAATGGAAAGTTATAAAGTCAATCTAATACAAAGCACACTTACCCCAACTGGTCCAATTTACAAAATTCTATAAATTTTGTAATTTTGTAATTTTAGTTAATCCTAACTTTAAAACTATGACAAAACAAAATGTCTATATAGAAACTTATGGCTGTCAAATGAACGAATACGACAGCGAAATCCTTGCTGGAATTTTATCCAAAACCGAAAAATACAATATCATCGATAAGCCCGACAATGCCGATTTTATACTTTTAAACACTTGTAGCGTTCGCGAAAATGCCGAAATAACAATTTACAACCGATTAGATCACCTTAAATATTATAAAAAGCAAAACAAGAAACTCGTCGTTGGCATAATAGGTTGTATGGCAGAAAGATTAAGAAAGGATATTTTTAGTAAATCTGAATTAGTTAAAATTGTAATTGGTCCTGATGAATATCGATTAGCTCCCGAAATTTTGGAAAACTCTATGGCAGGACACACAGGGATTGCAGTCAGATTAAGCCGAGTAGAAACCTACGAAGATATCGAACCCTTGCGAAAAGAAGGTGTCTCTGCCTGGCTGGCAATTATGCGAGGCTGCAACCATTTTTGTACCTACTGCGTTGTTCCCTACACACGAGGAAGGGAACGATCACGTTCGGTCCTTTCTATTTTAAAAGAAATTGAACAACTTCAAAACGAAGGCTTCAAGGAAGTTACTCTTTTAGGTCAGAATGTTAACAGTTACCGAGACGAACAAAGTAATGTTGATTTTCCTAATTTACTGCGTAAAGTTGCACAAATCGCACCTAAAATGCGAATCCGTTTCGTAACCTCCCATCCACTCGATATGAGTGATGATTTGGTCGAAGCAATCAATGAATACGACAATATTTGTAATTACATCCATCTACCATTTCAATCCGGTTCTAATCGAATCTTACAACTTATGAACCGTGGATATACGCGTGAACATTATTTAAATCGAATAGAAAAAATTAAAAATACTTTAAAAGAATATTCCTTATCTACAGATATAATTGCTGGATTCCCGACCGAAACCGATGACGACCACAAACAAACTTTGGAGTTAATGCGACAAGTTCGCTTTGATGGTGCATTTATGTTCAAATATTCCCCTCGTGAAGGCACTAAAGCATACAAAATGAAAGACGACATACCCGAAGAACTAAAAATTCAAAGATTAAACGAAATCATTGAATTACAAAACCAAATTTCCAAAGAAAACAACAAAGCCGAAATTGGTAAAATTTGCGAAGTATTGGTCGAAAAACCATCCAAGAAAAAACCCTATGAATGGATGGGTAGAACAAAATTAAATAAAGTTGTAGTCTTTGATAATTCAAATGATAAATATCAACCAGGCGATTCGATTTTGGTAAAAATCAACAAATCAAACTCGGCTACTTTATTTGGAGAGGTACAGGAATAGTAACTCGTACTGTTGTACCTTCATTTAATTTGCTTGTTACCGTAATTTGCCCGTTAAGGAGTTCGAGTGATTTTTTTACAATAAATAATCCCAATCCATAACCTTCATAGTTTTTATTATTCGAAGCTTTGTAGAAGCTATTGAAAATCATTTCGATTTCATTTTCGGGAATTCCTATACCATTATCTTTTATTTCGAAACTAATATTACCATCTAAATCAACTTCTACATTTATATCAATTAAAGAATTTGGTTTGGAAAATTTAGTTGCATTATCAATAAGATTGTTACAAATTAATGTCATTAATGTCATCTCTATTGGAACAAAACGACTTATTGCATTAAAATTATAATTATAAACCAAACCTTTATTGTTTCGGACAATGAATCCATCCAATATCATCTCGCAAAATACTCTTAAATCTATGATTTCGTATTCCAACTTATATAAATTCTGCTCCATTCTACTAACTGTCATCACAGCTTCCATCAATTTGGTCATTCCATAAATCGTTTCTTTGATTTCATTTAACTGTTTTATTCTATCTTCTTTTCTCATTTTTTCTTCATAATTCATCAATAAATCTGTTGCCAAAAGGATTTTGGTGAGTGGAGTTCTAAATTCGTGAGACACCAAAGTAATAAAATTTGATTTTAACAAATTTGCATTGATTTCATTTTCCATTTTGGAAATCAAACTTGTAACCACTTCAGAATTGGAACTTAAAACTGGATGAACAAAGAGCAAATCATAAGACGATTCAGGAAATCGATTGAGCATACATACAGATTGAATTGTATTTTTATCTAAACAATCAATATTTGTAATAAATTCAAAAAATTTTAAATTTTCGTTTGAATACAACTTATAATTATTAAAAAAATATTCATTTTTAAAGAAAATTGAGTTTATTGTGTTGATGGTTTCACTTTTATCTTTAATTTTTATAAAATTGTATAAAGAACTATTTGCAAAAAGAATTCGATTTAACTTGCGATCTATCAAAGCAATTGGAACTTTTATTAATTCAATGAATTCCTGCAATTCAAAATTTTTTGTAAAAAGAGAAAAAATAGTTTTATCGCTGGATTCCGATGCCGCAATCAACACTCCCAAACTATATAAATTTCCATCAATATCTTTTAAAAGTTGAAAAGAATGTATTGAATCAATAAGATCACCTTTTTTATCCTTAATTTTCACTTTTTGTAGTTTTCCAACTTGATTTGATAATCTCTCGATTAATTGATCATTGTATATTATGGCAGTTGACTGCTGAATGAATACATTTTTACCAATTAATTCCTCTTTTGGGTAACCTAAAATTTGTGTCAAATGTTGATTAACAAAAATGAAATCAAAATTAGATAACTCACGAATATAAATTCCAAACGGAAGCATATCAGCAAATTCTTGAAGTAGCTCGAAATTATTATCTGATATAGATTTCGAAGCTATTAGACCCAAGATTTTCGTAAAATGCATTTTACTTTAAAATTAATCATTTCAACATTCGTAAATTACAAAATAATTTCGTTTAATATTTAAAACAAAGGAAAAAATTATGGACCTACAAAAAATTCAACATACTTTAAAGGAAATGAAATTAGATGGATGGTTATTCTACGACTTTCATAATCGGGATGCTATTGCTGCAAGAATTTTGGGGCGCGACCGCAACAAGTTGGCTACAAGACGCTGGTTTTATTATATTCCAGCCGAAGGAGAACCAAAAAAGTTAGTGCATCGCATCGAAACTGCTCAGTTGGATATGTTGCCTGGCGAAAAATATATTTATTTGCCTTGGGAACAACAGCACGCTCTTTTACAAAAAATTTTGGGTGATGCCAAACGAATTGCTATGCAGTATTCTCCAAACAATGCTATACCTTATGTTTCGATTGTAGATGGTGGCACAATCGATTTAATCCGAAGTTTTGGAATTGAAGTAGTTTCCTCAGCCGATTTAGTCAGCAAATTCGAATCTTATTTAACCGATGAAGACCGCCAATCACATTTCGAAGCTGGTGAAATAATGCAAAAAGTAAAAGATGAAGCATTCAAAGAAATTGCTCGTCGGATTAAATCGGGAAATAACCCAACAGAATATGAAATTATGACTTATATGCAAGATATGATGAGAGCAAATAATATGACTTTTACCGATGGTCCAATTGTTGCAGTCAACGAGCACGCAGCCGATCCCCATTTTGAGCCTACACCCGAAAACACATTCACAATGAAAGAAGGTGATTTGGTATTAATCGACTTGTGGGCAAAAATTAATCGTCCCCGTGGTATTTATTACGATATAACTTGGATGGGATATATTGGAACCGAAATCCCCGAAAGAATAAACAACATTTTCAAAATTGTAACTGCTGCCCGCGATGCTGCTTATAACTTCGTCAAAGAAAAAGTTGAAAATGGTATACCAGTGCGTGGTTGTGATGTGGACGACATTTGTCGTAAAGTTATCGTGGATGCAGGCTATGGCGATTATTTTACGCATCGAACTGGACACAACATTGGCGAAGAAGTCCACGGAAACGGTACCCATATCGATAATTTGGAAACCAAAGACGAACGATATTTAGTTTTGGGCTCTTGCTTTTCGATCGAACCCGGTATCTACATTCCAGGAGAAAAAATTGGTTTCCGTAGCGAAATTGACGTTTTTATCGACGATAACGGTAAAGTTTATGTTGCTGGACCTATTCAACAAGAAATTATTAAAATTATGGATTTATAAATATTTTTTTCAATTTGAAACAAAAAATTATTTAATATCGCTAATATTATTATTTATCAAAATTAAGGGGTTCAGAAATGAAAAAATTCTTACTATGTGCATTAGGAATAATTGTATTAACAAATATAGCTTTATCGCAACAAGCTTTTAAAACATTTTTACCAAAAGATGGTCTACCAACAGCCATTAATCAAGCTAAGACACAAGGTCTTAAAGATCCAATGCTTATTTTTTTAGTTACAACATCTCAAAAATTTGAACAAATGCCAGAAATGTTCCAACCAACCGTAGAAATGAATTCCGGCAAGGCATCGATGTGGATGTATCAATTAAAAGACAAAGAAATCGATACGCTAACAAAAATGATAATTGTAACAAAAGTTTCAGTTTTGGGATTCGATCAATATATGCCCATAGTACTTCCGATTGACTTTGGCAATGATATACTACCCGAATTTGTCAAGCCACTTGAAGGAAATTGGTACCAATCCGATTCAACCTTTGCCTCTATCAGTCGTGATAATATCTACAAAGAATTTGCCAAAAATAACCCAAATCACTTTGTATTATTTTCAGGACTGGGGATGAACACAGAAGCGGAATTGGAACCTAACACACCATATTGGTTTACTTTAATTGCGGCAGACACCACTCAAAGCTCATTAGAAAGTCCAATGTCGTGTGTAACTAATGCATTGACTAACGAAACTTTATGCGTTTATTTCAATTCCGTTAGTGAAAATTCTAATAAGTTGGACGTTTTTCCCAATCCATCAAACGGAGAATTTCTGATTAGGTTAGATAAACAATCAACCTATCCTCTTTCGATAAGTATAATTAATTTAAATGGCATTGAAGTAAAGAATTACACTGTTAATTGGACAACCGGCCCAATTCCACTTAAAATTAATGACATTCCAGCTGGTGAATATCTGATTTGGATTAACAATCAAGAAATAAATGCATTAAGTAAAATAATCAAACATTAGTGCTACTTGGTAAAAAAATAGGGCTGCTACTGCAAAAAGGTAACAGCCCTAATATTGTAATATTTGTATTAATCTTATTTGTATCTAACTGGCATATTCAACATCAATAATGTATCAATTTCATCTTTGGGACAAATTATATAGGGTTTTACAGGGTCGTTAAAATTGAATTCAACCAAATCCAATTCCTCTTGTTTTTCGTAACTGATGTGTTGGAGGGATTGAAGAACATAATCATAGCGAATACCAACCTCGAAGTTAATCGAATTGAACTCGCAAGCAAGGGTTTCTTCGGCAAATTCGCCAGTATCTTCGTTTTGCACCTTAATTGTTAACTCGTTTTCGTTGAAAATCAAGATAACCAATTTATTTACTATGTTAGCAAAAATCGAAACCCGTTTGATCAAAGTTATCAATTCACTCAATGGCACCAAAGCTTTATAGGCAAAGCTTTGCGGAATAATAGTTTCGTAAGCTGGGAATTTTTCGGTAATTATGCGAGTTGTGAACATTGTATTGTCGTATTCAAATCTTAAATACTTGGGAGCTAGGTCTTGCTTGATTACTTCCATTTTGCAAGTAGTGTTCACTTTTTTGAGAAATTCCATCGAATTTGCAGGAATTATAACATCAAATTGAGTTGGATAAACTGATTGATCCTTTTTAATAACATATCTATTTAGCCGAAATCCATCTGTGGAAACAGTCGTTAAAGTATCGCCTCGGAATTGGAAGAGCACTCCCGTCATAGCAATTTTGTAATCTTCTGTAGATACCGCAAATAGGTTTCTATCACAAATTTTTTGGAATTCGCCGGCTTCGAATTCAGCTGTTAAAATATCTTCACCTTGTTCCACTTCTCCAATCGGTGGTTCAATTGGTCCAAAAAGGTGAGTTGTATCAATAAATTCTCCATATTCAATACCACTGAACTTATATTTTCCTTTTCCAAAATTAATTTGTATTTCGCTGTTTTCTTCGTTTGCCGAGAAATAAACTTCCCCAGAATTACCAAAGGACGAGATAATTTCGGCAAATTTCTTGGCAGGAACTAAAATTTTACCATTTTCGATACCTTCAACTTCAATTTTTGTTAGGATGGACAATTCTTCGTTTGTTGCAATGACCTTTAATTCGTTGTCCTGAAGATCGAAAAACAAATATTGTAGCTGCACTATACTTGGTTTTTTGGGGACAATAGGCATAACTTTATTTAATAATTCGTTCAAAATTTCGGTATTTGATTTGAATTTCATATATCACCAATTAATTATTAACTTAAATATTCATAAGTTTGCAAATTAAAAACTTTTATTTATTTAAAAAATATTTTCAATAAAAACTTATCCACAATGATAGCAAAATATGGCTTAGATAATTTCCTTGGAATTGTTGCAATTGGTTTAATCTTGATTATTGTTGCATTCTATTTTAAAAGTCAGCTATTGGTTTTATTACCATTAATATTCATTGGATTATTTTTAATAGCAACAGCAATTTGGTTTTTCCGAGATCCACATCGAGAAATTCCTGTCGAGGCAATAAAAGACTCGCACATAATATTATCTCCAGCAGACGGCAAAATTACCGAAATTGTTCAGGATTTCGAACCGCATTTTCTTCATTCTCCTACAATCCGAATTTCGATATTTTTATCTCCATTAGACGTTCACATCAACAGAGTGCCAACTAATGGAACAATCAAGTATTTTAATTTTATTGAAGGTAAAAAATTAGTTGCTTCCAAAACCGAAGCATCAACAGAAAATCAACAAACAATATTTGGTCTCGAAAACGAATTTGGTAAAATTGTTTTTAAGCAAATTGTTGGAATTTTGGCTCGAAGATTAGTTTGGGAAATTGAACCTGGCGACAAAGTGTCTGCTGGCCAAAAATTTGGAATGATGAAATTTGGTTCAAGAATGGACATACATTTGCCTTTAAATACTCAAATCTTAGTTAAAGTTGGTGCTAAAGTAACAGCCGGCACCACATATTTAGCCAGATTGCAGTAAAAAACAACAAAATAATGAGAATTAGACTCACACGCTCGATAATACCTAATTTACTGACACTCGGAAATTTATTTTCCGGCTTTTCAGCTATAATTTATATTTCCCGGAATGAGTTCGAAATTGCAGCAATGATGGTTTTGATAGCTGGCATATTCGATGCTTTGGATGGTGTTATAGCACGATTAATACGATCGACAAGTGCAATTGGAGTTGAGTTGGATTCTCTTTGCGATGCTGTTTCATTTGGAATTGCACCATCGTTTATGATTTATCAAATATACTTTTATCAACTTGAGCAAATCGGTGTGGTAGTTTCTTCGTTACCTGCGCTGGCGGGAGTTTATCGACTTGCCCGTTTTAATGTACAAGCAACTTTCGAGGACAAAACATACTTTAAAGGAATGCCTATTCCTTCGGCTGCTCTTTTAATTATTTCTTACTGCATTTTCCATTTTAATAATCTTCAGCAAGGAAAATACGGAGTGGCACTGTTATATGCTGTTACCTTGATTGCATCTTTCTCGATGATTTCAACCGTTAAGTTCGATAATCTACCACGACCTAATTGGTTATACCTAAAAAAATACCCTTGGAAATTCGCTATTACATTGATTGCTTTAATGATTTCCATTATAACCCACGGTGGGTTTATTTTTCCCTTTATGCTTTTTTATGTAATTTATAGTTATATTAAGCAT
>Ga0209018_1001713_pt1 | contig 17058 bp, 10 predicted proteins | sample YNPBryBLVA2012_FD_185814 | JGI IMG/M metagenome (GOLD analysis project Ga0209018, IMG submission 185814) | Anoxygenic and chlorotrophic microbial mat microbial communities from Yellowstone National Park, USA - YNP Bryant BLVA 2012 (SPAdes)... ...
GTTGCCTTTGTCTGGCCGGTTGAAGATCTCCCAGTCGCGAACCTGGCCGCGGCCGCCGAGCGAGATCGAGCCGGCGGCAATGCCGCCCAGGGGCATGGCAATGGTGGCCAGGGCGGGACCCCGGAACACGCGCGGCCATTCAATGGATGACCCCGCTCCTGCGCCTCCCGGCTGGATAGTGGCGGCTGCAGGTAACGCGGCAGCGGATTTCAGAAAGGTCCTGCGGTTGGCGCGCATGGCACGAATCTATCACCGCATCAGCGGGGTTGACAAATAGCGAATAACAGGCGAATATAAGGCTGTGGCACGAGGATTGGCGGCCAAAGCAAGAGAGGCGCCGGTGCTGCTGGAAAAGCGCCGGACCGAATACCGGGTGCTTCCGGCGGGCAGGATGCTGAACCGCTGCCACGCGGGCGCCCTGATGCCGTTCGAGTGGACGATCAACCCTTACCGCGGGTGCGAATACGGCTGCCGGTATTGCTACGCGCGCTATACCCACGAATTCATGGAACTGGATGCGGAGGCCTTCGAGAGGATCGTCTTCGTCAAACAATTCCGCAAGGATTTGTTCGAACGGGAGCTGCGCGCCGTGAAGCCCGGCGAGTGGATCGCCGTCGGCACCGCCACCGATCCGTACCAGCCGGCCGAGCGGCGCTGGGGAGTAACGCGCGCCGTGCTAGAGGTGCTCGCGCGGCAGGCCGGCCTCCGCGTGGCGCTGACCACCAGGTCGGATCTCGCCGCCCGCGACGCCGGCCTGCTGCGCCGGCTGGCGGAACGCAACCGGCTGCGCGTGAACTTCACCGTGACCACGCTCGACGAGGGGCTGGCCAGGCGGCTGGAGCCGCAGGCGCCCCGCCCGCTTCTCCGACTGCGGGCGCTCGAACGCCTGGCCGCGGCGGGCATCGAAACGGCCGTCTTTGCCAGCCCGGTGCTGCCGTGGATCAACGACGGCGAGGGAGCTCTGGAGGCCGTGGCGCAGGCGGCACGGGCTGCCGGCGCCAAACATTTCGGGGCGCAAATGGTTTTCCTGCGCGAGCCGGCGCGCGCGTTCTTTCTCGGGTTTCTCCGCCGCGAGTTCCCCTCGCTCGCGCGGCGCTATGAGCGGATGTTCGCGCGCGGGAGTTACGCTCCCGAGAGCCTGCGCCGCCTGTTGCAGCTCCGGGTGGACCGCATCCGCCAGGAGCTTGGGTTCGCCGCCGGCGTGGGCCGGGCCGCACCGGCCTGGGGGCAGCTTGCGCTGTTCTCGCAGGAGGCGGGATGCGCAGGGGATTCCGCCTCGCCGCCGCTGGTCGCCTTGCAGGCGGCGGTGGCGCAAGCGCCGGCAGGCGCCGGGCACGTCCGGTGCGGGATCGGCTAGTCTGGCCTGTGATGGGCGTGTTTCAGAAGATGATCCGGCTGTCGACGCGCGGCATGTGCGATGTGATCGACATCAGCGGAGAGGTCGAGCGCGCGGTGGCCGAAAGCGGAATCCGCACGGGCATCGTCAACGTGAGCGGGCTTGGCTCGACGCTCGGGGTGACGACGATCGAGTACGAACCCGGCGCGGTGGCGGATCTCCGCGAGGCGCTCGACCGCATCGCGCCGGTGCATGACCGCTATGCGCACAATGCGCGCTGGGGCGATCACAACGGGTTTGCCCACTTGCGGAGCGCCCTGATGGGCGCATCGAGAACATTCCCCGTAGTGAATGGCCGTTTGCACACAGGCACATGGCAGCAGGTGGTACTGTGCGACTTTGACGACCGGCCCCGGCAGCGGGAAGTGACCGTGACGGTTATTGGGGAATAGGTCAGCACAGAAGTGTTTCCTGCCGGCGGCGGAGGCAAGCGCTTGCGGTTCTCCAGCCGCGAGCAGCCTGAGATAGTGGCCTGTCGCCGGCCACAGGGCGGCGTGAGCCGTCGACTTACAGGCTATTTCTTTGCCTTGGTTACGCTTACAGTCCGTCAGCTTGCCTGGGGCGTCGACGGGTACGAAGACGAGCCTCACGCCGGGCGGGCGGCGCGCTTCCGCCATCGGGATCGTTCCGGCGGCAGTCAGGCTTGCAACTTATACAAGAACGTCAATGAAGCTCCGCCAGCAATCGGCAGCAATAGTATTGACACATTAGATAGGCCCCAATATACTTGTTTTGAATCGGACCGGACGAGAGGCTTCGTGGTTTGGCGCCGCTGGTTCGGCCCGATTGATTGAAAACGCAAGGGGTCCAATGAAGACGACACTTGAAACCGTTAACAAATCATCCATGCGGGAGTCCCGGGACTGGCTGGCGCAGATTGGCGCCGTTGCTGTGGCGCTGCTGCTCCTGACGGCCTTCGTGACGCCCGTCATGGCGCAGTACGGCAGCGCGTCCATCAGTGCAACTGTGGTGGACCGCACGGGCGGCGTGGTGCCGAACGCCAAGGTGGTATTGAAGAATGAAGCGAGCGGCATCACCCGCGAGACGGTAACGAACGCTAGCGGCGTGTTTACGTTCCCGTCGGTTCCGCCGGGCACGTACACGGTGACGATCTCGTTCCCGGGGTTGGAGACGTGGGAGCGCAAAGGGATCCTTCTGACCCAGGGCGCTTCCGTCAGCCTGCCGAACGTTGTGCTGGAAGTTGCCGGGACCAGGCAGGAGATTCAGGTCTCCGAGGCGGCTGAAGTGGTGGTTCCCGTGGATACCGGCCAGTTCAGCCAGACGCTGAACCGCACCATGGTGGAAGACCTGACCATCGTCGGCCGCAATGCCGCCGAGCTGATCAAGATCATGCCCGGCATGGCGATGACGAGCGGTCTGGGCCAGACCATGTGGAACAGCTACGTGACCGCCACCAACAGCGGTCCGATCGGCGCTTTCTCGGCGGCTGGCACGCAGCCGAACGGCGCCATGACGATGACCTCGGATGGCGCGAACCTGCTCGACCCGGGCAACCAGGGCACCCAGACGGCGAATATCAACCAGAACCAGGTGCAGGAGGTCACGGTTCTGACCTCCGCATACGGCGCCGAGTTCGCCAAGGGGCCGGTCACCTTCCAGGCGATCGGCAAGAGCGGCGGCGCGCAATTCCACGGCAGCGCATACCTGTATGCGCGGCACGGGAAATTCAACGCGCTCGACAGCTACCAGAAGAGCCAAGGCATCAAGAAGGAGTCGCCCACGTTCCAGGTCGACAAGTTCTACTACCCGGGCGGCGACCTCGGCGGCCCCGTGCTCATCCCTGGCACCGGCTTCAACAAGAACCGCGACAAGCTCTTCTTCTACACGGGCTATGAGTACATGAAGCAGCAGCCGGTGGGCGAGCTGCGCAACTATTTCGTCCCCACCGATGAAATGCTGAAGGGCAACTTCAGCCGCGAGTACCTCGACTCGCTCGGGCCGAACTTCGCCAATGCGCGAAGCCAGGCCAACGTGCTGCCGGGCGGCAACGCCACCTCGCAGGATGGCGTCCAGTTCCCCGGCGGCTGGGTCCCGCAGAGCCAGTTCGACAAGGACTCGATGGCTTACCTGAAGCTGTTCCCGAAGCCGAACACCGATCCGCGGACCAACTCGACCGGGTCGAACTATCAATACCTGGCCAACCCGCCGCAGGACCGGTGGGAGTACCGCATCCGCACGGACTACAACATCAGCCAGAACACCAAGCTGTTCTTTAGCTGGAACCACCAGTCCGAGCTCCAGAAGAACCCGATCGCGATCTGGTGGACGATGCCCAGCGCCCTGCCGTATCCTTCGCCGCAGGATGCGCGGCAGAAGGCGGACGTGCTGAGCGCCAACCTCGTCCACGTGTTCAGCCCGACCCTGACGAACGAGTTCATCTTCGCCAAGGCCCGGTTCCTGAACCCGGTGAAGCTGGTGAATCCGGATGCCGTGAACCCGGACAAGATCGGCTTCACGATGACCGGCCTCTTCAAGAACCCGTTCACCCCGCAGATCCCGAACACCTACGGCTGGGGCAACGCCGCGGTTGGCTTCGCCACTTATCCGTACGGCGCTCCCTGGGAGGCCGGCGGCGAGAACGCGTTCGGCAAGCTCTCGGATACGCCGAACATCAGCGACAACATGACCAAGCTTTGGGGCACCCACACGCTGAAGACCGGCTTCTACTGGGACTTCGCCCGCAACAACCAGACCGGCGGCGGGTACAACATGACCACGCAGGGCGGCGCGGCCTTCGAAAACTGGGGCGCGCGCAGCACCGGCAACCCGCTGGCTGACTGGATTACCGGCCGCATCACCCAGTTCGAGCAAATGCAGAATGCCCCGGTGACCGACTTCAAGTACTACACGTGGGCGTTTTACGTGAGTGACCAGTGGAAGGTGACACGCCGGCTCACGCTCACGCTCGGCATGCGCTTCGAGCATCTGGGCAACTGGGTGCCGCTCGGCGACCACCCCGGACTCGCCGTCTGGGATCCGGCGCGCTACGACAACACCTCGAACGCCAAGTCCTGGACCGGCCACGTCTGGAACGCCATCGACAAGTCGATTCCGAAGTCCGGCTGGCCGTCGCGCACGCTCTTCCCCGAGCCGCGCTTCGGCTTCGCCTACGACCTGTTCGGCGACGGCAAGACGGTGCTGCGCGGCGGCGCCGGCTTGTACCGCTACCAGATCGCTTACAACTCGGTCAGCGGCCAGGCCTACAGTGCGCCTCTGGACATCCCGCAGTACGGCACCGTCTGGGGCTGCTGCGTGGGCTGGCACCAGTTCAAGCAGTACTCGCCGGCCTTGGGCCCCTCGGGCCTCGGCTCGTCCGTCTCCCCGCTTCAGAAGGGCGACGACCGCGTGCCCTATACCTGGACCTACAACTTCACCATTTCCCGCCGGCTGCCCTGGCGGAGCGTGGCGGAGTTCCAGTATCAGGGCAACCGCAGCGAGGATATGCTGATTCGCGGCGCCCTCACCAACCTCAACGCCATCCCGTTCAAGGCCTTCTTCGGGCCGAACCCGAAGACCGGCCAGATCCTGGATCCGGCGTCGGCCAACTTCCCCGTCAACGACTACCGGCCGCTGGCCAACTACAGCAACGTGGAGTTGATCAGCCACGGCAGCTACTCGCGTTACAACGCGTTCATCGCCACCTGGCAGAAGCAGTCCGGCCGTGTCACGTTCACGACGAACTACACCTTCAGCAAGGTGCTCGGCGTGCGTGACAACGTCTCGGACAATGGCGCCAGCTCGGGCGCCACGCTGTGGCCCTTCGGCCTGAAGGAGAACTACGGCGTGCTCAGCTGGGACCGCACGCATATCTTCAATGCCGCGTATGTCGTCAACCTGCCCACCGTACCCACCAAGAACAAGTTCTATGGCGGTGTGGTGAACGGGTGGACCATCAGCGGCATCACCCAGATGCAGAGCGGCGCGCCGATCCAGCCGAACACGGGCGGCACTCTCAACGCTCTGTGGCCGGGAACCTTCACCAACCAGCGCGAGCTCGGCACCAACTCCGTCACGCTGGTGCCCAAGGTCATCTGCGACCCGCGGAAGAACCTGCCTGACGGGCACTACTTCAACCCTGCCTGCTTCGCCCCGCCGCCAGGCAAGGGGTTGAACGGCGACATCATCTGGCCGTACATCAAAGGGCCCGCGTTCTTCAACAGCGACCTGGCGATGTACAAGACGTTCAGCATCAACGAGCGCCACAAGATCCAGTTCCGGTTCTCGGCGTTCAACTGGCTCAACCACCCGCTGCCGCAGTTCGGCGCCGCGGGCAACCAGGATATCCAGCTGAACTTCTCGGCCAATGGTGTGCTCTCGCAGACCAACCAGAACAAGATCACGAGCGGCAAACCATTGCATACGGTGGGCCGCCGCGTGACCGAGTTCACGCTCAAGTACACCTTCTGAGCGGGAACTTCGAACACCGGAATGAAAGAGGGGGCGCCTGCGGGCGCCCCTTCTTTTTTGGTCGAATGGGATTCATGAAGCAGGGCGTGCGGTGGAAGGCAAGTCTCGCGCTTGCCGCAGTCGCGTCATGGGGGGCGCTGCATGTCGCCGCCAACAAGGCGGCGGGGCAGGCCGGCGCGGCAAGAATCCGGTTCGAATTCTCGCCGGTCGACTTCCGCCTCGAACACGGCGAGGTGAAGCCGCGGCGCGTGCCCGCCACCATGGCGGGCGGCGTGGCGGTCTTCGACTACAACCGCGACGGCCGGCCTGACATCTTCTTCACCAACGGCGGCAATCTTGAGACGCTCAAGAAGGACGACCCGAAATACCGCAACCGCCTGTTCCGCAACGACGGCGGCGGCGAATTCACGGACGTCACTGCCGCTGCCGGGCTCGCCGGCTCCTGGTACAGCCACTGTGCCGCCGTGGGCGACTATGACAACGACGGGTGGCCCGACCTGTTTGTCGGCGGCGTCCACCGCAAGTTCCTCTACCGCAACAACGGCGATGGCACTTTCTCCGATGTGACCGAAAAGGCCGGCATCGGTAACCAGCCGGATCCCGAATACGGCCCCCTCTGGGCCATCGGCGGCGTCTGGGTGGACGTCAACCAGGACGGGCTGCTCGACCTGTTCGTCGTCAACTACCTTCAATGGGATTTCAGGACCGAGCCGCTGTGCGAGTACAAAGGGGAAAGCGACTATTGCAGCCCGCGCATGTACAAGGGCACCCCGAACCAGCTTTTCCTGAACCGCGGCGGCAGGTTCGAGGATGTTTCCGCCGCCTGGGGCGTTCGGGCCAAGGTCGGCAAAGGAATGGGCGGGGCGATGGCGGACTACGACGCCGACGGCCGGCCCGACATTTTCGTCACAAACGACTACCTTTACAACTTCCTTTTCCATCATAAAGGCGACCGTTTTGAGGAAGTGGCTTTCCAGTCCGGCGTCGCCCTGGCTGAAGACGGTTTGTTCATTTCCGGAATGGGCACGGATTTCCGCGACTTCGACAACGACGGAATTCCCGATATCGTTTTTGCCGCCTTGCAACGGCAAACATTCCCGCTTTTCCGGGGCCTGGGCGCGAAAGGGTTCGCCGAGGTGACTTCCGTCACGGGCTTGCGCGAGCTCGTGATGCAGATGGCCGGCTTCGGCGTGGGCTTCGTCGACTTCGACAACGACGGCTGGAAGGATCTCTTCGTCTCCCGCGGCGACGTGCTGGCCCGCGCCCTGCCCGGCAACGTCGTCGAGCAGCACAACACGGTGTTCCGCAACCTCGGGCCGAAAGGCGGCTGGCAGGCCTTGACGGCCGAGGCGGGCCTCAATGCCGTGCCGCCGGCGCGCCACCGCGGCCTGGCGTTCGGCGACCTCGACGGCGACGGCCGCACGGACGTGGTGGTCTCGGCGCTGGCCAGCCCGGCGGAAATCTGGTTGAACCGCTCGCCCGGCGCAGGCCACTGGATTGCCTTCCGGCTCGAAGGCGTCAGGAGCAACCGCGACGGCATCGGCGCGGTGATCCGCGTCGACACGCCGGCCGGGCCGCAGTGGAACCACATGACCACAAGCCTCGGCTATGCGTCCTCGAGCCACGGGCCGGTTCGCTTCGGCCTGGGGCCGCACGCAACGGCCGAGCGGGTGGAAATCCGCTGGCCCTCGGGCCGCGTGCAGGTGCTCGAAAAGGTCGCTGCGGACAGGATCCTGACCGTGCGCGAGCCCGAGTGAGCTGTGGCTCATCCGCCGCCTGCATTGACTCAGCCCGTCTCCGCCCTGTACGATCAACGCACCATGTCCGGGTTCTTCTTCTCCATTGCCGCAGGCTGCATCGCCGCTTCCGTCCTCGCAGCGCAGACCCCCGCGAGCGGGTTGCTTCTCGTCGCCAACAAGGGCGACCACAGCCTCGGCATCATCGACCCGGCCGCCGGCCGCATGATCGCCAACATCCCCGTCAACGGCGTCACCGGTCATGAAGTGATCGCTTCGCCCGACGGCCGCCGCGCTTTCGTCCCCGTGTTCGGCAACTCCGGCGTCGGCCGCCCCGGCACCGACGGCCGCACCATCGCCGTCATCGACATCCCTGCCCGGCGCCTCGTTTCGGAAATCGACCTCGGCCGCGGCCTGCGCCCCCATTGCCCGCTCTTCGGCCCCAGGGACGGCCTGCTCTACGTCACCACGGAAATCACCAACTCGGTCACCATCATCGATCCCGCCACCCTCAAGGTCATTGGCGAGATCCCCACGGGCGCCGCCGAATCCCATATGCTCGCCATCGCGCCAGACAACCGCCGCGCTTACACGGCCAACGTCGGCCCCGGCAGCGTCTCCGTGCTCGACCTGCGCGCCCGCAAGCTCGTCACCGTGATACCCGTGGCCGAGCGCGTCCAGCGCATCTCCATCTCGCCGGACGGCAAGCACGTCTTCACCTCGGATCAGCGCGAGCCCCGCCTGGCGGTCATCGACACCGCCTCCAACAAGGTGGCGGACTGGATCCCGCTGCCCTCCACAGGCTACGGCACCGCCCCCACGCCCGATGGCCGCATGCTTGTGGTGGCCATGCCCCGGATCAATCAGGTGGCTGTCGTCGATCTCCGCTCGCGCTCCGTCGTGCACCGGATCGACGTGCCGCCGACGCCGCAGATGGCGCTCATGCGGCCCGATGGCAGGATGGCTTACGTCTCCTGCGACCGCAGCGGGCAGGTCGCCGCCATCCGCACGTCGGACTGGAAGCTGGAGACTCTGATCCCCGCCGGCAAGGACGCTGACGGCCTCGCCTGGGCGAAGTGACCACCCGCCGCGCGCCTCCCGGCAGCGCGGCAGTGGGCCGGTCCCCTGCGGCGGGAGCTGCTCCCGCGGTTCCCGGAGCAAAATACCCGGACTTCGAGTGAAGACAGGCGCCCGCGCCTGTGGACCCGCTTCTGGCCGCGGCCCTTGCGGAGGCAGCGCCGCGTGTTCACTGCCCCTTGGCGTTCAGCTTGTCGAAGATGGCGCGCTCGCGCTCGCCGTCTTCGGGGCGGTTCAGCCTGAAGTACAGCGCGGAAAGCTCGATGTGCGGTTGCGGCCATTCGGGGTCGGCCTTCACCACCAGCTCCAGATGCCGGACGGCGGCCTCGATATTGCCGGCGGCGCGTTCCAGCCTGCCCATCTGGTAATGCGCCAGCTTGTCGGCGGACCTCAGCTTCAGGGCTTTTTCGAGATGCGTGCGCGCGCCGTCCAGGTCTCTCTGGACGATGAGGACGGTGCCCATGCCGAGGTGCGCCTCGAAATCATCCGGGTTGGCGGCCAGCGCCTTGCGGAACGCCTCCACGGCGCCGTCGTTGTCGGCCAGGTAGTGCCGCGTCATCCCCGCCAGCGTCCACACGCCGGGCAGGGCCGGGTTGATCTTCAAAGCCAGCTCCGCGTATTCGCGACCCAGCTCGTACTCGTGGATCTCCATCGCCGTCTGGCCGGCAAGCAGGCAGGCTTCCGCGCTGCGCCCCTGACGCGCCGGCAGGTCCAGCCGGAGGATGCCCTCCTGCCTTTTGCCGGTGCGGACCAGCGCTGCCCCGAGCAGCCATTTCAGGGCCAGGTCGCCGGGGTGGGCAGGCTCCAGCCGGCTGAGCAGCGCCACGGTCTTCGCTTCCTGTCCCGTGCGGTTGTAGCAATCGGCCAGCAGCAGCGCCAGGCGCAGATCGGCGGGCGCCGCCGCAGACAACGGCTCCAGCAGCCGCGCCGCCTCGCGGAAGTTCTGCTGCTTGTAGTGCGCGAGGGCCAGGTTGAACTGCAAGGGCCGGTTGGAAGGATCAAGCGCCAGCGCGGCGCGGTAATGGCGAATGGCGTTCTCGAACTGCCCAAGCCGCGCATAGGCCGCGCCGAGGTTGGCATGAACTTCGGGAACATTCGGCGCAAGCTTCAGAAGCGACTGGTATTTCTGGATGGCGAGCGCGTCGTTGCCGCGCTGCTGCGCCTCGACGGCTTCCCGGAAGAGCTGCTCGGGCGAGGGCGGCTGCGCCGCAACGCGGACGGCAAGCAACGCAAGCAGGACGAGCGCGCCCATCAATCCTCATGATACCGGCCGGGCCTGTGCTATGAAGGAGAGTGGGATGTCAGGGGCGAGCCATACGACCGGCGGCATGAGGCGAAACGCGGGAATTCTGTTTCTTTCCCTCTGCCTGTGCGGTACCGCCTCGGGGCAGGCGTCGCAGTTCGAACGGTTCGAACAGCTGGCGCGCCGGGCGGAGCAAATGCTCGAAACCAACCCCTCCGAGGCGGTCCGGCTTTACCGCGAGGCACTGAAAATCCGCCCGGCGTGGGTGGACGGCTGGCTGTACATGGGCGCGGCGCTCTACCGGCTGGAAAGATACGCGGAAGCGACCCACGCGCTGCGCAAGGGAATCGAGCTGGCGCCGCGCATCGGCACCGCCTGGGCATTGCTCGGGCTGTGCGAGGCGGAGCTGGACAATGTCGAGCAGGCGCTGGCCGACATCGCCAAAGGCGAGCAGCTCGGGCTGGGCGCGAACCTGGATTTCGAAGTGGCGGTGCGCGTGAAGGCCGCGCGGCTGCTGCTGGCGCGCGGCTCCTTCGACGAGGCGATGGGGAAGATGTACCCGCTGTCGAAGAGAAAAATCGACCACCCCGCCATTGAAGAGGTGATGGGGTTGTCGGCTTTGGCGGTGTACCGCGACACCTCCGGCCTCACCCCCGAGCAGCGCGAGATGGTGCGCATCGCCGGCAAGGCTGCCTGGGCGGGCGGCACCGGCCGGCCCGCCGAGGCGCTGGCCGGCTATGACGAGCTGATCCGCAAGTTCCCCAAAGCGCCCGGCGTCCATTACGCGCGCGCGTTATACCTGATGGAAAGCGATCCGAAGGCGGCGCTCGAGGAGTTCCGGCAGGAAGTGGAGAACACGCCCGACCACTGGCCTTCGCTGCTGATGCTGGCCAACCTCGAAATCCGCCAGGGCCAGCCCGACGATGCCCTCAAACACCTGGAGCGCGCATTGGAGCTGGTGCCGGTCAGCTACCGCTGGATCTGCCACGCCAGCATTGGGCAGGCGCACCTGACCGCTGGCCGGCTGGAGCCGGCGATCGCGAAGCTGGAAAAAGCCACGCGGCTCGTCTCCGGCAACGCCCAGATCCACTATTACCTCTCGCAGGCCTATCGCCGCGCCGGACGCAAGGAAGACGCCGCGCGCGAGCTGGCGGAATTCCAGCGCCTGAAAGAGATCGAAGACCCATTGGCTCTTCCCGCCTTCCAGCCGGGCGCGCGCCGGCAGTAAAGAATCTTTCCGCCTTGGCGCCGCGGTTCCCCTTGCGAAATCTGCTTCGGCTAGGGGCGCCTGGCAATGGCGTCGGGACAGGTTCCACGGAAGGCGCCGGGGCCGGGGGCTGTCGCCGAAGACCCGTTAGTACCCGCAAGTCGCACGTGAATCTGCCTTGCTCGCGGAACGTTATCATTCCTCCTGCCAAAGCACGCCGGAGACATCAGCCTCCGCGCGGGACCTGGGGTGCTTGAGACCGCGCGATTTTTTGCAGCTTGTCGTGCTGAAGATCATCCGGAACACGCGCGGACGGAAATCGTCCTCAAGGATTCCGGGCAAAAGGAGAAAGAGAATGCGAAGAGTCGTGAGCGCATCTTTGTTCGCAATTCTTCTCTCTCTGGCGGTTCCCGCCATCGCGCGGAACACCTTTGTTTACGCCATGCACGGCATTCCGGGGACCAACGGGTTTCCCGTGGACATCGCCGTGGATGGCAACTGCGCAGTCACCGGCTTTACCTTCGGCACAGTCGGCGGGCCGCTGACGCTTCCCGCGGGTCCGCACATCGTTCAAGTCTATGTCGCGAATTCGATGAGCCCATGCTCCGGCTCCGCCGCCCTCAGTGCAAACCCCAACTTGGAGGCGGGCAAAACCTACGCCCTCGCCGCCCACCTGACCGCGAGCGGCGCTCCGACCCTTTCCGGCTTCGAGATTGATTGGTCTCGCACCGAGCCGGGCCAGGGACGATTCATCCTGCACCACACCGCCGCCGCGCCCTCAGTGGACGTTGCCGTGTACGGCGGCGATGGAAACTGTGAGGAGCCTTCTGTTTCGATTCCCGGCTTCACCAATGGCGATCAGGTGCCGGCCGAGTTCCGCCCGGGCGACTGGTATGCAACCCTCTCTGTCGTGGGCACCGTGGTCTTCGGGCCCACGCCGCTCAACCTGAAGCCGAAGACGGCACAGCTGATCTTCGCAGTGGGCGTTTCCTCTGATTCTTTTACCTACATTGTGAAGGAAATTCCGATTTTCTGATTTCCCCCAGAAATCTGTTGCTGGCGGAATAAATAGAGGCAGGAGTCCGTAAACGGCGTCTGCCTTTTTGCTTTTCCGGGCGGTGATTGCGACAATTCCCCGGAGGCCTTTCGGGCAATTCCGCCGTTTGCCAAAGCTTTTTAGGTCTTTCGCGTCTTCCCCGTGGGCAAGGACGGCCGTGGTGGAGGATATTCCTCGTCTCGTCTTCAGGCGGGCAGCGAGTTGCTTTCAAGGCTCAGGGAAACTCAAACGGCTTGAGCGTCTGTGGGTCGTCCTGAGCCGACTCGGGCCTGTGACGCTTGCTGGAGCTGGCGCAGAGTCTTGTCTTGGGAGACCCGGATGGCAGTGTTCTGAAAGAGGCGCTCGCTGCCGGGACGGTCCTTGCGGGGTGGAGTCGAATACGGGGACCAGCTTCCACGTTTGCGCCGTTTGTTTTGCATATGCGCCCATCGTCCCTGGAACAAAACGGTCAGGGCGGACGGGCCGGGTTGCAGCGATACGTCGTGGAAAGAACCTGGCGGCAAGGGGCTGGGCAGGAGATCGTCGGGCAGCTTGCTCTGGTGAGGGATGCCTCGACGGGTTTCGGTTCACTCGAACGTTGCGGCGGAGACGATCCTCAGACCAGGGGGCTTGCCGGAAAAGGATCAGGATACGGGGGCCTGAGTGGGAGGGGTAAAAAAAGAAAGCTGGTACGCCCGGCAGGATTCGAACCTGCGGCCTTTTGCTCCGGAGGCGGTTCTTGCATTTTTGCCTTTCTGCGCAAGTCGCAGATGTTCTTGATTTTCCAGTCGGTTGTCCGCGGCCGAGTTTGGCCGGGTATCGCTCAGTTTGGCCCAGTTTGGCGCAAGTGGCACACAAGCGGCACACAAAATTCGGGCTATAATCGCACCTGAATCGTGCCCTCCTCAAGGCCCCTGCCCTTCCCGACCGACCTCCCGACGCTCGAGCGATTGCTGCGCCGCGCTCGCGAGTTGCTTCGACGCATCGAGACTGTGATCGAGCGCATGGAGCAGATCAACCGGCTGGCAGCGGCAAGGCAGCGAATCGAAGAAGACCTGTTCCCGTCGCAGGACCGGCCGAGTCCGGATCCAGACCTGATCAAACGACGGGATCAACTCGAGGCGCGCATCGAGCGCCTGAATCGTCCCGTTGACAGGTTTCACGAGGATCTGGCCGCATTCCGGTCAGAGCTGGCCAGTGCCTTGGCCGGACTGCCTGTAGACGATCCGGGTTTTGCCGGGCTGCGATCACGGATTAAGGCGCAACGGTGGCCCACCGCGCCGGGATTTCGAAGACCCCTGCTGGAACCGGCTCGGAACAACTTGCGCGAGATTGTGCTGGCCTTGAGTGGCTTTGGGGGATCCAAGCCTCGCAGGGACATGACGACGGACGCAAGTTGCGGGAAACCCTCATCAGCCACAACGCAGCATGGATCGGAAGACGTCCTGACCCTGGCCGAGGCTGCCGAGCACCTGAAGGTCAGCTACCAGCGTGCGGCCGAACTGGTGAGGAAGAAAATTCTTCCCGCGTTTCGCATGGGCCGGCAGGTGCGCATCGCGCGGCGGGAGTTGGAGGAGTTCATCAGGCGGGGAGGCTTGGGCGCGTGAGGAGCTCTGGCCATAGCATGGTGGCTCAGGAAGAACTCCCGTTGGTCCGTGCCGAGGCCGGCAACAGGCGGGACATGGTGGCTCACTGTAAAGGCAACCCCTCGGCAGCACACGCTCAGTTTGGGTCGAGGGTGGATGGACGCAGGGCAGTTTCGTCGCGAATTGACTGCGGGCTTTGAGACCCGGAGTCGAGGACGAGTTTCTCGTAGAATCTCACGAGCGGTGCCTCGGTGCGTCTCCCTCAGCCAGGAACCGGAGAACATGCCGAGGCTGCCTGTGATCACGCGTCATCGCGCAGAGATGCTTCGACAGGTTCGTCCAAGCAGCCTCTCGCGGCCGTCAAGTGTTGCCATATGCACGCGCTTCGATGGGCGTGCTGATGTCCGAGGAGTCGCATGCGCGTTCCCGCAAAGCCTTCAGCAAGGCGCAGCGGCAGTTGGAGACTGGCGCGCTGCTGTTCAGCTTGGTTGACCTTGTCCGCCGTGCCGGGCTCGCTACCGAGCCTCACTGCGCGCACAGAGGGACTTCTGCTGCTGCGCTCCACGGGCACAGAGCGGGTAAGGTTCTGCTTCGATGACAGAGACTCGCCGAAGCCTTAACCAGGCGTGAGCTGCAAGACGTCGCAGCTGCGTTACCACTGGGGATGCAGCAGCAACGGGGCGACAGTCCGGCCGGCAAACTCCCGCGACGCGGTCTCGGAGCAATGGCAGCGATAGCAACGGTGAGCAAACCGAGACTGGGGAATGGCGGGACGGACGGGAGGCGGAATCGCGTGGGTAACAGACTTCGTAGCCGGGTTTGATGCGTAGCCCGGTCAAGCGCATGCGGGTTCGCGACTCGGAAATCACTCCGGCCGGACCCTCTGGTCAGGAGGAGATGAGGGGAGGGCGCGTGATGGGCTCGCGCGCGAAGGGCTGAAGAGATGCTGCCATCGGACCGAGTGCTCCGCCAGACTGTCTGGTGAGGGCGGGAAATGGGCAGACTTCGGGTTCCAGACAAAGGGCAAAACCTGACCGCCTTCGGCTGCCACCTCGCGGGATAAAGCAGCGCATCAATCGGCAGAAATGCATGCGACATTACGGCAGGGGACGCGAGCGTGGAGAGGGGGAATTTGAACTACGCCTGAGCTGCTTTGCGGCGATCCGAGGATCCTGGCAGAAGAGCAAAGCTCTTGCCCTCAGGGGATTACCGTCCTGTTGGCGCCATCTGCGGCACCCCAACTTGGGCCGGAAAGTGGGAAATTGAAGTCTTGTGAAATCAGCTGGTTCCGTTTCCCGACTTTGGGCATAGTATACAGTATACTGTATACAGTAATTAGGCCAACAAATCCGCCCCTTCTGGCGGCGACGGATGCGTCACAACACTCGAAAATGCCCCACCGGTCGCCGCGGTCGCCTCGGCGTGCAGCCGCCGGCCGGGAAGCAAGAACAGAAACGGCGGGCAGCGTTTCAAACAAGACCACACGGTTCTGATTGATTCGGCCCGGGAGGCAGCGACGCAGCTTCCGGGGACACCTTCCAGGGTCCTGCCTCGATCTCCTCGAGACGCCGTGAGCACAGCCCCGGACTACTGCCTCTCCCGCGCTCGGCCGGGTCCGGCTGATGAGCAGCGCCGTGGGGGGACTGGCCTGCGGAATGCGGCCGTCTTGGGTGTGTGACTCCGGCGAGAGGACAGTCCGGGATTGTTAGGGTGCGCTGCTGCCATCCGCCGGGGCAGTAGAGCGGCCGTGTTTCGCCACCCATCGGCAAGAACAAGCCTCGCCGTGCAATTGCTGAGGCCGGGACAGCGGCCGCACCACTGGCAGGCCGGCATAGGGCTGTAACGTCGCCGTTCGGGACGGTCTCCATCGGATGGATGGCAGCCGTCCACGGGAAGCACGATACCGGCACCTGCACCGTCAGTCCGATCGCCTGGCCCATCCCCTCTGCCTTTGGCTGTTTTTTAAATGTGCAGCCGGCAAGGCGGCATGATCTGAACCGCTGCGGCAGCTCTCGCGGCCGGGCGCCGCTCCGGTCGTACGTCAGGAGGCCACACCTCCCTTGGGATCGGACCCTGGGGTCGCCCGGCATCGCTGAAGGACCGTTCGGCGGACCGCTGGTAGGGGCGACGCCGCACCTCGTAGCCGGCATCAGCCACGCCGTGTGTCGAGACTTTTTCAGGTGCCGGATCACCACTGAAAGGCCCGGTTGAGGCAGCGCCAATCGGCGCCACTCAGGGTGCCGCCCGCAGGCGTCCGGAGAGGATCTGAAGGACGCGCCCGGCGAATGGCGCGACATAGCAGCGAGATGGTGGTCGAGGTTGTCTCGTACGAGTTCGTTTCCTACAACTCTTCCTACCCGTGAAGCTGACGGCGCGCCCCGCCAGTGGTTTGCCCCCTGCGACCGGGTGCTGTGCGTAACCTCGCCCCGGCTACGGGGCGCCCACGCGCTTCCCCAAGGCCCCTGCGTACCGCGGGCCCGCCCTTCACGCGGTGCAAAGCCAAAATCGGATCATGCTCGGTACCCTGTGCCGTTGGAGCCGCCTCCACACTTCGCCAATCGGCGGTGGGAGCCCCTGCCCCTTCATCCCTGACCGAGTCTCCGTCGCCAAGATGCGGAAGACTTGCTCCTTGGATGCCTTCAGGCGGAGCTCCAGATTCTCGCGGGCGAACGCCCGCCCCTCAGTGCGAAATGCACAGCCCGTAGATCCAGCTCAGGGTATGACAGGAGAAGCGAGATCAGGGCTGCCCGAGCCGTCAGACCCCAGGTCTCGGGGCTCGTCCCGAAGAACTGCGGATGCCCAGCACCGCTTCCACGAGCCCTCCGGAAGGTCAACGCGGCCGCACCGCAGGCCGAGGAGACGGTACCCGAAGCTGGAACGGGTATACACACCCTGCCCTTTGCCCTCTATCGCGTCGCTGGCGATTGGCTGGGTTCCCCCCCCACCGGCCCACTGCCCCGATGGCCTGCATCAGCCGTAAGATCCCGGCGCAAGCTCCAAAGCGACCGAGCAGAGGTGCCCCGACAGGCGCGCCAGGCCCAGGTGGGGAAACGTCTCAATGACGCTGAAGTAGCGGGCCAGACGCCGTTGCCTCTCAATCGAGCTCCCAACACTACCAGCGTTCGCCACGCGCTGCTCGAACCGATTCCATGCATGGTTGGCGTTCAGCTTGAAGGGATCTCGAGAAAGCTCTCGACGCACCGTGCGTGTACCCCCGCGAAGAAAAAGCGAGTGAAAGGGTTGACAACGGGGTTGACAACGCTCGCATAGGAACTTCTTCGGGGCTCCAGCGGCCCAACGAGAAATCAACGACTCACGGGCGGCGAGGGAAGGCGGACAGTTGCATAAG
>Ga0209018_1001714_pt1 | contig 17054 bp, 9 predicted proteins | sample YNPBryBLVA2012_FD_185814 | JGI IMG/M metagenome (GOLD analysis project Ga0209018, IMG submission 185814) | Anoxygenic and chlorotrophic microbial mat microbial communities from Yellowstone National Park, USA - YNP Bryant BLVA 2012 (SPAdes)... ...
TGCGACGGTGGCGAGGCAGGCACCGCGGCCGCGGCAGGCCTGGGTGGGGCGGCAGGTCTGGGCGGCGCGCCGGTCCGGGGGACGACGGCGGCGACCAGTTGCGGACGCGGGGCACGCGGCGGCGGCGCGGGGGTTTCGGGCGGGAGGACGTCGCCGAGCGGCACTTCGACGGTAAACGCGCCCACGTCCACCTCGGCGCGCTGCTGTTCCAGGCGCAGGCGGACGATGCGGCCGTCGCGGTCGAAGTCGCGTACGCGCACCGCGTCGCCGGGTTGCAGGTGTACGACGCGCTGTACCCAGTCGCGGAAGTCGGCCTGCTGGCGCTCGAGCGAGGCGCGGGTGGTCTCCGCCAGGCTCTGGGCCTGGTCGGCGTGGAGGCGCGCGGCTTGGGCAGCGGAGCGTGCCTCTTCGGCGCGGCGCTTGGCCTCCGCCGCTCCTTCGAGGGCGGCGCGCAGGAGGCGCGCCTTGCGTGACAGGTTGCGCCGGGCGGCGGCGACCAGGCGGCGCGGCATGCCCAGGCGCTGGGCGACGGCGATGGCGTTGCTCAGGCCCGGTTCGCCGATGCGCAGCCGGTAGGTTGGTTGCAGCGTCTGGCTGTCGAACTCGACGCAGGCGTTTTCGGCGCGCTGCCGGGTGAGCGGGAAGCTCTTGAGGGCTCCGATGTGCGTGGTCACCATGCAGCGGCATTCGAGCCGCAGCAGATCGTCGAGGATGGCCTGGCCGAGCGCCGCCCCCTCATCCGGATCGGTGCCGGCGCCCAGCTCGTCGATGAGCACCAGCGCCTGATGGTCGGCTTTGCGCAGCATCTCCAGGTGGCGCTTGAGATGGGCGCTGAAGGTGCTCAGCGACTGCTGCATGCTCTGCTCGTCGCCGATGTCGATCAGCACGCGCTTGAACACTCCGAAGCTGCTGCCGGCGGCGACGGGCACCGGCAGCCCGGCCTGCACCATCAGCGTCAGCAGCCCGACGGTCTTGAGCGTCACGGTCTTTCCGCCGGTGTTCGGGCCGGTGATGATCAGCAGATTGAAGTCGTCGCCCAGTCGATAGCTGATGGGCACGACCGCGGCCGCGGGCGCGCCGGCCGCCTGCCGCTGGCGGAACAGATCGATCAGCAGCGGGTGGCGCGCCTGGCGCACATTGAGCAGCGGGCCGGCGTCAAGCTGCGGGCAGCGGGCCTCGAAATCCGCGGCGAAGCGCAGCTTGGCCACCAGCAGATCGAGCACGGCCAGCGCGTCCAGCGTGCGCAGGATGCCCTCGGCGTTGATGTAGACTTCGTGCGCCAGTTCCCACAGCAGGCGCGCGATCTCCTCCGCTTCCTCGGCGCGCAGGTTGCTGATGCGGTTGTTCAGCTCGACGGCCTGCGACGGCTCGACGTAGATCGTCGCCCCGGTGTCTGAACTGCGGTGCACGATTCCCGCCAGCCGCCCGCGGTACTCCGCCCGCACCGGCAGCACCAGCCGGTCGTTGTGAAACGTGCAGTTGGGGAACTGGAGCAGCTTGCGCGTCTCCGGGTCGTGCAGCAGCCGGTCGACCGTCGCCCGGATCTGCTGTCCGGCCGCCTGGATCTCGCGGCGGAGCTGGGCCAGCTTCGGGCTGGCCTCGTCGCGCACCTGGCGGCGCTCGTCGATGACCGTGCGAATGCGCTCGGCGATCGTTCCGAAGTTCCCGATCCGCCCCGCCAGATGTCGCAGCTCGACGCAGTCCTCCGGCAGGTTCGCCAGGTAGCCGGTGACCGCGTGCGTCGCCGCCAGCGCGTCGCCGACGCGCGCCAGGTCCTCGACGCCGACCCGCAGCGGGGGCGCACAGCGCTGCACCGTCTGACGCACGTCGCTCAGGCCGCCGAGCGGCGGCAGGCCGCGCTGCTCCACGATGCGCCGCAGCTCCTCCAGTTGGGCGAACCAGCGGCGGATGAGCGCCTCGCGCGCCACCGGGCGGATGGCCCCGGCCAGTGCGCGGCCGAGTTCGGTCGCGGCGTAGCGGGCCAGCAGCTCGCGGATGCGGAAGAAATCCAGGCACTGAAGAGAATGTTCGTCCATCGGTTTCGATTGTCGCCGGAGGCCGCTTCCGGCACAATCAGGCGCTGGCTGCCGGGGGGCGGAGCGCTCACCGGTCCGGGCAGTGCCGCGGCGGGCGCGCAGGGCCCGCGAGACAGGCACTGATCAGGCACGGCAGCAGCCGGCCCCGGAAGCTGTCCGCGGCGCCAAGGGTATGCGAAGGTCGAGGCCGTTTACAAGACCGATCTGCGGCCGGGGCGTCTGCCTGGTCGTCCTGGTGGTGCTGGGGGCCGGCCCGGCGTTGTGCGCGGTGTTGCAGGATGCGGCCAGGGCGCCCGCGTCGCAGGCGGACGCAGCGCCTGTGGACGGGGGGATATACGGGGCGGCGCGCGCCTGCCTGATCGCGGGCGATGTGGCCGGCGCGGCGGAGCTGCTGGCCGGCGTGCAAGCCGCTGATCCGACGCAACTGGCGGCGCTGCGGGGGATGGCGCGGGCCTGTGCGGCAGCGGGGCACGGGGCGGAGGCGCTGGCGTGTCTGGATCAGCTTGGCGCGCGGCAGCCGGGCGCCGCGGCAGTGGCCATGGTCCGCGCCGAGCTGCTGGCGCTGCGTGCGGACTGGGAGCGTGTCACGGAGCTGCTGGGGCCGCTGGAAGCGCAGCTCGACGCACCGGCGCTGGTGCTGCTGGCACGCGGCTGGGCGCAACGCAAGCAGCCGGCGCGTGCGACCGCAGTGCTGGAGCGGGGACTGGGGCGGCACCCGGAAAGCGAGGCGCTGTGGCTGGCGCTGATCGACCAGGCGCTGGAGGCGCGGCAGGAGGCGCTGGCGCTGCGGCGCATCGACCGGGCGGAGCGCGAGCTGGGTCCCTCACCGCAGTTGGACCTGCGCGCCGCGCAGGCCTACTGCCAGCTCGGGCAGCCGCTGGGGCAGACGGCCGTCCGCCGCGTCCCGGGTGGGCGCATCGGCCAGTTCGCGGGCGACTGGCTGCTGCTTGAACAGCGCGGGGCGCCCGACGAGTTTCTGTGCTGTCCCCGGCAGTCTGCGCTGTACGCCGTGCGCCGCGCGCTGGATGCCGGTGTGGACGAGCCGGCGGCGCATCTGCTGCATGCGCGCATCTGGCAGCAGGCCGGCCGGCCGGCTGCCGGTCTGACGATCCTGCGGGCGCGGGAGACGGTGCTGCTGGAGCAGGCGCCGTCCGAAGCGCTGGCGCTGCTCGCCGAGCTGGCGCTGGCCGCCGGCGCCCTCCCCGATTTCCTGCGTTACACGCAACTGCAAGCGGCGCGCGAGCCGCAGCGGCGGGCGCAACTGCTCTACGATGCGTACGTCGCCGCGGCGGAGCGTTACAGCCAGCGCGGCGAAGAGGCGCTGCACCGGGAGCTGCTGCGCCGGGCGCTGGAGCTGAGGTCCGAGGATCCGGCCCTGATGCTGGTGCTGGCGGACGCGCTGTGGGAGAGCGGCGCGCGGGCCGAGGCGGGGCTGTGGTACCGGCGCGTCCTGGAGCGCGAGCCGGCCCATCCGCAGCGCCGCCGCATTCTGGAGCGCTTAGCGGACTGACGCGGGCAGGCGGGGGGGCGGCGCCGGTCCGAGAAGCGTCTCAGCCGGCCGAGGCGGTGGCTGACAGCGGCCGTGCGCCGCTCATAACGCCGGCGCGGTGCACATCGGGAGCGGCGCGGCAGCGGGGCAGCCGCGGGCCGCTGCGGCCGGCGCCGCGGGCCGATTATCGACCGCAACCGGTTCGCACGTCGCAGCGCGAAGCATTTCCAGACGGAGCACGCCCGCGAAAAGTCGGCCGCTTTTTTTGCTCTGCCGCGCGCACGTTTTCTACATTTCCTGAAGGTTTGCGGGTTTTCAGGGTCAAAGCTTGGAGAATCGGAGATGGCCATCACAGTCAACAACATCAACGCCATGCAGTTGCTGCACATCCTGAACCGGACATCGGAGGCGCAGAACACGACGTTCACGCAGATGTCCACCGGCTCGCGGATCAACCGGGGCAAGGATGATCCGGCGGGCCTGATTGCCATGCGCGGTCTGGAGACCGAGCTGCGCGCCGTTGAGGCCTCGATCTCGAACAACGAGCGCACCGACGCGATGCTCAACGTGGCCGACAAGGCCCTGGGCGAAGTGGCGTCGCTGATCAACGAAATCAAGGAGCTGGCAATCGCGTCGGCCAACGAGGACGGCATCAGCGCCTCCGAGCTGGCCGCCAACCAGTCGCAGGTCGACGAGGCCCTGAAAGCCATCGACCAGATCATCAGCACCACGCAGTTCAACGGCAAGAAGCTGCTGGACGGGTCGCTGGGCATCCAGGTCTCGGGGGTCGATTCCGCCGACATCACCGACCTGCGCGTCTACAGCCGCACCGACTCGGATGTGGCGATCACCGTGGAACTCCAGCAGTCCGCGTCGCAGGCCGTGGTGTCGATTGCGTCGACCTCGGCGACCGACGACACGGCGATCAACATTCAGGGCAAGGACGGGGCGGTGGTCATCGAGATCGCCTCGGGTGAGAACCTCTCGGCCGTGGCGGCCAAGATCAACGCGGCCACGGCGCAGACGGGCGTCGTGGCATCGGCCAGTGCGGGCGACCTGTCGCTGATCAGCTCGGACTACGGCAGCGACGCGTTCGTCCGGGTGACGGTGGTGGACACGGACACGAGCGACACCTCGTTTACGGCCCAGAGCGATACGGGCAGCGACGCCCAGATCGACATCAACGGGCAGGCGGCGGCGGTGGACGGGAAGACGGTGAGCTACAGCGCCAATGGCGTGAGCTTCACCTTCAACATCACCGACGCGTTCAACCAGTCGGCAGTGGGCACCACCACGACGTTCACTGTCGAGAGCGAAGGCGGGGCCACGTTCCAGCTTGGCACGACCAACCAGACGCGGCAGACGATCGGCATCGACGGGCTGTACACGCACCTGCTCGGTGACGCCAGCCTGGGCTACCTCCAGTCGCTGGGCGGAGGCAAGGCCCACAGCCTGTTGAATGACCCGAACACTGCGGCGCGGATCGCGTCGGCCGCGGCGGCCCAGGTCGCCACGGTGCAGGGGCGCATCGGCGGCTTCCAGAAGTTCCAGGTCCAGACGGCGCTCAGCCAGCAGACCGCGACCAAGGAGAGCTACACTGCGGCTCTGAGCACCATCCGCGACGTGGACTACGCGACGGCGACGGCCGACATGAACCGCCAGAACGTACTGATGCAGTCGGCCATGGCTCTGCTGGGTCTGGCCAATCAGCAGACCATGCAGGTCCTGACGCTGCTGCGGTAACACCGCATCGGTCAACGAGCCGAGAACAAGGCTTTGGCCTGGTGAGGGCCGGGCGGCACAGCTCGCCCGGCTCTTGCTTTGCGCCCGGCCGTCGGCGGGGGCCGCCGCGGGGAAGTGGAAAAGCCGACGCATGACAAGGCGCGCGCGGCAACGCTGCGGCGCCGCGGCGTGTGCGGGAAACAATCCGGCGGCGCCGGAGCGTCGGTCCGGGCGCCGGTCGGGCAGCGGATGGTCACGGCTGCCGGTCGGCGGGCGGATCTCCCGCCAGGCTGGCCTCGGCAGCCGCCAGTTCGCGCTGCGCCAGGGCGCGCTGCGATTCCAGCTTCAGGCCGTCCAGAGCGGCGCGCAGGTGCGCGATCGCGCGCTGCGGATCGCCCAAATAGCGCCGGCAGAGCAGACCGGCGTAGAGGCGGACCTGGGCTGCGTCTGTCGCTCCCGGATAGGCTGCCAGAAAGCCTTCGTAGGCGCGGCACGCCTGGGCATACTGCTGCGTGTGGGCCAGGTAATTGCTCAGCTCGAGCTGCGCAGCGCTGGGCAGGACATGGTCGGGGTCCAGCTCCAGGAGCTGCCCGTAGAGGCGCGCCGCCTCCTTCAGATCGTGTTCCGAGATGCGGTCGAGGATGTCCTGGCGGAGCTGCTCGACGGGGGTGGCGCTCAGCGGTTGCAGGGGGCGCGACTGCACCTCCTCGACGACGACGGGGCGCGCCGGCCGGCCATCGACGAAGGCGGGCGGTGCGTGCAGTCCGCCGCGCCGCTGCCAGCGGCGCCACAGGGCCAGCAGGTCGAACTGCGTGCGCGGCAGGCCGCGCAGAGCGAGCATCGCCAGCGCCACCAGCAGACCGAACGCGTAGCCCCCCAGGTGGGCCGAGAACGCCACGTTTGACGTCACGCCGCGGTCGAAGGATGGCGCGATCACGTTGTCCCAGAGGATGATCTTGAAGACGATGAAGAACATCGCCGGAAGCTGGACGGTCGTCACGATCAGGAACCAGAACAGGATCGTGATGTGCACGCGCGGAAAGAGCACGAGAAAGGCGGTGGTGACGGCGGCAATCGCGCCGGAGGCGCCGACCAGCGGGTGCGCGTTGTGCGCCGCGAACACCCAGCCGGCGAATACGCCGCCGGCCAGATAGAAGATCGTGTAGTTCAGCGACCCCATCCGGTCGCAGACCGCGTTTCCGAACACCCACAGGAAGATCATGTTCCCCGCCAGGTGCCAGAAATCCCCGTGCCGGAACTGGTAGGTCAGGTATTCGGCGAGCATCGGCGCCGAGGCTTTCAGCGGCGGCAGCAGCAGGTCCACGAAGCGCACACGCAGCACATCCGCCAGCGCGAACGCGCCCACATTCGCCGCCACCAGCAGCCAGTTGGCCAGCGGCGCCCGGCGCAGTCGAACATCCGTGCCGATCGGTATCATGCGCTCACAGGCCGCGGCGCCCGAGAGCCGGGCTTACGGCTGGCGTGCCGTCCGGCGGCCGGCTTCCTCGGCGGCCCGCACCAGTTTAGCCCGCAGCGCCTCCGACAGCGAATGCGGCGGCGCCTGCTCCAGGCGTGTCAGCAGCCGCGGCCCCCCGGCGGCCAGCAGCCTGCCCCACAGCTCCAGGTCCAGCGGTTCGTTGCCTGAGAGGGCCAGCGCCTCGGTCGTCAGCTCGGACGGCCAGCCGCTGGTCCAGCCGGCGCCGCGCCGGGCATCCAGCACGCCCAGCGCGGTGTGGGCCAGCCCCCGCACCCACGCCGGTTGATCCGTCGCCTGACGCCACAGGTCCAACTGCGGGCGCAGGTGCTGGGCATCGCAGACGCCGGCGAGCACGATGGCCGCGGCCAGCGTCGGGTAGTGCGGTTGACGCTGGCCGGGATTGAGCAGGCGCTCCACGCGCGGCGTGCAGGACAGACCGCCGGTGGCCCAGCGGTCCAGCGCCGCCGGCAACGCCTGCCAGCCGGCCGCGAACTCGTGCAGCAGATGCTCCTCCAGTTGCCGCTGCGGGGTGATGACGCGTCGCGTGAGCAGCGGCGGCTGGGGATAAGGGCCGGCAGCGCGCAGTGGCCCGGGCGTGCCGATCTGCGCGCTGCGCGCCCAGCGAAGGGCGTCTTCGATCGCCGCCCGGCCGAAATCCGCGGGGTTGTCGTCGCCGGAGCGTCCGTCGAACTTGTGGCTGGTCAGACGGGCCAGCGTCCAGGCGATGCGCTGCTGTGCCTGCGGCTCGCTGTCGGGCATTACGGTCGCCAGCGTCGCGATCATGCGCTGCCGCAGCGACCGGTACTGCGGCGCGCCCTCGGTCAGGACCAGGGCGGCGGCGGCGCGCGCCGCCGGCGCGGCGCGCTGCGCGGCGCGCTCCAGGGCGGTGCGTGCGGCCCGGACGCGCGACTTGAAGTCCAGGTGTCTGCGTTTCGGCGGCTTGGCCAGCTCGAACAGTTCGGTCGTGAAGGCCTCAGCGCGCTGCTGGCCGAGCCAGCTCCAACTGTCCCAGCAGGCGGCCAGTGCCTGGTCGAGCAGGGTGGAATCCGGCGGCTCGGCCAGTCCCCGGATGGCCTCGGCGTAGCGTTCGGTCCGGCTCCGCAATCTGGCCGTCAGCGCGTCGTTGGCCGCCGCCTCCGGTCCGGGCGCCAGTTCGAGCACGCGCGTCAGAAAGAGCTGCCGTCGCAGCGCTCCCAGCCAGAGTTCAAGCAGCTCCGGCCCGACCTCGCTGTCGCCCAGCAGGGCACGCGCTTCCAGGGCGGCGGGGCGCACCTCCTCCGGCAGCGGCAGACGCCGGAGCAGCTCCAGCCAGCGCCCGTCGTCGCTGCGGGCAAAAAGCTCCACAGCGGCCGCAAGATTGCTGGGCGACTGGCTGGCGGAGGCTTCCTCCAGCAGCGGCGCCAGCGCCGTCAGGGCCTGCGGTCCGATCCGCAGTAGTGCCTCGAAGGCCTCCAGGCGTTCCGCGGCCGCGGTCGCGACCAGCAGCCGCTGTGCCCAGGCGGCGGCCAGGTCCGCGCCAGCGTCCCCGGCTTCCGCCACGGGCGCGCTGCTCGGACGCGTGCGCGGCCGAGCGTGGTCGCGGTAGACGTGCACGCCAAGAAACGCCGCCGCGATGGCCGCCACCAGACCCAGGCCCGCCAGCGTCCAGGTGCGGAGCGGGACGAACTGGAGACGGCGACGGAGCGGCAGGCGCTTGCCGGCGGCCAGGTCGAAGTAGCAGCGCGGACAGAACGGCGTCCCCGGGGCGATGTCGGCCCCGCACTTTGGGCATGTGTCGCCGACCCGGATTTGCGGCGGGGTTTCACGAACGGGGATCGGGACGGTGAACCCCTTTCCGCAGGCGGGGCACAGCTTCCCCTGTCCCGCGGCTTCGTCCTCGGCCACGAGCGTGCGGTGACAATGCGGGCAGCGGATCCTCAGGGGCATGACGCATTCGACCGTTGCCAGGCGCTCGTGCCATCGAGGTCGACCCGGCGTCCGCCGGGCGCGGCGCTGATGGGTTGCGCGCGGAAGACCGCGACCCCGTCGCCGCTGCTGCCTCGACCGCCATGTCGGCCGGCACCGCCGTTTTTTATGGTGCGGGCCGGAGTGTGACAAGCGACGCGGAAGGGGGGGGTACACGCCGGCCGCGCTGGAACAGGTGTGGACGAACGTGCCCGGCCGGCGGTGCTCATGGGGGCAAAGATCAGAGCCGCGAGCCTGGCCCGGTGGCCGCGGTGCCGCGCTTGCGAATCCGGCGCGAGCGCGGGCCCGGGCGGACGTCGCGCTGGCGGACAAGCCGCTGGTGGCAAGACGCGAAACTGCCCGCTTGGTGTGTGCCGCAGCTCAAGCCATTGGCGTCGCAGGACCGCGGCAGCGGGGCGGGTGGGCGGTCACAGTCCGAGCAGGATCGCTGCTCCGCAAGCGGCCAGGATGGACCCGGCCAGCGCGTGACCGAAGCGCGCCAGCCGCCCGGGCGCCACACGCATCGTGCCCAGGTGTCCCAGCAGCACCAGCGTCAGCATCGTGGCCAGCGTGGCCGCGCCGAACACGAACGTGACCAGCGCCACGCCCCACAGGCTGCCCTGCGCGGCGGGGTACATCACCAGCGGAATGAGCGGCTCGCACGGCCCGAATACGAAGATCAGAAACAGAATCCACGGCGTCACACCGCCGCGCGCCGGCGTGTGCACGTGTGCATGGTCAGCGACGTGAACGTGCTGGTGGCGATGGGTGGTGCCATCCTGGTGGAGATGGACGTGGGTGTGCGGCTGGTGGCGGATGGCGTGGCGCAGGCCCCAGACGCTGTAGGCCAGCCCGAACGCCAGCAGCAGCCAGCCGGCCAGATCGCCGCGAAGACCCTCGATGGTCTGGAGCTTGAAGACGGCGATGCCGGCGGCGATGCCGACGGCGCCCAGCACGACGGAGCTGAGCACGTGTGCGATCCCGCACAGCAGCGTAATCAGCGCCGTTTTCGTCGGCGACCAGCCCCCGGCCCGCGCCATGGCCACGAAGGGCACGTAGTGGTCCGGGCCGAGCAGGGTGTGGGTGAAGCCCAGGCCGGCCGCCGTGGCCGTCAGGGCGCCCAGAGTCAACCCGGCATCTGTGCTGATCATGGTCTGCCCGCAGTGCGGTGCGCGTCGGCGCGCCAACGGGGATGATACGGCCGACGGTTCGAAGGCGACAGCTAACAAGCGCCACGTGGCGCGCGGGGCCCGGCGCTCGCCGCGCCGGTCAAAACCAGCGTGGGGCTCGTCCGACCTTGCGTGGCTCTGTTCGCTGTCACTTGCACGCCTGTAAAGCGCTTGCCCCGGCGGCAGGCCGCGCGCTACCCGGGCTCCATCGGCAGCACCACGACGGTTGAGCGTGTGCTCTTGACGGCGTCGGGAGGGGTCGGCGCCAGCGGCGTGGGCAGGACGACCGTGAAGGCGGAGCCGCGGCCCGGCGCAGAGCGCACCGCGATGCGCCCGCCGGCCTGCTCGACGATCTCGCGGACGATCGCCAGTCCGAGTCCCGTGCCGGGGATGCCCGCGGCCAGGGCGTTATTGCCGCGCAGGAAGGCATCGAAGATCGAGCGGTGGCTGTTCGGGTCGGCGGAGGCGGCGAGTGCGTCGGGTTCAATGCCCATGCCGGTGTCCGCGACGGTGATCGAGACGTACGGGACGCTGGGCGCGTCGGCCGGCTGCGGCGCTGGCTCGTCGGGCGGGGCGGCGCGGAGCACGTCGCCGGGGCGGAGGGTGACGGTCACGCGACCGGGGCCGGGGGTGTACTTGATGGCGTTGTCGATCAGGTTGCCGAGGCAGTCGGCCAGGCTGGCGGGATCGATTCTGACCAGCAGGTCGCGGGTCCTGGGCAGCTCCCAGCTCAGGTCGATCTGCTTCTCCCGGGCCACGGGCTGGAAGCGCTGGCAGAGCTTGAGCAGCACCTGCCGGGCGTTGGCCAGCTCCTGCCCGGGACGGGTGGGGTCGGCCTCCTGGATGCGGGCGAGCGTCAGCAGCTCGCCGACCTGGCTGATGCCTTCCCGGCAGCGCTGGATGATGCGGGCGCATGTCGGGCGCACGGCTTCGGCCGGCACGACCCCGTCGTGGATGAGTCCGGCCAGCGTCTGCACCCCGGCCAGGGGGCTCTTGAGCTGGTGGGCCGCGGTCTGCATGAAGCGCGAGCGCCGGGCCTGGAGGTCGCGGATGGCCTCCTGACTGCGCTGGAGGGCGTCCATGGCGCCGCGCAGCCTGGCTTCCTGTTCGTCCAGGCGCGCCGAGATTTGCAGCGTAAAGTAGAGCGTGGCCAGCACCCCCGTCGCCAGCACGCCGGTCGTCGTCAGCGCGTGCATCCAGTCGGCGTGCGAGCTGCTGCCGGCGGGCGGCGCCAGGAACGGGTAGTGCGGCGCGATCCATCCGAAGTATTCGCCGAACACCAGCCCGCCGAACAGCAGCACCGCCCAGGCGCCCTGGAGCAGGGCGTTGGCCGGGCGCAGCAGCATGGCGGCGATCAACATGTGCAGCAGATAGAAGATGACCATCGGGTTTTCGATGCCGCCTGAGTAGCGCAGGACCGCGGTCAGGAACAGCAGATCGACGATCATCTGGCCGTTGACGAACCAGACCACGCGGTGCAGCAGCTCGGGCGGGGGCGGTTCCTGATCGGCGCCGCGCCGCAGCAGCGAGCGGCCGACCAGCATCCACAGCGTGTTGATCGCGGCGAGGGCCAGTGTGCACAGCTCTATGGCGCGCGGTCGGCGGAACTGGGGATTCAGCCAGCGCTCAACGCTGACCAGCAGGAGGATGGTGGCGATGATGAGCCAGCGGATGTGGATGAAGCGCCGCGACCGGATGATCGCCAGCAGCACCTTGGCGCGGAACTCCCCGTGCGGAAAGAAGAGGTCGCTCAGGCGCCGCCGGCCGGGCATCAGCGCTCCCCGGCTGCCGCCTGCCCCCCGGCGCCGGGCCCTGCGGCCAGGATGGCGTTGACGGCGTTGAGGATGGTTGCCGCCTGGAAGGGCTTGTCGATGAAGCGCTCGACGCGGAGCGAGCCGTTGCCGATCTCCTCGCCGCATTCGCGCTCCATGGACTCGCCCAGGGCGGAGATCATGATGATCGGGACGCTCTGGAGCCGCCCGTCGTGCCGCATCTCGTGGGCCAGGTGGAAGCCTTCGGTCGGGGTGGCGAGCATGATATCCAGCAGCAGCAGGTCGGGGGGGTCGCGCCGCATGGTCGCCAGCCCTTCCGGTCCGGTAGTGCAGCAGGTCACCTGGTAGCCGGCCGGTTCCAGGATCAGCCTGAGCGCCGCGTGCATGTCCGGGTCGTCATCGATCACCAGGATGCGCTTGCGCTCAGCGGGCATCGCGTGCCTCCGGTGCCGTGAATCTACCCGAAGGCGCGCCTCCAGAGAAGCCGGACGCACGCGGGCGGAGCGCCAGGGCATTGGCGGACGCGGAACGGCCCGGATGCTGTGGCCCGCGGCCGGGCGCGAAGCCCCGGCGCACGGCGGCGCATTATGGGGCAGCGGCGCACAGCCATATCGCCAGTTGGTGTCGGGCGGGCCGCGACCTTCAGACGCCTGGGGCCGGTGTCTGAAAAAACGCCCTCTGGTTCTGATACTCGTTCGGCCTGCGTCCCGGTGGGGGCGGCGCAGCGCCGGGCCGCGGTCGGCGCGCGCCGCGCCGCCGCCCCAGCGTCAGCGCGACACATTCTCGGCCGCGGCTGATGCCGGGGGCCGGTCTTCATCTAGGTTGAGCGATGACGTGCCGATGTACTGCTGGAGGCCGCCGACTCCGTGCACTGACGGAGCCGTCGGGGGCGAGAGGGTTGTTCCATGGACGTCGCGAGTCTGATCGGCACTCTGGCCGCCGCCGTCATCCTGTCATTCGTGTTCTTCGAGGCCTCGCACGGGCACTTGCAGATGTTCTATTCGCAGGAAGGGGTGCTGATGGTGTTCGGGGGCACGATCAGCGTGATCTTCATGGGCATGCCCATGGAGAAGCTGAAGTGCATCCCGGGCTTCTTCCGCCGCTTCCTGTTCCACAAGGGCACCAGCCCGGTCGAGGTGATCGGGCTGATGCGCGAACTGAGCGAGAAGGCGCGGCGGGACGGCATCCTGGCGCTGGAATCGGAGCTGGAGCGGATCAAGGACCCGTTCCTGGTGCAGGGTCTGAAGATGGCGATCGACGGCATGGCGCCGGAGACCATCGAGACCACGCTGCGCATGGAGGTGATGGCCATGCAGGAGCGTCACCGGGCGGGCAAGAAGTTCTTCGACCTGATCAAGCTCTATGGGCCGGGCTGGGCCTTGTCCGCCACGCTCATCGGGCAGATCGGCATGTTCGGGAACCTGGGCGGGGGCGACGTCGGGACCATGGGCAAGATGCTGGCCATCGCGGTCGTGGCCACCATGTACGGCACCGTGCTGGCCAACGCGATCGCCGGGCCGATCGGCGACAAGCTGGGGCTGCGCTCCGCCGAGGAGATCATCAACCGCGAAATGATGCTGCAAGGTGTGCTGTCGATTCAGGCCGGGGACAACCCGCGCATGACCGTCGAACGCATGCTGGCCTTCATCCCCAGCGTGACCCGCGAGAAGCTCAAGCTGGCGGCGTGAGGGCGGCCTGACGCCGGGATTCCGCAGACTGGAGCGTGGCAGCCGTGGAAGATGCCAAGCCCAAGCTGAGACGTGAAGAGGAGCACGACAGCAGCGGCGGGAGCAGCCACGGCAAGGGGCACAGCGGCGCGCATCGGGGCGGGCACGGCGGCGGGGGGCATGACGAGCACCAGGGGGCGCCGGAGTGGCTGATCTCCTTTGCCGATAACGTGACGCTGATCATGGGCTTCTTCGTCATCCTGCTGGCGTTGAATCTCAAGCCCCCGGTCGCGCCGGGCGGCGGGCAGGGGCCGGGCGAGGGCGGCGGGGTTTCGGCGGCGGTGCTGGACTGGGTCCTCGACGTGCGGGCGGCCTTCAACAATCCGGTGGACATCAATTCCACCGACCTCAACGATCAGCTTCTGGTGGCACGACTGAGGGAGCGGATGAAGGCTGCCAACCGCGGTCTGCCGGGCAGCGACCATGAAGTGGAGTCCGTTCGCCCCAGCGACAACTACGGCGAAGGCGGCCGCATCCGCTTCGCGCGCCACAGCAGCACCCTCACCGAACCCGTCCGTGCCGCCGTCGCCGAACTGGCCGACCAGCATCGGGGATACGACACGGTTCTCGAGGTCCGCGGACACTGCTCCGCCGCCGAAGCCTACGACCAGCCCGACCGCGGCATGAGCCTGGCCCATGCGCGCGCCCTGGCCGTGGCCCGGGAACTGGTCGTGCGCGGCATACCCTGGCGGCGATTGCGACTGGTGGCGTGCGCGGATAACGAGCGCCTGGTGCCGCCGACGCGCCAGGAGGCTGACGACTCTGCCAATCAGCGTGTCGAGGTGCTCCAGGCAGACGAAGGGGCGCGCTGAGAGACGACGCCGGGCTTCAGCTCGCGGGTGGGCAAGCATCACCCGGCGGCGTTTTGCGGCTCTGACTGCGAAGCGCAGCTCTGATAGCTGCTCTGCCGCGCCACTGCCCCGATCCGGCGTGGCCGGCTACGGGCACGAGTCGCCGTACTGGCTCAGCAGGCCGGCCAGGTCCGCCAGATCGACATCCTCGTCGCCGTCCAGGTCGCCGTCCTCGTGCGTGGCGCCCTCGGTCGTGCCGTAGTTGGCCAGCAGTGCGGCCAGGTCGGACAGATCGACGTCGAGATCGGCATCGAGGTCGGAGTTGGGCGGCGTGCTGAACGCGAGCGTATAGACGAACGTCCGGGCGACGCCGTCGGGCCAGTTGGCGACGTGGAAACCGGTCACGATCGCCAGGTCCTGGTCGTAGCCGACCGTGCCGACCGTGTTATCGAACGGCAGCGTGAACAGGTAGCGCGACTCGGCGCGCTCGACGCCGTCGAAGCGGCACGTGCTGCCCTGGAAGCGGGAGGGATTGCTCACCGTCCACTGGTCCGGCGGCACCTGCCCGTCCAGCCGGGCGGTGTGCGTCGCGACGATGCTCGGCGGATAGATGCCGGCGTCGCAGTTCACGTTGGTCTGCCGGCCGCTGCCGTCCGGGCCGGACCACTCGCCCGAGCCGAAGCCCAGCCACGGGAACTGCGGGCAATCCGGGTCAGGCTGAGGGATGTTGAGGTCGGCGTCAAGCATCCAGGCCAGGTGCACATCCGCCAGGTCGCGGCCGGAAACGTTGGTCACCACGAGCTGCGTCGCGAGCGTCGCGCCGTCGAGCCAGTGCGTGGCAGCGATATCGAATTCAGCGTTGTAAAGACGCGATACCACCGCCGCGCCCACCAGGTGCAGGGTTTCGCTGACGCTGAATTCGGCGGGGTCGGCCAGCAGGTGGTTGGCCACTCCGCCGCCGTCGTCGTAGCGCAGGTTCCCTTCCCAACTGTAGACCTGCGAGCTGTCCGAGATCGGCAGCCAGGCGATGTCGCCGGGAACCGCCGACGCATGCGGCAGCCGGTCGCCGCTGGTGCCATAGTCGGTGAAGCGGGCGCGGATGATGCCGTTGTCCAGGTATGGACGAACGACGTCGACCTGGGCCGTCGCGGTGTTTCCGGCCCGGTCTGCCACGCACATGCTCTGAGTGCTGCCCGCCGGGCCGGCAAAGATCGTCCGCTGGGCCGGGCCGACCAGGCCGCTGCCGTCGTCCGACGCGACGTATGCGATCGACTGCCCGGCGTACACCTGGATGCCCGGGGTGTCGGGATCCACGTCGGGCGAGGTGACCGTGATCAGCGGCGGCGTGCGGTCAACGAAGATCATGATCGTGTCGGTGTTGAAGTTGAAGGGCGGGTTGGGCGGACAGCCATCCTGCGCAATCACACTGATCGTGTGCGGCCCTTCCGCCAGTTGGCTTGTGTCGTATTGCACCGGCACGGCGCTGGGAGCCGGGGGGCCGGCGTTGGGACAGGGGTGCGGCGGCGGTGGCGGTACCAGGGCGATGACCTGCCCGTCGACGCTCACCTGCGTCACGACCGTGTCGCCGCACAGGCAGTGGCCGTAGTACTCCTTCTTGTGGACGACGCGCGCGTCGATGGTGATCGTGCCCTGCACTGCGGCCCCGGGCACGGGCCGCGTAATGCCGACCAGGACCAGCCCCTCTGGGGCGGCGAAATACGACTGGTTCAGAAACAGGTGCGCCGCCTCGTCGTATTCGGCCGAGCGGTCCGTTTCCCATTCGCTGGCGATCTGGTACGGATTGGCCGAGAGGAACCCGGACAGGAACTCTCCGGGATCGACTCCGCTGAAAACCAGCCGCTCGGCAAACCACTGCGGCAGACCGGTCTGGGCGAGCTGTGCCTGTGCCGCGGCGATCTGCTCGGCATCGGCGTCCAGGGACTGGCGCGCCGCAAGCTGCGCGTCGCGCAGGTCTCCCAGGGCGTCGGCCGCGATCTGGGCGAAGCGGATGACGTCGCTGCCTTGGACGGCGGCCCACGTAGTGAAGACGTCGGGTTGCTGGTTGGGGTCCACGAATTCATACACGCCGGCCAGCTTGTTGAGCGCCGCTCCGTACGCATGGGCGCCGCCTGTCAGGAGGGCGCTGGCCTCGCCGGCGCGCAGCCCGTCGTCCGTTCCGTCGTCAGCGGCGCAGGAGCTGCCCTCGGCCAGCGGCGGGACGTCGAGACTGACACGCGCGTCGTACGCCGGATCGGGAACGATCGGGTCATGTGCAATCCCGCATTCGATCTCGTGCGTGGCAAAGCATAGTGCAGCGGTAGCCGAGGCAATGGCGGCGCACGGCGCGCACCAGAACGAGCCGGCGGCAAAACCGGTCCAGAACCAGGCGTCCAGCCATGCCGCATAGGCGACGTTGTAGGCCGTCTGCTTCTCCGTCGGCACGACGACCAGGTAGTTTTCGATCCGGCCCTCCGAAAGGAAGTTGGGCAAGGCGTAACCGTTCTCGTCCACCAGACCGCTGGCCAGGACCCTGAAGCTCTCGGCGGTGTCCCGGTCGAGCAGCGTGATCGGCAGCGCGCAGCCGACCGGGCCCGGGTCCCATACGAAGGTGTTCTCGCGCCTGAGCGTCGGCACGAACCGGCCCCATGGCGGGACCGGGTTCACCAGATTGGCGGGATCAGAAAGCGGCGTCACCCCGTCCAGCGTCACGAGCCGCAGCGACCCGCGGCCGTCAAGACCCAGGCGATCAGCCTGGAGCACCACGTCGGCGTCGAGGTGGTAGTGGAAGTCTTCCGGACCCCAGACGGGACCCCGCACGGTGATGCCGATCAGCGGGGGGTCGATGATCCACAGAGTCGCACTGCGCGTATTCGTCGCTTGCGTTTCCCGGTCGGTGACTGTCAGCGTGATCGTGTGGCGGCCGACAG
>Ga0209018_1001715_pt1 | contig 17042 bp, 9 predicted proteins | sample YNPBryBLVA2012_FD_185814 | JGI IMG/M metagenome (GOLD analysis project Ga0209018, IMG submission 185814) | Anoxygenic and chlorotrophic microbial mat microbial communities from Yellowstone National Park, USA - YNP Bryant BLVA 2012 (SPAdes)... ...
GCCGCGCCCGGCCCGCAGCACCGCCCACTCGCCGCTCCCATCCAACAGGAATACCCCGGCATAGTAGAAGCCGTACTGATCGCAGATGATGTCCACCGTCTGCCGCAGCAGCTCTTCGGGATCGAGGATCGAAGCGATCGCGTGCCCTACTCTGACTGCCGCCTGGAGCAAGGCGGCGCGTCGCTCGGCCAATGCACTGTTGTCTGGCATTGTGAATACTCCTTTCTACGAGTTGAGGATACGGTTGACGACCTCGACCAGTTCGGCCTCGCGGCCTTTGACGAAGTAGGCTCGTGCGCCGCGGGCGACGGCCTCCTTGGCCCGCCCCACCTCGTCGAAGGCGGTGAGGACGATCACCGGCAGGTGCGGGGATGCCTCGAGGAGCCGGCCCAGCAGCTCCAGGCCGGCGCTGGGGCTGTCGCGCCCATCCAGTCCGGGCATCTGCAGGTCGAGGATCGCCAGGTCGAACGGTTCTTCGGCCTCCAGGGCCTCGCGGAACCGCGCCAGGCCGGTGAGCGCGTCGCCGGCCGTTTCGACGTCGAAGCCGGCCCGCAGCAGGGTCTTTTCCATGCTGCGCAGGACCAGGCGTTCGTCGTCTACGAGCAGGATTTTGGTTGCGGGGGTCATGGGCCTCCTTAAAGGGAAGTATGCAAGTATGCAAGTATGCAAGTATGCAAGTATGCAAGTATGCAAGTATGCAAGTATGCAAGTATGCAAGTGGGCAGGTGGGTAGGTGGGTAGGTGGGTAGGTGGGTAGGTGGGTAGGTAGGTAGGTGGGCAGGCGGGTAGGTGGGTAGGTGGGTAGGTGGGTAGCGGTTAAGTGGAGGAGGGTAGGAAGACGCTGAAGGTGGTGCCGACGCCGACTTCGCTTTCGACGACGATCTTGCCGCCCAACTGGCCGATGATCTGGGCGCAGGCGGGCAGTCCTAGCCCGGTGCCGCCGCGGTCGCCTTTGGTAGTGTAGAACGCCATCCAGATTTTGTCAATCATCTCCGGCGGGATGCCCGTCCCGTTGTCAATCACGTCCACGACGACGAAGCCCGGTTCGTCGGCACGGCGCGCCCAGAGGAACAGTTTCTTGTCCGTCACGCGCTCCATCGCCTCCATCGCGTTCTTGACCAGGTTGGTGAAGACGCGGCCCAACTGGACGCGGTCGGCCTGCACCGACGGCAGGTCGGCAGCGAAGAGCGTGCGGACATATTCGTCCGGGATGCCCATCGCCGCGACGGTCTCGTTCAGCAGATCGGGCAGGGCAACCGGTTCGAGCGTCTGCTGGCGGGCGGGCCCAATGAGGTCCTCCTTGATATTCAAAATGGCACGGGCGCTGTTCTCGATGATCTCCAGGTCCTCCCAGACCGACTCGAGGCTGAGCGCCCGGCTCCACTGGCGTGGGGAGAAGGCCGCCAGTTCTGCCTGCACGGCGTCCAACGGTATCCCCAGCGCGCGCAGCTCCTCGGCCGCCCGCGCCAGCAGCGCCGCGCCGGGGTGTTGGCGGAGTTCCGACGGCAGTTCCGCCAGCAACATGCCGGCCGCGGCCACAGCGCGGGCCAGGTCCTGGCGAATGCGTGCCACGCTGCCGGGGATCGGCGCGGCCTTGTTGCCTACCCAGTGAATCGCCTCGCCGGTGGCGTTGGCGATCGCCTCGTAGGTCTTGGAGCGCACCAGCTCCTGATGCGCCTTCTCCAGAGCGGCCAGCAGGCGGGCATTGCCGATAGCGACGGCCAACTGGTCGCTGACGATCTGCAGCGCGGCGACATCCTCATCGCTGAACGGTTCGTCCGGCGCGTGCCGCGCTGTCAGCACGCCGATGACCCGGCCGCCCAGGACTAACGGCAGCGCCAGCTCCACACCGCCCTCGTCCGTCTGGCCGGTGATTGGCTGACGATGGGCGATGGCGATACCGACCGGTAAGTCCCCGCCGACGCGCGTCCGCTGCCTCTGGGCTGCCGAAGGGCCGCTGGTGGCCCGCAACACCGCCCATCCGCCCGTCTCGTCCAGCAGGAAAATGCCGGCGCTGAACAGGCCGAACTCCTCGCGCATCAGGTTGACGGTCGCACTCAGCAGCGCGTCCAGGTCGAGGATCGAGGCGATACTCCGTCCGGTGCGGGCGCCGGCCTCCAGTAAGCGGGCCTGGCGGCGCGCCTTTTCCAGCAGGACCAGGTTCTGTACATTCAGCTCCTCGTTACGCTGCAGCGCCCCGGTCAGTTCGCGGACCTTCTCTTCCAGACGCGCCACCAGCGTCTCCTGGTAAGCCTGGCGGAAGCTGTCGTCCTGGAGCTGCTCGCGCGCGCCGGCCAGGTAGCTCGTCACCTGCGCGACGAAGCCATCCACGTCAATTGGCTTGGCGATGTAGCCGTCACAGCCGGAGGCCAGCGCGCGCTGACGGACGCCCGCGCTGACGTCGGCGGTCAGGGCGATGACCGGCGTGTCGGGCAGCAACGACTTGAGGCGCGTGGCGACCTCGTAGCCGGTCAGGTGCGGCAGGTGCAGGTCAACCAGGATGAGCGCCGGCCGCTCGGCCAGGGCCAATTCGATCCCGCGCAGGCCGTCTTCCGCCTCCAGCACAGTATAGCGGGAGGAGAGCAACCGCTGCACCAGCGTACGCACGTCCGGCGTGTCGTCAATACAGAGGACCGCTTGCATAACAGGCATTATAGTCTCGAGTGAGTGGGAAATCAAATCGCGGCGTCGGTCATGCTTGACCTCCTCTCCAAAATCCAGTATACTATCAGCGCCTCACGAGTTCAAAGCAGTTACCCACGCGGGCGGGCTGGTAGAACACAGTAACTGGACACAGCGGAGGAGGTGATGCCGACTGATCGAGGTAGAGGATCGCTCAACTGACAAGCTCTATCCCCACACACCTGCTGTCCGAAAGCCCTATCATACAAGCAAAGGAGTGAATGCGATGAGACGTTACGGGTTACTATCCGTCATGGTGATGCTGTCCATGCTGCTGGCCCTCTTTACCATCCCGACCGCCGCCCAGCAGCCCAACCCACCGACGCCGCAGCGGGCGCCGCAGCCGATTGACCAGGTCAACCCGCCGGCCCCGGCAGCGGCCCCGGCGCAAGGGACCTGGCACCTGCTCACTCACCCACCGTTCGACTACACCCGCTTCGACGGCGTCTTCGTCCCTGGCCCCGAACCGTGGGGGAACAAGATCTACTTCCCCGGCGGGCGCACCGGCGGTGCGACCGAGGACCCGTCCATCTGGATTTTCGACCCGGTGAGCCAGAGCTGGACCGATAGCGGCCTGGACATTATCGAGGACGTCTCCAACTACACCGCCAATCTGGTCATGGACGACGGCACCGGCCGCGGTCCGGCGATCTACATCATCGGCGGCTACAACGCCGACGGCGCACCGGCAGGCAACATCGGCACAGTGCAGCGCTTCTACCCGCAGGTGGGCATAGCCGAGGCCCTGCCCGCCGCCGACAACTGGACCCCCACCGTCTCCGGTAGCCTGGTCGGGGCCATGGGCACCGCCGTAGTGGACAACATCATCTACGTCTTCGGCGGCTGGGAGAACATCGCCGCTCCCTATACCTATAACGGCACCTGGGCCTTCGACCCCAGCCAGCCCTCCGGTTCCCGCTGGACCAACCTGGGCATCACCATCAATCCGGGCCGCGCCTACATCCAGGTGGCCGTCCAGAACGACGTCATCTACGCCATGGGCGGTACCGTGTATGATGGCAGTAGTCTGACCCCGCTGACCACGGTCGAGGCGTTGGACACGAACAACATCCCCGCCGGCTGGGTTGCCCGCACGTCGATGCCGGTGGCCTCCGGCGAGGGACGTGGCTTCGGCTTCGATGCCGACACGTTCACCGAAGCGCCCATCCCCTGGGATGGCCACATCTACCTGGCCGGCGGCGGCGCCTGGCCCAACTCCTCCGCCGAGGCGATGGAGTACCTGACCGGCCCCGATACCTGGAACCAGGCCTTCGCCGATCTGAACCAGGCCCGTCGTGACCACGCCGGCGTCTTCGTGCCGCTGTGCACGCCGAACCCGGACGACGGCCTGCCCGGCCTGTGGGTTTTCGGCGGGCGCATGACCAGCGATAACCCGCCCTACGCCGACCCGGAGTACTACCCCCTGGAGTGCGCCGCCACCTGCAACGTGCTGCTGGTGGACGACGACTGGGACTTCGACGCCACGGTGCCCAACGACGGCGGCCTGCCCTACTACACCTCCACCCTGGCGTACCTGGGCTACAGCTACGACATCTGGGACACGGTCAGTCAGGGCGACCCGACGACGGCCGATATGGAGCCCTACGATACGGTCATCTGGTTCACCGGCTACGCCTGGAACAACGGCGTCTTCACCCCGGCCAATGAGGGCCAGGTGGCGGCCTACCTGGACGGCGGCGGCAATTTCCTCCTCTCGTCCCAGGAATACCGCTATGAGGCCGGTTCGGTCACGCCATTCATGGCCAACTACCTGGGGATCGCCAGTTTTCCCGATCAGGACGTGATCGAACTCGACCCGGTCGGCAATGCCGGCAACCCGGTGGGCAATGGCCTGGGCCCGTACGCGATGGCCCGTCCGGATGACTGGGCCGCCTACTGGCCGACCGGCAGCTACCAGGGCCCCTACGATGACTACGTCACCGCCACCGCGGGCGCCGATGAGCCATTCCGCTACAACGCTTCGAACCAGAACAACTCCACCAACTACGACGGCGGCCCCTTCCGCACGGTCTACCTGGCCTGGCCGTTCGAGTGGATTGACACGGTCGAGGAGCGCGCCGAGATCCTCGGCCAGGCCCTCACCTGGCTGTGCGCACCGCAGGTCGAGCCGGAAATGAACCTCCTGCCCCCCTACCAGTCCGGTTCGGGCGCACCCACCACGGCCGTGGAGTATACGCTGGCCCTGATGAACGACCTGGGCTTCGACGAGACCTTCAACATCAGCTATACCTCCACCTGGCCCATCAACGGCCCGAACACGGTCGGCCCGGTCGCCGATGGCGACTACATCACCTTCACCATCGCGATCACCATCCCGGCCGACGCCAACTGCCTGGAGTCCGACCTGGCCACGGTCACGGCCACGGCCCAGAGTAACTCGAACTACACCGACAGCGCCGACGTGGAGACCATCGCTGCGGCGGCGGGCGTGGGCGATCTCTCCGGCCACGCCTACGATGCCAACACCGACCTGCCCATCGCCAATGCCTACATCGAGGTCTACATCGGCGACTACGACATTGACTACTGGACCTGGACGGATGAGACCGGCTACTACGAGTTCACCGGCATCGAGGCCTGCACCTACAACGGCGTGGCCGAGGCAGTCGGCTACTACCATCAGGGCTTCAGCCCGACCGTTCCGGTAGCCGGAATCGCCGAGGAGGACGTCCACCTGACCGCCAGCGCGCCCGTGCTCGCGCCAGACTATGTCAACGTCAGCCTCCTGCCCGATACGACCGACACCTACCTGATGACACTGGCAAACCATGGCACAGCGGACCTGACCTGGCATGTCTCCGAGGTGCCATACGACACGGTTTACCCGTTGCCGGTGGAGTCCATGCCGCGCGGCGTGGATCCGCAGGTCTACCGCGACCTGTCCGCTGCGCCCGACGGCATCGGCCGCTTCATCGTCTACATGCGCCAGCAGGCGGACCTCTCAGCGGCCTTCAGCATCGAGGACTGGTCGGCCCGCGGCCGGTACGTCCTGGAGACCCTGCGCAACACGGCGCAGCGCAGCCAGGCCGCCCTGCGGGCCACGCTGGATGACGCCGGCGTGAGCTACGAGTCCCGCTACATCGTCAACGCCCTGGTTGTCGAGGGCAATGTCAACCTGGTGGACACCATCGCCGCTCGCCCCGACGTCGCCTTCATCGGCCCGAACACCGCCATCCCGGCCCCCGCGCCGGTCGCGGTGATGGGCCCGTCACCGGACGATGCCGACGCGATCGAGTGGAACATCAACCGCGTGGACGCCGACGACGTCTGGTCCGGCTACGGCGTGACCGGCGAGGGCATCGTCGTCTCCAACATTGACACCGGCGTGCAGTACACGCACGCGGCTCTGGTCAACCAGTACCGTGGCAACCTGGGCGGCAGCTACGACCACAACCACAACTGGTGGGACCCCTACAACCAGAACCCGTCCGAGCCCACCGACGCGGACGGCCACGGCACGCACACCATGGGCACGATGGTCGGCGACGACGGCGGGACCAACCAGATCGGCATGGCCCCCGGCGCCCAGTGGATGGCTTGCGACGGCTTCGACAACAACACCGGCTACGGCTACAACGCCGAGCTGCTGGAGTGCGCCGAGTTCCTGATCGCCCCGTGGGACCTGAGCGGCAACAATCCCGATCCCGACATGCGCCCCGACGTGGTCAATAACTCCTGGGGCGGCGGGCAGGCGCAGTGGTGGTACAACCAGGCCGTCTACGCCTGGCGGGCGGCAGGTATCTTCCCCGCCTTCTCCAATGGCAACGCCGGCCCCAACTGCTCCACCACTGGCGACCCCGGTGACCTGCCGATCGTCGTCTCTTCCGGCGCGACCACCAGCAGCGACGCCATCGCCGGATTCTCCAGCCGTGGCCCGGCTGCAGTCTCCAAGATCATCAAGCCCGACGTCTCCGCCCCCGGCGTCAACATCCGCTCCTCCGTCCCCGGCGGCTACGCCAACTACCAGGGCACCTCGATGGCCAGCCCGCACACCGCCGGTGAAGTGGCGCTCCTCTGGTCCGCTGTGCCCGAACTGCGCGGCGACGTCCAGTTGACCACCTGGATCATTGAGCAGAGCGCCGAACCGATGACCTCGACACAGACGTGCGGCGGCGTGCCCGGCGATGCCCATCCCAACAACGTCTACGGCTGGGGCATCATCAATGCCTACGACGCGGTGACTCTGGCCGAGAGCAGCAACTGGGACATCCCCTGGCTGGACGTAGGGCCGACCGGCGGAGCCATCGCCCCAGGCGGGCAACAGGCCATTACCCTGAGCTTCGACTCCAGCGGACTGGAGATTGGCGACTGCTACATGGGCCTGCTCAAGTTCGAGTACAACGACGCCGTCGTCACCGAGGAGTTCATCCCTGTGCGCATGTGCATCGGCTCGTACATCTACCTGCCGATCATCACGCGCAACAACTAGCTAGACAATCGTCCGGCTAACCAGAAGGGGGCCACCGGTTTCCCGGTGGCCCTTTCCCTGAACACGGATAGGCAGGATGTACGGATTCCATCCTGCATATCCGTAAATCCTGCCAATCCGTGTTCTCAGGAGGATACAATGACAACCCAATATCATCATTGGCTCACCCGTCTTCTCTGTCTCGCCCTCATCACCGCCTTGGCCCTCGGCGCCGCGCCGGCGGCCGCCCGCGCCCAGCAGCCACTGCCCACGAGCGGCGACTGGCTCTCGTTCGACGGCAGCGCCGCCCCGACCTCCCCCACCCTGTCGCTGCTCTACGCCAACGCCTACGACATCAGCCTGCGCGCCAACTTGCCCGGCGCTCAGGTCGAGAAGGTCGAGGCGGACGGCCAGACCTACACCCGCCTCGGCGGCGACGGCTACGGCCACCCCGCTGCGGTCGGCCTGCCCGACCTGCCGGTGCTGCGCCAGGACGTCGAAATCCCCTTCGGCGCGGCAGTGTCGCTGGAGCTGGTGCGCGCCGAGTACCACGAGTATACCCTGGCCGAGCTGGGGTTGACCCCCATCTACCCGCTCCAGCCGCCCGTGGTCAAGTTGGACGGAGCACTGGAGAACGCGCCCTTCGTTATCAACCGCGACTTCTACGCTTCCGGCGCCCGCTATCCCGATGCGCCGGTACGCCTGGGCGAAGAGTACATCGTCCGCGGCCACCGCGTACAGCCGGTCGAGGTCTGGCCGGTGGCCTACGACCCCGCCGCCGGCACCGTGCGGCTCTACAGCCAGGTCGTCTTCCGCCTGCGGCTGCGCGGCAGCGACATGGCCCTCACGCGAGCGCTGGCCGACCGCTATGCCTCCCCCGCCTTCGAGTCACGGCTGGCCGGGCAGATGCTCAACTACAACCAGGGCCGCCCGGCCGTCCAGTTCTCCCCCGATGCGACGATGGGCTACCTGATCGTCACCGCCGACGCCTACTACGACGCCATGCTCCCCTTCGTCGCCCTGCGCCAGGGCAGCGGCTTCGCCGTGACCATGGTGCGTACGTCGGAGATCCCCGGCGGGGCGACGGCGGCCAACATCCAGGCCTACATCCAGAACGCCTATCACACCTGGCCCACCCCGCCCTCCTACGTCCTCCTGGTCGGCGATACCAACACCATCCCCACCTGGACCGGCCTGTCGGCTACCACGTCCACCGACCTCTACTACGCGACGATGGACAGCTCCGGCACCGGCGACTGGCACCCCGACATCGGGCGCGGTCGCTTCCCCGTCCGCTCGCCCGAACAGACGACCATCATGGTCAACAAGTACCTGCTCTACGCCACCCTGAACGGGACGGAGCCATGGCTGCGCACGGCCTCCTTCCCCGCCACCTGCGACCGCTACACGGTCGCCGAGGGGACACACAACTACGTCATCAACACCCACACCGCGCCGGGCGGCTGGAGCGGCAACTTCCCCACGACCAACATCCCCGGCGGGGACAAGCTCTACTGTGTCACCTACAACGCCACCCGCACCGACCTGATCAACATGTTCAACCAGGGCCGCTGGATGATCATCTACTCCGGGCACGGCGGCTACGACGGCTGGGAGATGAGCTTCAGCAGCAGCGACGTGCGCAACCTGACCAACGACGGCATGCTTCCCTTTGTCGCCAGCCACGCCTGCATCAGCGGCGACTTCGGGCAGACCGAGGTCTTCGGCGAGACATGGGTGCTGGAGCCCAACCAGGGCGCGTTGGTCTACTGGGGCTCGTCCGACAGCAGCTACTGGGACGAGGACGACGTGCTGGAACGAGCCATGTTCGACGGCTTCTTCGAGCCGCCGCGCGGTCATTCCGACGTGACCGACATGACCTACGAGGGGCTGGCAGCGGTCGAGGCCACTTACCCCAGCTCCGCTCGTTATTACTGGGAAACCTACAATGTCCTGGGGGACCCGGCGGTAAAGATCTTCCTGGAACCGGAGACGCCGACGTTCACGATGGAGATCGAGCCCGATGAACACGCGGTCTGCGCCGTCGGCAGCGCCGAGTCCACGGTGACCATCGAGAGCCTGCGCGGCTACTCGCAGACGGTCTACCTGGAGAACGGCCCCCTGCCAACCGGCGTGACGGCGGCCTTCGATCCGGATGCGGCCCAGGCGCCCTTCAGCGCCACGCTGACGCTGGACGTGGCCGACGCGGCGCTGGCGGGCGAGTATGGGATCGTCGTCACCGCCACCGACCACGTTAGCGTGACCCGTCAGGCAGCGGTGAACCTGCTGGTGGCCGAAGACGCGCCGGAAAGCCCCGCGCTGACCTCGCCGGCGGACGGAGCGACCGGTCAGCCGTTCCAGCCGACGCTGCAATGGCTGCCGACTGCGCTGACCCGCAGCTACCGCGTGCAGGTGGACACGACCCCGCTGTTCGGCGCGCCGTTGGTGGACGTGGGCGACATCGCCGGGACGAGCTACACGCTCGGCGCGCCGCTCGCCGGCGGGCGCTGCTACTGGTGGCGCGCCCAGAGCGACAACGTCTGCGGCAGCGGCCCGTGGGCCGACCCGTTCCACTTCGCCACGGTCAACCTCGCCCTCGCCTTCGCCGACGACATGGAATCCGGCGCCGGCAACTGGTCGCACGCCGCCGCCCAGGGCGTGGACCACTGGCAGCTCTCCACCGCCCAGTCGCACAGCCCCACCCACGCCTGGTTCGTGCCGGACGACGCCGTCGTCACCGACAGCCGGCTGTGGAACACCGTGGCCGTGCCCGTCGGCGTGGGCAGCACGCTGACCTTCTGGCAACGCTACCAGTTCGAGGGCACCAGCTACGACGGCGCCGTTCTGGAGATCTCCACCAACGGCTCCACCTGGAGCGACTTGGGGCCCTACATCACCGCCGGCGGCTACAACGGCACAGTCAGCACCTGCTGTAGCAACCCACTGGGTGGGCGGCAGGCGTGGACCGGCGACCTGACCACCTGGACGCAGGTCTCCGTCAACCTGAACAGCTTTGCCGGGCAGAATGTCTACATCCGCTGGCGGCTGGGCTGCGACTCCTCGATCTCCGATGTGGGTTGGTTCATTGACGACGTGCAGATCACCGCCCCGCTGCCGCCCAACCCGGCGCCCATCGTGAGCGGTATCTCGCCGGACAGCGGCGCGCCGGACAGTGAGACGCCGGTGGTGATCAGCGGCAGCGGCTTCGTCGAGACGCCCAGCGTGCGCCTGGGGAGCACCTGGCTGCTCTCGCCCACCCTGGTCAGCTCGACGACGCTGAACGCGGTGGTGCCGGCGGGGCTGGCCGAGGGCGTCTACGACCTGACGCTGGTCAACGGGGACTGCCAGGAAGCCGAGCTGCTCGGCGCCTTCACCGTCGTCAGCGGTGAGTGCATCAGCCCGACGGTGACCTTGCTGGAGAGCGATAGCCCGCTGCAACTGGGCCGCCCGATGCACTTCACCGCCACGGTCGCGGGCACGCAGCCCTTCACCTACACCTGGGACTTCGGCGGGCCGGGGGTCGGCGCGGGGCTGGACACGCCTACGCCGGTCTTCACCTACACCGCCGCCGGCGCGTACACCGTCACCCTGGACGTGAGCAACGCCTGCGGCAGCGACGAGGCGAGCATCCTGGTCGAGGCCCTCCCCACCTATCCGCTCTACCTGCCGGTGATCCTGAGGAACAGGTAGACAGGCTCTGACGAATGGCCGGAGTGTAGCCTTCAGACTGCCCCGGCGCGGGCTAAAGCCCGCACTCCAGACCGGCCTCTGGAACGCCGTAGGGCGGGCCGCTGGCCCGCCCCGCGATGCGAGCCGCTGGCCCGCCCCGCGATGTAGGGCGAGCCGCTGGCCCGCCCTACGTGTTCAATCCGGCTCGTGGCCGGGGTTGACGATCAGCTCGTCAAGGTCGCGCACGGTGCAGAAGGGCACGTAGCTGCGCGCCTGGGCGCGGGCGTAATCGTCGTCCACCTGTGCAGGGTCCTGCGTGTAGGCGATGACCAGCACCAACTTCCCTGCCGCCACAAAGCGCTCCAGGTGTGGCTCGATCTCGGCCAGGAAGTCGGGCGGGCTGGGCTGCTCGTCGTCCGGGTAGCCGTAGTAGACCTCCTCCTGGCCGATGCCGTCCACCACGTCCATGTAGCCCGGCACCAGTGCTTCCAACCCCGCCGCGTTCTGCGGGAAGATAAGGAAGTCGGGATCGCGGGCGCGGGCGTGGGCGCGGATGGCGGCGACGAAGTCGGCCATCTCCTGCGCAGCGGTCGGGCGCTCGTCGGCGTAGGTCTCGTAGGCGTCCACGATGTCCAGGTAGGCACCATCGAAACCGGCGTCCAGCAGCCGGTCGGTGTAGGCAAAAATGATCGTCTGCCAGTCCGGCTCCCAGTAGCGCACGCGGTAGTTGCCCGGCCAGTCGGGGTTCTCCTCGTCCAGCCAGGGAGGATTGCCCGGCGCCCAGTCCGGCTGCCAGTAGAAGCGGTAGTCCTCCGCCTCGCCGATGCTCATGTAGGCCAGGACGATCTTGTCGCCGCCGGGGCTGTGCCGCAGGGCCTCGATCTGCGCGGCGCTGAACTCGCCCTCCTCGCCCCCATCGGCGGAGTAGTCCATCACCACCAGGTCGTAGGCGGTCTGACCGATGGCCTGCAGGTCGAGGTTTTGGAGCTGGTATAGGAAATCGTCCACCTGCGCCAGTTGGGGAGGCGCGGGCGTACCATGGACAATCGGCAGGTAGATGGGCGCCGTGCTCGTGGGTGGTGCGTCGGCGCCGCAGGCGACCAGCAGCAGAGCCAGGCAGATAATCAGTGGACAGAGACAACGCATCATGACCCACCATGGAGGGGCGCACGGCCGTGCGCCTCTACGCCGTGCACACTACCGCCGTGCGCCAGCACCATCGGCAGATAGAGCCGCGCCGACGCGGGCCGCCACTCGAAGGCGCCCATGTCACAGACGGCGACGCCGTCCCCGTCGCCGTCCACCGGGCGGGCAAGCCCGCCATAGTCAACAGCCGGGCAGGTAGCGTTATCCCCAGCATCAATGGCGGGACTGCCCACGGCCAGGGACATGCCGATCGCGCTGCCGGCGTGCGGCTCGACCAGCCGCGGGTCGGCCAGCCGGTTGTGCGCGCTGGGGTACGGCGGGTCCGCATACGGAGGTTCCGTGTTCTTCACGCTGAACGCGATACTGTAGTCACCGGCGAAGAACAGGTCGCCGCAGCCCTCCTGGTAGAAGAGAAAGGTGACGTCATCGGGATCGAAGTAGTCGCGGTCGCCGAGGAAAACATTGTTCCACCCGGTCAGCGTCTCGCTGCCGTCGCAGGCGAAGCCCTCGCGCGGCCCCGCGCCGACCAGCCCGTCGCCCTGGCCATAGAAGGTGCTGTTGACGATAGAGACCTGCTCCCCACCCGTGTAGGCGACCTCCAGCGTATTGCCCAGCGCCCGGCAGGGGTCAACGTTGTAGGTGAACGGCTGCCCGTCGAAGAAGCCGCAGTTGCCCACCAGCACGCTGTTGCTGACCGTGAGCTGCCCGGCTACCTTGACCTGGTTGCCGGCGTTGCCCTCGGCGTAGACGCGGTCGAGCACGACGACCCCGCCCAGCGTGTGGTACAGCAGGTCGAGCCCGTCGGACGTGTTGTGCAGGAAAGCCGAGTCCTCGATGATCCAGTCGCCGCCGGTCTCGCCGGTGCCCACGCCGTCGCCGTAGCCGCCGGCCGTCTGCGCCCAGCAGCCGGTCGGCTGGCCGCCGGGGTAGGTCTCCCCGCAGCCGTTCCACTCGACCGTCCAGCGGCGGAAGGTGAGCGTGCCGGAATTGGCGTCGCCGAAGTCGTCCCACAGATCGCCGTCCCAGCCGACCGAGCCGTTGGCGGCGATGCGCACGTCCTCGACGGTCCAGTCGGTCAGCCGGCCGGCGTGGACGCCGATGGAGGCCAGGCCGTGGATGTTCAGGTGGTGGAGATAGACATTCGCCGAATCCTCGGCGTGCAGGCCGACGGCGGCCCACGGGCCGAAGGGGGAATGGTCACGCTCGCAGGCCAGGCCACCGGTATGATCCTCGACGCAGTCGGAGTGGTCGGTGACCTCCAGGCAGCCCACTTCGACGTAGCTGGCGTCGGTCAGGTTGAGCACCAGATCGGCCCGCTCCGTGCCCCACAGCTCCGGCGGGTCGGGACAGCCCGCGTCCCAACCGGCGCCGAGGATGCGCGTGGGATGGGTCGCATCCAGACCGCTGGGGACGGGGGGCATCGTGCAGGCCCAGGCGTAGCCGGGGTCGCAGAAGTCGGGATTGTCGGCGCCGGGCGCGCCCAGGCCCATCATGTACGAACCGGGGCCGATGACCAGTGTGTCGCCGGAGGCAATGCGCGGCGGGCCGCCGGGCGGGAGAGCGCGAAAGGGATGGTCCCAGGCGCACGGCTGGCCGAAGCCGCTGCCGGGGTCGGGCGCGTCGGCCAGGCCGGTGCAGCGCTCCGGCGAGCCGCCGTCGGTGCGCACGTAGTAGGTGAGGCCCTCGGCGGTAGGGGACGGGCCGGGCGGGAGCGTGGGCGCGGGTGGGGCTTCTTCCTCCACCGGTGTGGTCGCACAGGTCGTGCAGACCACGAGGGTGAGCAACAGGAGCAGCGGGGTTCCTCGCTTGAACACGGTTCACCTCCTGCAGAACGTCACTGAGGACAGTGTAGCACGGATTGCAGCAGAGAGCAATCGCGTGTCGGGGCACGCTGTCAACGGATTCCCGGAACGAATCAAGCGGGAACAACTGCCCCAGCCCGCCAAATCCGTTCAATCCGTGCCCCGAATCCGTTGACAGCATTTGCCAACCCTTACCGATATGGTATAATGGGCCCGAACAATCCGCCACCCTAGCTCAATCGGCAGAGCAACCGCTTCGTAAGCGGTCGGTTGTCGGTTCAATTCCGACGGGTGGCTCCTCGAGAGGCCCCTCCGCGGGCCTTTTTTGCAGTGATGACTGTCCAGCCCGCCGTTCGGCGCGACCCCTGGCGCTTCCTGTGGCGCCTGAGCACCGGGGACAGCCTGCTGGCTGTCGCCATGCTGCTTCTATCCCTCTATCTGGCTGCCCTGGCCATCTTTCCCCAAGCGTCCGCCGATTCGGCACTGACCGACACCTGGCTGGCTCAGGCACAGGCCCGCTTCGGCGCGGCGACGGAATCGCTCTATCGCCTGGGGCTGTTCCACCTGGGCGACTCTCCGCTGCCCCGCCTCTTGCTCGCCGTCACCGGCTTCCTGCTGCTGACCCGCGCAGTCGAACAGGCAGCGGCCCTGCAATCGCTCCCGCCCCGTCCGAAAGAGCGCCATTTCTGGACCGCCCTGTCAGCGCTGCTGGCATACGCCGGCGCGCTGCTCCTGCTAGTGGGGCTGCTGATCGGCGAGCTGTGGGGCTGGCAGGTGGATAGCCTGATCAGCTCAGGCCAGGAAACGTTGACCGTGCCCGGCCACGGCGAGGTCGCCCTGGTGCCGGACGAACACGGCGTCCGTTCGGCGCGGCCGGGGGTGACCATCCACACGACCGGCAGCGGCCCGCAGGTGACCGTCCGCGCGCTGGACGAGCATGGCGCCTCCCTGGGGCTGCAGCGGACACCCCGCGAGCCGACCACGGAGGAGCTGACCGTCGCCCTGACGGCCGACTCACCGGAAGCCTTCCTCGCCGTGCCGGACGCCGGCCTGGTGCTGCGGGTCGCCGCGGCGCCGGGCGCGGCGCTCGCCGCCGATGCGCCACTGCGCATCCAGGTCTTCCGCACGCCCACTGGCGAATTGGTCGAGGAAAACGAGATGGGCAGTGAGGCCCTGGAGCTGACACTGGACGGGACGCGGCTCCAGGCCACCCGTTCGCCATACCGCATCCTGTCCGCCGCGCACAACCCTGGACGGTGGGCCGAGATCGGGGGGCTGGTCATCGGCGCGCTGGGACTGCTGGGCATATTGGCTCTCACGTCGCCGCGCCAGACACGCTGGCGGTGGGGACTGCGGATCTACCGCAGCATGGCCAGTCTGCTAACCCTCGTCGTGGCGGCGATCACCCTGCAGAGCCTGATCGCCAGCGGCGCGCTGTGGAACCGCACCCCGTTGCCCGTCGGGTTGGCAGCGCTCCTGTGGATCACCCTCGCTGCCGGTTTGGGAATCGGGAGGGTAACAGGTCCGCTCACCCTCCCGCAGGTTCGGAAGTGACCGAGCAACGCATCGGAGTGACCATGGCAGTGCGATTTGGGCTGCCCATTGCGCCCAAACCTGCGGGAGGATGAGCAGTTACTCAGGAGGTCGAATTGAGCACACGATCTATCGTCATCGCCGTGGCTGGCGGCACCGGTTCGGGCAAGACGACGGTGGCGCGAGAGATCCTGGCCCGCGTTGGCGCCGAACACATCGCCTACATCCCCCACGATGCCTACTACCGCGACCTGAGCCACCTCCCCTACGCCCTGCGCACGCAGGTCAATTTCGACCACCCGGACTCGCTGGAGACCGGGCTGATGGTAGAGCACCTCAAGCGGCTCAAGGCCGGGGAGCCGGTGGACATTCCGGTCTACGACTTCACCACCCACACGCGCACCGCGCGCACCCAACGGATCGGGCCGGCGCCGGTGATCCTGGTGGAAGGCATCCTGGTCTTCGCCGAGCCCGCGTTGCGCGAGCTGTTCGACGTCAAGTTGTACGTGGACACCGACGCCGACCTGCGCTTCATCCGCCGCCTGCAGCGCGACGTCCAGGAGCGCGGACGGACGCTCGACTCGGTGATCCAGCAGTACCTGACGACCGTGCGTCCGATGCACCTGGAGTTCGTCGAGCCGAGCAAACGCTACGCCGACGTGATCATCCCTGAAGGCGGCTTCAACGAGGTCGCCATCGAGATGGTCGCCGCGCGGGTGCGCGGGCTGCTGGAGCAAGTTCGTCCATAGGGACGCAGCAGCGAGGCCCCGCTCCTCCCCATTGACAATTCCCACCCCTGTGGTAAAATTCAGCATCTGAATCTTGCGCCGCCGGCAGGCCCATGACCACGAACGAACGCGAGCTGCGCATCCTAGAAGCACTGGAGCAGAATCCCGACACGACCCAGGCCACCCTGGCCGCCCAGTTGGGCGTGGCCGTGGGCAGCGTCAACTGGTACCTCAAGCGGCTGATCCGCAAGGGCTACGTCAAGATCACCCACCTAGAGCGGCGCAAGCTCAAGTATTTCGTCACCCCGCAGGGACTGGCGCTCAAGGCCCGCCTGACCTCCGAGTACATGGACTACTCGCTGCGGGTCTACCGGCAGCTTCGCCAGGCAGCGCGGGAGACGCTGGCTCAGGTGCGCGCTGCCGGGCACACGGCCATCCACGCCGACGGACGCGACGAGGCAATGGAGATCCTCCGCCTGACCTGCCTGGAAGAAGAGATGAGCATCGAGCAAGATACCCGTGCGCCGCTGCCGGAGGTGCGCGCCGATGGCCTGCGCTTCGTGATCGAGTGGCCGGAGGGAGAGGCCGCCCATGGCTGACGAGCCGCGCCAGGGCCAGGTCTTCGACGGGCTGCCGCCCATCGCGCCGCGCACCTGGATCAAGATCGGACTAGGCTTGCTGGCCTCCGCCCTCCCCGGCCCGTCGCGGCTGATCGCCTGGATCCATCGCCTGCGCGGAGTGCGCTTCGCCGACCCGTCCACCGTGTTCATCGCCGGTGGGGTGCTGATTGATTCCCGTTTTCCGGAACTAGTGTTCATCGGCGAGCACGTCTACCTGACGCGCGGCGCGGTCATCCTGACCCACTTCTCCCCCACCCCGCCGCAGATCGGCCCGATCCGCGGCATCCGCACCCAACCGGTGACCGTGAAGCGCGGCGCGCACATCGGCGTGCACGCGATCATCCTGCCCGGCGTGACGGTCGGCGAGTGCGCCATCGTCGGCGCCGGCGCAGTGGTCACCCGCGACGTGCCGGACTTCACCGCCGTGGCCGGT
>Ga0209018_1001716_pt1 | contig 17031 bp, 10 predicted proteins | sample YNPBryBLVA2012_FD_185814 | JGI IMG/M metagenome (GOLD analysis project Ga0209018, IMG submission 185814) | Anoxygenic and chlorotrophic microbial mat microbial communities from Yellowstone National Park, USA - YNP Bryant BLVA 2012 (SPAdes)... ...
TGGCGCGTCGCGAGCCGAGGTAGAGGAAGGCGCAGAGCCCGGCGAACGCGATCAGGCTGAGGACTTGGCCGAGCGTGTCGTTCTTCTCGCCGACGGCGAGGTCGATGTAGCCGTTGAGGCCGAGCAGCACGAGGATGGCGCCGATGACGCCGACGATGGCGCCGCCGGCGATGAAGCCGCTGGCCATGAGGGTTCCGCGGCGGACGCGTTCCTCGGCGACGTCTTTGTGCTTGCTGCTCGTCTCGACGAAGTGGGAGATGGCGCCGCCGATGAACAGGGGCGTGTTGATCTCGAGGGGAAGGTACATGCCGATGGCGAAGGCGAGGGGTGGGATCTTCATCATTTCGAGCAGCACGGCGAGGACGAGCCCGACGCCGTAGAGCAGCCAGGTGACGGGTGCTTTGTCGAAGATGCCGCTGAGGATGGTGGCGAACAGGTTGGCCTGCGGGGCGGGCACGACCTGGGTGTTCATGAAGCCGGAGATGAACGCGCCGGTGGCGGGGTCGGTTCGGCCGTAGGCGCGATGGATGAGGAGCACGGTGAGGGCGACGCCGATGGCGGCGAACAGCAAGCCGATCATCTTGGAGATCTGCTGGTACCTGGGGGTTGCGCCGAGCCAGTAGCCGACCTTGAGGTCGGTGACGAAGCCGCCGCTCATGGACAGGGCGGAGCAGACGACGGCACCCATAACGATGGCTGCGAACTTGCCGAACTCGCCTTCGAGGCCGACGGAGACGAGGGCGGTGGAGCCGAGGATCAGGGTGACGAGGGTCATGCCCGAGATGGGGTTGTTGCCGGTCATCGCGGTGGCGAGGGCGGCGACGGTGGTGAAGAGGAAGGAGAAGACGACGGCGATGACGAGGCCGGTGAGGGTGATCTGAGGGGCCTTGGCGGCGGACGCGGGGTCTTGGCGCAGGAGCACGAAGAAGAAGATGGTGATGGCGACGAGCACGGCGAAGATGCCGCCGATGACGGTGCTCATCTTGAGGTCACGGTCGGTGCGGACGACGTTCTGGGTGTTGGACTTGGGGTTGAAGAGCTGCTTGAAGCCGAGGGAGAAGGCGCTGGTGATGGTGGGCAGGCTCTTGAGGATGCCGATGATGCCGGCGCCTGCCATGGCACCGACGCCGACGCGCTGGGCGTAGAGCTTGAACACGTGGCCGGAGGACATGTCGGGGATGAACGAGGGGAAGCCTGGCAGCGGTGCAGGAGGGATGGCGAGGGCTGGGATGTGCTGGCCGAAGTGGAAGATGAGGGGGACGAGCACGATGGCGGAGAACAGGCCGCCGGCGCAGATGATGGCGGAGTAGCGCAGGCCGGTGATGAAGCCGAGGCCGAGGATGAGGCTGACCGCGTTGAGCTTGACCGTGGCCCTGGTGGTCTGCGCGAGGTTGCGCATGAAGGGCAGGAACTGGAAGTCGACGACCTCGGACCAGGCGCGAACGGAGGTGGCGAGGAAGTCGAAGAGGCCGCCGACGGCCGCGGCGAGGACGAGGGTGCGGGCCTGCGCGCCGCCGGACTCGCCGGTCACGAACACTTCGTTGATGGCGGTGGCTTCGGGGAATGGCAGCTTGCCGTGCTGCTCCACCATGAAGTAGCGGCGCAAGGGGATCAGGAAGAGCAAGCCGAGCAGCGATCCGAGCACGGAGACGATGAACATCGTGCCCAGCATCCGGATGGTGTCCGGGGCGACGTTCATGATGTACAGGGCGGGCAAGGTGAAAATCGAGCCGGCCACCACGAGGCCGGATGCGGCGCCGATGCTCTGGATGATGACGTTCTCGAGGATGGAGTTGCGACGCTTGCGGAACAGGCCGGAGACACCGACGGCGAGGATGCCGATGGGGATGGCCGCCTCGAAGACCTGGGCGACCTTGAGGCCGGAGTAGGTGGCGGCGACCGAGAAGATCACGACCATGAGGATCCCGAGCGCCACGGCACGGGGCGAGAACTCGGGCACGTTCTCGTCGGCCCGGATGTACGGCTCATAGGTTTCGCCGGGCTCGAGGGGACGGTATGCGGCGGGCGAGAGGCGACGCGGACCTGGAGCGGGCGCACCACTGGACTGCGCGTCGTTGTTGGCGTCGGACGTGGCGCTCATCGTTTCTCCTCCGGGTGGGATGGATAAGGTCGGCGCGGCGCAACGGGGTGCGCGCGGTGGGGGCGCATCCTATGCGCCGGCAGCAGGGATCACAAGACCGCTCGGCCGATGTGCGCTACGGGCTGCCCCGTGACGCGAGCACGCTGCGCGCGGTGTCCTTCAAGGCGCCGACGTCTCTCAATACGAAGCCGTCTTGCTTGGTGTCGACCCAACCGGCCTTCTGCCAACGGCTCATCACGCGGATCGTGGTCTCGAGCGTGGTCGACACGAGATTCGCCAGATCCTGCCGCGCGAGGGCGACGGGGATGACGACGGTGTCGTCGTCGAGCTCGTCGCCGAAGCGTTCGGCGAGGTCGAGCAGCAGGGAGGCGAGGCGTGCCTCGACACCGCCGGCGCTGAGGATCTGCACTTTCGACTGGAGGGTTTGCACGCGGTCGGCCAGGGCGGCGTTCATGCTGACAGCGAGGCCGGGCCACTTGTGCATCTGCTCCAGGAGCACCTCACGCGGGATGCGGATCAGGGTGGCCGATTCCGAGCACACGAGGGCGCTGGCGGGGAAGGTCCCTCCCTGGATCACGGCGATGTCGCCCACGCTTTCGCGCGGGCCGAACAGCCCGATGATGGCGTCGCGGCCGTTGGGCAGCGGCCGGACGATCTTGACCAGTCCGCGATGGATCACGCAGAAGTGCGTGGTAGGCGAGCCGGCCATCCAGACGGCATCGTCGCGCTCGAACGTGCGCGCTACGGCGTGCGCTGCGATCGCGTCGATCGCTTGCTCGGGGGCTTGGGCAAAGGGCCGCGCGTGCTTCAGCACCGTGACGATATCCATGTTCGGCGAGGCCAACATGATACGGTCACGTCTCGGCGGTCAAGGGAGCCGGGCAGGCCGGCCTGCGGAACGATGGGCCGTCCAGCGAGGGCGCGACCGCGATCCCCGCCGCGGGCGTCAGCGCAACGTCGCGCTCGAGTACGGAAACATCCCGGTCTGGGCGACCGCTGCGGGCACGAGCACGGCTGACGTACCATCGTCGAGGTCGTAACGGACCACGTCGAGCACGCTGCCGCCGTCCGACGAACCCTGGACCAACCCGATCAGTCCGCGTTCGCCGTCCCAGGTGGGCACTTGCGGCACGCCCTGCAGCTCGGCACCGAGCGTGGTGCTCGTGGGATCCCATCGGTACCAGTGCCGGATGAACTGGTCGTCGTCGACGCCGAGGATGGCTTCGTGGTCGCCGATCCAGATCATGGTTGCGGGGCGCGCGAGATCCTGGGTCTGCCAGAGCCACGACGCCGTTGCGGTGTCGAGGTCCACGCTCTGCACGCCGCGGCCCACGCGCACGGTGCCGGCGTCGGAGCCTGGTGTGCAACCGACGCCGAGCAAAAGCAGGCGGCCGGAGACGGCGTCGTGCACCATCGCGATCGGGTCGACCACGTCGAGTTCGACTGCCTTGCCATCGGCCGCGCCGTTGAGGTCGACCACAGTGTCGGTCGTGGTGTCGATCCCGACGACGGCGGCCTTGGAGGGCAAGCAAGGTGCAGCATAATCGGGCGGGTCGCCGAACTGGGTCTGATCGATCCGTTGCATCCCGATGTACGCTCGCTTCGTGGCCGGGTCGAACACGCCGGCGAACGCGTCGACCAGGCCGTCCGGATCGTCGACAAATTCGGACAGGTCGATCTGGCCGGTGACGCCTGCGTCGGTGGACGTGTCGATGACGGCGACGGTGTTCTGGCCGTAGCGGATCACGTAAGCCTTGCCCGACGCAGGCACGATCGCGGCGTACGGGTTGGCGGCCCCGTTTCCGCCGGTGTTCACGTCGACCTCGCGGACCACGGCGCCGCCGGCGTCGAGCACGCTGACGGTGCCGTCGGTCCTGTGCATGACGAACCCGAAGGTACGGTCGGCGACGACGATCGAGTCCTGGTCGTCGAACGTGACCGGGGGATTGGGGGCGGGCTGGTGCAGGTCGACGGTCACGAGCTGCGCGGCGGAGGAGAAGTCGGAGACGGTGAACGCCGCGATGGGCGAGGGGGGAGCGGATGCGTCGGGTTCGGCGTCGGATTGGGCGTCGGGGCCCGCGTCTGGCGTTTCGGGAGCGTCGGGTGTGGCCGTGTTGTCGGGGGCGGCGTCGACTGTGGTCGTGTTGTCCGGCGCGGCGTCGGGTTGCGGGGATTGGGGCTGGGACGCGGGGCTGTCGTCGGACGAGCAGGCAGGCAGGAGGAGACAAACGAGAGCAGAAACGACGATGGAACGAGACATGGAAGCTCCTTGGCGCACCACCACGTACGCCGGTTGGGTTGAGCGCGGAGCTCCACGGGGATCAGGGACAGGAAGGTAGCCGCCTCCGAGGTCCCCGTGGAGGCCGTGCGATCCGAACCACGTCGAGCGGCAGGTTTCCTGGCTTCCGGATCGTTCTCGGGCGAGCCCTTCCCAGATGCTGGATCCAGTGGCTTTGCTCGCCGTCGTCCCCGGTTACAGTGGCGGGGGCCGCGCCGGATTTTCACCGGCTTCCCTCTTGAAGCGCTCGGGGTACGAGATCCCGGGCGACCGCAAGACGAGGCGGGCCGAAGGACCCGCGGCCAGCCGCCTAGGCCATCCGGTGGCGAAGGTCAAGGGCCGGGGCGCAGGCGATCGGTGCGTTGTGCGGTCGCGGTGCGGTCGTGCCAGGTTTGTGCGAAGAGAGCAGCAAAAAGCGGGGCTTCGGCCTGGTAGCCGCCTGGAAGAAGGTCCGTTTGGTCCAGGGTCGGGCAAAGCCGGGAACGTGCCTGTCGCGCAAGCATTGCACCGCGGAGCAAGATCGAAGATTCTCGTCAGCCAGCTTTCGCCATGAGCACGATCGCCCGCGCGTCCGACCCGGTGATGAAGGGAACGGTCATCAACGACCGCTACGAGATCCGCCAGAGCCTTGGCAAGGGTGGCATGGGCGAGGTGTTTCTGGCCTACGACCGCAGCACGCAGCAGATGGTGGCGCTGAAGCTGGTGCGCGAGGACTCGCGCATGCCGGGCGACGACGAGGCGTTGCGGCAGGAGCTGCTGCACGCGCGGGCGGTGGGCCATCCGCACGTGTGCCGCGTGCACGACCTGGCGCCCAGCGCGTGGGGGCCGATCCTGGTCATGGAGTACATGGAGGGGCAGACGCTCCACGCGCACATTCGTCGCAAGAAGGCGTCGGGGGGGTACACGGTCGACGAGTTTCGCAAGATCGCGAGCGAGTGTGCGGGCGGGCTTGCGGCGATCCACTCGCAGGGGCTGGTGCACGGGGACTTGAAGCCGGGCAACGTGATGGTGACGCAAGACCGGGCGGTCATCCTGGACTTCGGCTTCGCGCAGGAGCGTGCGCGGGTGTACGCGCGCCGTCCGGGGGCGCCGCCCGACGGTGGCACGCCGAACTACATGGCGCCGGAACGGTTGCGATCGGGCGGCGCCAGCCCGGAAGACGACGTGTACGCGCTCGGCCTGACGCTCTGGGAGATGTGGACGGCGAAGGTGCCGGAGCCCGGCGCGCGGCCGCGTGCGCGACGGATGCGCGACCAGATCCTGTTCGATGTGCCGTCGGCGCTGTGTGTGGACGAGGTCAAGCAGATCTTCCGATGCTTGTCGGAGAACCCGAGGATGCGTCCGCAGGCCAAGCACCTGCGGTTCTTCAACCCGGCGCGCTTCACGGTGAGCCCGGTGCAGGTGCCGCGGGAGCGTCTGGACCCGGGCCCGCCGCTTGGGCGGGGCATGGTGCATCAGTTCACGCCCGGCGCGCAGAGCCTGCTCGTCACGTTTGCGTCGAATGCACCCGAAGCAGTGGGCGCCCTGTATCCGCTGCGCGCGCCGACCCTCACGGTCGGCCGTCGCACCGACCAGGACATCTGCCTGCCCGAACCGACCGTCTCCGGTGCGCACGCCGTGCTGCGATGGAGTGCTGGAACCTGGACGTTCAACGACCTGGGTAGCACCAACGGCACGTACTCCGACCACAGCTTCGAGCGCCGCACGGAGACGTCGGTGATGCACGGCGGCGAGGTGCAGCTCGGCGAGCTGCGTTTGAAGCTGGTGAGCTTCGGCGCGGACACGCCGCTTCACACGCGGGCCAGGCAGTTTCTCCAGGCGCGCGACGGCTTGACGCTGCTGCTCACGCGCGACGCGCTCGCAGAAGCGATCGACGAGGAGGGGGCGTTCAGCGAATGGGCGGACGTGACCCTGACGGTCGCACGCTACGAGCTGCGTGGACCCAACCGCCAGGTCAGCGAGCGTCCGACGATCCTTGAGCTGCTGGCGCTTCGCCGCGCGGCCCAGCGTTGCGTGGAGCTGACCGAGACGTTGATGCTGGCGTTGACGCCGGTGGTAGCCGGCCGGACCGGGCCGTTGCGTTTCGCGATCGCGATGGCGGGACCGTCGATCGAGGAAGCGCGGACGCTGGTCGAGCAGGTGGTGTCGCAGGTGCAGGCGATGCTGCCGGAGCGGGTCGATCTGTTCGCCACGATCGTGAAGGGCGAGCCGGGCCGCGCAGCGCGCTTGCTGATCGACTGATGACCGCGTGTTCGATCCCCAGTCACGACACGGTGCCCGACGTGGCTGCGCAGGACGCGACGGACACGGCGTGCGGCCCTGCTCCGGTGCCGCGGGATGAAGAAGTCGACGATTCCGCGGAATGGACGGTCGGGGGCGAGGGTTCGGCGCCATGGCGATCGTACAAGGAGTGCGTGGCGGCGTTGGGTCGGCGGATCGTGGAGGCGCAGCGCAACCTCAGCGTGCTTCCGATGCTGCGATGGGACGCTGGGGTCGAGGAGGCGTTCCGGGCGTCGAGGGGGCGCGAGCTGCCGCGGGTGAGCCGAGACTGGTGGGAGAAGGTCGAACTCGAGTTCGACCCGCGGCGCAAGATGGAGGAGCTCGAGGAGATCGCGCGGGATGTCCGACGCGACCTGGGTGCATCGGACCCGTTCGCGCCGATGCTCGAGCAGACTGCGCTCGAGTACCGCGACGTCGTGTCGTTGCTGCTGGCGCGTGGGACACGCGAGTTCCACCGGTGGTCCAAGGCGCTGTGGGGGTCGCCGAAGGACATGCTGCCGGGGTGGGACCTGTGCGTGCGTGATGTGGGGCTGGCGATGTACGGGGCGCTGGCGCGCATCGCGGCCGCGCCCGCCCTGGCGCCGGACGACAGCGACATTGACGCCGAGGCCGCTGTCGCGGAGTTGCGCGGTCGCTTCGATCGCGTGTTCGGCGAAGGCGTCGTGGAGGTGGTGGTGGATGCGGACCTGCTGGCGGATGCGTCGGCCGTGGGCGACCGGGTGAAGCTTCGTCAGGGGGCGAGGTTCTGCAGGCAGGAGCTGGACGTGCTGGAGGTGCACGAGGGGTGGGTGCACATCGCAACGACGATCAACGGGCAGGCGCAGCCGGTGGCGCGATGGTTGGCGAAGGGGCCGCCGCGGACGACGAAGACGCAGGAAGGGCTGGCTGTGCTGACGGAGGTCTTCACGGGGCGGTCGTACGTGCAGCGCGCGCGCAAGCTCAACGATCGTCTTATCGCGATCGACAAGGCGGAGGACGGCGCGAGTTTTCTGGACGTGTACGAGTGGTACCGGACCGAGGGGTACGACGAAGACGAGTGTTTCGCGCACACGCGTCGGGTATTTCGGGGTGGGCTGCTGGAAGGCGGGGCGCCGTTCACGAAGGACATCAGCTATGCGAAGGGGATGGTGCTGTGCTTCGACTTTCTGCGCGAGGCGGTGCTGGGGGGAAGGGTCGACCGGGTGCCGCTGCTGTTCGCGGGGAAGGTGGCGTACGAAGACGTGGCGGTGCTGGCGGAGCACGTGGACGACGGGATGGTGAAGCTGCCGAGGTTCTTGCCGCCGCCGTTCGAGGATCTGCGCGGGCTGGCGGTGTGGCTGGCGTACTCGTCGGTGCTGGGGAGGAGGTGGCGGACGGGGAAGGAGTGAGGGGAGGAGGAGGCGGCGGAGCGTGGGGTGCCGGGGGAGCGGCGGGTGGTGCCAGACGTTGCGGCGTGGCGTGTGGAGGGGCTGGTGCGGGAGAACTTGACCCGGGGTGATTCAGGCGTACTGCCGTGAGGTGTTGTTTGCAGGGGCACAGGAGGAGCGGTCAAGCAGCCGTTTCACGCGCGCATGGGAGTGAAGGGGGCGTGGCTGGCGGACCCGATGGTGCAACGAGCAGAGGCTTGCGAGAGGACCGAGGAACTGCCGGTGCTGGCGGGGGTGGGGAATTCGAGGTAGAGAGGTGTTGGGCGAGAGGTTGATGGGAGAGGGGGGCGGAGAGCTGGTCGCAGGGAGGGGCTCTGTCAGGTTGTTATTGCGGAAGGGCCGAAGTTGCCGAAGCCCTGGTTGCTTCGCCGGATTTCCGAGGTGCAAATAGCAAAGACGCTGCGCCACTTGCGTTCCTTTCTATCGCGGGCCCAATCAACAAGAAGTATCGAACGTATCGTGGACAGGGAAGCCGGAACGGACCAGAGCGGCCATGTGAAGGCCATGTCAGCAGAGCGACCGAACACGCAAGTTGTTGTGATGGTATTGGGCCCACGAGGAAACGTGGCGAGCAGCGGCAGGGCACGGAAAGCGAGCCATTCGAGCGGGGCATTGACGCTGGTTCCCTCATCGTTGGGGTTGTTCGACATGAGGGCCCAGTTGCGTTCCGCGTTTGGATCCCAGCGGAGGTTGCTCCCCGGACGTTCGCCATGTCCGTCGAACAACGATGTCCGGACCCACTCTTCGGTGAGCGAAGCGCGAATGCTTTCGACAATCCCAAGAAAGGTTTGATTGGCTGCGGTGAAATGAAACGCGGTCGGCTTGGTGTTGCCCTTCCCGTCGACCGCAAAATCAGTTGCGTAGGCTGCCGCGTAGGCAGCGGCTTCGTCGTTTCCTTCCAGCCATCTGTCAAGGCTGAGGTTGAGAAACCGTTTGAAGTCGTCCGGGGGTGGTTTGAGGTCCTGTACCGACTTGGCCTCCGTTTTCTTTGTGGCGGGTTTCATGTACGAAAAGCGCCACACAGCAGCTTGGTCCGCAGCGGCTGTGGCGTCGGCAGTAACGCGGTTCACGAGGTCGTCGCTCGTCCCCTGGAAGCCATCGAGGAAGGCCTGGAATGTGCCGTCGTTGCAGAAAGCGAGCCTTGCGCCGGGAGTGACGCGGACCAAGCCGAGGGATGCCAAGAAGCCGAGGGGATTGGAGCCGTCAAGGCCAGCGAGTTCAATCCGACTCATGGCGAAGCCTCCTTCATCTGCTCCTCCTGGCTGGCTCGGTGGTCGGCGAGGCGCAGTATCGCCTCGAGCCAGCAGAGCTCGAGCCAGCCGAACCTGGCAACAAGCGCCCAGAAGCGATCGGCCAGCGGAGAGTCGAGACGGAACAGATCATTGCGCGAGGTTGTGGGTGAAAAGTCGAGCGAACCGAAGTGTTTGCTGGCATGGCCGGCGAGCGAGACATCGACAGGGCTATCGTCTATCGCCACGGGTGCGAATGGGCGGCAATAGCCGTGGTGGCTGGCAACGAGATGGAGGACGAGGTCGACATGGTGTGCATCGGTGGCGCAAGATTTCGCGAGCCGCTTTTGCAGCAGGTCCAGGTGTTGCGTGAGCATGGCGACCGACTGCACTTCGTGACGGGTGCCGTTGGGGTAGCCGCTATTCAGTCGCGCGCGTCGATGCGCCTCACGTGCACCGGGCGGGATCGCGGACTTGGCCCATGGTGTTTCGTCTTTGAACAAGTCGATCTCGCTACCGCCGCGCAGCATGACCTGGAAACGGCGGTCAGCCTTGCCGATGTCGTGCAACCAGGCTGCCAGTGCGATGCACTCGGTCAGGGTCGGGCCGAGCCCGCATCGCTTCGCATACTCGCGGGCGAAGGATTCGACATCCGCCGTGTGTTCGGCGAGGGTCACGACCCGTCCCGCGTGATACGAGTCTTCCCGGTCGGTCGTCAGCTCGACACCGTCTTCGATCGGGGCGTCGGAGCCGAGGAACGAGCGAAGCGTGGCAAGGGCCACGCGCTTGGCTTCGATCACGGTCCACGGAGGGTCGCCAGGGACGACGAGGGAGCCGTGGCCTTGGGCGAGACGCTCGGCGAGCAGGCGCTTCCAAGGGGGCCATTCAGAAGTGGAGGCGAGGTCACGCAGTGCGCTGCGCGCGTCGCGTGGTTCGTCGATGGGCAGCGCGAGGCCGAGCTCTTGCAGTACGGCCGGGTGGAGGCGTAACGCCGGCTTTGCTCTTGCGAAGAGTTGCGCTTGTTCGGCGCGGTCCGGCACCGGCTCAGTGGCGGCCGGGTCGAAGCAGCGGGCACGGATGCCGCCATAGACCGCGGGCACGACGATGGTGTCACCCGGCTTCAGGTCGCGAGCGAAGATGATTTCGCTGTCATCGCCGCTCCAGCGGAGCGCGAGGCGACCTTCCGCGGTTGGATTCTGCGCCGTGTCTGGCGTCGCACCCTCCGTGTCGGCCAACTCGCGCGGGCCGTCGTTGGCGAGCCATGCCTGGGCAACGGCGAAGGGCAGGGACACCGCTTCGAGGCTGGAAGGCCGAACGGAAGCGACAATCGCCTTTGCTATTTCGACCTTTCCGCTCAGCAAGACTTCTTCGGGTAGGTCCGCGCGCCACACGATATTGACATCCGGCGGCCCGCTGCTCGGGCCGTGCAGCCACAGGCTGACGTCGGGAATCTGGCTCGCGGGAGGGGACGTCTGGGCCCACAAGTCCATGTAGGCAGGAAGCAGCGTTGGCGCAGATTGCTTGGGCGAGAGGAGCTTCGTGGGGTCCGTGGGAAGCTGCAACGAAAGGACACCGAAGTCTAACATCTCCCGCCGCGCTGTTTCCGCTTCGGCTTGTTTCTTGGCCTCCCCGGCAAGCTTCTTGGCCTTAGCCTTGCGTTCCTTCGGCTCCGCAACGACCTTCTTCTTGTGCTCCCCCTCTTGTTCCTTGAGCCATTTTACCGTCTGAACGATGGCCTCCCCATAGATCGGGTCGTCCTTGACGGATCCGGCGTGGACGATGACACCCTCGGCTTTGCCGTAGGTTCCGAGCCGGTCCACGCGACCGAAACGTTGCCGCAGGCTGTCGAGGCTTGCGGCCTCGGTGACCAGGGCGTCGAAGTCGAAGTCCGCGCCAGCCTCGATGCACTGGGTGGCGACGACGACATGCTTCGGGCTGTCGTCGCTCCGCTTGCGTCCTGCCCGAATGGCGGGCCCCAGCTCGCGGAGCACGTCGTCGCGGTCCAGGGGCCGCATGCGGCCTGTGAGCAACGTGACCGTTGCTTCGGAATGCAATTGTTCGGCAAGCGCCCGTGCAACGAAGAGCGCGCTCGCGACCCGGTTGACGACTACGGCGATCGTGCGATGCCGTTGGAGCAGCTCCTTCGCGCACTCGATGCACTTCTTGTGGAGGGCGTCGCGGCTTTCCTTTTTCTCAGGCTGGCCGGAGCTGGTAGACTCGGTCGGAGCAGTGTCACCTCCACCGACCTGCTCGATACGCACGGGCTTGGACGCATGCAGGCGCGGTCCAAGCGGCGAATCGGGCCGCTTCTCATCGTCGAGCAGCGCGAACATCTCGGTGTCCACGGCTGCTGGCGTGGCGGACAAGAAGGCATAGGCGAAGCGATGCTTCAAGCCATTGTGCGAAAAGCGCTGGCGCAGGCGTTGGAGCTGGTCGAGCGTCTGCCGGAAAGGCTCGGACAGATGCACTTCGTCCAGCAATAGGAGCGTATCGTTGGCGAGAAGGCCGGCGTGAATCGGCTTCATGGTCTGGCGAACGCCATAGCCTTGCATGAGCATGCGCGAGCCGACCTGGTCCACGGTGGAGGCGATGACGAGCGGCTGGTCGGGCGTCCGTGCCCATCCGTCGTCTTTCGGCATGCCACCGCGCAGGGTGAAGACACCGAGCGGTTCCTCGCCGGCGCGGGTCAAGGATCGGAGTCGATCGGCGACTTCGATGACCACGGGGTCTTTGCTCGTGGTGAGGGTACGCAGGATGGCGCGCCCGCGTTGTGCAGCCTGATCGACCACGACGCGCCGGTCGACGACCATGGCGACGCGCCGGGGGCACCAGCGGTCCAGCGGGTCGTTTGCAGCGTCGAGCGCGAGGGCAAAGACGGCGATGTCGATGCATGTCGTTTTGCCCACGCCGGTGGGCAGATCGAGCACCCGAGGCCAAGCCTTGTCGCGCACGACCTGCTCGAGCAACCGCTGCTGCCAGGCGAACGGCTGGTTGCCGTCATGCACCGCTGCGTGAAAAGCGCCGAAGTGGGAAGGGGAAAGCATCATCGGTCCTCCACGGGCAGGCAAAGGCCCAGTCCGAAGTAGCGACCGGCGCCGAGCAGCAGCGGGCCTCGCACAGGCGCGTCGAAGCGGATGTCGGCGTGGACGCGCACGCGGGGCGTGCGTCCCGGCCGTCCCGGCCACGGTAGAAATGCATGCACGTGCTGAGCACCAGGCAGCAAGGGCGCGAGCGAAACTTCAACCGAATCGGGACGAACGCCCACGACACGCTCGCAGGCGTCGGCCACGTATCGTTGCGCTTCGAGCGATGCCTTGTGCGCAGTGCCGTCGCGATTGCTGCGCAAATTGCCCGGGTTCCTGTCGAGGGCGATCGGGGTTGCCGTGATGAACCGCCTGGCGGCTCGACACCAGCGCATCGGGTCGAGCGTGACCTTTGCGGATACGTCGATTCGTCGGACCAGGAATTCGGGTAGCGTTCCGCCTTGCAAGGTGAGGGCGCCGTTCGCGTCGGCTCTTTGCTTCTCCCACGTTGCCACGAGGCGAAAGAGCAGCTCGCGATCGCGTGGAGGAAGCGTGCGCGGCAGTACGAGGGCAATGCCCATGATGGATCCGTCGGCGTGGGGGTGTCCCACGAAGGGGAGGGGGACGAACGCAACATGCGGTTGTTCCGCTGGGCCCGCCTCCGTGTGGCCCGAGATCGTCGCGGGGAGGTTCTGGCTGCCGTGGACCTCGATCAGGGCACCGCGCAGGGCGCGCGCCAGGTCCGTCGCACGGGAAGCGAGCGGCCGTGCGCCTCCCACTCGCTCGAAGACGACCCAATCTGGGGAGAACACGCTGTGCGGCGTCGGAGACGCGGCGGTGTCGCTGGACGAGAGCTTGTAGCGTTGGGGAAGAGCGGGCAAGACGCGGCTGTCCACAGCCTTGTGCCGGAGGAAAGCTTCTTCGAGGCGCGCTAGCTGGTTCGGGCCGACCACGCGCAGAACGATGTCGCCGTCGTCGCTCGGAACGAGCGTGGGCTTGATGTTGCTGTCGACCACGGTGCATCGGACCAAGGAAGACGAATGTCCCAGGCGCGTGACACGAGCGCAGAGCCGATCCAGTGCTGGCCGATGGGGACCCGGGTCGGCGTTGGGCCAGAGGAACGCAAAGCTCGGAGTCTCGGGCAACACGACGGGGAAGGTGCGTACCTGACGCGTGCGCCCTTGCTGCCGCGTCCATTTCCCGTCCTTCTTGGGACCCACTCCAGCAAATGGTGCGACCATCAGCGCCGTCGCGGTCGTGATTTCGTTGTTTGATGGCTGAGCCTCGATCTCGATCTGTGCATTCACGAATTCCCGGAATGCTGCCTCGGCCGTGGTCAGCTTCTCCTTTGCCTTGTTCAACTTCTTTTTTTCGCTTGCGAGCGACCTCTCAGCAGCCTTCTTCGCCTGGGGCGAGGTCGCTGTCGAGATGGCGGCTCTCGCTGCAACGACACGCTCCTCGGCCTCGGCAACACTTGCTCTAGGCCCGTCGAGCTTCAGCGCCTCCTCGCGGACCTTGTCGTCCCCGCCCAGCGTGACATCGTTGACCGGCACGTAGACGTCCTGCACTTGACGCCTGCCGACCTTCGCCTCGGGGTCGACGTGCAGCGACGGCGCGCTCTGTTGTTCGAGCCACAGGAGCGCGGCTCGTTCGACCGGGTCCGGCGGCGCTTGATCATGCAGGGCAGCGACCAGGGCCGAGAAGAAGCGCGCCGGGTGAGGCGGCCATTCGGCCAGGCCGCGGTCGTTGTGGGCGGTCGCGGCGTACCGCCCCGTGAGCAACTCGACCTCGATGGCGAGCATCACTCGTCTCCGGCATCGGCCCCGGCCATCGCCAACTCGCGGCTCTTCGTCACGAGGTATGCCAGCTTGTTCGACGGCTGCAACTGCACGAGCGGCTCGCCTGCGGGTTTGTCGAACCTGATCTCGGGCGGTAGCTTCGCGACGGCCTGGTTGTACAGCGCGATGGCGCCCTGGAAGTCAAGCTCCAGGGGCGTTGTGCTCCCGTCCGCTGCCACGGCTTCGAGCTTGAGGTGGCAGCCCTTGCGCGGCACCAGCAGACAGCGCGAGCGCAGGTCGTGCCCACGGCTCTCCGCGGCGAGCACGGCGAGCAATCCGAGCGCTGCCAGCACCGTGCGGGCTTCCTGCGCTCCGCTGGCGAACCCCAGCCGTCGTAGCGACGCCAGCGACAGCACCACCGTGTGGCTTGCTTCGTCGATCGTCACGCCCCCTGCGACTGTGTCGATCGTCGGGGTCACGTTGCCGTGGTTCGCTTCGGAAGGCTTGCCCTTTTTCTTGAACGGTACGGGCTGCCCGTTCTTGTCTTGCTTGGCCGGAGGCGTATTGGGTGTGTTGGTCGTCCATTGCTCGTTCGGGTCGACCGCCTCGTAAATGACAGCGGCGTTCTTGGCGATGTTCATCGGATCGATCCGACTCTCGGTCTTGCAGCCGGAGACGGCGTGGATGCCGACGATTTCTGAGACCAGCGCACGCTGGAACTTGGCGCCAAGGGCGCCTTTGGTGGGGCCGGTGCTGTCCCACAATCCGAACACCAGCCCGGTCGGGCATACCTTGAACAAGGGGGTCGCGTTTCGGATGCTCACGTCGGTGAACGACTTGCCGACATCCGACAGGCGGAAGAGCTGTCCATCGAGCAGACTGTCGCGCAGCAGTGCATCGGCGATGCGGTGAGGCGCAGTCAGCGACGTGACCCGCCCGACCTCGGGCGCAATGTGCGAGAAGTCAGCGCTTACGACCGGAAGCGCGATCTTCTTCTCCTCCCAGAGCGCTTCGAGCGCTTCCTCCATGCGGTTCGCCTGGCTCTGCACCGAATCGATAAGAACGCAGCGCACGTCCTGCCCGTTGATGCGCCGGGTTTCGAAGGCGTACTTCGCCCCCGGCTCTTTCTTGTCGCCAACCGAGTGCGTTGGCGGGAAGATCTTGTCTCCCGGCCCTCCGGCGGGTTCTAGCGTGGCTTTGCCACGGATGGCGACGGCGTCGCCGGCTACGAGTTTCTCAAGCTGATCCAGGGTCAACAACATCGCTTTTTCTCCTCCGCGGGTATCCTCACCAACCATCCCCGCCGCCTCGCCGCGGCCAGCGCTCCCTGCGGGGGCGTTCTGTGCAAACTGTGCCCGTCCGCGGCGCCTTGCCGTGGGCGCCGCGCCGGGTGGCGTGCCCGGGACCGGTTCGGACCGACTGTTGTGCCGGACCGGAGCCTGACGCGGCACCGGTCTGCCTTCCGAACCCGTCTCGATACGCCTCGCGCTGCATGGCTCCCCATCCGTAGCAGCCCGCGATCGCCCATCCACTCCACTTCTTGGTCGCTACTGTACGTACGTTCCCCCTTGTCGTCCGTCTTCGAACCCCTCCTGGGCGTTTTCGAACCCCTCCTGGGCGTTTTCGAACCCCTCCTGGGCGTTTTCGAACCCCTCGTGGGCGTCTTCGAACCCCCGCCGGGCGTCTTCGAACCCCTCGATCGCGACTTCGAGGCTGTCTGCCACGATTTCGAACCCCTCGGACGCGCCAGCGATAGCCTCCGATCCGCGTTCGCCGCCATCTAGCCACGATGGCGGCTAGGCGTTGCCGTTTCCGGCCGACGTCTCCGGCGTCTCTTCGTCGCCGTCGTCGTGCGCTGGAGAGCTCCGGTGCGCCAGCCCGAGCTGCATCAGGTAGTCTCTGCGCTTGAGGACGGTCTTGGCGATGCGCGACCACTCGTTGTACCAGACCCACAGGTCGCCGCGCGCGCGCACGTAGCGCTCGTCGGCTGCCTTTCCTTCACCCGGGTCCAGGGGTTCCACCTCCGGCGCCGAGGTCGCCACGGCCACCAATTGGGCGAGTCTGTCGAACTCGGCGGTCGTCAGCCCGCGCTCTGCCAGCAGGTCGAGCGCGGCTTTATCCTGCTTGCGTGTCGCCTTGCGGTCCGGTGCGCTGCGCAGCGCCTTGGCTCCCCGGACGATGTGGTCGATATTGTATACGGCACGCATCCCGGTGGCAGGAACCAGTCCGTCGATGAGCACCTTGGCCTGGTCAGGAAAGCGCCGCGAGAGCGTGGCGTCGATGAGCTCGATCATGTCACGGTCCATGGCGTCGAGCTCGGCCACGGCGTTGGCGACTTCCGAGTCGATTGCGGTGATTTCGCCTTGCGGCGACACGTTCCCGGCAGTGTGCAAGAGCGTCCATCCCTGCTGATGCACCTGCGGCGTGTAGCCGCGTCGCTGCAACGCCGCTCGGATGGTGAGGTTCGTACCGGCCGCCTGGATGAACGTGAACACCTTCTGAGGCACTTGTTCCAGCGTACGAAGGCTCATCCCATAAATCGTCTTCGCCAGCTCTTCCCGTTGCTCCAACGACATGACTCCGCTCCTTCCGCGTGCGCCGACGCGACCCCTTGTCACGCCCCCATGCACCCATCGGACGGATTGTGCGTCTACCGATCCTGGAGAGCTGCGTCAAGAGGGGAGCAATGCGTGCCTGCGCGGCCCGGGGGAGGCTGCGGCTGCGGGCTTCGCGCCTGCTACTTCGTGTGGCGCCCGGCCGGCTTCGTGGTCTTGCGGACCCCGGGCCCCGTCCCGTGTAGCGCCCCCAGGGCGAGCTGCCGCACCTGCTCCCGAAGCTCCGGCGTCTCGGCCGCCGCGGCTGCGCCCAGCCCTACCACGTAGCGCGCCACCTGCCCCACCGACGACGTCCGCACGCTGACGCGCAGGCCCCCCTCC
>Ga0209018_1001718_pt1 | contig 17014 bp, 11 predicted proteins | sample YNPBryBLVA2012_FD_185814 | JGI IMG/M metagenome (GOLD analysis project Ga0209018, IMG submission 185814) | Anoxygenic and chlorotrophic microbial mat microbial communities from Yellowstone National Park, USA - YNP Bryant BLVA 2012 (SPAdes)... ...
GTTGAGCTACGGTGGCGGGCAGTCGGGGTCCGGCCGCCTGCGGCAAGCTGCCTGGGCCGAAGGTCGGGCCGGGGCGGCGACGCTCCGGCGTGACGGCGGAGGATGCCGCTGGCCGGAGCCTGCCAGTGGACAGGTTACGACGCACGCCCTGCGGTTTCAATTGGTGCGGTTCGGCCCCCGGGGCCGGATTCCGCGGCGGCCGCGCATGCCCGGAATGACTGCTTCGTAAACACACCGGGCCGGGCGGTGCTGCGCCGCCGAGAGATGGCCGCTACGGCGCAGCCGAAGACTTTGCGTTATCGGGCGGCGGGGGCTGAATTCGAGAGGCGCCGGCCCGCGGTCGATAGACGCGCAGGGTTGTGGGCTGGGGACCACCCCGTGAACCTGGACCTGGACAGCCTGCTGGGCGACTGGGACACCGCCGGCGATCAGGGCGGGGCGCGTGTGATTCGATGCCCGGACGGCGCCGAGTTCGTCCAGCTCCGGGTGGACCTGGGGCTGTTGCAGATGCACCTCGACGGCCGTCCGGACGGCCAGCGCTACCGCGGCCTGCCGACGGTCTACGAGTATTTCGAGCATGAAACGCGCGTCGGACGCGCGCTGACGCGCCAGGACTGGCGCGAGTTGCGCCGGGAGTTGCAGCAGTACAACTACCGGCGCCTGGCCTGCTCCAGCCTGGCCGAAGAGGCGCTGCGCGCTCAACAGATCGAACCCGGCCGCGTCCACCTGCACCGCGCCCTGCGCGACATCGACCACTGCCTGGCGATCCTGCGCACGCTGCGCGCCAGCGAGCAGGAATGGGACAGCGCCCTGCTGATCCTCGAACCGACGCTGATCTTCAACCGCGTCCGGCTGCTGACGCGGCTGCATATCGCGGAGAACCGGCCCGACGAGGCGATCGAGGAAGCAGAACGCGGGATCCGCGAGCTGGACCAGGCCCTGGTCGAAGCCGGCTACGACGACGAGCAGCGCGAAGCCAACCCCGCCCTCGCCTACCTAGCACAGTTGAGCCGGCGGCTGCGCGAACAGCACGGCATCGCGCTGACGCTGAAGGAGCGGCTGGATCGGGCGATTGAATGCGAAGACTTCGAAACCGCCGCCCGCCTGCGCGATGAGCTGCGCCGCCGCGGAAGCGGAGACTTCCCGCCTGCCCGCCCGTCCGCAGAAGCAGACTGACCGCGCCCCGCCGGCTGAGCGCCGGGGCGCCGCCGTGCCCGCCGCGCCGCTGCGCCGCGCAGGCCGTTACAGAACCCCTCGGGCGTGCTGCGCGCAGCGGCGCTGCGGCGCAAAGCTGCACGGGATGGGAGCTTCGGCTGGCACCTCCCGGACAGAGAGGTGAGTTACGGGACAGGCTCCGGTCTGACCGGTCAGACCATTTCCTTCAGCTTCTTCAGCGGCCGGACCTTCACCACCTTCCGCGCCGGCTTGGCTTTGAACATCATCTCCTGACCGGTGAAGGGATTGATGCCCTTGCGCGCCTTGGTGGCCGGCTTCTTCTGCACCGTGATCTTCATCAGACCGGGCAGGGTGAAGATGCCGGGCCCGCGCAGGTCCTTTTTGATCAGGTCCTGCAACCCGTCGAAGACAGCCGCGACCTGTCGCTTGGTCACGCCCGCTCCCTGGGCGATGAAGCTGAAGACTTCCGACTTGGATCGGGGCTTACCAGCGGCTGTTTTCCCTTTGGCCATCGCCTGCCTCCTGGTCGGGCCGGCCCGCCGCAGCCGGGCGGCCCTGAGTTCCTTGGTAGCGCCGGACCAGCACGCTGCGGCCGGCGGATTGCGTGCCGTGGCGCCGGGCAGGGCGTCCGACCCTGTATTTCAGGGGCTCAACCGCGCCTGCCGCGACTGCACAGCTCAAGACTAATGGCACGTCGGGGCGGATTCGTCAAGCGCGCCGCACCGAAAACCTGCGAAAAATACGGGATTTTCTGATCGCTGCGCGGTCGGCGCGGCCGGAAGACGCTCGTTTTTCACAGGGGCCTGCTGTCCCGGGCGGGGCCCGACCGCTGCCGCAGCGTGGCTCCCTCCGCCCCCGCAGACCCCCGCCGCCTGTGGTCGGCCGACGGAATGCCGCTGCGCCCCGCGGGGCTGCGCGCCGCGCGTCCGCCTGCGGCGCCCCCGGGCGGGCGCGGCTCACCGGCGGCGCTCCGACGTTCGCTGCGTTGCCGGCTTACGCGTCCCTGCGCTGATCGGGAAGACCGTCGCGGTTCACCGCGTCGATCATCTGCCGCAGCCAGCCCAGGTTGTACTTGTCGAAGCGCAGCTTCAGCCGCGGCAGCTCGGGATGCTCCGCCTGCTCCTCCGGCAGCGCGGCGCATTGTTCGATCCGTCCGCCCGTCAGAATCCGACCGCCGAACTCGTCGTTGATCCGCGCCAGGGTTGCCGCGCCGATCGGGCGGCGCAGCCGCAGCACCAGCTCGTCCCCCACCCAGCGGCTGGAATGGTACACGCGGTAGAACTGAAGGATATGGCGGGCCGCGGCGTCCGCGTCGTCGGTGATGAAGAACAGGTGCATGTCCTGGTCGCTGATCATGCCGGCCCCGAGAAGCTCGGTGGCGACATAGGCGCGCCACTGCCGCCAGTACGTGCCGCCGGGCTGCTCGCACATGACGATCGGAATCAGCGCCGTCTTGCCGGTTTGAACCAGGGTCAGCGCCTCGAAGCACTCGTCCTGCGTGCCGAAACCGCCGGGAAACAGCGCGACGGCCGACGCTTCCTTCATGAACATCAGCTTGCGGGTGAAAAAGTAGCGGAAGTTCACCAGCTTGGGGTCGGCGGCGATGATCTCGTTGGTCTTCTGCTCGAAAGGCAGGCGGATCGCCACACCGAAACTGGCCTCAGGCCCCGCGCCGCCGTGCCCGGCCTTCATGATCCCGTCCCCGGCGCCGGTGATGACCATCCAGCCGTGTTCTGACATGCGGCGGGCGAAGGCGACGGCGGCCTGATAGTCGGGGTGACCCTCGGGGGTGCGGCTGGAGCCGTAGATGGTGACCTTGCGTGTGTCGCGGTAGGGCGCGAAAGTTTTGAAGGCGTAGCGCAGCTCGGCCAGGGCCTTGTGCAGCAGTTTGACGTCGCCCCGCCCGGCGCCGTCGCGCGCCAGCCGGCAGATCGTGACCAGCATCTCCTTGTACAGGTCCTGGTTTTCGCCGTCGAGGAACTCGCGCGCGAAGGCGTCGATCGCCTCCTGGCGGCGCGTACGCTGGTCGGCTGCGAGCGGTTGGTGCCTGCGGTCGTTCAATGCTGCTCCTCGCCCCCGGCGCTGTGCACGACGCCGGGCCGAACAACGCATTATATCGGCCGGCGCCGGCGGCCGGAATCAGGCGCGGGGCGATTGACACCCGGGCGAAAGGTGCTTTAGCATCCGAGCCGTAAAGGGGTTTCATGCAGCAGGCGCGGGCGGAACGACCAGCACCATGGATCTGCAAGCGCTAGGCCGGGTGGCCTGGACCGCTTACATCGCGGTACTCACAATCCTCTGCATCTACGGGCTGCACCGGTACTTTCTGGTGATGCTCTACTACCGGGTGCGCCGCAAGACGCCGCAGTGCCCCGCCCGCTTCACCGACCTGCCCCCGGTCACCGTCCAGCTCCCGATGTACAACGAGCGCTACGTGGCGCGGCGGGTCATCGAGGCCGCCTGCCGCATCGACTATCCGCGCGACAAGCTGGAAATCCAGGTGCTGGACGACTCCACGGACGAGACGCAGGAGATCGCCCGCCAGACCGTCGAGCGCATGCGCAGCGCCGGGTTCAACGTGGTCTATCTGCACCGCACACAGCGCACCGGTTACAAGGCCGGCGCGTTGGAGGCCGGCACGCGCGTCGCCTCCGGCGAGCTGATCCTGATCTTCGATGCCGACTTCATCCCGCCGCCGGACATCCTCAAGAACACGGTGCACTACTTCACCGACCCGGCGGTGGCGATGGTGCAGACGCGCTGGGAGCACCTCAACCGCCGGGCCTCCATCCTGACCCAGGCCGAGGCCATCCTGCTCGATGGACACTTCCTCATCGAGCACACGGCGCGCAACCGCACCGGGCGCTACATGAACTTCAACGGCACCGCCGGCATCTGGCGGAAAAGCGCCATCGCCGACGCCGGCGGCTGGCAGCACGATACCGTGACCGAAGACCTGGACCTCTCCTACCGGGCGCAGCTCCGCGGGTGGAAGTTCATCTTCCTGCCCGAGCTGGCCTCGCCGGCGGAGCTGCCGCCGGAGATGAACGCCTTCAAGGCCCAGCAGCACCGCTGGACCAAGGGCATCGCCCAGACCTGCGTCAAGCTGCTGCCGACGATCCTGTCCAGCGACCGCGGCTGGCGCGTCAAGCTGGAGTCGTGGTTCCACCTGACCAGCGGCTGCGTCTACATCCTGGTCGTGCTGCTCAGCCTGCTGATCGGCCCGGCGCTGCTGGCCAAGCTGATCATGGAAGAGCACGAGTACCCGTTCTGGCGGCTGGCCTGCGACCTGGCCCTGTTCTACGTCGGCACCGGCTCGGCCCTGAGCTTCTACATCGTCAGCCAGCGCGAAATCCGCCGCAGTTGGGCCGGCACGCTGCGCTACATCCCCGCGCTGATGGCCATCGGCATCGGGATTGCCGTCAACAACGCCACCGCCGCCATCGAGGGCTTCTTCTGCAAGGCCGGCGAGTTCGTGCGCACGCCGAAGTTCGGCGACCGGGCGGAGCAGCCGGGAGGGTGGCGCAAGGCGCTGTCGGGTTTCCACTTTCGCGGGGCGTGGAAGGCCTGGCTGGAGCTGGGGCTGGGGCTGTACCTGACCGCCTGCCTGTGCTCGTTCTTCTTCTTCGACAAGTGGTTTGAGCGGGTGGCGGCGGCGCTGCCGTTCCTCGGCCTGTTCATCTACGGCTACTTCTACGTAGCGATCCAGACCTTCTACGGGCAGTGGCTGGCGACGCGGCGCCGGGCGGCGGTCGAGGCCGCCTGATGCGCCGGGCGCAGGGTGCCGGCCGGCACCTGGTCGTCCGCGATCTTCGCCTCGCACAGGGGCGGGCCGCCCGACGGGAGCAGGCGGTCAGCGCGTCACCACGATCTTCCCGAAGTGTCCACCGGCTTCCATCAGCCGCAGTGCCTCCGGCAACTGATCGAACGGATAGACGCGGTCGATCACCGGGCGCAGGCCGTGCTCCTCGATGAAGCGGTTCATCCGCTCGAACGCGGCGCGCGAGTCGACGAAGATGCCGGCGATGCGCAGTCGTTTCCGCAGCACCAGTGACAGGTCGATCTCGCCCTGCAAGCCGGTCAGCGCGCCGAGCATGCCGATCAGGCCGCCGGCGCGCGTGGCCTTCAGCGACTGGTTGAGCGTCCCGGCCCCGCCGGTCTCGACTGTTACATCGGCCCCCTGTCCGTCGGTGAGGCGCAGCACCTGCTGGTGCCACTCCGGGTCCGTGCGGTAGTTGATGCCGTGATCCGCACGCAGCGCCGGGGCGCCCACTCCGATGTTGACGGCCCGCGCCAGCTTCTCAGCGCTGCCGCTGGTGATGATCACCCGGGCGCCCAGCGCCTTGGCGAACTGAAGCGCGAACAGCGACACCCCGCCCGTGCCCAGCGTCAGCACCGTCTGACCCGCCTCCACGCGCCCCTCGCTGACCAGCACACTCCAGGCGGTCAGGGCGGCGATCGGGAGCGTCGCCGCCGCGGCGAAATCGTAACCCGCCGGCAGCGGCAGCACCGCCTCGGCGGGCAGCGCCACCTGCTCGGCGGCCAGTCCGGCCTTCGGCAGACCGAGGGTCGTGGCCACGTATTCGGCGCGGAACGGACCGTCGATCCACCCGGAGATGAAGTGCGAGACCACCCGGTCGCCGACACGCACCCGCTCCACCCCCGCTCCGACCGCAGCTACCACGCCCGCCCCGTCGCTGAGCGGCGTGGCCGGCAGCCGGAACTTCGGGTTGTACTGCCCCTTGATCACCAGCAGGTCGCGGTAGTTCAGACTGACGGCCCGCACCTCCAGCACGATCTCGCCCGGTCCCGGTTGCGGCGGGTCGATCTCCGCCAGCCGCAGGTGCTCCAGCCCGAAGCGGTCAAGGCGATAAGCACGCATAGCTCTCCCTGCCTGATGCATGAACGCCCGGCTCGTCCGCTGTCGCTCACTTACAGGCCCGGATCACCGGCTGTCAAATCCCCGGCAGCGCGCCGGCGCAGCAGCTTATAATCACGCGCCATGACCCGGCCGCCACGCCTGCGCGTCAACGAAATCTTCCATTCGGTCCAGGGCGAAGGCACGCGCGCCGGCCTGCGCTGCGTCTTCATCCGCCTGACCGGCTGCCACCTGCGCTGCGCCTGGTGCGATACCGCCTACGCCTTCTACGAAGGCTGCTGGCTGACGCTCGACCAGATCCTTGAGCGCGTCCGCGCTAGCGCCTGTCCGACGGTCGCGGTGACCGGCGGCGAACCGCTGCTCCAGCCGGCGGTCTACCTGCTGCTGCAACGGCTGGCCGACGAGTTTGCCACCGTGCTGCTGGAGACCTCCGGCGCGCTCAGCATCGCCCGGGTCGATCCCCGCGTCGTCCGCAGCGTCGATATCAAGTGCCCGTCCAGCGGCGAGGCGGAGCGGAATGACTGGGACAACATCGCCCTCCTGCGGCCCACCGACGAGGTCAAATTCGTCATCGGGACGCGCGCCGACTACGAGTACGCGCGCGACGTCGTGCGCCGCTACGGGCTGCCGGCGCGCTGTCCGGTGCTGTTTTCACCGGTGGCGCTGCCGCCGCAAGCCACCGCCGCGCTTCGCACTGCCGCGGCTGCGCCGGCTGCGGGCGCGTGGGCGCTGGCGCCGGCCGAGCTGGCCGGCTGGATTCTGGGCGACCGGCTCGACGTGCGGTTGAATCTCCAGCTGCATAAGGTGATCTGGCCGGACCGGTCCCGCGGCGTGTAGCGCCGGCCTTCCGTCCGGGCCGCAGGCGCCGGGAAGGATGCGTGCGGCACCAGGCGCGGTGATTTGCGGGCGGGAGGTCGCATTCGCTCGGGCGGCACGGCGCGGCGAGCCCGGTGCCGACGGCCGTGCTTACCGGGCGGATAGATGGTCCTGCGCCTCGCCCGGCGTCGAGCCCGCGCCGCGCCCGGGGCGGGGGCGGGCGGCGTCCGGGGCGACCGGCCGCGTTGCCCCGGCGCCGGCGGCGCCCTAGAATGCACGTTTGAGCATGGGCTTGCCGACAGCCGCCGGGGTTGAACCAGCAAGATGCTGCCGAACTTCAAACCGTTCCACGAGATGACGCCCGAGGACTATGCCAGCATCGGGCTGATGTGCGGTCTGGAGATCCATCAGCAACTGCTGACGCGGCGCAAGCTGTTCTGCCGCTGCCCTGCCGGGCGCTACAGCGACGAGTACGACGCGGAAATCCTGCGCCATATGCGCCCGACGCTTTCCGAGCTGGGCGAGTACGACGGCACGGCTCTGATGGAGAAGAAGACGCGCAAGAACATCTACTACCGCATCCACCACGCCACCGTCTGCACTTACGAGTTTGACGACACCCCGCCGTTCATGATCAACGAGGAGGCGCTGGATATCGCCATCGAGCTGTCGCTGCTGCTGCACCTGAACATGGTCGGCGAGCTGCACATCGCCCGCAAGCAGTATCTGGACGGCTCTATTCCCACCGGCTTCCAGCGCACCGGCATTCTGGGCGTCGACGGCTGGATCCCCTACCGCGAGCGGCGCATCGGCATCCGCCAGCTCAGCATCGAGGAGGACGCCTGCCGCGAGGTCTCGGACATCGGCCACGACCGCGTGTTTCTGACCGACCGGCTGGGCATGCCGCTGGTCGAGGTGGTCACCGAGCCGGACATGCGCACCCCGCAGGAGACGGCCGAGGTGTGCCAGCTCATCCGCCTGCTGTGTCGCAGCACGGGCAAGGTGCGACGGGGCTACGGCGCCACGCGGCAGGACGTGAACGTCAGCGTCCGCGGCGGGACGCGGGCCGAGATCAAGGGCGTGCCGCAGATCTGGCGCATCCCGCGCCTGATCTACAATGAGGCCATGCGCCAGTGCGCGCTGCTCGAGATTCGCGCCCGGCTCCGGGAGCGCGGCGTGACGCCCGAGACGTTCGCGCACGCCGCCTATGACGTGAGCGGGCTGCTGAGCAAGGCGATGTACGAGCCGATCCGCGCGGCGCTGGCCGAGGGGCAGCGGGTCAGGTGCGTGGTGCTCAAGGGTTTTGCCGGGCTGCTCAATCACCCGACGCAGGAGCACACGACCTTCGCTACCGAGTTCTCCGACCGCGTGCGCGTGGTCGCCTGCCTGACGAAGCTGCCGAACATCGTGCACTCGGACACGGCGGCGGAGTCGCTGTCCGCCCGCGACTGGAAGGTGCTGCGCAAGCGGACGGGCGCCGGCCCCAACGACGCGCTGGTGCTGGTGTGGGGCAGCGAGACGGACTGTGAGACGGCCTGCGGCGAGATCGCGCTGCGGGCGCGCGAGGCGACGGAGGGCGTGCCGCGCGACACGCGCCAGGCGCTCAAGGACGGGACCACCGGTTTCGAGCGCGTCCTGCCCGGCGCCGACCGGATGTATCCCGACACCGACCTGCCGCCGCTGGAGATCAGTCGCCAGCGCGTCGAGCGCATCCGGGCGCAGCTCCCGGCGTTCGTGTGGGACCGCATGGCGCGTTACCAGGCGCTCGGTCTGCCCGGGAGCACGATCGCCCCGTTGTGCATGTCGCCGCGCCGGGCAGCGCTGTTCGACCGGATCGTGGACCGGCTCGGCCTGGACCCGCGCTTCGCGGCCGTGGTGCTGGTCCAGCGCCTGAAGGCCCTGCGCCGCGCCGGGCTGAACGTCGATTCCCTGACAGACGACGAGCTGTTCGAGATCTTCCAGGCCTTCGCCGCCGGCCGCCTCGCGCGCGAGGGCGTTCCCAGGCTGATCGAGTACCTGCTGCGCGAGCCGCCGCTCAACGCCTGCGGCGCTTCGCGGGTGGCGGCAGCGCTGGAGGCGCTGAAGCTCACACCCGTCACCGAGCCGGAACTCGAAGCGGTGGTTGCCGAGGCGCTGGCGCGCACCGCGGGCCGTCGCTTCGCGACGCCCGACGTCAAGCACCGGTACCTGATGGGGCTGCTGATGCGTCGGCTCATCGGCCGCATCGACGGCGCGAAGCTGGCCCGGCGCGTGGAGCGCCTGCTCGGCCAGTCGGCGGACGCTGCCGGCCTGCCGCCCGCGGCCCAGGCGATGGACCGGGCATCGGCCAGCGCCCCGAACGCTCCGGGTCCGTAGCGCCGCCGAGCCCGGGCACGGGGCGCCGCTCCCCGGGAAACCCCCGGGACCAGGCGACCAGAACCCGCACCGCGCGTGCAGCCATGGCCACAGATGCATTGAAAGGTTATCGCGGCCCCGGGGCCGCCGTCCTGACCCGGCACAACGTCGGCGTCTGGAGCGAGGTCGAGATCGATTCCACCAACGGCCACTTCCGCGGCCTGATCCTGCCGCGCTCCGAGACCGCCGACGACCGCCACATCGTCCTCAAGCTCGCCAGCGGGTACAACATCGGCCTGGACGTCGAGACCATCACCGCGATCCGCGAAGTCGGGCGGCGCGAGGCACGCTACAGGATCCCGGAGAAGCAGTTCCCCTACGACCCGCGCAAGCCGAAGGTCAAGCTGCTGGGCACCGGCGGCACCATCGCCAGCCGCCTCGACTACCGCACGGGCGCCGTGATCCCGGCCTTCTCCCCCGGCGAGCTGTACGGCTCCGTCCCGGAGCTGGCCGACATCTGCAACCTGGAGACCGAGAAGCTCTTCGGCGTCTTCAGCGAGAACATGGCCAGAGAGCAGTACGTCCGCCTGGCCGAGAAGATCGGGGAGGAGATCGCCCGCGGCGTGGACGGGATCGTGATCGGCCACGGCACCGACACCATGCACCACACCGCCGCCATCCTCACGTTCATGGTGCAGGACCCGCCGATCCCGATCGTCATGGTCGGTTCGCAGCGTTCCAGCGACCGGCCTTCCTCCGATGCGGCGCTGAACCTGATGCACGCGGTCAAGGCGGCCGCCGAGGGCGACATCGCCGGCGTCATGGTCTGCATGTTCGGCCCGACTTCCGACGAGTACGGCCTGCTGCACAGCGGCTGCCGCGTCCGCAAGATGCACTCCAGCTACCGCTCGACGTTCCGCACGATCGGCGACATCCCGCTGGCGATGATCGACCGCCAGCGGATCATCCCGCTGCATGACGACTACCCCCGCCGGCGCCGGGACCGCCACGTCCGGATCAATACCGCCTACGACGACCGCGTCACGATCCTGTACTACTACCCCGGTATGCGTCCCGATCTGGTCGATGCCATCGTCGACGCCGGCTACCGCGGGATCATCATCGCCGGCACCGGACTGGGGCACGTCAACAAGCCGCTGTACCCCTCCCTGGCGCGCGCCGCCAGCAAGAACGTCCACATGTACATGACCGTGCAGACGCTCTGGGGCTATGTCCAGATGTACGTTTACGAGACCGGCCGCGAGATCATGGGCCTGGGCGTCGTCCCGCTGGGAAACATGCTTCCGGAAGTCGCCTACATGAAGCTCTGCTGGGCCCTGGGCCAGACCGACGACCGCGAAGAAGTCCGCCGCATCATGCAGACGCCCGTCCGCGACGAACTCACCGACCGCGAGCCGTACAACGGCTACCTGATCTACCAGGGCGGCATCCCCGAAGTGCAGGCGTTTCTGCGCAGCATCCACCGCTGAGCCGCTGGCATTGCGCTGCGACCGGGGGCGGCGCGGCGCCGGCCGCGCCTGAGCGCGCACGGCGCTCCACTCGCACGGGTGTGGCACCGGGGACCGATAACCCCGCGCGCCCATAATCGCTCACTTTCTGCCGCCTCTGGCATCGAGCTTGCCCCCATCCTGGCCGATGAATCCGGCGGCGGCGGCGAGTGCATGCCGTCTGCGGCGCCCGTTTCCCAGGGAGGAACGCCTTGGGCACGATAAGCTCCGGCATCGGCCTGATTTCCGGCATCGACTACGACAGCCTGGTCGAGCAGCTCATCGCCATCGAGGCCCGCCCACGCGACAAGCTCCTCGCCCGTATCAGCACGATCGACGCGCAACGAACGGCCTACCTGGATATTTCTGCGCGGCTCACCGCCTTGCTCACGCATGTGGCGACGCTCTCCCGCCGCGGCTCCTTCACCGCCAGCAGCGTCAACACCTCCGACAGCCAGGTGCTGACCGCGACCGCCGGCGAGAACGCCGCCCCGGGCACGTACGATTTCGTGGTGCGGTCGCTGGCGACCACGCACCAGGTCGTCAGCCGCGGCTTCGCCTCACGCGACGCGCTGCTCCCCCCGGGCGCCATCTCGATCGAGTCCGCCCGGGCGCGCGTCAACGCGCAAACGCGGCTCGACGAGCTGAACGGCTACGCCGGCGTGCAGCGCGGCTCGTTCATCCTCATCGACGGCGCCGGCAGCCAGGCCACCGTCAACCTCGGCGACGCCGTCACCCTGGCGGACGTCGTCGCCAGGATCAACGCGGCCGGTATCAACGTCCGGGCGGAAGTCCGCGGCGACGGTCTGGTGCTCCACGAGACGACCGGCGGCGCGCTGCGCGTCCGCGAGGTCGACGACGGCCACGTGGCCGCCGACCTGGGCTTCGGCCCGGGGCGCATGTTCGATCCCGGCGGCCGGCTCGAAGGCAGCCCGCTGATCTACCTCACCAGCACGACCCCGCTGACGGCGCTCAACGACGGCATCGGCGTGCGAATAGCGCCCGCGGGCGGCGACTTCACCATCAACGGCATGACCGTCGACCTGAGCGGACTGATCAAGACCGACACGCGGCTGGAGCGACTGAATCACGGCCGCGGCGTCGAGCTGGGCCGCATCCGCGTGACCACCGCCGACGCCGCCGGCCAGCAACGCACGTTCGAGGTCGATCTGACCGGGCTGCGCACCGTCGGCGAGGTGAAGAACGTCATCGAAGGCAGCCTGGAAGGCGTCACCGTCACCCTCGCCGACAACAAGCTGATCGTCGGCTACAGCCGCAACCCCGACGGCCGCCTGCTGAAGATCGAAGACCTCAGCGGCCACGCCGCACGCGATCTGGGCATCGCCGGCCAGTCGCAGAGCGGCCGGATCAGCGGTCAGGGCGTGCTGCACGTCGATCAGCTCGGCGACGTGCTCGGCGCGATCAACTACGCCGCCGGCAACGACGGCAGCATCACCGCCGCCCTCGACCGGACGCGCCTGGTGATCAACGCCGGCGGAGCGGCGGTCGAGCTGGCCGCGCTGAACAACTCGCACGCCTTGCGCGATCTGGGCCTGACGGAGGGCACGCACGCGGCGGGCGCCACCGGCCGGCGCATCATCGGCGGCATCGACGGCGCGCTGCTCAGTTCGCTCAACGGCGGGCGCGGCTTCGCCCCCGGGCGCATCCGCATCGACGTCGGCGCCGGCAGCGTCATCCTCGACCTCAGCAACGCCGAAACTCTCCGCGATGTGGTCGAGCGCATCAACGAAGCTTCGGAAGCGGAGCAACTCGGCATCGAGGCCGGCTACGACAGCACCGGCACCCGCCTGGTGGTCCGCAGCGTGGACGGGCTGGCCCAGATTTCGATCAGCGACGTGGCAGGTTACGGCACCTTTGCCGCCGATACCGGCCTGGCTCAGGACGCCCCCGCCGCCGTCGTCCGCAGCGACAACCTGCAACTCCAGTACGTCACCGAGGCGACACGGCTGGCAGACCTGAACGGCGGCCGCGGCGTCGGTCTGGGCCGCATCCGGATCACGAACTCGCGCGGCGTGGTGACCACCGTCAACCTGGCGCAAGCCAACCCCAGAACGCTGCGCGACGTGATCGAGCTGATCAACGGGAACCCGACGCTCGGCGTCACAGCCCGCATCAACGACACGGGCGACGGTCTGCTGCTGGAGGACCAGGCCGGCGGCAGCCAGGCCCTGAAGGTCGAGGACGAGACGGGCACTGCGGCGCGCGACCTGAACCTGCTGGGCGAGGCGACCGGCGGGATCATCGACGGCAGCTACGAGCTGACCATCACGCTGACCGGCAGCGAAACCCTCGACGAGCTGGCCACGCAGATCAACGCCCGCGGGGGACTGGCCGGCGCCAGCATCCTCAACGACGGGACCGGCACGTCCCCGTTCCGCCTCCAGATCACCTCGGCTTCCAGCGGTCTGGCCGGCGAACTGCTGGTCAGCGGCCTGGACTTCACCACGCTCAGCGCTGCGCAGGACGCGAAGGTCGTGCTGGGCACCGGCGGCGCGTCGGGCGTGCTCATCACCTCCGCCAGCAACACGCTGACCGATGTCGTACCCGGCCTGACGATCGACCTGCACGGCGTCTCCGATCAGCCGGTCTCGGTCACGGTCAGCCGCAACGCGGACGCGCTGGTCGAGACGCTTCAGAACTTCGTCAGCGGCTTCAACGCGGCGCTGGAGCGCATCGAGCAGGTCAGCGGCTACGATGCCGAAACCGAAACGCGCGGCATCCTGCTGGGCGAAGGCACGCTCCAGTTGGCCGAGCGGCGCCTGTTGCAGATGGTGACCGGGCGGGCGCCGGGGGCCAGCGCTCACTTTCAGCGGCTGTCGGACATCGGCATCCGCCTGCGCGAGGGCCGGCTGGAGTTCGACGAACAGAAGTTCCGCGACGCCTATGAGACCCACCCCGAGGAGCTGACCTCCTTCTTCACCGACGAGCAGACCGGCCTGGCGCATGAGATGCAGGCCGTGCTCGAGAGCATCACCGACAGCGGCGGCCTGATCGACCGCCGCGAACGCCTGCTGGGCCGCCAGAAGGAGGACATCAACGACCGCGTGGAGACGCTCAACGAGCGACTGGAGCGGAAGCGTGAGCGGCTGCTGCGGCAGTTCATGGCCCTGGAGCAGGCGCTGGCCGAGATGCAGTCGCAGCAGAGTGCGCTGACGCAACTATCGGCGCTGGCCAGTGCGTACGGCCAGTCCGGATCTTCATAGCTCCGCCAGCGCCAAGGCGGAGCCCGTGGCCGGCGGCCGGCAGTTCAGGCCGGCTTGCTGAGGAGCCGATACCCCCGACATGAACCCGTCAACGAAGGTCTCGCAGGAATACCTGAAGAGCGCCGTGATGACGGCCTCGCCGGAGCAGTTGCAGCTCATGCTGCTGGACGGCGCCATCCGCTTCACGCTCCGCGGGCGCGAAGCGCTGGAGCGCCAGGACATCGAGGGGGCGTTCAACGGTTTCGAGCGCGCCCAGCGCATCGTGCTGGAACTGGCCAGCGGACTGCGCCGCGAGGTCAACCCGCAGCTCGTGGACCAGATGACCGCCCTGTACGACTTCATCTACCGGCGTCTGATCGATGCCCATATCCATCGCGAGCTGAAGGCGGCCGACGACGCGCTGCGCATCCTGCGGCATCAGCGCGAGACCTGGGCCATGCTCATCGAGAAGATCGCCCGCGAAGGGGCGGGGGCCGGGAACAGCGGGCCGCCGACCAGACCCGCGGCGCCGGACGACGAACAGCAGCCATCCGTCAACCTCGAAGTCTGATTTCTCCCTCACTGCGCAGCGCGCCCCGCGCCGGCCAGCTTGACAGCCGCGCTAAGGCGGGTTAGGCAAAAGGGTTGGGAAAGTTGCGGACGGCGCGGTTCGTTCGGCGGGGCGGCGCCCCAGGGGCATGGCCGGCTCTTCCGCCGGGACATCCGGGTCTGTTGGCGGTCAAGGAGTCCGCATGTCTTCCACCTGCAACGTCGCACTGATCGGCCAGAAGTTCATGGGGCGGGCGCACAGCAACGCCTATCTGAAGGTTACGCGCTTCTTCAACGTTCCGGTCCGCCCGGTCATGCACACGATCGCCGGGCTGGACCTGATCGCGCTGGCCCCGTTCGCCGACCGCTGGGGCTGGAAGCGCTACAGCACCGCCTGGAAGGAGGTCGTCAAGGACCCGGCCGTCGATCTGGTCGACATCAGTACCCCCAACTACATGCATGCCGAGCAGGCCCTCGCCGCCCTGGCCGCCGGCAAGCACGTCGCCTGCGAAAAGCCGCTGGCGGCCACGCTCCGCGAAGCCCGCGCCATGCGCAACGCCGCCGTCCGCGCCCGCAGGTGCAAGACCTTCGTCTGGTTCAACTACCGGCGCTGCCCCGCCGTCGCCCTCGCCTACCAGCTCGTCCGCGAGGGACGCCTGGGGCGCCTCTACCACGTCCGGGCCACGTACCTGGAAGACTGGGCCGGCCCGCAGACGCCGCTCGGCTGGCGCTTCCAGAAAAAATACGCCGGCTCGGGGGCCCACGGCGACCTGAACGCCCACATCGTCGATCTGGCGCGCTTCATCACCGGCCAGGAATTCGTCGAAATCTGCGGCGCCCTCGCCGAAACCTTCATCCCCGAGCGCGAGCTGATCGAGCCGCCGCCGCTGACCGGCGGACGCGTCGCCGCCCGCCAGAAGAAAACCACCGGAAAAAGCGACGTGGACGACACGGTGCTGTTTCTGGCCCGCATGAGCGGCGGAACCGTCGCCAGCTTCGAGGCCAGCCGCCTGGCCACCGGCAACCTCAACCGCAACACGATCGAGCTCAATGGCGAACGCGGCGCCCTGCGCTTCTCCGCCGAGAACATGAACATCCTCTGGTTCTATGACGCGACCGAGCCGCGGCGCACCGCGGGCTGGCGACGGATCATGTGCACCTCGGCCGGCAATCATCCCTACGCCGGCGCCTGGTGGCCCGACGGCCGCGAGCTGGGCTACGAGCACACGTTCGTCAACATGGTGGCAGACATGATGGCCGCGCTGGCCGGCGAGCAGCCGATCATCCCGCTGCCCGACTTCGCCGACGCCTACGAAACGCAGCGCGTGCTGGAGGCGGCCCTGCTGGCAGCCAGGAACCGCACCGCCATCCGCATGACCGAAATCAAGTAGGCGGCGTCGCACCACGCCGGACGGCGCGCAGCGGCAGGTGCGCGGTGCCGCAGGCGCGCTGCCCGGCGGTCCCCCGACCGGAAGGATAGTGCCCGGCCGCTACAGCTCGACCCACGCCCCGCCCTGCTGGTGGCTGCGCACCGCAGCAGCGATGAAGGCGATGCCGATGCGGCCGTCCTCGACGTTGGCGTACCTGCTGCCATCGCAGGCGAACGGGCGGCCATCCAGATACGCCCGCACATCCTGCTCGAAGCAGCGGTGCAGCCGGGCGAAAGCGTCGTGGAAAGCCTCCGGGTGACCGGGAGGGATGTTCGGCTCGGCCAGCAGCTCCGCCGGCACATCGCGCAGGAACCCGTCGTTGGGCTTGACCGCCGCCCGCCAGTAGATGCGGTCGGGCTGATCGGCCAGGCGGATGATCAGCTTCTCCGGCTCCTCCTGGACCCAGACCAGCGAGCCTTTCGTACCGTTGACCTCGATCCCCAGGTCGTTCTTGTGACCGATGGCGATCTGGGAAGCCCGCACCAGCGCCTTGCCGCCGTTGGACAGCTCGCAGTAGGCGGTGAAATGGTCGTCGAGCTGGCGGCGTTCGACGAAGGTCTCCAGGTGGGCGCGGAGTCGCCTGACCTCCAGACCGGTGACGTAGCGGAGCTGCATGAGGGCGTGCGTCCCGATGTCGCCGCCGCAGCAGCTCGCCCCCGCCCGCTTCGGATCGACCCGCCATTCGGCCTGCATGACGCCCTGGTCCTCGGTGCGGCCGGCCAGCCAGCCCTGAAGGTAATACGCGTCCACCCAGCGCACCGCCCCGATCAGCCCGCTGCGGACGATGAAGCGCGCCAGGCGGCTGGTCCAGTGGCCCAGATAGGTGTGCGCCACGCCGAACGGCACTCCCAGTTTGCGGGCGGTGCGGACCAGGTCGTTGGCCTCTTTGAGGTTGAGGCAGAGCGGTTTTTCGCAAAACACCGCGATCCCGGCCTTCATGGCTTTCATGGCCGGGTCGTAGTGCACGTGGTTGGGCGTGACAATCAGGATGTAGTCCAGTTTCTCGTCCTCGGGCAACGTGGCGTTGGCCGCGATCATCTCGTCGTAGCTCCCGTAGCCCTTGATCGGGTAGGGCCAGTTGGCGGCCTCCTCCAGGGCGATTTTGGGATCCGGGAACAA
>Ga0209018_1001719_pt1 | contig 17011 bp, 10 predicted proteins | sample YNPBryBLVA2012_FD_185814 | JGI IMG/M metagenome (GOLD analysis project Ga0209018, IMG submission 185814) | Anoxygenic and chlorotrophic microbial mat microbial communities from Yellowstone National Park, USA - YNP Bryant BLVA 2012 (SPAdes)... ...
GTCGGAAACCACGGCACGGGAAAGTCGCTTCTGCTGAACCGCCTCGCTCAAGCCCTGGGTCTCGAGCACCGGCATTACAACGCCAGCCTGCTGAGCTTCGACGACCTGGTGGGCTATCCATTGCCGGACCCGGGCGGCGCCCTGCGGTTTGTCCAGACTCCCGCCTCGATCTGGGGCGCGCAGTCCGTATTTTTCGACGAAATCTCGCGCTGCCGGCCGGAAATGCAGAACAAATTGTTCAGCCTGATCCACGAGCGGCGGGTTCAGGGCATCGATCTCGACCGTCTCATTTACCGCTGGTCGGCCATGAACCCGCCCGGCGCCGCGTCGGAATCGAACCCCTACACGGGCAGCGAACCGCTCGACCTCGCCCTCGCAGACCGCTTCGCCTACATCGTGTGCGTCCCGGACTGGAACGAAATGACAGTCGAAGACCAGCAGCGGCTGCTGCATGCCTCACAGGAGGAGCCGCAGCCGGGTGCGGGTTCCGAGTTGCGTTTCATTCTGCAACAGGCAGAGACGCTATATGACAGCTTCCGCCGGTCGTTGCTCGAGCCGCTGGCCTCCTATGTCCGCCTCTTGGGCGTTCTGATGGCGCAGGCGAAGCTGCCCATGAGCGGGAGGCGCGCCGCCATGCTGGTGCGAAATATCTGTGCGGTTCATGCGGTCAGATCTGTCGTTTCAAGTCGGGTGAGCCTTGAGGAGTCGGCGAAACTAGCCCTATTTAACTCGCTGCCGGAAAAGGCCACGGAGCAGGCTGGTATCCCGCGCCTGAAGCTGACTTCGGCCCACCGGGAAGCGTGGAACAGCATGGATCCGGAGAGGGGCGTGGAGACCCAGGCGCTGCTCCAGGAGGCGGATCTGGTCCGCAGAGCAGCGTTAGCCACCGGCCTGAAACACCTGTCCCCAACCATGGTTTCTACTGTGATTGCGGATTGCCTGGTTCAACTCCCACACGGCGCGAAAGAGGCTCTTACCGCCTGGTTGTTCGAGCAGGGTCACGCAGGGAGGCTGGTAGCGGCCGTCGCAGATCAGTGCGCCTCCGTTTACTCAAACGTGGCTTCCTCACAGACCGTGCGACAGATCATCAACGGGATGGACCCCCGGGTCCGCGTGTGGCGAGCCATCGCGAAATGCCTTGGGGAACTGCCGGCAGATGATCCGGAAACACGGCTCATCACAAACCTGTTGTTCAGTCACTTTAACTCCAGAACCATCAAAACCCCCGAGGAGGTGGACGGATTTATCGAACGATGGAGGGACACACGCAAGAAACTCGATGGAGGCCGCCCATGAGCTGGTTGTACAATTCCGGAGCCCCCTGGGCGTTGGAGGTCTGCGAAAAGAGTTCGGCCGCATGGGGACGCGCTTACCGGTTCACCTTTCCCGGCGATCTTCTTTCGCCTGCGCAAATTCTCGAGAGACTGGACGGTGTGCCATGGACTGGTGACGGCGCACTCGCTGAGCGCGAACTCAGGACCCGCATCAACAAGCATGCGAAACACCTGCCTTACCCTGCCTCGGCCCTGGTTATCGAAAGCTACGACGAGGCTGAGGATTGTCTTTGTCTCCTGACAATCTGCACCATTCTGGCGAAATCCTCTGACCGCGTGTACCTCGCATCGAAAACCCCTAACCTGACCTTTCTCATGCCCGGGCGCACAGTCTGTCTTTTTGTTCCAGAACTCAGGAGGGCACAAGCAACATGACTTCTCTCGTGGAACGGGTGCTCGACGTTTTTCCCAGCGGACACTACGGGATGGCTGCTCTGCTACGCGTCGTGGAGCTGCAGGAAAGCACCGAGGTGTCGACAGCCGCCATTGAATGCAGCCTCAATCCATGTCTGCGAATCAATCCGAATTTTGTCGCCGTTCACGCAAATACACCCGAGAAGCTCCTCATGCTCCTGATGCACGAACTGCACCATATCCTGCTGGGTCATACAGTGTTGTTCAGGAATCCAACGCCGCTTGATAACCTGGTTCTTGATGCCGTGATTAATGCGACATTATGCCGCATGTTTCCGCGCAGGGAATTTACGACGTTCTTTACCGACTTCTATTCGGCCAAAGAGTATCCGGAATGTCTCCTGAGGCCGCCACAGCAATGGTCGCCACATTCGTACGGGGAGGTTCCGCCGGCTCTCTCGGACCCGGCGCGCAGTCGCGCACTGGAGGCACACAGGATGCTCTATTCCGGCAGGGGGGCGTTCTACCAGGAAGTCTATAAAGCCCTTCGGGATCCGGGACCTGGCAGCTCCGAGGGCAGTGGGGCGATGGATCTGCCTGTCTTGATCGGAAGTCACGGCGAAGCCACCGCGGCCGACTATGACAACACGATCCCGGCGATTCTGCCGGTTGTCCGCAACTGGCACGACAGGTTCGATACGGTTTGTGGGCGCTCGTGGTCCGACGTCATGGAGGAAGTGGAGATACGCTCCCCACAACACTCCGTAAACCGCAGGATTCTGGCTCGGCTCATTGGAAAGGTTGCCCGGGCAAGCGGGAATTCACGGCTCAAGTCAATCACCCGTGCAACGGTCGCCGGCTATTCGGTGATCCCCAGTCACTCCCGCAGGGCGGCGGTGCTTCGGGCACTGCAGGTTCCGCAGACTCTCTATGAATTTCGGGTCACTGCAAGAACCCGCGAACGCTCGGAGCGCGTTCACGTGTATGTCGACGTCAGCGGCAGCATGGCGGGAATCGTTGATGACATCTATGCTGCCGTATTGGATTGCTATGCCATGGTTCACCCGAAAGTCCACCTGTTTTCTACAGTGGTTGCAGACACAACCCTGGACAAAATCAGAGATGGATTCTGCCGCACCACCTGGGGAACCGATATTGCCTGCGTCGCAGATCACATGGCGGCAAACAGGGTCACCAGAGCCGTGATTTTGACAGATGGTTTTGTGGGGAGCCTCCCGGCCCGGCATCGGGATCGATGGAAGAAGAGCATTCTTGGTGTGGCTGTTCCCCGATGGGGCGACATGAGAAGTCTCCAGAATTACGTGCAATATGTCGAAAGGCTGTCAGAGCGCACGGGGAAGGACGGCGAATCCTTGTAGGCCACGCTCCACCGATGGCATTGCCTGGCCCGCCTCTGGAACGAGGCTGGGGCAGATCCGCTCTTATCGATGGGCTCCAGGCACCGAAACAGGCTGAAACCGCACACTGGAAAGGAACCCCCCATGATCTTCTCTTCTGAATTCGTGCTTCCCGGCCACCCCGACAAACTGTGCGACGCCGCCGTGGACAGCCTTGTTGCGGCAGCGCAGCGGCTGGAAAAGCGCGCCCTGTGCGCGCTGGAAGCCGCCGTGCACAGGAACGCCATCTTCCTCACCGGCAGGCTCGCCTGTCAGGGGGCGGAGCAGATCGACATCGCCGCCCATGTGCGCGGCGTGTTCGCCTCGGCTGGTTACGGCGGCGCCTGGATTCCCGATCCCGGCCGCCTCGAAATTCACACAGACCTGTGCCTGGGGCCATTGCAGGAAAATGAGGCCGAGTTACGCGCCTGTTCTGACGACCAGTCGATCGTCACCGGCTTCGCCGTCGACCTGCCGGCCACGAATTTCCTCCCCGTGGAGCACTGGCTGTCCCACCGGCTGGCGCGGGCTCTTGCGGAGCTCCGCGCCTCGCACCCGGAACTCCAACTCGGGCCCGATGGCAAGCTTCTGGTCGTCTATGACGAATCGCGCTGCGGCCTGGAAGCATTCAGCGCCTCGCTGCAACAGGCTGCCGGCGCCTCCGAGATCGAGCTCAACCGCGAGGTGCGGCAATGTGTGCAACGGGAGCTGGAGCAGTGCCGCGGCTCGCTCGACACTCTCGATCCTTCGCTGCCGGAGAACTTCGTCATCAACGGATGCGGCAGTTTCCATGTGGGCGGCCCCGAGGCCGACAACGGACTCAGCGGCAAGAAGCTGGTGGTCGACGCCTACGGCCCGCGCATTCCCATCGGCGGCGGCGCCCTCAGCGGCAAGGATTTCTACAAGCCGGACCGCGCCGGCGCTCTGCTGGCGCGGCGGCTGGCCAAAGCCGTCGTGCTCAGCGGCTCAGCACGCCAGTGTCTGGCCACGCTTGCGATATTCCCCGGCGAAACGGCCTTCCGCATCGTCTCCTTGACCGTGGAAGACGGCCGCTGTCTCGATCCGCGGCGCTGGGCGTCCCTCATCGATCTGCGCCTCGAAGCCGCCGGCGATGCGTGGACGTGCGCTGCGGATCTGGTGAAGCTGGCACGCTGTGGCCACTTCACCGATCCACACCTGCCGTGGGAGACGATCCGCTTCTGATCCCGCACAGCGCCGGCGCTGTTCCGCTCGCTCGGCTCGGAGACAAAGAACAGGCAAAAGGCCCGCCCCCGTCCGGGAGCGGGCCTTGCCTGGCTTTAGTCTGCCGTCAGGCTTACTTCGGGCACCCCAGCCGCTTCAGCAGCTTCTCGTCGAGCTGCTTGGCCTCCTTGAAGGCCGCCGGCATCTTCGTGCCCTTCGGCACCAGCCAGATCTCCACGCGCCGGTTCTGGTCCGCCGTGGAAACCATCTGGCCGGAACGTTCCTTCGACGCCGGCCGCGCCGCCGTGCCACAAAGCCCGGGCTGCATGTCGGACACCTGTTCGGTGCCCACCCAGGTCACCTTGATCCGCGACTTGTCGACGTTGGCGCACGTGCCGCCACCCGCCGTCAGCACGGCGTACGCGTTCAGCACGCGGCGCATGTCGAGGTCGCTCGGACGGCGAGTCTTCGACACTTCGTCCTGATCGATGTGGCCGACCAGTACGACTTCATAGTCCGGGTCGGCTGCCTTCGGCGCCACCTCTTCCAGCAGGATGCGCTTGCCGCAGTTGTTCACGCGCGCGCTGTTCTTGCTGAAGATGACGTCGGAGTAACGGATCGAGGTCGGGATGAAGTCGACCTTGATCTGCGCCGTGCCCGTGGCCGACGCCCCGCGGTCGTCCGTCACGCGGACCGTCGCAGTCACCGTCTTCGACTGGATCTTGCCACCCTGCTCGAACTTCACCGCCTTGCTGTCGAACTGCGTCGTGGCGGCCTTCGGATTGGACACCGTGCCCTCGGTCACCGTCCACTGGAAGCTGATCGTCGAGCAGGCGCTGCCTGTGCCCTGAGCGCTCAGCGTGCTGGTCTGCCCGTACTGGATCGCCGCCGGGTTGGCCATCACGTTGGATACCGTCGGCGGGTTGTAAGGCTGCACCTTCAGCGTCAGCGGCGCTGCCGAGGCGACCCGCACCGGATGATTCGGGGTGTTCTCCGCCTCAACGTTCATTTCAATCCTGTAATCGCCCGCGCGGTCCGGCGTGAAAGTCAGTTCGGGCGCGTTGCCGCCCATGGGCTGGCCGTTCACCTTCCACTTGTAGGTCATCGCTCGGCCGGCAGGGTCGCTCGCGCCCGTGTTTCGCACCGTGATGGCGCGCCCCTGGCACAGCGTTCCCGGTCCCACGCTGAGCGACCCGGCATTCAGGGCCGCAAGCGGCGCTGGCGGCGGTGGCGGCGGCGGAGGCGGGGGAGCTGCCTTCGCCCCGAAGTAATAGGTAAGGCCGGCCGTCGTCTGGATCCCGTGCAGCTTGTCGCCGCTCGGAATGTACAGCCCGCCGTTCGGGGAATCCATCAGCCGGAACGTCGGGTTCTTCGTCCAGATGCCTCGTGCGTCAAAGCGCAGGCCCCAGCGCTCGGTCAGGTGCCACTTCAGGCCGCCGCCATAATTCATCGCCGGGTGGATGTTGGCATCCAGGTTCTGCGCCAGCAGGCCGGTGTTCAGCGGGCTCCGCGCCCAGCCCTTCGCCGAGTCGATGGGCGCGAAGTACATCGCCGAAATGCCCGCGGTCAGGAACGGACGGATCTTCGAGCCCCGCTCCGTCCAATAAAAAACGGGATTCAACGAATACTGATAAATCCTGTGGCCGAAATCGTTCTGGGGCTTTCCGGGCGCCACCGGCGATTCAAAGCGCACGTTGTTGGCGCTGTAGGTGAACGCCTGCTCGAGTCCCACGTAGCGCCAGAAATTCTCCGTCACGCGGAATCCGAACGCTCCGCCATTCACCAGCTTCGTTCCCAGGCCGCTGGAGACGCCCTGGAAAAAGCTGCCGCCGCCGAATCCGTTCAGCTCCACCTTGTCGGGAAGCTCGTCGCCGGCGGGTTTGGCCGGGACGCTCGGCTGTTGGCCGGCCGCGCTCAGGGCGAGCAGCCCCGCAAGAGCAGCGGCGGCGAGAGTCCTCGATCCTCTGCCTGAACAGTAGTTGTCTGCACGTTTCATCATATGGACTTCTCCTGCCTCACTCCTCATTATGCTACTCCTGTATCCTGAAATCCAAATAGAAAACGCCTGCATCTGGCGTCAACCCCAACAATCTTCGGCCCTTGGCGTCGGCCAGCAGCCGCCTCAGGCTCACCGCCGGCAGGTCCGCCCCCCCCACCGCGCCCCACTGCCGTCCGCCATTGTTCGACCGGTAGATCCGTCCAAACTGCCCCGCGAACACTGTGCCGCCCTTGCCAGGCTGCGCCGCCAGCGTGCCCACAGTACCTGGCTGCAGCCCCTCCTCCACTTTTTCCCAGTGCGCTCCATCGTCGGCCGACAGGTACAACCCGCCGGCCGTCGCCGCCAGCAGCGTGTTCTCCGTGATCGCCATGTCATAGATCGAGGACGCCGGGAACAGCATGCTCAGCACGTGCCAGCCCGCGCCGCCGTCGGTGCTGAGATACACCGTGTGCGCCGTCCGCGCCAACACGCGGCCCCCGTCGGCCTGCGCCGCCAGTAACTCCTGCACCGAATGCCGGATGTTGGCCTTCGTGATCCGGACCGGTTGCCAGGTGGCGCCCAGATCCGCGCTCCGCCACAGCCCCGTGTCCGTGCCGGCCAGCAGCGCCTCCTTGCCCCCGGCCGCCACGCACGCCAGCGCCTGAATGCGCAGCCTGGCGCCGCCGCCGATCCGCAGTGGAGTCCAGCTCCGCCCGCCGTCCCGGCTTCGGTAGATGCGCTCGTCGTTGCCTGCCAGGAGCAGGTCCTCTCGCGCGGGGCAGGCCGCCAGCCTCGTGACATGACCCTCGGGAAATGTCTTGCCCTTTTCCACCGCGCGCCAACTCGCGCCGCCGTCGCGGCTCTCATACAATCCGCTCCATGAGCCGTCGCCCACCACATTCAGATAGAGCGCCCCGCCCGCCACTGCCAGCCCTGCCGCGCGACGGCTCACAAAGCCCTCGTTGATCTGCCGGAACGTCTCGCCTGCGTCCTCGCTCTTCCACAATCCCCCGCCCTCGGTGGCCAGATACAGCCGCCGCGGCTCGCCGGCATCGAAGTCCAGCGCGTACACATGCAGCCGGTTCACGCGCCGGAACGTCGCCCCGCCGTCGGTCGACTTCAGCAGCCCCAGCGTCGTCCCCGCGAAGATCGTTCCATTCCGCCCCGGCATCTGCCGCACCACATGCGTCCTGCGTTGTTCAGGCGGGATGCCCCGGAACTTCGTCCAGTTCAGCCCTCCATCCTCGCTCCGGTAAATCCCGCTGCAGGCGCTCGCCAGCACGCGCTCCGGGCGCGCCGGGTCGACGAAGATCGAAAACACATCCGAGTCGTCCAGCATCCCGTCGTGGATGATCCGCCACGTCTTCCCGCCGTCGGTGGTCTTCCAGGGCAGGTGCGTCGTGCCCGCATACACGATGCGCTCGTTGCGCGGGTCGAACGCCACGGCGGTCACCGACCGCAGCTCGTGATTGTAAGGTGCGCTGATCCGCGCCCAGCTTCGCCCGCCGTCGCCGCTCCTCCACACGCCGTCCCTCGTGGCCGCCGCCAGGATCCGGGGATTCGCGGGAAAATATGCCAGCGCGTACGTTGAGAGCCCCTCCACGCCCTCCGCCGCCTTCCACGTCGCGCCCTCGTCTTCGCTGTACCACACCCCCGCGCCCGTGCCCTGAGGCGTCTCCGCCGCCGCCAGGTACAGGCGCGGCTCGGACGGATGAATCATCACCGCCGTGATCGTGGCGGAAAAATAGCGCGGGAAATTCAGCCGCTGCCAGCTCGCCCCGCCGTTCACGCTCCGGTAGACCAGCGAATGCCGCGCCCCGGTGAGCAGCACTTCCGGACGGCTCCGGTCCGCCCAGATCGACGTCGCCGATCCGCCCCAGGGGCCCGCCGCCTTCCATTCGCCCCGCGCGCACAGCAGGCAGGCCGCCAAAACAATTCCCCGGAAAATGATTCTGCCGGCCAACTTCCAGACTATCAGACCCCGCCCGGCAGATACCGCTTCGCCAGTCCCAGGAACCGCTTCGTCTCCTCCTCCGCCCACGTCTCGCCGCGCCCCAGCTCCGCTGCGAGAATCCGCGCCACCCGCGGCGCCGCCTCCATCGCCGCCCGCGCGTTCAGCTGCAGCACCCGCGTCCGCCTTTCCAGCACGTCCTCCACGTGCCGCGCCATCTCCCACCGCGCCGCCCACACCGCCTCCGCCTCCGTGTACGGAAGCGCCGCCGCCAGCCGCCGGCCGCGCTCCGGGTGCAGCCGCTCCATCTCGCGGATCGCGACGGCATCGCTTCCGTAAACCGAAAGCGCGCCGAACTGCTCCGCGTGGTGGTGGTAGCCGTGGATTCTCAGCCGCCGCGTCACGCACTCGCGCTCTTCCAGCCCCGCCAGCACCGACGCCTGATCGATGCAGTCCTCCGCCATTCGCCGGCACGTCGTCCACTTGCCCCCGGCGATCGTGATCAGCCCGTTGCGGTCGATGTGGATCGAATGATCCCGCGCCAGCGATGCCGTCGAGGCGCCCTCCACCGACTTCACCAGCGGGCGGATGCCCGCCCACGCGCTCAGAATGTCGCGCCTCGCCGGCGCCCGCTCCAGATAGTCCGCCGCCGTCTCCAGAATCAGCTCGATCTCTTCCTCCAGCGGCTGCGGCTCCAGCGATACCGCATCCAATGCCGTGTCCGTCGTGCCCACCAGCGCATGCCCGTGCCACGGGATCGCGAACATCACCCGCCCGTCCCGCGTGCGCGGCGCAAGGATCGCCGCCTCCCCCCGCAGGAAGCTCGCGTCGAACACCAGGTGCACTCCCTGGCTCGGCGCGATCATCGGGCGCGCTTCGGCGTCCGCCAGCCGCCGCACCGCGTCGCTGAAGCAGCCCGTGGCGTTGATCACCGCCTTCGCCCGGATCTCGAACTCCTCGCCCCCCTCCTCGTCCAGCACCACCGCTCCGTTCACCAGTCCGCCGCCGTCGCGCTTGAGCGCCGTCACGCGGCAGTAATTCACCAGGGCCGCCCCCTGCTCGGCTGCCGTCCGCGCCATCTGGATCAGCAGACGTGCATCGTCAAACTGCCCGTCGTAGTACTCCACGCCGCCGCGCAGCCCCTCCGGCTTCAGGTTCGGCAGGCGCTCCAGCGTCTCCTCGCGGCTCAGGATCCGCGACTTCCCGAACCCGTACTTGCCCGCCAGCAGGTCGTACAGGCGCAGCCCCACGCCGTAAAATGGCGCCTCCCACCACTCATAATTCGGAACAATAAATGCCAGATCTTTTACCAAATGCGGCGCATTTTCCCGCAAAATCCCCCGCTCTTTCAGCGCCTCCATCACCAGAGTGATGTTGCCCTGCTCGAGATACCGCACCCCGCCGTGGATCAGCTTCGTCGAACGGCTCGACGTCCCTTTGCCGAAATCGTGCTGCTCCACCAGCGCCGTCCGGTAGCCCCTGCTGGCTGCGTCCAGCGCGCAGGCAATCCCCGTGGCGCCGCCGCCGATCACCAGGATGTCCCACTCGCCGCGCTCCTCGCGCAGCCGCCCCAGCATCTCCTCCCGGTTCATCTCACCGCTCCCAGCCCTTCGCCCGCTCGACCGCTCGCGTCCATTGCGCGCGCCGCGCCTGCGCCTCGTCGCGCCCCATGCGCGGCTCGAACCGCCGCTCCGCCTTCCACTGCGCCGCCAGCTCCCCGCGCCCGCGGTACACTCCCGCCGCCAGCCCCGCCAGGTACGCCGCCCCCAGCGCCGTCGTCTCCGTCACCGCCGCCCGCACCACCGGCGCCCCCAGCAGATCCGCCTGGAACTGCAGCAGCAGATCATTGCGCGACGCCCCGCCGTCGGCGCGCAGCTCGTTCAGCTTCAGCCCGGAGTCCGCTTCCATCGCCCCTACCACGTCCGCCACCTGAAATGCGATCGATTCCAGCGCCGCCCTTGCCACGTGCGCCGCCGTCACGCCGCGCGTCAGCCCCAGCATCGCCCCCCGCGCCCAGGCGTCCCAGTGCGGCGCCCCCAGCCCCGTGAACGCCGGCACCAGATACACCCCGTGGCTGTCCTCCACGCTCGCTGCCAGCGGCTCCACCTCCTCCGACGAACGGATCAGCCCCAGCCCGTCTCGCAGCCATTGCACCACCGCGCCGCCGATGAACACGCTCCCCTCCAGCGCGTACTCCGTCCGCCCCTCCGCCTGCCACGCCACCGTCGTCAACAGACGGTGGCGGCTCTCCACCGCCCACTCTCCGGTCTGCATCAGCAAAAAACATCCCGTGCCATATGTGTTTTTTGCCAGCCCGGCGTCGAAACACGCCTGCCCGAACAGCGCCGCCTGCTGGTCGCCCGCCACGCCGCCGATCCTCACGGGCGCCCCCAGCACCTCCGCGGACGCCTCGCCGAGGATCCCGCACGACGGACGCACCTCCGGCAGCACCTCCCGCGGAACGCCGAACAGCCGCAGCAGTTCCTCGTCCCACTCCTGCGTGTGAATGTTGTACAGCAGCGTCCGAGAGGCGTTGCTCGCGTCCGTCGCATGCACGCGCCCGCCGGTCAGGTTCCAGATCAGCCACGCGTCGACCGTTCCGAACGCCAGTTCGCCGCGTCCCGCACGCGCCTGCGCCCCGTCCACATTCTCCAGCAGCCAGCGCAGCTTGGTCCCCGAAAAATAAGGATCGGCCAGCAGCCCCGTGCGGCGGCGGATCTCCTCCTCCGCCCCGCTCGCCTTCAGGTCGTCGCAATACCCTGCCGTGCGCCGGTCCTGCCAGACGATCGCCGGCGCCATCGGCTCGCCCGTGCGCCGGTCCCATAACACCACGGTCTCCCGCTGGTTCGTGATCCCGATCGCCGCCACCTCGTGCGCCGGGATCCGCGCCCTCTCCAGCGCCTCCGCCGCCACCCCGCGCTGCGTGGCCCAGATCTCGCACGCGTCGTGCTCCACCCAGCCCGCCTGCGGATAGATCTGGCGGAATTCCTTTTGCGCCGCTGCCAAAACCGTGCCGTCTTCAGCGAAGACGATGGCGCGGCTCGATGTGGTTCCCTGATCGAGCGCCAGCAGATATGCCATGCGTGAACTCTCTTCCTTCCAGAAAATCTTCCGGCCGAGCCAGCCCCTCGGCCAGCGCATTCAGATACTCTTCAATGTTCGTATACCCGTCGCCGTCGCGGTCTGCGGCCACGTCCCCCGGATCGCCGGGATCCAGCCCGTGGCTCCGCTCCCATCGGTCCGGCATGCCGTCGCCGTCGGCGTCCGGCGGCGGCGCCGCGGGCGGGAAGGCCGGCCACCCGCCTGTCTCGCGAGTGTGGTCGATGATCCGCCCGCTTCCGCTCCTCACCTCTGACACGATCCGCTCATCCACGGCGTCCCGCCTCGGCCGCGTCGCCCCTGCCCCCGCCAGCACTGCCCCGTAAGCCGCCCGCACGTCCGACATCGTCACCGGCGGCGCCGCGAACGGCCTGGCCGCCAGCCGGAACAGCCTCCGCCCTTCCGCCTCGTGGGGGGTGAAAAAACGGCCGTCATTCTGCCAGAATTCCGGCCATCCTTCCACGAAATTCCCTTCCAGGTAATACTCCAAATCCGCGCTTTTTGTCAGCACTATCGGTGCCCGCCGCAACGATTCCGGCCCGGGCTTCAGATAATTGCCGACGTAATTCACCTGCATCCGGTCGCCCGTCATCCCGCTGCACACGGCGCCCCACAGCGCCATCACGTTGTTCCGCACGTCGAACACCGGCCACGGCGGACGTCCGTAATTGTCCCCCAGCCGCGGGTTCCTCGCCGTGTTCTTCACCCACAGGTTGTGGTGCAGGGTCACTCCCCCCGCCGCCCTCACCAGCGACCCGTACCCGTGCTCGCCCTTCGAATGCACGCTCTTCCGTAGCGATTCCCCGATCAGGCACCACTGCACCGTCACGTCGCGGATCGCCCCGCTCGGGCTCAGCGCCTCGTCCACTGACCACGAAGCGGAACAATGGTCGAGCACCACCCGCCGCGCCGCCCCGCCCACCGAGATCGCATCCACCTCCCTCCCCAGCCCCTCCCCGGGGCGCGAACGCAGGTGCCGCACCACCACGTCGTGCGTCTCGATCCGCAGCCCCTCGCCCCGCAGGCAAATGCCCATGCCGGGCGCGCTCTGCCCCGCCAGCGTCAGATACGGCTCCGTCACCCTCAGCGGCGTCTTCAGGTCGATGATGCCGCTCACGGCGAAAACAACAATTCGCGGACCTTTTGTTTCAACGGCCTCGCGCAGGCTCCCCGGTCCGCTGTCGCCCAGGCTTCGCACCACCAGCACGCGCCCTCCGCGCCCCCCGGGCGTCTCCGCCCCGAAGCCCTCGGCGCCGGGGAAGGCGGCGATCTTCCGCTCCACGACCTTGCCGTCCAGCACCACCATCAGCGGCTCGATCGCGCGGATCTCGTCCTCCGGACAGGTGAGAATGTCGCGGTCGATCACCACCAGGTCCGCCAGCTTCCCCGCTTCGATCGACCCCTGCTCCTTCTCGCTGAAGTGCAGCCACGCCGCCCACGTCGTCCACATCCGGATCGCCTCCTCGCGCGTCACCCGCTCCTCCGGAAACAGCGTCTTGCCCTCCGTCGTGCGGCGCGTCAGAGTCATCCACATCCCGAAGAACGGGTTGTAGGGATTCACGCTGCGGTTCTTGTCGTGCCCCAGCATGTGGTCGCTGCCGCCGGCAGCAGGAATCCCGCGGTCCAGGTAGCCGCGCATCGGGAAGAACCACCGCAAGTTTCTTTCGCCGAACACGCGCTCCAGCGCCGGGGCGTCGAAATGGAGCCACCCCGGCTGCACGTCGGCGGCGATGCCCAGCCGCTTCATGCGGTCCAGCGACTCCGGGTTCTGCATGCTGCCGTGCATCACGTGCGAACGCGTCGGCGCAATCGGCCTCTCCCGGTCCAGCTGCTCGAAAATGTCCAGCAGCACGTCGATCGCGCCTCCGCCCTGCGCGTGCGCCGTCAGCGACCAGCCCTTGTCGCGCGCCGCGCGCATGATTCGCAACAGCTTGCCCGGCTCCACGAACAGCGTGCCCCGCGCGTCCGGGTTTGTCTGCCCGTACAGCTGCCTGCCGAACGGACCGTACGGCATGCGCTGGTACGCCGTGCCCACGCTCTGCCCTCCGTCCAGCGTCACCTTGAACGCCCCGAACTTCAGCCACTCGTCGCCGAGATTGGTCCGCCACGGACGCGACTCGATCTCCCGCACGAGCTCCTCCACCGGCGCCGCCGTCGCCAGCCGCCACGTCAGCACCGTCCGCACCGGCAGCCTGCCTTCCGCCTTCAGCTTCTCGAACAGCGCCACCTCCGCCGGTGTCACCGCGCGGTCGTGGATGCAGGTCAGCCCGGCGCGCCGGTACTCCCGCAGCATCAGTTCCAGCGCCTTCAGCCGGTCCTCCTCCGTATAGGGCGCCGCGCGCGTCACACCCTTCAGCAGGTGCGCCGCGTTGCGCAGAATGCCGTTCGGCTCCCCGTCCGGCCCCTTCACAATCTCTCCGCCCGGCGGATTCGGCGTGTCGCGCGTGATCCCGCTCACCCGCAGCGCCACCGTGTTCGCCGACCAAACATAGCTCCCGTCGAACGCCACCGGATGGTCCGCCGTCACATCCAGATCCTCGCGCGTCGGCATCCGCATCTCCTTCAGCCTGGGCGGCAGCGTTCGCGGCACCACGATCCACTCGCCCTTCGGCGTCACGCGCACCCGGGCGCGCACATACTCCTGGATCGCCGCAATGCTGTCGAACGGCGGCAGCGGCCCGCGAAACTCGCTCAGCCCGGACTCCAGCGCATGCACGTGGGCGTCGATCAGCCCCGGCAGCACCGTCCTTCCCTTGAGGTCGATCACCTCGGTCCCCGGCCCGCGGTACTTGTCCAGGATCTCCCTGGAGCCGCCCGCCGCCAGGATCCGGTTGCCGCCAATCGCCACCGCCTCCCGAATGCTGAACTTCGCATCGGCCGTGATCACCTTTCCGTTGTGCAGGATCAGAGTCGCGTCCGCCGCATGCAGGACGCCGCCGCACAGCAACGCTGCCAGGGCCAGTTTTCGCATGACTGGATTCTACCGCTACACTGGAATCAATGACCCGCAGAGAACTGCTGGCCGCTCTGGGCGCGGCCTCGGTCCGCGCGCAGGAACCGCCCGCGACGCCTGTCGTCATTGCGCGCTGCTCGTCCTATGACGAAGACCTGGCCGCCATTCTCGAGGGCATGTTCGATCAGCTCGGCGGCGCCGGCGCGCTGGTGCGCAACAAGAGCGTCACGATCAAGCTGAATCTCACCGGCAGCCCCGCCAACCGCTGGCAAGGCCTCCCCCTCGGCGTGACGCACTACACGCATCCCCGCACCGCCCTCGCCATGGCCCATGTCCTCGGCCGCGCCGGCGCGCGCCGCATCCGCTTCGTCGAGAGCTGCTGGGCCACCGCGGGTCCACTCGAAGAATACCTGCTCGAGTCCGGCTGGAACGTGCGCCAGCTCCGCAACGCCGCTCCGGGCGTCGAGTTCGTCAATACCAACTGGCGCGGTGCGTACAAGGATTACTCAAAGTTCCCCGTGCCCGGCGGCGGGCTCATCTATCCTGCATGGACGCTCAACCGAGCCTACGAGGAAACCGATGTGCTGGTCTCCATGGCGAAGCTGAAGGACCACGCCACCACGGGCATCACCCTCGCCATGAAGAACCTCTTCGGCATCACGCCCGCCTCCCTTTATGGCGATGACGCCGGGCTCAGGGAACCGAACGAAAGCCCCGAAAAAGGCCGCCTCATCGTCTGCCATGAGGGCAAGCGGCAGCCCGCCCCGCCCGCGCCGCCCGAACTCGACCCCGCCTCCCCGCGCGACCCCGGCTACCGCATGCCGCGCATCGTCGCCGAGCTCAACGCCGCGCGCCCCATCCACATCTCCTTCATTGACGGCGTGGAAACCGTCGCCGGCGGCGAAGGGCCCTGGGTTCGCGGGCTGCGGCGCATGAAGCCTGGCCTGCTTGTGCTCGGAACCAACGCCGTCTGCACGGACACGGTCGGCGCGGCCCTGATGGGCCACGATCCGCGAGCGCCTCGCGGCACGCGCCCCTTCATCCATTGCGACAATATGCTCCTCCTCGCCGAGCAGCTCGGCGCCGGCAGCGCCGACCTCCGGTGCATCGAGGTGCGCGGCGGCCGCATCGAGGATCTCGTCTACCGCTTCGCCTGAGCTGCGCGCTCCACCGTCACCACCGTCACATCTTCCACTTTCACAAGATCCACCCCGGTTCCATCCTCCACTTCGTAGGTCTCCAGGACCCTCTCGCCGCTTCCGTCCGCCAGCCGCGCCCGCTGCATTCTTCCCGTGAAATGCAGGGTGACGTTTTCCACCGGGTAGTCTGTGTAATTGACGAGAATCAGCGCCAAATGACGCCCGTCGGCAGACTCTTTGAGAGAGGAAAGCATTCCTGGGGCGCCGAAAACCCGCACCCCGTAATTCCGCCGGCCGATGATGGAATTCACTTCGCGCCAGATCTGGTCGAGCTGTTTGATCTGCTCCTCCGAATAGGTGATCCGGCCCGGCGGCGGCGGCTCGAGCTTCCATCCCTCCGGCCCGTTCACCAGAGTCGCCCCCCTGCGGGCGATGGCTCGCGCCGCTTCCCGCTCGCGCTCGTTCAGCCTCGACGGGTCGATGGTCAGCAGGGTGCGGATCCCTCCCGGGGCCTCTGCCAGCTTCGCCGGAGGCACCGGCCGCAGGGGGATGTGCTTGGCGGAAATCATGTCCAGAATTCCGCCGGAAACCAGCCCTCCACCCGGCCCGTCAATCAGCACAACCAAAGCTGAACTGTCTGGCCATTTCATGGCCTCGTGCTGGTCAAAGAAGCGCACAGCCGAAAGTAACCGAGCCCAATCTCTCTTCCCTTTGGGCTCCCCTGCGCGCACGCGGCGCCAGAAATCGGCATCGAGATCCAGCACCCATTTCGCGCCGCACACGGCCGCATCCGCCACGGCCTGCACATATCGCGACACCGGCTGTGGATCCTTGGGCGCCTCGTGGGCCATCCACACCGCCGTCCCCGGCGGCGCCGCCGCCCGCAGGAACCGCAGGAGGCCGGAGTTGGTTTCGATCCACGGGCCGCTGGTCGGCCGCGCATGCGCGTTGTCCTCGCTCTCGGCGCGCACCCCCGCCCACAGCCCCTCGTAGGTGGCAACCACCCGCGTGCTGCCGTCCAGCCGCAGATCGTGGCGCGGAAGGATCTCCACCAGCGGCCGCTGCCGCGCCCGCGCCCACTCCACCAGCGGCTCCGCCCGGGGCCCTTCGGCGGCGATTCCCAGCGCCCCTTCCACCACCGCCCGGGCGGCCGCCTCCGTACTTCCCCCGCGCACCACCGCCAGCGTCAGCAACCCCATCTCGCGCGCCGCATCCAGCAGTTCCTTACGCCAGGCGCTCTCTTCCACCAGCAGGCAGTTCACCGGCGTGCTGCGGATCAGTTCCAGCGACTCCGGCGCCGCATCCCGCCACCGCGCCGGCGTGCAGTTTTCCACCGCCGGCAACGCCATCAACACTCCCGCCAACAACCATTCCATGACCCCATCATACGAAGTGCAGACAGCAGACACTCCCGAAGTTCTCCAGTCTGGCGGCACGGGGTTCGTCCGAGGTTTGGAACAGTTACGTCACAGCGGGAGCGATCCGGCCCGGACTCGGCAGGCTGCCAGACCGGCTTATCGCGTTCTAGCCGCCATTTCTCACACTCCTCCACCTGACCGGCTCGAAGCCTATCGTTTGGGCTGATTTGGCGCCGTTTTCAGGCGGGGTTTTTCTTGATTGCTTT
>Ga0209018_1001720_pt1 | contig 17005 bp, 11 predicted proteins | sample YNPBryBLVA2012_FD_185814 | JGI IMG/M metagenome (GOLD analysis project Ga0209018, IMG submission 185814) | Anoxygenic and chlorotrophic microbial mat microbial communities from Yellowstone National Park, USA - YNP Bryant BLVA 2012 (SPAdes)... ...
CCCGACCGTATGGCTGGGCTCTCCGGACACACGAACACGGGCAGCGTATGGGAGGGGAGCAGCGACTTTGCCGTGAACTGGAACTCCCCCGGGCAAGTCTGCGGCTGCTGGTTCTGATTTGGCGGTAGACCGTGCAGTCTGCCGACCTCGAGCCCCGCTCCCGATTCCGCTATTTCCTCGCGGGCGGGCTGCTGTTGGTCCTCGCCCTGTTGCTGTGGTGGATGCTCCGCAGCGCTCCACCCACCACAGCGCGCCCCAAGCCGACCCCCGAGCAGCCTCGGCAACCGCAAGAACAGGCGCTGCGCGAGCGCGACCAGGCGCGGTCTGCGCCAGGCCCCTCCGACCAGCCCACACCCATCGAGATGGGCCCCGCACCCGTCATCGACGAGATCATCCTCGAAAAGCAGGAGGTCTGCGAGGGTGAGGAGAACCTGGTGACGGTCCGGGCCCACATGCCTGACGGCACCGACCAGTGGCTCCACTACACGCTCGGCCCGGAGAACGGTCCTTCCGTGGCGCTTCGCCGCTTCCGCGACGATAGCGGCGAGATACAGCCGGTCAGCATCATGGTTTTCGGCAAGAACAACGTGGTGACCACCGTGCAGGTCCCCAAGTACACCGTCAAGGACTGCACCGTGCCGCGGGCCGCGTATATCGACTACCGCGCGATGGCCAACACGATCAGCGAGTTCGAGCTTCACGCGCGGATCGTGGATGTGGGCGCCAAGTCCGACCCCAATGCGCAGCCTTTCATCCCCGCGAAGTGGGAGTGGGAGTTCGGCGATGGCGAGACCGCCACGACCACGACTCCGCTGGTCGTCCACAACTACGACGGTCGCTCAAAGGACACGTACGTCACCGACTATCTCATCAAGGTGACGATATCGGACGCCGGCGGCAACAAGATCGTGGGCAGGCGCGCGTTGGAGCTGCACAACCCGGCGTTCGAGAACCTCGAGTACAATAAGGTCGTCGTGCTCTTCACGGAGATGACGCCGAGGTTCCCGCAGCTCGACGATCACGGCGTGGTGACCCAGACCGCGCGTGTGTGGCACTATCGCCCGGACTCGGTGCTCATCACGAACATCAAGGTCATGCGATACCAGAACGGAGCGCAGGACTCCACGATCGAGACCGGCAACGTGGAGCAGATCCTGGGTACGTCGCGGATCCCCCCGGGCCGCGGCATCGAGACGACCTTGCACTTCGACGCCGGCAGGGACAGCAAGGTCGATTATGTCACCTACTGGCTCGAGGGGGTCAGCGCGGAGGGGTTCCCGGTGCGGGGCAACATCACGCTCATGCGCCCGCCGACCAAGCCCACCAAGGACAACTCGCGGCCCATCATGGACCCGGTGTTTTTGGCCAAGGTCAAGGAAGCGCGTCGGATCCTCAACCAGCCGTATGTCACCGACGAGGACATCTGGCGCCTGGAGAAGGAGGGCTACTTCAAGGATCTGCAGGTCGACTACGGAGCCGTGCCGAGGACTCCGCCGCCGGCCGACAACCTTCCCAAGCCCTACATTCCCCCCGATCCATCGATGGAACTGCCGCCCGGGCTCTCGGCGGGAACCCCCCCCACCCGTGGCGGGGGCAAACATAGGGGAGGCCACTGATGCCCTCGCGTCCCCGCTGCATGCCCGACCGTAGGCTGGCAACGAACTTGCTTTGCGATACCAGTACAATCCCGACCAACGGCCTCGGGGCCTCACCCCCTGGCCATGACGAGCACTCGGAGGGTGTACCATGAGCACGCTGCGACTGACCCGACGACATGCACTTTGGCTGGCGGCGACAGGTGCGGCTCTCGCGTCGTCGAACCTGGCGCGAGCGGCTATCCCCGCCCTGCAACCAACGCGAAAGGAGGGCGTGCAACCGTCGGTCGACGATCCTCCCTGGGGCCTGATTGCTCCTCTCCGCGAAGGGGCCATGCTCGGCCCCTGGCGCGTGGTCGCCATGACGCCCGTCCGCGCCGGTGCCATCACCGTCGTCGTGGCAAACGCCCAGGGACAGAACTACGCGATCGATATCTGCCAGCGCGACGACAGCTCGTCTGCGCCTGTTCCGCCCGCGCGCACCGCCCACTATGACGTCTTCGTGGCCAACGAAGGCAGCGGCAACACGCCTACCCGAGAGGAGCATGGCCTGGCAGCCATGGCCCTGGCAGAGGTCATCCGGAGCAACGAGTCGCGTATCCGCCCCGCTGGCCTGGCCACACACCGCCAGCGTCTGGCCAGCTACTCGGACCAGATCATGAAGGGAATCTAAGCAACGGCGTCCGTCGAGGCAGGAGGTGGGAAGATGTCCAGGAACAGCTCGAACAGGCCGCCTTCCTTTGAACGCAGCCCCCGTGGGATGCTCTCGAAGGCGGAGAACGACTCGATCGATAGGGCTCGCGACCATTGCAACGGCGCCCCGGCCGGAGAGGTCGGTACGCTGCCCGCACAGCACTGCTCCCACGGCAGCCACGGCAGCCACGGGTCGCACGGCAGCCACGGCAGCCATGGATCGCACGGCAGCCATGGATCGCATGGCAGCCACGGATCGCACGGCTCCTGGTAGCACAGCAGAGGCGCAAAACCATCGTTTCGACGCCAGGCAGCCCTGCCGTGGAGTCGTCTACCCTTCGGACGTCACCCGACCTCCACCTGTTTCTGGATCTTGCCCGCCCAGATCCGGAACGCTATCGGCCAGATCGCAAGGAGCACCGCTCCCCCGAACGCCGTGAGGACCATCATGGCGGTAGTCATCGTATTCATGTTTTCGATCAATCCAGGTGATAGTGGACGTCCTGGCACCTTTGTCATTGCCTCCACCACCTCGCGCTGATAGGCAATCTGCGCGGGGACGAGCACGAACGCGTGAATCATGCTCGACAGCCCGATGGTGCCCAGCGCCAGCCACATCCAGCTCTTGGCGGTCTGCAACGCTTCGACCCGGCCCCGCCGAAGCTGCACCGCCAGGACGATCAGCCACGCAGTGACTGCCAGGAACGCGACCATCCGAACGCTCTGCCCGAGCGCGCTACGCTTCATCATCCGATCCATCGCGTCGAACATCTCATCCGGCATGGCAGCCGACGACCCGGGCAACCCCTTGAAGAACGTCCTCTGCCACTGCACGAACAGGTTGCCGAGCAGCGCGCCAACGAGCTGGTATCCGGCGTGGATGGTTTCGAGAATCCCCAAGATCAAGGCCACCAACCCGATCGTCCCGGTGCGCTGGTCCGAGCGGCGATGGTCGGGGCCGGGCAGGCTCGCGGACGACGTGAGGTAGGGCGGGGGCTCGGACATCGCAACGACTCCCTTGTACACTCGTTCGGGCGGGCAATCCAGAGGCGTCGAAACAAGGCGAGCGGAATGCACTCGTGCTCGCCGCTCGTCCTGTGGTCACCCCGCCCGGGCCGTCCAGTCTCCAGCCCGCCGCGTGAAGGGTGACACATGAAGCTCCAGACTTCGCGTTCCCCATGCATGATTGCCCTGGCCGCCGCCTTGACGACCGCCCGGTGCCTCGCCGACGCCGGCTCTCCTGCACCGTTGCCAGAAGATCGGTTTCGTCAGGGAGAGACGGACCCGGCGCTGCAACAGCGGGGCATCCGCACAATCCGCGACCTGGCCCACGCCCAGAAGTCCCGGCTGGCCTCAGCGGCTGTTCAACCGACAAGTTGGTTCGTCGAGCCGGGTCGCGTAATCGCGAGGCATGCAATCCATCCGCCGCGAGCCCTATCCCAACGACCTGTCGGATGAACAGTGGGAGCTCATCGAAGACTTGATCCCGAAGCCCAAGCCGCATCCGAACTTCCCCAAGGACAAGTACCCGCGTCGCGAGATTGTAAACGCCATCTCGTCCTTGCGGCGAGCCGCCTGCCAGGGGCGTCACCTGCCCCATGACTTGCCTCCCTGGACGCTGGTTACTCACGACTACTACGCCTTGAAAAACGAGGTCATCGACGCGGTCGTTGACAAGCTTGGAGCGATGGCGCAGGAGGCTGAAGGCCGTAGCGCTGTGCCCACGTTGGGGATCATCGACAGCCAGAGCGTCAAGACGACGGAAGTCGCGGCCCAACGAGGCTTCGGCGCGGGGGAAACTGGGTCAAGGGCAGAAAGCGTCACATCCTCGTCGAAGTCTGCGGTCTGCTGTTGGGAGGATCCGTCAAGCCAGCGAACGTGCAGGACCGGGACGGCGCCGTTGCTGTGGTCCGCCACGCGCACATCGCATTGCCGACCATCCGGAAGACCCTCGCCAACGAGGCCTGCGTCGGACAGATCCTCGACGCGGTCCAAGCCGAGACGAGCATCGCCGTCGAGGTCACCAAGCGAAACGAGCAAACTGAGGCGTTCGTTGTGGTGCCCAAGCGCTGGGCGGTAGAGTGGACGTTCGGCTGGATAGGACGCTATCGTCGTACAAGCAAGGACTACGAACGGTACTGCGAAACCGAAGAATACGTGGTCAAAAGGGTCATGACGGCGGTTCTGCTGCGCAGGCTCCGGCCCGAGCCTGCTGCGATGTCGGGCAGACTGAAGATGCGTCACGCAGCCTGACCTTGCCGTCGCGCATGGCACAGCAATAGTGGTTCAACCGGTGCGTCGCGGCCGACGTGCGTCCTCATGCCAGACTGCGTGTCTTGCCGAGTCGGCCGCGCACGGGCAGGCGCTGCCATGCGCGGTCTGCGTGCTCCAGCTCGAAGGCGAGTTCTGCGGTGTCCGCCCTGCGCGCCACGATGCGTGGGCGTTGCGGACACATCGGCCACGACCAACGCGCCCGCTCTCCACGCCGAGGTCGTCACGGGCACCACGAAGGCTGTTCCCACGGGCAACCACAGACGCAAGAGCAGCGGAACGAGCGCCACCTGCGGAGCGGCGATGTGTCGAGCACGCAGGGCGACGCGAGCCGGCAACCCAGGCGCCTGTCGGGCTTGCGATGTGCCCGGGCGGAGGAGATCATCCTTTGTGGAGATCAATGTGGCGCTTGCAGGCGGCGCGATGCGTGGCCCGGTTCGCGCTTGCACGAAGCGCTTCCGGCCTCTACGCTAGCAAGCCGTGACGAGATGGTATCTGCTTCAAGAGGCGAGCGCGGAGATCCGAAACCTGTTGAACCGGAACGAGGAGCTGCAACGGGCAGACGTGCAGGAAGTGCTCCAGGATTGGGTCGATGCCCAGCCCGCGCAGGCGTCGCCACAGGAGCTGTGCGCGAGGTTGATCAAGGCATTGGTGGATGTGACGGCGTACTGCCGGCAGCATTCGGACACGGTGCAGACGCAGGATTTGCGTCTGGCGCTCCGCGTCGCCCTTGGAATGCCGGACACGAGGCGACCATCGCCCTGAACGAAGCTGCGGCCACCGACCTTGCTGGTGCACACGACCGGCTCCCGCCGCGGCGCTGGCGACGGAGTTGAACGTGGTGCCTGGTCGAATAGGCCACTGCGGGTCGAGAGCTGCACAACCGGGATGCTGCCGTACCACGACCGGTACGTGGTATTGTACGAGCCAGAGCGTGTGCGGCGACGGCAACAGCGACTGCCCGAAGCCTTCAGGGGTGGACGTCTGTTGGAGAATCATGGGACTGAGCGATCGGTTGGGACGGGAAGGTTCTGAATCGAGGCGGACCAGGGACGGGTATCAAGAGGGCTGATCGCGTGTAACCAATTGTGGCGAGCCGAAGCCAATGGGATACGGCGCAAGGAGACGGCCGGGGCATCGCCATTGGCAGCATCTGCACCGAATGCGGCGGATGAACATGGGCGGCCCGATGGGGACGGAGGGCTTCCCGGCCAGCGGTCACGAGCACGACGGGCTACGACGAGGCGAACGGTTGTCGCGCGGACGAGCAACTTCGCGCGGGTCGCTCCGGCGACATGATGTTGGAAATCACTTGTGCTCCTCGATGAAGCGCATGACGTTGCGCCGGGCCAGCGCCATCACCGTCCCCTGCGGGTTGACGCCGGGCGAGTCGGGGATGATGCTGGCATCGTTCAAGTACAGGTTCCGGAAGCCGTGCACACGGCCAAAGGAGTCGGCGGCGGTACGGGCGACACGTTCCCCGATGGGGCACGACGAGAACGCATGGACGGTGGACAGGCTCACGGCGTTGCGGGGAATGATCTCGTCGAGCCACCGCACGGCGTCGAGCTCGCTGGTGATGGCCGGCAAGCCGGTGATGGCCGGATGGACCGCTTCGGCACCGGCTGCCAGGAGCAGTGCGGACAACCTGGCGAGCCCCATGCTCAGGTTACGCAGGTCCTCGGCGGATAGCTGATAGCGCAAGGAAGCCTCGTCGTCGCCCAGGGGCGAGGATCGGACCCGCCCGGCGCCGGTACCCTTGACTGCGACGTAGTACATCGCGAGTCGCCGGTGATCGTCGATCGATCCGGCGAGGACCGGCCAGCTATCGCTCAGCAACATGGCCAGGTGCCCCAACGATGAATACGAGCCTCCGAGGGAGATTGCGGGCCAAAACTCCTTGACCTGGAGCAAGGGAAGGACGGTGGAGTGGGCGTCGACGGGCTCGGGGAACCTGGCAGCCACCTTGAGCATGGGGTGGATGCGGAGCGAGTCGCCGACCCGGTACTTGATCCCGCTGCGGAGCAGCAGCGCTGGAGTCTCGGTGGGCCCCGCGCACACGAACACGTGCTCGGCGTCGATTCGAACCAGCTCGCGACGCTGGTCCGGGTGCTCGAGTTCGGCGATGACTCCGGAGACTCTTTGCTTGCGCCAGAGCAGGAAGCGGGCGCGGCATCGTGTCAGAATGCGCGCGCCCGCGTCTTCGGCCAGGGGCAACAGGCGGGCGCTCATGCCCTGCTTCGCGCCGGAAGGACAGCCGCTCGCACAGCGGTTGATGCTCGAGCAACCCGGAGCCACGCGCGGCACCTCATGCCCGGCCCACGCCATGCGCTCGATGCCCCTGGCGAACCATTGGGTGCTTGGCGGCCAGGTGCCTGGATAGCGCGAAACCCGCAGCTCGCGTTCGGCCCACTCGAAGTGCGGTTCCAGGTCATCGGGCATGGCGTCCATGAGATCGAACTGGCTGCGCCAGCGAAGCAGAACCTCGCGCGGCGTGCGGTGCCAGAAACCGCTGTTGATCTCGGTGCTCCCACCCAGGCAGCATCCTTCGACATAGCCGATGGGCGGTCTGCCGAGGATCGGGGTCATGCCCCGCCGCCGGTATAGCTGGGCCATGGCGCTGGTGGCGTCGCGTCCGTATTCGCTCCTGTCGAACCTGCGCCCTTCCTCGACCAACACGACATCGAAGCCCGCGTGCGCGAGTTCCAGAGCCGTGACGCTGCCGCCGGCGCCGGACCCGACGACGAGCACCTGGGCGGGTTTGTGGTCAGCCACCGGCTCGCCCTCCCTCACCGGACCGCAAAGCAATCCGGCAGGCCAGCAGCTCATGGTACGCCAGGCAGGCGATGCTGCGCAGGGGGCGGAAAAGCTGGCGGGCAAAGCCGACGCGGCCGAACGCCCACGTCTCGACGACGCGCTGCCGCACATGCAGCGGCAGCGCACAGAAGGGCCGGAGAAAGCGCATGAAAACGAGTGCGCGGAAGCCGGTCAGGCCGAGGACCAAGGCGACACGCAGGACAGCGGGGAGTGCCCGGAGCTGCGCTTCGAGGAAGTCGGCGGTGGACTTGAGCAACGCGGGGTCCGGTGGCCCATTCCGGTAGGCTGCAATCGGATCGCTGGACGCGGAACCATCTCCCCGACCCGGCGCGCCCAGGGTGACAATGGCTTCCACAATCGAATAGAGCAACCGGCTTTGGGGGATCCTGGCCGGCGTCCTGGGGGGAAGCTCCTCGAGCACGAACAGTGGAATACCGTCGACAACGGCCTGGCGGGAAGCCTGCCGGGCGCGTCGTGCAAGGGCCAACGTGGCCCCGACTTCGACGCCGTACCACAGCAAGGCGATGGCTCCCCAGAGCGTAGCTGGGATGTAGAACGCCAGATGCACGGCGATGGCGAAGTTCAGGCCCACCTCACTGGGGACACCTTGGGACGCGAGCGCTTCCTGGCAGAAGAAATGGAAGGGGCCGACAAACCCGGGGGTCGACGGAACCATGATGCCGAGGTTGGTGACGGCCATGGCGAGCACACCGGTGCGAAGCGGGTGCGGGACACCGAAGGCGGGGAGCAGGAAGGCGAAAAGGCCGGATTCGAGGGCCCAGATGAGGACGCTCAACGCGGCGCTCCGGGCGATGACCAGCGGGTCGCGCAGCACACGCAGCGCGTTGGTGGCCCGCGCGGTCAGGCGGATGGCCGCACCCTGAACGGCAGGATGAACCGCGCCGAGGCGCGCGGCCGCGGTGACCAGCAGCGAGGGCGTGGCGACCGCCGTGATGACAGCAAGCGACGCGAAGCCGAAGACCAGCACGGCGGTCGTGCGAAGTTGATGCACCCAGCCTTCGGTGTGCGCAAACACGGACACACCCAGCAGCAGCCCGAGAATGGCCATGCCGTCGAGCAAACGCTCGACGAAGATGACGGTGAGCGATTGGACGTAAGGGGCGCCGGTTCGCTCGGAGAGCATGCCCGCGCGGACGAGCTCGCCGAGACGAAGGGGCAGGATGTTGTTGCAAGCGTAGCCCACGACCACGATGTTGCTCGCGGTGCCTACCTGTAGGTGAGCCTGCGGGCCGAACAGCATACGGCAGCGCAGACCGCGCATCAGATGCCCCGCCAGATAGCTGGCCACCGCGAGCGGCAGCCAAGGCCACAGGTGCACCGTGCGCCACAGCGCGAGCGCCTGACCGACGTCGACCTTGCGCAGCGCGAGCGCGACGAACGCTGCGGTGACGCCCACACCGCCGACGATCGCGGCCACGCGGCTGCCACCCCAAGACGGCCGGGCCGACGTGCTCACGTCAGCCTCCGGTCAGGGGAAGCAGGGCGACGTCGTGAGCGCGCTGGCAAGCAGAGGGCGATCGGGTGCGATGGCATGGGGGGCCTTTGCGCGGCGCGATCATAGTGCCGCGGTCCCGACCTTCCAACGAGGAAACGTGCGCCGCCGGGACGGTCCTGCCGAGCTGCGGGAGCCTTCGGTCCGAAAGCACCGTTGACCCGGCGCGTCCTGCCTGATAGCGAGCCCGGGGAGCCCGGCTGCTCCACGACAGTCGGACTTTCGCACAATTCCTTCGCGAGGAGGACGACCGATCGGCAGCGTGTGCATGATACGGAGTCCGATGTACCGGGTGGAGCTGAGGTCGAACGACGGCGACTGGCTGGTGGCCTACTTGCCCGTCCGCACGGACGGCCGCTACGACGATCGGACGCCGGGGCCCCACCTCGTGAAGGAAGGCGGCAGACGCGGCCGATACGGAGAGCTGGTCGCGACGAGAGAGCGCTACAACCGAATCGTGTGGGGCGCCGGCAGAGACGATTCGTCGACCGACCTGGGGATTCGGCCGATCCGCGCCGGCGACGCAGTAGAGCTATTCGAGGGCGAGAATCGGCAGGAGTCGGTTCGCGTGCTGCACATCCGCGAGGTGATCCGCGTGTGATGGCAGAGCCGGACCTCCTTTCCATGGCGCGCGATGCCGCGAACGGAGGTTCCGGCAGACGCTGAGCACGTCTCGAGGCATGTGCTGTGGGCGGGTCGTCCGTCGATCAAGGTCGGATGTCGGAACAGAGCGGCTCCGCGCACACGAACTTCGTCCCATTCCAGGTGCAGACTTGCGGCTTCGTGCATTCGGCGTCGGTGAAGCAGGTATCGCCATCGGTGCCCGGGGCCCGGCAGCAATAGCCGAGACCATTCCAGGCGCAAACGTCCCCGCCGCAATCGGCGTCCACGTTGCAGGTGCTTCCGCAGCAAACATCGCAGTCCCAGGTGGGAACGCCGACACCGCCGCAAACACCGCTGCCAGCGTTTTCACAGCGCATGGACGTCCAACCGTTCTGGGCGACAACCTGGGTGCAGCTCTGCCCGGTGCAGCAGTGGTCGCAGTCGGAGGTGGACGGTCCGTGGCCCTTGCATGCGCCGTTGTTGTCCTTCTCACAATAGATGTTGGTCCAACCGTTCTTCGCCGCGAGCATGCCACAGGTCGTGTTCGACGGGGCCCCGCCCGTCCCGCCCGTGCCGGCGGCGCCGCCGGACCCACCGTTTCCTGCGCCCCCGGAACCGGAGGAGCCGCCGCTGCCAGCGGCCGCGTCATCGCCGGCATCCCCTTCGCCGCAAAGCCACGCGGGAAGATTGCCGCTGGCGATTTCAGCGTCCTCGTCGAACAGGTTGATGTCGGTCTCGGCCAGCGTGTAACCGATGACCGGAAGCTGCGCCTTGGCCGAGAACAGACCTTCCACGCCCGCGGACAGGTTCCACGGACAGGGTGGATTCGCTCCGACCGTGAGCTTGGCATACGGATCGACCTCGATCCCTGGCCCCACGGTGTCGTAGAGCAGGAACGTGATTGCCACCTTGGGGACGAATCCTTGGAGCGACAGCTCGGTCTTGTCTTCGATGTTGGGGCCGATGGGGTACAGGTCGAATGCATGCTCGGACACCTTGGACCATCCCACGCCGCGCTGATAGCGTCCGCCCAGCTTGACGCCGCTCTTGACCCCTGCACCAGCCTCCACGGACTGTGCGCCCGCCACCTCGACCTCCGCGCCGCCGGACACGGTGAACTGCATGGTCACTTCGACGGGCACGGGTCCAATCATCAGCGGCGGCAGAGGACGGCTGACCGTGAAGAACTCCCCCTCCCAGCTCTTCGACGTGGAGAGCGAGGACTCCAGGGTCAATGCCAGCTCGACCGCCAGATTCCCGGACACGATCGCATGAAACTCCTGCACCTTGAAGGACTTGATCTGAATGCCAAAGTCCACGTCCGGGTCGAATGCGAACCTCCCGCGGCTGACCGAAACCGTCAATCCACCGCCGATCATGCCGTCGAGAAGCTTGCCCGACACATCGAGTTCCCCGCCGGCCAGACCGCCACCCCCTTGGGCTGATAAACCCGGAAACGGGTAGGACGCGTTCGGTGCGACGGCGGAATCGTCGAACCGCGAGGGAAGCGCGACGGACTGGACCAGGCTGGCCTCCCCCTGCTCGATGGCATCTTCGAGCGTTGCGTGCGAGGTGGACACGATGATCTGGTCGCCGGACTGCGCGACGGATTCGACTCTCCTCAAGAAACCGTAGGGGTTCTTGCCGCCCGACGTGGATTGGCGACGTCCGACGAGGATATCTCCAGGCTTTCGGGCGAGCAGGGCGTCATGGCCGACGAGTGGGAACAAGAGACGGTCGGGCTCCACGACGGCATCGTCGGCGTCGGCGCCGCCAATAACCGTAACGCGCGAGGAGACAACAGGTTGAAGCGGTTGTGGTCCAGACGGTCGGCTGGAGGACCCATCGCTGCCGCAGCCGGCGAGCAGGACGAGCACAGGGAGGACGGTGAGCTTGGCGCGCATGACTCTCTCCTCCAAGATAGGAGGCCACGACATGTGGAGGCGTGTCAAGGGGCGAAGGTCGCGCGGCATGCGTGGCGCGCCGTGCCTCGGCATGCCCAGGGAAATCGCGGCTCCGGGCACCGCGTGCTCCGCCCAGGCCCCCAACTGGCGTGCGTCGCAGGTCGCGACCATGCGCGAGGCCGGGCCCGTACCCCGCAAGGATGCGGCAACGCGCGACACGACCAGGAACGGGCCGTTTCTGCGGTGGCGCGGGCAGCCAAGTCGTGAGATAGACGGTCGCTGCGACGAGCGCACGGGTCGGCCGCGAGTCGAACACGTCGACCGCGGCCATCCGGAAGCTCGATCCGCATGGCTTGACTCGGGAGAAAACACGTGGCGATCGACTTGTTCCGACGCAAGAGCCTGGATGCAATCCTCCAAGTAGCGGGAACGGAGCAGTACGCGCTGCGACGATCGCTCGGGGCGTTTCACGTCACCCTGCTGGGGATCGGCGCGATCATCGGTGCAGGCATCTTCGCCACCGTGGGCACCGCGGCAGCGGGCGACGCTTCCCGCCCCGGCGCTGGACCATCGCTGGTCATCTCGTTCGTCATCACGGCGATCGTCTCGGCGCTCACTGCGCTCTGCTACGCTGAGATGGCGTCGATGGTGCCCATCTCCGGCTCGGCGTACACGTATGCGTATGCCACGATGGGCGAGCTGGTGGCCTGGATCATCGGCTGGGACCTGATCATCGAGTACGCGGTCGGCAACGTGGCCGTGGCGATAAGCTGGGCAAACTACTTCCGCACGTTGCTGCATACGGCATTCGGCGTCGACGTGCCGGCGTGGCTGTCGACGGACATCCGGACCGCTGCGAAGATCCCCGGCCTGATCGAGCATGCACCACACCTGCTGGGCGTTCCGATCGTGTTCAACTTGCTTGCCTTCGCGATCGTCATGGTGATCACGGTCGTGCTCGTCTGGGGCATCAAAGAGTCGGCTCGTTTCAATGCAGGCATGGTGCTGGTCAAGATCGTGGTCCTGCTGTTCTTCGTCGGCGCCGCGCTGTACTTCGTTGCTCCTGGCACCATGGTCCACAACTGGCAGCCATTCCAACCCCACGGGTGGGGCGGAACGCTCGCTGGCGCGGCCGTCGTCTTCTTTGCCTACATCGGCTTCGACGCCGTCTCGACGGTCGCCGAGGAGACACGCAACCCGAGTCGCGACCTGCCGATTGGGATCATCGCCTCGCTCGCCGTCTCCACCCTGCTCTATGTGGTGGTCGCCGCGGTATTCACGGGGGTGATGCCCTATTCGGAACTCGTGCAAAAGCTGTCGACGGAGCAGGCAGAGCCACTGACCATGGCGCTCGATCACGTAGCCCCTCACGCGACCTGGGCGTCCGCGTTGGTCGCCTTCGGCTCGGTCGTCGCGCATACCGCCGTGCTCCTGGTATTCCAGCTCGGCCAGCCCCGGATCTTCTTCTCGATGGCGCGTGACGGTCTGCTGCCGCCGTCCCTTGCCAAGGTGCATCCGCGCTTCAGAACCCCGTACATCCCCACGATCGTCACCGGCCTCGCCGTCGGAGGGGTAGCCGCAGTCGCGAGCATCGACGAGATGGTCGACCTGACGAACATCGGAACCCTGTTCGCCTTTGTGCTCGTATGCATTGGTGTCCCCGTTCTGCGATTCCTGGACCCGGACCGGCGCCGTCCGTTCCGCGTGCCGTTCGGCCCCTTTGTCATCCCGGCGCTCGGCACGGTCTCCTGCCTTTTCCTGATGGTCTATCTGCCACCGGCCTCGTGGTGGCGATTCGTCGGGTGGCTGGCGTTGGGGTTGTCGTTCTATGCGTCGTACGGATACACCCACAGCGCTCTGGGGCGCGAAAGCGGTCGCCCTCGCAAGACGTCATTGCCGCTCAAGGTGCTTGCGGCGGGGTTGCTGATGTCGTCCGTGGGGCTGTTCGCCATGCCGCACGGAGTCGGCATCGGCGGCATCGTCGCGGAGATGGCGGATGGGCAGCTCCGGGCGGTGTTCGGGCTGGGCCTGGCCGCGGCCGGACTCCTGACCTCGATGCTCGCGATCGCATGGGCACGCACGAAATAGCGTTCGTCCAAGCGCATGCAGGCGGGGTCGACCGATCGTCGGAAGGACGTTCGTGACAACGTCGCGTCTTGCACGGTAGGGTTCGCCCGTCGTTCGCCCACGGCGCTGGTGCTTTCGACCTGCGCGGCGTGCCGGGACAGAGACGGGAGGCAAACAAGATGCGGAAGATCACGCGAAGTCACGAACCTCACAAGATCAAGACCGTCAGGCTCATCCATTTCCCCACGTTGGAGCAACGCAAGAAGAATCTGGCAGCGGCCAGGTTCAACGTGCTTCACCTGACCCAGAGCCAGATCAGCTTCGACATGTGCTCGGTGGGAACGAGCGCGATGAGCCAGGAGCAGCTTGCAGGACAGATCGTGGGCGACGAAGCCTACGCGGGCGCCGTGAACTTCGAGGCGCTCCAGAAAGCGGTGGCGGACGTATTCGGGTTCACCTACGTGTGTCCGGCGCACAACCTGCTGGGGTGCGTGAAGCTCGTGGTGGCGACGATGGTGCCGCGCGGCGCGGCGTTGCCGACGAACGCGCGTTCGCGTGCGGACGTGCTGACACCGCGCGGCATCGACGTGCCGGACGTACGAGATCGCAACGAGCAAGTGTTCACGGGCAACGTCGATCTGGCGAAACTCGAGGCGGCGATCGGCAAGGGCAACGTGGCGATCGTGGGTCTGCAGGCGTTTGCGGACGGGCAGCATCCCTTCAGCCTGGCGAACCTCAAGGCGGTGCGGGCGATGGCGGACAAGCATGGCCTGCGGCTCGTGCTCGACGGCTCACGAGTGATCGAGAATGCGTGGTACATTCGTCGTCACGAAGCGGGGCAGCAGGCGCGGAGCATTGCGGAGCTGGTCAAGCAGATCGCGAAGACGGCGCATGTGTTCCAGATCGACGGTGCGCAGGATGCGAAGGCGAACACGGGAGCGCTGCTGGCGACGGACAACCCAGCGGACTACGAGAAATTCATGAACGAAGTGGTGGTATTCGAGGGGCTGCACACCTATGGGGGCATGGCGGGGCGCACGATGGAGGTGCTGGCGCGAGGGCTGCGGGAAATGGTCCTCGACGCCGAGGTCGAGTGGGTGATGCATCAGGCGGAGCGATTCACGGAGCGGCTGCGCAGCGCAGGAATCCCTCTGGAGCGCGGCTGCGACGGCGCCTACCTGGTGGCGAGCGAGTTTCTCCCGCATCTTGCGTCGCACCAGCAGCATGCGCTGTCGGCGGCGCTGTACCTGGTCAGCGGGGTCCGCGCGGCGGCGTCGGGTCAGGTGGGGCGTGACAACCTGGTTCCGGTGCAGATCCCCCGCCTTGCCATGATGAACCAGCAGCTCGACCAGGTAGCCGACGCGATCGTTCACCTCTACCGCCACCGCGACAAGGTGCCGGCTCTCGAGCCGATCAACGAGAGCGCGTGGCACGATGAGCTGGCGTTCCGGTCGGTATTCGCGGACATCGAACCCTTCGCGTTCGATACGTATCCCTACCTCGTGCATACCATCGAGCGTGTGAACGAACTGAGCCGCGAGCAGCGGGAGAAGGCGATGCGCGCCGCGGGGTACAACACCTTCCTGCTGCGCTCGGCGGACGTCACGATGGACCTGCTGACGGACTCCGGCACATCGGCGATGAGCTGCGACCAGTGGGCGGCCTACGACGCGACACGGGCGACGTCGTACCACAGCGACGAATACGACCGTTTCGTGTCGGCGCTGCGCGACGTATTCGGCTACGAGTACATTCTGCCGACGCACCAGGGACGGGCGGCGGAGCACATCATGAGCCAGGTGATGATCAAGCCTGGGCAGCTCGTGCCGGGCAACATGTACTTCACCACGACCAAGCTGCACCAGGAGATGGCGGGCGGGGTGTTCCAGGACGTGATCGTCGACGAGGCGCACGACCCGACGAGCGAGCACCCGTGGAAGGGCAACATCGACCTGCGCAAGCTCGCGGCGCTGGTCGACAAGCACGGAGCGTCGAACATCGCCTACATCTCGTTCGAGTTCTCGGTCAACATGGCGGGCGGGCAACCGGTCAGCATGGAGAACATCAAGGAGGTGTACGCGTACTGCAGCCACCACCGGATCCCGGTGTTCTTCGACGCAACGCGCGTGGCCGAGAACGCTTACATGATCCAGACGCGCGATCCGAAGTATCGCAACACGCGGATCCGGGACATCGTGAGGGAGATGATGGCGCATGGCGACGGCTGCACGGTCAGCGGCAAGAAGGACTTTCTCATCAACATCGGCGGCGTGCTGGCGTACCGCGACAACGAGACCTGGGCTCGAAAGTCCCAAGAACTGCTCCGGGTGTATGAAGGGAACGTGACCGACGGTGGCCTGGCGATTGCGGACCTGGCGGCGATCGCCCGGGGCGTCGAGGAAATGCTCGACGACAGGTACATTCGTTCCCGGGTCCGCCAGACGGAGAAGCTCGGCAAGCGGTTGCTCGAGGCGGGCGTTCCGATCGTGCTCCCCACGGGCACCCACGCGATCTTCCTGGATGCCAAGCGATTTCTGCCGCACATCGACCAAGACGAGTACCCGGCGCAACGGCTGGCGGCCGAGATCTACATCGAGACGGGGGTACGGGCAATGGAGCGCGGCAACGTGTCCAAGGGCCGCACCCCGGAGGGAAAGAACTATCGTCCGGCGCTCGAGTTGGTTCGTCTGACCATCCCGCGGCGCGTGTACACCGACGACCAGATGGAACACATCGCCGACGGCATCATTCGGGTGTATCAGCGGCGCGATCAGATTCGCGGCCTGCGATTCGTCTACGAGCCCGCCCGCCTGCGCTTCTTCCAGAGCCGGTTCGAGCCCATCGACGAATAGCCCCATCCACAGCTTCCTCCCGCCCAGCGTTGTCGTCGAAGCTGTGGCCGCGACTGCCCCTGCCACCTGTTCCTGCCGGCCTGTCCTGCCCACCGGCACCGGTCTGCCATCCTCGGGGCCATGCCGTGGCGGCCACCGTGCTCGACGTCGCCGACATGGGGAGCACCAGCGGCGGGTCGTCCCGGCGACCGTCGCACGGGCATCGCCGCACGGCTCCCGCGGATGCTGTGGCGCGGCATCCGTCGGACACCTCCCGCTTCGGGGAGGGCTCATGGGGAGATCGATGGTGACACTACGACGGGATTCCCTCAGGCGCATCGCCGGCCCACAACCGGCGCGCAACGTCAGGGCTGTCCAGTCTGCAGGCAGGCGGAACGGGTGAGGTCACACACAACGGTGGGCTGGTTGTTGGCGAGGCACTCCTTGAACTGCTCCTCGCACGGGTCCACCGGCGGGGGAACCGGCTGGCAGCCTTGCAGAATCTGCTCGCAGACCTCGGGCGGGTTGCCTCCCATCAGGCAGTCCTCGTAGTTCTGCTGGCACGGGTCCACCGGGTAGCACTGCCGCAGAATCTGCTCGCAGACTTCGGGGGGATTGCCCCACATCATGCACTCGTTGTACTGCTGCTGGCACGGGTCCACCGGGTAACACTGCTTGAGGATGTCTTCGCAGACCTCGGGCGGGTTGCCT
>Ga0209018_1001721_pt1 | contig 17005 bp, 13 predicted proteins | sample YNPBryBLVA2012_FD_185814 | JGI IMG/M metagenome (GOLD analysis project Ga0209018, IMG submission 185814) | Anoxygenic and chlorotrophic microbial mat microbial communities from Yellowstone National Park, USA - YNP Bryant BLVA 2012 (SPAdes)... ...
CGCGTGTCCGACGGAATGCGCGGTAGACGACGACTGCATCGCGACCCACTACTGCGCGCCAAACCGGCAGTGTGCGCCGCTGCTGCTCACGGGGCAGCCTTGCACGGGTGCGACGCAGTGCAAGACGGGATTCTGCGTGGATGGCGTATGCTGCGCGACGAGCTGCGGAAACGGGGCGACGGATGATTGCAGGGCGTGCAGCGTGGCGTCGGGAAGCAACGCGGACGGCACGTGTGCGGCATTGGACGGCGTGCCGTGCGCGACGGGTATGTGCCAGTCCGGACTGTGCAAGAGCGTTCCCGAAGGCGGGTCAGACGTCGAAGATGCGGGGGTGGAAGCCGCGCAGGACGCGCTGCCGGACGGGGCGGACGAGCCGCACGGCGACGTCGTGGCGGATACGTCGGCGGACTCGCCAGCGCAAGAAGTCGGCTTGGATGCGCCGCCGGAGGTCATGGTGGCCGATGCGGGACCGGATGCGCCGGTGGAGGCGGCGGTGCCGACAGGGGAGCAGGGGTCGCCGTCGGACGACAGCGGGTGTTCATGCAGGACAGCGCCGCGAAGCGGCGAAGGGCTGGGATGGGCGGGGCTGGCCGCGGTGGTGGCGCACCTCGCCGGAAGGCGCCGGAGAGCGCGGGGGAGAGGCTGCTGAGCGAGAGAAGGCGAGCCACGAACGCTATGCGCGTCCGAGCTCTCGCGCGATCTCAGCAGGCATGGGGAACCACCGCAGGTGTTCGAAGTCGCTCGACCGTGGTGGATCCTGCACGGGCGGAAGGTCCGTGGCCGCCTCGTCGAGAATCCGCCGCGCATCGTCCAGATAGCTCGCCAGCACATGCTCCGGCTCGATCGCATGCCTGCTGCGGAACTCCAGCTTCCCGGAGCGGTAGGTCAGGTCCGTCAGCCTCATCGGCGGCGTGGGGCACCCGCGATGGTGGGTCCACCGGCCCGTCGCCGGATCGAATCGGTACTGCGGAACGAGCTTCCAACCCTCTCGCGCCACGAGGTCCACGGCGTCGAGGATGAACTCGAATACGGTTTCGGACAGGAAGTAGTTGAAGTTGACGCGCACCCAACCGGGCTTGATCCCCTCGCATCCCCGCACGATCTCCCGCGCGAACTCGTGGCTTCGGTCCAGGTCGATGCCCAGCAGACGGTGCCCGTAGGGGCCTGCGCACGAGCAGCCTGCTCGCGCCTGGATGCCGAACAGGCCGTTGAGGACTGCCGCTACGAAGTTGTGGTGCAGATAGCCGGTGCCGTACCGCACGACGAACGACACGATGGACAGCCGCCATGCGGCGTGATTGCCGAGGATCTCGATATTCGGGTTGGCGTCCCACCGCTGGATCGCGCGGCGGATGAAGCGCTCCTCGCGTTCGCGAATGACGTCGACGCCGACTGCCTGCTTGAGCTGGAACACGAGGCCGGCGCGGATTGACTCGAGGATCGCCGGTGTGCCGCCTTCTTCGCGCAGCTCGGGTGCGTCGAGGTACACGTGTTCCTTGGGGTTGACGTACGCCACCGTGCCACCCCCCGGCACCGTGGGCACACGATTCCGAAACAGAGCCCGTCGGGCCACCAGCACGCCCGGCGTGCCCGGCCCGCCGATGAACTTGTGGGGCGACAGGAATACGGCGTCCTTGTACGCCAGATCGTGCCCTGCAGGATGCATGTCGACATCCACGTAGGGGCCGGCCGCCGCGAAGTCCCAGAACGACAACGCGCCGTGCCGGTGCAGCAAGGTGGCAATCGCACGGGTGTCCGACGCAATCCCGGTCACGTTCGACGCAGCCGAGAACGAGCCGATTCGAAGGGGCCGGTCCCTGTACCGTACGAGCTCCTGCTCGAGCTGCGACAGGTCCACGTGTCCGTCGGCGTCCTCTCCGATGGTCACCACTTCCGCGATGGACTCCCGCCAGGGCAGCTCGTTGGAGTGGTGTTCGAAGGGACCGATGAACACCACCGGGCGGTCCTGCCAGGGAATCCGCTCCGACAGCCCGTAGCGGTCGTCCAGCTCGCGCGGGATGCGCAGACCCAGCACGTGAATCATCTTGTCTACGGCCGCGGTCGCCCCAGAACCACAGAAGATCACCACGTCGCCGTCGTCGGCGCCGACGGCACCATGGATAATGGCCCGGGCGTCTTCCCGGTACCGTGAGGTTTGAAGGCCCGTGCCCGAGGATTCGGTGTGCGTATTGGCGTATAGCGGCATGACCTCGTGGCGCATGAAGTCTTCGAGGAACGTCAGCGAACGTCCGGATGCAGTGTAGTCGGCGTAGGTGACACGCCGCGGACCGAAAGGCCCGTCGAGCACCTCGTCGTCGCCGATGATCGAAGCCCGAATCGTCTCGAGCAGCCGGTCGGTGGGGAGCACCATGGCCGCGGAGGCTAGTACACCCTGCGGTGCGTGGGTAGGCGGATGGATCGAATCGAGGACCGCGGACTCACTGCTTCTCGAACGCTGTCCATACGCCGTCGATCAGCCTCTCATGCGGCAGGAACCGAGCCTTGTAGCGCATGCGATCGTTGCCGACCACGAACAGCCCCAGGTACAGGTACGCGAGCCCCCTCGCTCTCGCCATCTCCAGTTGCTTGAGGATCGAGTACGTGCCCAGGCTCCAGCGGCTCAGGTCTGGGTCGTAGAACGTGTAGTGCGCGGACAGTGACTCCATCCCGACATCCGTAATCGCCACGCCCACCAGCCTGTCGCCGACCCAGTACGAAAGCTCGACGGTGGAGCAGCAAGTGTCCGCGAGAAACTGACGGTAGCGGGCCAGGCTCATGGGGGCGTCGCCACTTCGCAGGCGCCGGTGGGTCAAGTGCTTGTCGTACAGCAACGCCCGCGCACGCGTTGTCAGAGGCTTGCGGACCGCCATCTGCACGCGGGCGTCGTTGGCGGCGAGGATGCGCCGGTGGGTCTTTCCCAGGCGGAACCGGTCGACCGGGATCCGAATCGCCTGGCATGCCTGGCAGGCCGGGCACGTCGGTCGGTACAACAGCATCCCATGGCGCCGGTCTCCCTGCCGCAGCCGGACATCGAGGTCCGACGGATCCAGCACGCGAATCGGCAAGCGCAGTGGCAGGCGCGCCTGCTGACCGGTCAGATAAGGGCAAGGGCTGACCTCGTCGTATACGAGCAACTCGGGGGGCTCGAGGTCCGGGATCAACGGGATCAAGTCTGCCGGGCGCACAGCAGCCGCATTGTGGCACCAACCCGGCCGGTGGGGTAGGGGGCCGGGTTGGCTTTCGCGCGAGCTTTTCGATACAGTACGCGAGGGTTGCCGCAGATGCTGTTCATTCGTTCGCCGCTGCCTCGTCAGGCCCAAGACGCGGGGCACCGTGTGCCCGACGGATCCAGGAGGCGACGATGACAGATCCCGGGCACCCGCCGCGCGAATGGAAAGGCACCTATTTCGTCGGCCGGTACCGGGTCGTCGATGAAATAGGCGTGGGCGGAATGGCCAGCGTGTACCTGGCCAGGGCCGATGGAGCAGGCGGATTCCAGAAATGGGTCGCCATCAAGCGGATTCACCCGCACCTGACCGAGAACGAACACGTCGTGCGCATGTTCGTGGACGAGGCGCGGATCGCCGCCAGCCTGTCGCACCCGAACGTGGCCCAGGTCTTCGACCTCGGGCAACACGACGGCACGTACTGGATCGCGATGGAGTACCTGCACGGTGAACCCGTCCGGGAGATCTTTCGCCACCGAGAGCAGACCGGAAGCCCTACTGAACCCAGCATCGTCGCGCGCATCATCGCCGACGCAGCCGAAGGGCTTCACGCCGCCCATGAGCTTCGTGCCAAGGATGGCCGGCCGCTCCACCTCGTGCACCGCGATGTGTCGCCGCACAACCTGTTCGTGACCTACGACGGCGTGGTGAAGGTCGTGGACTTCGGCATTGCGAAAGTGGCCGGACGTCCGCTTCAAACGCGCGTGGGGGTGATCCGCGGCAAGTTGGCTTACATGTCTCCCGAACAGGCCCTGTGCAAGGGGATCGACCGCCGGACCGACGTGTTCGCGCTCGGTGTGGTGGCGTGGGAACTACTCACCGGTCGAAGGCTTTTCCGCGCAGCGAACGATCTTGCCACGGTGCGGAACGTGATCGAAGGCCCGATTCCAAGACCGCGTTCGGTGCACGCCAGCGTGCCGGCCCCGCTCGACGACATCGTGATGCGTGCCCTGGAGCGCGACCCCGAACGCCGCATTCCGACGGCCCGCGAGCTGTCGCGGGCGCTCCAGCAGTTCTTGGTCGACCAGGGCCAGGTCGTGGGCCCGCAGGAAATCAGCGCTTTCGTCCGTTCCATCTTCCACGAGCGCATCCCGATGCGCGATGCTCACCTCGAATGGGCGGCCGAGGTCACGCAGACCATCCGTCACGACCAACTCGACGCGCCATCCTCCGGGCCGAACCAACCACAGCGTACCGGCTCGGTCGCCCTGCCCCTGGTGCGACGGCACCCGGACGCCGCAGCATGGGAGCAAACGACCATTCCCCGCGACAAGGTCGATGCGTCCGCAGCCTCGCCGCTTCCTGAGCCGCTTGCCAACGTCGCGACCGACGACGAGCAACTGCGCACGGAGGTCGCTCTTACCTGGGGGCTGGAGCGCGATCGCGTGATTCGATCGCTGGCCGGTGTCGCTGCGAGAAGCGACTCGCGTGCACAGCCGGCCCCCCAGACAACTGGCTTGCCGTCGCCGCTTCCCCGTCCTCCCTCCAACGCATCCGCGCAAGGGGCGCCCGGCGTGGACCTGCAGCGCGAGCATGCCTTCACGCAAGCACCGCCGACGCCGTCGTCGTCCCCGGCGACTTGCCCACTGCCTCAACCGGATCAAGCCGAGCAGCCTGCCGCTTGGGCGCGCTACGTCGTCGCAGCGGCGTTGACGTTCGTCTTCGTGGCGTTCGTGTCGCTGGCTCTGGTGTTCGCATTCCGGGTCAGGATCCGGCAGGCAATGGGCATCCGGCCCACGCTGGACACGCCCACGCTTGCACCATCGCGGTGAAGCCCCCTAGCATGTTTCCTACGCATCGATGACCCAGCCCGCCATCCGCGTCCTGTTCGAGTCGTTGGATCACCTGCGCGAAGAGTATGCGCGCACGATTCGGAAGGGTGGCGTGTTCGCGCCCCGGGTTGCAGGCCTCGACGAACGGGCTGCGTGCACCCTCGTGTTGGTGCATCCGGTATCCGAGGCATGCCTGGAGCTGAGCGCCGAGGTGGTCTATGTGAAGGCCGACGAACCGGGCAAAGGGGTGGGCGTGCAGCTTGTCGGCTTCGGCCCCCAAACCATCGCTGCCATCGAGCGGTTCATCGAACAGGGGGCATCGCGTCCCGCTCATCCTGCACCGAGGCAAGCGTCCAATCCCCGCGACCCGGGCGAGCGTCCGGCGTCAGCCGGCCAGGCGGATGCCGCGCAGACCGATGACCTCGACGACGGTCACCCGCAGAAGCTCACGGTATCCAGCCTTCACGACCGCATCCGCAGCCTGTCTCTGGCGGAGCAGGTGAAGCTCGCGCGCGAAGGCGGCCTTCAGGAACGGGTGGCTCTCGAGCGCATCTTCGGCAAGACGGTCTGGGAACCCATCCTGCAGAACCAGCGAGTCACGCCTCCCGAAGTCGCGCGTATCGCCCGGATGGGCACCGCGCCTGTCCCCGTGCTCGATCTGATCACGGGCAACGCCGCCTGGCTTGCTGCCGGTGAGGTGCGCCGTGCGTTGCTGTCCAATCCACGGCTGTCCGACGACGGCTTGACCAAGGTGCTTCGCAGCACGCCCAAGCACGAGCTGCAACTCATCGCGATGCAGACCTACTACCCGCCCCGCGTGCGCAAGGCGGCGCGAACGCTGTTGAACCGATGACCCCACCCCGCGTACGGATCCCGTCCCCGACCCCATCGCCATGAGCTCCCTCGCCAACGACCGACTCGCCTTCGTCCGTGACTTCATGACCGCGCAGATCCCCTTCAATCGGGTGCTCGGCATCCAGGTGGTGGAGTTGTCCGAAGGTCATGCCGTGCTCGCCGTCGACTACCGCCCCGAGCTGGTCGGCGACCCACTTCGCCCGGCGCTTCACGGTGGAGTCATCTCCGCGCTGGTGGATACCTGCGGCGGAGCGGCCGTCTGGACCACCATCGGGGAGAGCGACCGCATCTCCACCATCGACCTGCGCGTCGACTACCTTCGTCCTGCCCCGCTGGAACGCATCGTCGCTGCCGCGGACGTGATCCGCGTCGGCAACCGCGTGGGTGTCGCCTTCATCAAGACGTACCCGGCCTCGCAACCCGATCAGATCTGCGCCGAGGGCAAAGGCGTGTACTCCATCCGGCGCCGCGACGATCGCTGACCACGCGGGACCTCGACCGGACTTCGTCGCGAGGATCTACCCCCCACGCTCACCAGGCGTCCGGGTCTGCTCCCTTGCCGGACCAGGCTTTGGGAACCACAAAGGTGAACGTGGTGCCGTCGGATTCGGTGCTGGTGAAGCTAACACGGCCCCCCAGGTACCCTTCGCCGAGCAGCCGGATGCTGTACGTTCCCAGGCCGCGGCCAGCCCCCTTGGTGCTGAAGGACCGCTGGAAGATCTGGTGGGCAACATCGGGCGGGATCGCCCCAGGGTTGTGCACCATGAACGCCACGTGGTCCGCCGTGGCACGGGCCGAGATGGTCACGGTGCCCCTGGGCGGGGTGGCCTCGAGGGCGTTCTTCACGAGGTTTCCGAGGACTCGCTGCAACAGGTTCACGTCGGTGACCAACTCGACATCGGGCGCTGACGTCAACACCAACGTGCGGTCGCGGGCGGCGTCGTGCCGCGAGAACACGGCCTGCACATGGTGGAGCACGGTGGAGACCAGCACGTAGCTGGGCTGTGTCTGCAGGTCCCCCGACTCCGCCGCAAGGAGCTGACGCTGCTGGGCGATGAGGTCGATCAGGCGTTCCGACAGCTCGAGCAGCAGGTCGCGGTACTCCTCTTCGGCTTGCGGGGTGCGGCCTTGACCGAGCATCGATGCCACGCCCCGCACGCCTCCGGCGGTGTTCAGAATATCGTGGAAGAAGAGCTTTTCGAGGACGCGACGGCGCCCTTCGGACTCCCGATCGCGGAGCGTGACGACCACGAACGCCGTGCCTCCCAGGGTGACCGGCGTGGCGACGACCTCGGCCTCGTAGGCGAAGCCGTGCTGCTCGTCGACGATGAACCTGCACTCGCCGGTGGCGTTTTCCTGGCCGCCCTGGGCGCGCTGCACGGCGTCCAGGGCGCCGCACAGGTGGCATGCTGCGGACGTGCCGCAACCGGTGGGGGTCTCTCGCGCTCGGATGCATCCGATGGCCTCACCCAGACGATTGCCAACCACCTGTCCGGTGTGGGCAGCGCCGAGCGCCGCGACCATCCGGCTGTTGGCCGCGACGATCTGTCGGTGCTCGTTGAGCACGCACGCGAGCCCGGGGACTGCTTCGAGCACCGCCGTCAGCAGCTTGTCGTTCTTCACCGCCTCCGTGGCTGCTTTCACCTCGGCCGCGGTTGCGCGACCTCCGGGCGCATCAAGCGTCGGAAGAGCGCGCTGTCCTCGGCGGTCCGTACCGTCCATCGTCTCCATCCGCGGTCCCCTTGTCTCAGCACGTCTCCGACTCGGGTGCAACGTCTACCTGCCCTGCGCCACCTTCGCCTCGGCTCCCCAGGTTGCCATCACCCCAGACGACGACTATAGCTCCGTCGCGTCACGGACCCGTTACCATGCCCACCGAATCGCCTGCGCAGCAAGCGCCCGTGCTCCCCCAGGACCTGCACATCCACACGACGTTCTCCAACGGTGACGGCGCGGTCCTGCCCGAGCAGACCGTCGCCATGGTCGCCACGGTCCGGCACGCCCGGGTGGTGGGCATCAGCGATCACCTCGAGTTCATCTATGGACGAGGATTCGACACCTACCGACAAGAAGTGCGGCGCCACGGGCTGCACGTCGGCGTCGAGGTCAATGGACACGACTGGATCGACGACGCCCTGAGCGTGGATGTCGAGTACTACGTCTATCATTGCCGCGACGTTGCAGCGGACTACCGGGGGGCCGAGCGCCTTCTCGCCACGGGGCGGCCGGTGATCATCGCGCACCCGCTCGTGCTCGATACCAACCTTGCGCGGGTGCCGGACACCTGCCTGGTCGAGATCAACAACCGCTACGTCTGGCGCAGCGATTGGCGCGCAGGGCTCGGGCCGTGGGTGGGCCGGTTCCGGTTCGTCATCGGTTCGGACGCGCACCAGCCGCACTGGCTCAACCAGAACGTGGCGCGTATGGTGGCAGCCGCGCTCGGGGTCCGAGAAACCGTGCTGTTCGATGCCGAAGATTGATGAGCCGGCGCTGCAGGCGGTCGGCTCACTCGTTCAATGCCGGATACCACTCCTCCGCCGTGTGAGGGGGTACCGCACGGTGTTCAGGCGGCAGGGGGCCATCGGTGAAGTTGATGGTCAGCCGCGCGGGTGACCCGCCGTGCGGATCGACCCATTCGGTCGGGATCGCATGCTGGCTCTTGCGCGAGATATGATCGATCACCGCATTGGTCAGCGTGCTGGGGATCTCGTCGGGAATCTGCACGACGGGGATGCGGCGCCCACCATGCAACAGCATCTCGCTCTGCGAGCCGGTGAGCTGCCAGTGCAGGCGATCATCGGGCAAGTTGCGCAGGTCGTCGGACAGGAACATCACGCCACCCGCCGCCAGCGCCACCCACACGCCCACGTCGACCTCGCTCTCCGGCAGCTTTCGGAGCAGAGGAGGGTCCGCGTCGCACAAAGTCGCTTCGCACAGCGGCCATCGACCAGCCACGCTGCGTGCCTGGTTGATCAGGAAGTACCACGACGGCCCGAACGGCTCGAATGCGATGTCCCCGCCCAGGCGCCAGCCATCCACGTAGGGGAAAGAAGCCACCGGAGGCGCACCGACCGCCACGATCACCAGGTCGTCGCCCGCCGCCTCCCGAATGATGCGCAACGCTTCCGCGTAGGCCTCCATGCCGGTCACCGGCGAGGATCTCGTACCCTCATAGGTTCCTGCGAAGAGGAAGTCGATCTTGAGGAAATCCAGGTTCCACGACCTGAGCTTCTGGATCACCGACGCCAAGTGGGCCGCGGCGTCCGGATTGGTCACGTCGAGAATCTTCATCGGACCATGCACCGTGTGGTCGAAGACAGCGTCCTGCACGAACCAGGCGGGGTGCCCGGTCACCAGCGTGCTGTCCTGCTGGACCAGCAAAGGCGCAATCCATACACCCGCGCGCAACCCGGCCGCGTGCAAGTCCGAAACCAGGGCGTCGATGCCCGACGGGAACTTGTCGTTCGGATCCCACTCTCCCCACTTCTGCTGCCAGCCGTCGTCGACGACGACGTAGAACGGCTGGGTCGCCGAGTAGACGAACGTCTGCTGGACGAGCGCCGCATTGTCGCGCACGTCCTGTTCCGTGACCTTGTCCCATAGCTCGTACCAGGAGTTCCAACCGCGCAACGTGCCAATCGGATGGCTGGTGCGGCGGGAAGCGATGGCCTTGCCGTACTCCGTGAGCAGGTGGACCAGCGAGCTGCCGATTCCGACCCGGAAGGTCTCGCCCTCGACGGAACCCCCCGAGGACAGGTCGATACGCTCGCCGGTTCCGCCGGATACCAGGCGCACCTGGATCGTTGCTGCATCGTCTGCGCGAGAGATTTGGACCCAGGGTTTGAAGCGTATCCCGGTCGTGGCGCCGGCCACGAAGGAGTAGTCGCCCCCGCCTACGAACGAATACCACCAGGAAAGCTCGTTGCCGTACCGGTCGACCTCAGCGGCGCCGCGGGCGGTCAGCGCGGTCTGCAACGCATCGTCGGAAACCGGATCGCCGAGCGCCACCACGCCGGTTTGCGACCACGATTGAAAGCCATTCGACAACCATGCCTTGGCACCCGGCAGAACCAACTCTCCGTCCAGCGAAACCGCCTCTACCTGTGCGGAGGTCGCGGCCTCGAAACGGACACGTACGCTGGATCCTTCGACACGCGCCGTCACGGCCCCAGCGATGCCCGCCGGGCAGCGGTACTCCCGGTCGAACTCCTCGCACGGGCCGTCGATCCCAGCACCGTGCCAACTGCCATCTACCTTCACCCGCGGAGCCAGACGCAGCGATGTCCCTTCACAGCCCGAGGCGAACGTCACACCGTCGCCGGCCGTCACGAGCGCGGCCGTCTCACACGGTGAAACGGCTGGAGACACGCTGTCTCCGGTGTCGTCACCGCCGCACGCGCAGGGTAGAGCAAGGAGAGGAAGAAGGTACGGATTGCAGCGGGTTGGAGGAAGTCTCACCACGTGGTCGAGTGTATCAACCAGCCCGGATATGGCAACCCATTGCTGCCGCGAGCCCAGGGGGGCAAGGCGAAGGTCGAGAGAAGAGCGGCGCATGTCTCCGATTCCCCTGCCATGCCGTCTGCCCAAGTCTGGGAACGGGCGTCCCGTATGCGTACGTGAGCGCGCCGCGGATTGCTGACGACCCATTGCACAGTCTTGATCCGGTCGACCTCGCTCCCTGGGTTTCGATGGCAATCTGTTGCGCTTGATACCTCGAACGACTACGGTCTGAGATTCTTGGGATTCAGCAGCTCTGCCTGGGGTTCCTTTGCCGCGTACGGCGCGCTACGAGCCATTCGAACCCCCCACACCCAAGGCGGCATGTCCGCGGCCACCGAAGCCGGACCATCCCACCCCGTCGGCACCGCTGCGCGCTGACGGCGCGGCGTTCATTGGGCTTGTCGGTGGCAAGGCGGCCTGCCACCCCGCCGGGGCGGCGTGCGCGTGAGCGTCCGACGTCGGGTCGTCGCGCGTGGGCGTGAATGGTCTACCGGCACGACCTGTGTCGGCTCGGCCGGGACCAGGCCGGCCCCCTGCACGCGGTGCCTTCCACTTGTCTGCTGGCTTTGTGCCAGGCGCAGCGTGGTCGCTCGAATGCGGAGCCTTCCGCCTTTCGCGAAACGAGGTCGTCGGATGGCGGATGGCCGCACGATGGTGGACGGCGGCCCGGCTGGTCTAGTGTATCACCTTCGCGTTCGCGTCGCGAGCGGCTTGACCCGCCGTGGATTGGTGCAAGAGTTGCCATGCTGTGGATGCCATGCGTGACCAAGCCATCGATACGAGCATGGCCCCCACCCCGGACGACTGATTCCAAGGCATTTCATGCGTGACCTCGCGATAGTTCCCGACCGCTGGCGCAGCCACTGGTGGATGGCATTGCCTGCCGGCATGGTTGCCTATTGCATTTTCGTCGGTACCAGGGGCGACCTGCGCGTCGACCACGTGCTCGGGACCGCCGCATTGATCGCACTGGCCTCGATCGGACCCCGTAGCCGTCAGTTCCTCATCGACATGACCCCGTACGTGCTGGTCGGCGTGGGATACGACCTCGTGCGGTACGCGCGCGACTCGTTCGTTCGACCCGAGAACGTGCTGGGCTGTGAGCTGCGAAACGCCGAGCTCGCCGTGTTCTCCGTCGCGCCAGGGGTCACCGCGCAGGACTGGTTCGCGCTGCACAACAGCCCTGTCGTCGACCTGCTCGCCGCGGTTCCCTATCTTATCTTCATTTACTTTGCTTTCGCCTACGCCGTGTATCTGTACTTCGTGGACCGGCCCCGCATGAGGTTCTTTCTCTGGTCGCTGGCCGTGGCGAACTTCGTCGCTTATGCAATGTGGCTCGTCGTGCCTGCGGCCCCGCCCTGGTACATTCGCATGCACGGGTGCACCATCGACCTGGCGGCCCTGCCCAGCCCGGGCGCCCTTCTCCGCGTGGACCACCTCCTCGGGATGAGCTACTTCCAGAACTTCTACGCGCGAGCCTCCTCGGTGTTTGGCGCAATGCCGTCCATGCACTGCGCCTACCCCATGGTGGGCCTGCTCACCGCCTGGAACGCCGCCGGCTGGAAGACCCGGCCGCTGCACATCGTCTACACGCTCTGGATGATCTTCGCCGCCGTCTACCTCGACCACCACTGGATCCTCGACGGACTCGCCGGCTGGGCCATTGCCATGGGCTCGGTCGCCGCGGTGAGCTTCGTTCGCAAACGTCTGACTCCCGTGCAACCAGCGGGGGCGAGCGCGCAGGAGTCCAGCTCGGGCTTTGCCATCTCCTGATGCCGCCGGACGCGGCCATCGACGCTTCGTGTCACGTGCTTCGCGGTGTCATGCTTGCGGCCCTCGGAGGGCATGGGGTGCGGGCACCCCTCGCCGCGACCCGGGCAGGATCGTGCAGTGCGCGGCAGCCGCCAGAGCATACCTTCTCCAGCGGTTGCCTGCGCGGATCATCTCGGAAGGGGGGAATCAGCTCGCGTGGAATCGCTTTCCGCTCTTCGCCATCTCGACGAGCACCGGCGCGGGCTCCCACCTGACGCCGAAACGCTGGTGGTAGCTCTCGATGCGCCGGAGCACCTCGGACGCACCCAGCGAATCCACGTAGCGGAAGGGACCGCCGCGGAACGGTGGGAAGCCAAGCCCAAAGATGGCGCCAATGTCGCCGTCTCGCGGGCTTCGCAGGATGCCGTCGCCGAAGCACCGGAGCGCTTCGTTGACAAACTGCAGAGAGCAGCGCATCTGGATCTCCTCCGGCGCCATCTTGTTCTTGGGCTCGATGCCGAGCACCTCGTAGACCGTCTCATCGACGTGCTTGCCCTTGCCCTTCTTCTTCGCCGCTTCGCCGTACAGGTAGAAGCCGCGTTCGTTCTTGCGCCCCTTGCGGTTGTCCGCCACGAGCTTCTCCATCGTGGGAGGCGGACGCATCCGCTCGCCGAATGCTTCGACCATGATCGGCCCGACGTGCGCGGCGATGTCGATGCCCACCTCGTCGAGCAACGTGATGGGGCCGACCGGCCAACCCCAGCGGCGCATGGCGCCGTCGATGTCCTCGATCTTGATCCCCTCCGCCAGGATGTAGCTCGCTTCGTTCATCAGCGGTCCAAGGATGCGGCTGGTGTAGAAGCCCACACCATCGTTGACCACGATGACCGTCTTGCCCTGCTTCTTGCCGAGGTCGACTGCGGTCGCCGTGACCCATGGCGCCGTCTTCGGGGTCACAATGACCTCGAGCAGGGGCATCTTGTGCACTGGGCTGAAGTAGTGCATGCCCACGACCATCTCCGGACGCGAGGCGGCTTGCGCGATCCGCGTGATCGGGATGGATGACGTGTTCGATGCGAAGATCGTGTCGGGCTTGCAGACGGCTTCGATCTCCTTGAGCACGCGATGCTTGAGCCCGAGGTCTTCGAAGACCGCCTCGATGACCACGTCGACGTTGGCGAAGCCGGTGTAGTCGAGGGTGCCGGTCAGCAAGGCCATCTTGCTCACGCGCTCGAGTTTCGTCATCTGGCGCTTCTTGACGCGCTCGGCGAAGATGTCGGTCACGTACTTGTAGCCCCGCGCCAGGCCGTCGAGATCCTTCTCCTTGAGGCGGACCGGCAGGTTGGCGTTGTTCATCGTGACGTAGCAGATGCCGCCGCCCATCAGGCCGCCGCCGAGCATGCCCACCTGCCGCACCGGGCGCGCCTTGATGTTGGGGTCGTCGACGCCGCTGTCCTTCTTGAGAGCCGTGGTTGCCTGGAAGATCCCGATGAGCTGACGCGCCGTGTCGCTCATGACGAGCTCGCCGAAGTACTTGGCTTCGAGCTCCGAGGAGACGTCGAAGCCCTTGTCTGCGTAGACTTCGAGCACGTCGATGATGCGGTCGGTGGCCGGGTAGTGTCCGAAGGTCTTCTTGTGAAGCATCTCGCGCGCCTTCTTGAACAGCACGCGGCGGCCGACCGGGTTCTTTTCGAGGGCCAGGGCAGTCAGCGCGGCCGCGTTCAGCCCGATACCGCTCTTCTTCTCTGGACGTTGCCCGCCGCTGTCGGCCAGACGAAGCGCCAGGGCAGCCGCGGCGTCGACCAGGATCGACTTGCGCACGACTTCGTCCGCCACCCCGAGCTTCTTGGCCTTGCTCGGACGCATGTTCTTGCCCGTCAGGCCGTGGTCCAGCGCGACCTGCAGACCCGTGATCCTTGCCAGGCGCTGCAGACCATTGCTGCCCGGCAGCAGCCCTAGCTGTACCTCCGGCAGCCCGAGCACCGTCTTGCGGTCGTCGGACAGCACGCGCCCGTGGCAGGCCAGCGCCAGCTCGAAACCGCCGCCCAGCGCAGCACCGTTGATCGCCGCGACCACCGGCTTGCGAAGCGCTTCCAGCCGCCGGTAGCCCTGCTGCCCCATCCGCGACAGGCGCTCGGCGTCCGCTGCCGTCTTGCACGCTTTCAGCATGTCGATGTTGGCACCCGCGATCCACGAGTCTGCCTTGCCCGACACGATGACCGCCGCCTTGACCGACGCATCGCCGTCGATCTTGCCCAGGATCGCTTCGAACTCCTCGGCGAACGACGCCTGCAACGTATTGACCGGCTCCCCGGGGACGTCGAACGTGATGACCGCGACGCCATCGGGGCGCACTGCGAACGAGAGGGTATGATTGGTATCGGTCATGACGCCACCTCCAGCACCGCGGCCACGCCCATGGCGCCGCCTGCACAGATCGTCATCAACGCGTATTGCTCCTTGCGCCGCTTGAGTTCCTTGAGAGCCTGCAGCACGAGCCTGCCCCCGGTTGCGCCGAACGGGTGGCCGAGCGCGATCGACCCTCCATTGACGTTGAGGATGTCCGGATCGATGTCGCCGATCGGCTCGGACAGCCCCAGCTTCTCCTCGCAGAACTTCTTCGACGCCAGCGCCTGCAACGTCGAGCACACCTGACCCGCGAACGCTTCGTGCATCTCCACAATCGCCATGTCGGCCAGCGTCAACCCCGCCCGCTTGATCGCGATGGGAACCGCGAACACCGGCGCCATCAGAAGCTGCCAGTTCGGATCGACCGCCGTGTACGCCCAGGACTTGACGAAACCCAGCGGCTCGAGCCCCATCGCACGCGCCTTGGACTCGCGCATCACAATCAGCGCCGATGCCCCGTCGGTCAACGGCGACGCGTTCGCCGCGGTGATGGTGCCGTTTTTCTTGTCGTAGACCGGCTTGAGCGCGGCGTACTCCTCGCGCTTCGAGTCCTTGCGTACGAGGTTGTCCTCGCGGAACGCCTCCTTGTAGGGAGGCGCCGCCACCGGCATCACCTGGTCGTCGAAAAAGCCCTCCGCCCAGGCTCGCGCCGCCCGCGTGTGGCTCCGGTACGCGATGTCGTCCTGCCACTCGCGCGAGATGCCATTGTCCTTCGTCATCACCTCGCAGTGCTGCCCCATCGACATGCCCGTGATCGGCTCCACCGAGTAGCCAGGCATCGGAGGCACCAGATCCTTCGGCGACAACGACGACACCAGCTTGAGCTTGTCCATCGCCGTCTTGGCCTTCTGGAACCCCATCAGCGCCGTCGTCAGCTTCTTGCTCATGCCCAGCGGCAAATCGTCCATGCTGTCGGCGCCGCCCACGACCGCCGCGTCGTGGTTGCCGAACGTGATGCTCTCAATCGCACTCGTCAGCGCCTGGAAGCTCGTCGCGCAGGCGCGCGACACCGCGAACGCTTCGGTGCTCTTGTCGAGCCCAGCCCGGAACACCACCTCCCGCGCCAGCGTGATGTAGTCGAGCGTCGGCATGACCTGCCCGAAGATGCATAGCGTGAGCTCCTTCCTGTCGATGCCCGTGCGCTGCACCAGCTCGTTGGTCACCACCGACGCCAGCTCCACCGTCGTCATGTTCCGGAATCCCGTGCCCTGCTTGAGAAAGGGCGTGCGTAGACCCGCGATGATGGCGACGCGGTCGCTACTGCTTTTCTTGCCGTTGCTAGCCATGGACCCTCCTTCGCAGCCGCGCGTGCCCGGCGGCTGAATGGCGATTCAGTCGACGCACCGTACCATCCTGACGCATCGTGTCAAGCTGGGAATACGCCGAACCAGCCGGAGCCGAGGCGGACCGCTTTGACGTGCGCCCAGGGGGGCGCGTCAGCTCGGGTTCCCGTCTCCCGCCCTTGGCTTCCGCTTTCGCGAGGCCATCCAGGGGACGCGTCCCGATGCTGCGTGCGCGCGACCCTTGCCGCTGCTGGGTGGAGGCCGTCCGGCTACGGTCGGCTCGGACTGGTGACGGAATCGCAACGAACTTGGGCGATGCGGCCCTAGCGCAGCGTCACGGGCAGTTCGACCTGCACGGTGACTCCCGGGGGCGGGACCGTCAGCGCCGCGAGTCGCTCCCCCACGCAGCGGGTCACATCCGCCCTCGACGTGGCCCGATCCTCCACCATCCCCCTCGCGATCTGCCTGCCCTCGGCGTCGAATGTCACGTTGAACGTCAAGCGGACCTCTGCGGGTGTCGGCCTTGCCTGGAGCGAAGGGCGAAGGCACTGCTCGACGAGCATGGGGACTTGTCGATCGAGCGCGGCCTGCGCGTTGCGCATGATTTCATTGTGGGACGGGAGCGACGCCGTCGGCGCCGGCGCTGGGCCGACGGCCGATGGTGGGCCGGGCGGCCGCTGCTCCACGCTGGTCGACGGGCTTGCGGTGGGTAGGGATGGTGCGGGAGAGGGTGTGGCAGGACCAGCAGCCGGTCGTGACCGCAAGCCGAAAAAGGTCCCTGTCGCAATGACGACGCTGCCGACGAGAATGGCAGTTGGGGTATTGATCCTCGTGGCGGAACTCATGACGAACCGGGCAACTGTACCCACGGCGCCACGGTGGCGTCAACGGCGTGTCGCGCTTGCCTCTCCCTGGTCTGCCAACCACCGAGTTGTGCGCCGCGCCTTCATCGTGAGGCGCGAGCACTCCGTCCGTACTGAGCACTCCTTCGGTTTTTCCGCTGCCCGTGTCGATACCACCGATTGCGGTGAGGCCAGTTCGGCTGCTCTCGTTGGCCTGGGAACAGGCAAGGCCCTGAGAGATCCCCTGGTTTGTTCTTTGCGTGAGAATCCACGGGCAGCGTGAGTTGTTCGACGGAGCATGGCAACGATCAGGGGCGTCAGGACAAGTGAGCGCAGGCGTGAGAAGAGCGAGGCCCGTGCGATGA
>Ga0209018_1001723_pt1 | contig 16988 bp, 10 predicted proteins | sample YNPBryBLVA2012_FD_185814 | JGI IMG/M metagenome (GOLD analysis project Ga0209018, IMG submission 185814) | Anoxygenic and chlorotrophic microbial mat microbial communities from Yellowstone National Park, USA - YNP Bryant BLVA 2012 (SPAdes)... ...
ACGTTTGATGGATTGTTTAAGTCTACATTAATATTAATTCCGGAGTTTGAACATTTTTGCCGAAAAACATCTATTTTATATTTTTTATATTCAACTCCATAATTAACCTCTATATACGTACCTCTCTCATAATCTATCTGATTATCTCTAAAATAAATTTGTTTAATACATCTTGCAAAATTTTTATAAGGTTGGTCAAAAAATACTTCGATATTCTGATTTGTTGGGTTAGGCAACCCAGTTTCAGCTGTAACGTTTAGGCCAGTGACTAAAGATAGAGTTACAACTGCAACTAGCAAATTGCTTACGATCCAACAGCCTAAGCTAAACAGGCTTTTTTTTGGCAACAGGTTAAACATAAGAGTTACTTGGGTAGTAGCCGAACATAGTTTAATCGCTTTACATTTTATCGTCAAATTTTTATAACCCTTGTTAGTTATGTTTTTTTTAGCCATCGAAACCAGTTGTGACGAAACTTCTTTGGCATTGGGTCAAGTGGTTGAAAGTCAGAATCTGGGTAGTTTTTGGTCAAAAATTAATTCCATCGAAATTACAGCTGCTTTGACTAGTTCGCAGGTGTCCCAACACGAGATTTTTGGGGGAGTAGTGCCGGAGTTGGGGGCGCGTTTGCATGCCGAAAATATTCATTGGTTATTGGAAAAGTTGCTTAATCTAGCGGCTATCAGATTGGGGTTAACTGTTCAGGATTTATTGTTCCGAATTAATATTATTTTTGTAACTGCCGAAGTGGGACTAGTGTCAGCTTTACGAGTTGGAGTCGAGTTTGCCAAGTCTTTAAGTTATTTTTTGGAAAAACAGACGGGACGGAAAGTAGGTTGGCAACCAGTCAACCATTTGGAAGGCCATTTGTTTAGCTGTTTTTATCAGCAAGTGATTATTACTGACGAAACAACAAGAATGGTTTGTAGTACTAGACAAAGTTTACCTAGCTTTACTGACGAGGATTTGTTTCCGCACTTACATTTATTAGTTAGTGGCGGTAATACTCAAATTCTTTGGCTAACTAGTCCTAACCAGTGGACGATTGTGGGTCGTACTATTGATGATGCGGCTGGTGAATGTTTTGATAAAATTGGTAGAATGGTGGGTTTGCCTTATCCGGGAGGCGTGTGGCTATCGCAAATTGCTGGGGATCAGGAGGCTAATTTACTTAATTTTCCCTTATCTATGAGGCAAGCCGAGTCTTTTGACGTGTCTTATTCGGGGCTAAAAACGGCTGTTAGATATTTTTTGCAAAAAACAACTGTACCTGGGTTTAAAATTGAGCAACTTTTGACTAAATCAGAGCTAAATATTCTACTAAACTCACCGCTTGACCAAATTTTAGAACCAAAATTACAACTGGTTAAGCAAGTTTGCGTTTCCGCTCAAACAGTTATTATTGAGCAATTGATAAGACAATTTAAGCGAGCAATGGCTCACTATCAGCCTAAGTCGATTGGTTTAAGTGGTGGTGTTTCAGCTAATCCATTGCTGAGAAAGAAAATCCAAAATTTAAACATTAAACCAGTGCTGATTGCACGTCCCAAACTTACTGGTGACAACGCCATTATGATTGGCTTGGCAGGCTATAGGTTAGTAAATTTAAATTGTAATAATTAGTTTTGGAGGATTTTGCAGAGTTTGTTTTAAGATGGTTGTTATTTTACAACTTTCAAAGTCGAGTAATTTTTTAGCTTTTTGTTAAGTTTTTTAGGTTTAAAGATTAAAAAACTAGTTAAGGTAACTAGTTTATATTCAGGATACTTGTCAAAAAAACTAGTGGGTTAAATTGTTGACAATTTTACTAATTTCCTTCTAAAGCTCAATTTAGCTGGCTAAATTTGGCTAAATACTAGCCGAGGTGGTGGAACGGTAGACACGAAGGACTTAAAATCCTTTGCCCTTTAGGGTGTGGGGGTTCGAATCCCCCCCTCGGCACCACTGCCGAGACAATTTAAGTTACTGTCGAGTAATAAATGTTTAATTTTTTAGTTTTTTTGATTTTTGATATTCGTTAGAACGATTTGTTAGCACTAGATCTATAGTGTTTTTTGTATAAAAAGTTATTAGAACAATTGCAGACTAGTGATATTAATTATACTAAGAACCATCTCTCACCTAAGAATGTTTTTACAGAAGAATTTCTTTTTACAGATTGAAATACTCTTCGCTTAAATTGATAATACTTGGAACAAGTTTTCAAACCAAAATCTAGGTTTCTTGAATATAAGACACAAATAGCTATCTTACTAAATAATTATGCTTACTCACTTGCCACCACAACCTTTTTCTTCGGCTGAAGAATATACCAATTTTGTAAGGACATTTGTTACTTTACTTGACCAACAATTTCAAGAATATGAGCAGTGTGTTAAAAATCTCAAAGATTCAAATGATTTGTATAGATTAGCTTATGTGATGCCAGCTTTAATTTGTTTAGTCAACACTGTTGGTTATTTGCGTGGGCAAGATGATATGTTTTTGAATATTCGTCCGCGCACTAACAACCAAAAAGAGTTTTATAACTATGAAGATTGGTTTGAAGAAAGATTGAACAAGCTGATTGACATTTTAATGCATTCCAAAGCAAGATATTATTATCAAGTTAGATTAGAAAATTATTTAGTGAAAACCAGAACTCAGCAAAAGCCGACAATATGCTAATCTTAGCCATTGCGGATCGTTCGCCTAGGGAAAATTTGTTGGACTTAATTACCCAAAGCCACGTTGATTTAATTTGTACCCTTGGAGATTTGAATTATTTCTTCCTAAGGGAGTTGGAGGCAGTTACAACCACACCCAAAATTGGCGTGTATGGCAATCATTGTTCGGGTAATTATTTTGAATTGCTTAATATTCATAATTTACATCTTAGAACGTTTGAATATGGTGGACTAGTTTTTGGTGGTTTTGAGGGTTCGGTGCGTTATAAGCAATCACCCTATGCCAAAATGTACACCCAAGAAGAAGCTCAGGCTTTATTGCAGAATTTTCCAAAAGTAGATGTGTTTTTAGCTCACTCTCCTGCTTATGGCATCAATGACGAACCAAATGATCCAGCTCACCAAGGGTTTATAGCCATCAGAGACTACTTGACTAGCCGCCAGCCAAAATATTTTTTACATGGTCATACATATCCAAGTATGACTAATTTAATCAAAAAATATGGCAATACCAATGTCGTTTATGTTCATGGAGCAGAAATTGTGGAGATTTATTAAGGTGTTTGATTATTACCAATTGTGACTTTTGTTCGCTTTTTCTTACGTCACTTTTAAGTGGTAACTAAGATACTCAAATGAGTAAATTTGACGATTGACCAATGTAACGGCTGTGTGCCATGTTTAACAAGACTGAAAATTAGTTTTTTGATGTTATTCCCATTCTATAGTACCTGGAGGCTTAGAGGTTAAATCAAGCATAACCGCAGCAATTTTTGGTTGTTTGGCTAGTTGTTTTACTAATTCAGACAAAGCTTTTTCGGATATATCCTGTCCGACTATGGCTGGGCTAGCCGTCATAAAATCATCAGTAATTACTGGACGTAAAACTAATGAACGATAACCAGGCTGAGTAAAATTAACTGGGATTAAAATGACTGGCATTTGACTGATAACCTTAGTCAGTTGGTGCTTGTGTAGCCATTGGTTAACTAGCCAGTCGGCTTTTCTCAATTGACTAAGAGAGCTTTGGTTAATCAGGGTTTTAGTTAGTCCAATAGGTAGTTTGGCTAATGATTTTTGAAAGACAAATACCACACGATTGATAGTGTGAAAGATTTTAGGGATAGTTAGAGCTATGGAATATAATTCAGGCCAATTGGGTTGTTGGCTAAACAAGGCTACAACATGTTTATAGCTACGGCCATCACCTTGAACACCCACACTTTTAATAGGTAACACTCGACAACTGATAGATTCAGATAGTAATTGATTTTGAATTTGAGCTTCTAAATCTTTAAAGTTCTCACTAGTAGATTGCTGTTTAGCTTGACAGAGAATCCTTACGGCTAAACCAGGGCCAGGAAAGGGTTGCCTCCAAATTATCTCTTCTGGTAAACCCAGCTCTAAACCTAGTTGTCTAACTTCGTCTTTGTGTAAATCTCTGAGAGGTTCAACTACTTTACCAGCTGCGCGAAGTTCTCTAACTAGATTAGAGTCGTTGTGGTGAGTTTTGATAGTATCGGCGGTTTGGCTAACGGTTTTGGAAGCACTTTCAATTAGGTCTGGCCGCAAAGTTCCTTGCACTAGTACAGTATTTTTACTGTCTAGAGATAACTTAGTTAAGTAGTTTTGAATCACTTGAATGTAGGTATCACCAATAATTTGTCTTTTAATTTGAGGATCAGTGGTTTGTTTAAGGGGTGGAGTGAGTTGTCCGTTGATAACGGTTCGTCCATTAAGAAAATCTTTTTTAGCTTGAATTAACCGTACCGATAGGCCTAGTTGGTTTAAAGCTTTAACCACTGAACGACTTTCTTGGTGGCGCATCAATCCAGTGTCTACGTGAATAGCAAGAATTTGTTCACGAGGTAAACTTTTGGCTAAGATGGCCGCACAAACCGTAGAGTCTACGCCACCACTAACCAAAACCACAGCGGTTTGAGAGCCAATTTGTTGGGGTAGTTTATCTATGATTTCTGTTGTGCGTTTAACCAAACTAAAATTTGGTTGTAAGCCACAGATTTGGTACAAAAAGTTGATAAAAATTTGTCGACCGTTAGGAGTAAGTTTACCTACTTCCGGGTGAAATTGCACTCCCCAGTGTTTCCTATGCAAATTTTCAATAGCCGCAACCAATTCACCAGACCAAGCAATGACTTTGTAGTCTGGGGCTACTTGAGCTACTGAGTCTCCGTGAGTGAGAAGCACTTTTTCCTGAGTCTTTAAACCCTTAAAAAGGGGGTTCTGGTTATCTAACTCAATTGTAAACTGACCATCCTCACGAAGAGCTTTAGTTTCTACTGTGCCATTAGCTGCTTTGTTCATTAGCTGCAGGCCATAGCAAATACCTAAAATTGGGATAGGCAAATCGAACAGAGCTTGGTCAAAACTAGGAGCTGTGGGAGAGTTCACGCTTTCAGGACCTCCGGAAATTATAATTCCGCCATAATTTTTAAGTTCTTTAGCTGGAGTGTTAAGCGGTAAAATAACCGATTCGATCGATAACGAACGGACCATTTTGTCAATTAGTTTAGTATATTGCGCTCCGGCATCAAGAATAGCTACCCGATTTTGATTATCGCTGTTAGACATGAGCTAGGTTTTAAGTTTAGCTTTTTGTTTTCGTCAAACTGTGCAGAAAACCTTGTTAGTTGTTATTTACTTGTTCGAAGTTTTCAATTGAATTCAGTTTGATGTACCTTGGAATTGGATTAACTAGGTTGTAAAAGCTTGATTAATAATTTGTGTATTAAGCTAGGTCTATTTGCTGTTAAATTGATGGTTTATTGTGAAAATTATCGATTAAAAGCAAATTTTTAAGTTGTTTCTAGGGGGTTATATTAGGTTACTTTGGGTTTTTTAGTGCCCGAAAGGTTATTTAGTAACTTTGGATTGCGATAGTTAAAAATCTTATTTTGAGACTAACTTTTTTGTCGGTTTTCAATTAGCTTGGGAAGCTAACCAAGTTTGACCACAAATGCAATTAGCCAGAGTGTTGACATGTTTGTTAGACAGCTAGTCCCTAGGAATTTTGTTGAGTATCAATTTTCTTTTAATCTAAAAACTTTAAGGTTTGCTCGAGGATGTTGAGTTAGTTTTGATTTGAGTAAACGGTTTTTGCTAGGTAAACGCCGCCTTTAAGTGATAGATAAGTAAATTACCTGAACTTAGACTTTAAGCTGATTAGTGCTTGTCTAAAACTAGTTAATTATAAACTTCAAACTAGAGCTAGTTAGTTAGTTTAGGTTTTATATCTTGGTCGACAATTTGTCCGGGCAAAGTGGTTTGGTAAGGCCAGATTTTACGTCCAGGATAAATAATAGTGCGCACACCCAACTTCACTCCGTCGCCAATTACTGCTCCAAATTTGGATAATCCAGTATCAATTAATTGCTCTTTGACTAAAGTTTGAATACTTTTCCGGTCATGTCTAAGGTTAGCTGTAACCGAACCCCAACCTACGTTTACTTGTTTACCCAAAATACTGTCCCCAATATAAGCTGAGTGGGGTACTTGAGTTTCGTCCAGCAATAAACTATTTTTAATTTCAGCAGTAAATTTTACTTTACAGTTATTGCCAATCACTACTGGGCCACGCAAGTAGGCCGAAGGACCAATAATACACCCGCTACCAATGACAATATCTCCTTCCAAGTAACTACCAGCTTTAATGATCGAGCCTGGACCGAGTTTTAATCTACCTTTGATGGTTACGTTAGGCTCAATTTCACCTTCAATAGTAAATTCTATTTTTTTGGCGATTAACTGTTGGTTAGCCAATAACAAATGCCAGGGATAACCAATAGGTAACCAATTGTTTGTGGGTACTATGGTTACCTGGTGTTCTTTAGCAAAAGCACTAACCAAGTCGGTTAGTTCAAATTCACCGCGAGACGATTTTTGTAAAGCCGAGCCATAGTCAAACAACTCTTTACTCAAAACATAGGCTCCACAATTGGCTAAATTGCCTACGAACTGAGTGGGTTTTTCTACAATATTGACTAGTTTGTTATCTTCTGTAGCCACCAAAATACCCCATTTTTCTGGATCGCTGACTAATTGGCCAAGAATAGCAAATGGTTGTTGGTTTAACTTATGTAAATCTAAGGCATCATACCAATCATCTCCATAGATTACAAAAAATCTATCCTCCTTAGCTAAATAGGGCTGGCAACGCCAGACAGCATCACCAGTGCCTAAAGCTTCTTCGACTACTACGAATTTAAAGTTCAATCCAGGTAAGTTTAATTGGTTTACGTAATCTATAATAGCTTGTTGAGTTGGATCTGTTTCGGGCTGACGAATAACTAGAAGAATTTCTTCTACTAAACCTAGCAAAGCCTCAATTTGCCACAACAAAATTGGTTTGTTTAACACTGGCAACAAAGGCTTGGGTGTAGTTACGGTTAAAGGCTCCATTCGGGTACCCTTACCGGCGGCTAGAATTACTGCTTTCATAAAGAGCAAGTTAGTTTTAGACACACAAATTGTCAACTGAGACGAAGTTAAGCTAGAATTTTAGAAGTTTTTTAAGCGAAAGTTACAATTCGAGTGCTTATTGATTGGAACCAAATTAATTTTAAACCGTAAGCTACTTAATAAGTAGTAGATAATAAAAATTTTAACCTGGTAGCCACTAGTTAACTTTGGTTTATAAACCACTAATACGGCTTATAGGTTTAGTGAGTTACTGTAGTTTTTAACTAAAATAGTGATTTTTTAAATACAAATTTAAACGTCATTGAATATGCTCTTAGTTCTGGCGCTATAAATTATACCTACTAACTAACAGTTTCTTAATCGTGTTTAATGAAGCTCTAGCTTAAGATAAATTGGGTATAACATAGTCAGCTTTAATTCGTTCAACTCTAGTTACCATGTTTTAATCAGAAAAGTTGAATACATTTTGACTAGTGAATTGCTTTAAGCACCCTCTTTAACGAGATTTCAAACTCTGTTCAGACTATTCTAGATGGATAGGAATGGTGAAATTTTAGTAGTAAAATCTAAAAGATAAGGAAAAACTGTTTTTTATTTTTTCTTTTTCTTGTAAGCTAAATGAGCAAAGGCTCGATTGCCGGCAGCTGTTTGGTGAACAGCGTTTCTCTTGGCTACAGCTGGCCCTTCGTTGCTAAACGATTGAGCAATCACTTCAGCTAATTTGTCCTCCATTGGTTTACCCTTCATGCTTCTAGCGGCAGTAACCATCCAAGTCAAACCGAGTCTAACGGATCTAGCTGGGTAGGGCTCTACCGGTACTTGGTAGCTAGCTCCACCTACGCGCATGCTTTTTACCTCAACTTTTGGTCTTACGTTTTCTAAGGCAGTGTTCAACATTTCTACAGGCTCTACTCCAAGCTGTTCGCTAGCTTTTCTAATAGCCCGAATAACAATTTTAGTGGCTACAGTTTTCTTACCATCCCACATTACACGGTTAATCAGGCGACTAACCAACTCGCTTCTATATACTGGATCAGGAGCAATTTTTGGACGTTTAATAACTCTTATTCTTCGTGGCATAAAAAACTGGGATGTAGAAACCTATAAATGCAAAAATGTCAAGGGAAGTTTTCTGCTACTCATAGTCAAGAAACAAAAATCAAAAACTGCAAAATTTAGACTTTTAAGCCGAAAGATATTGGTTTCTGTTGCAAGCTCGTTAGAATATTAATCTTTTAGAAAAAAACTACAGCTTGGTTAAAGTTTAACTATTTAGTCGTGTAAACTGTGTGTTTATTATCACCATAAGCTTTTTGAACCTTTAAGTGTAAATTATTTTAAATTTAGGCGATGTCTTAGGGGTAAGATTTACCTATTTTTAGAAAGTTGGGATTTTAACAACCTTTAGCTGAGTATCAGCTTGAGCTGAATTAGTTAGTTTGGGTGATAAAACTGTTCGATTTATTTGATGAAATTAGCTTAGTAGTTCAACTATTGAACTTGTTTAACTGTCTTAAACACTTTTTTGGTTTTAATTTTGAGTTGTTCGTTTTCCAGATCTAGCTCTAGATAGCGAACCTGAGGGTTGTCTAGTAGAAAGTCAGCTAACGGATCTTGAACCTTTTTGGCGATTTCCGACTTCACTTCTCTAGCTCCATATTCAAATTTATCTTTGGCAATGTTATCGGTTAACCAAACAACTAAGTTGTTACTAACACTTAAAGACTTACCCTGTTTGAGTAGATGTTCTTGTAATTTACTCAATTCTTTAGTGACAATTTGCTGCAGTACAGAACGAGTAATTGGCCGGAACACAATGCGGCCAGTTAAACGACCCAAAATCTCTGGTTTGATAGCTCGTTCCATTGCTGCAAATACTTGCTTTTTAATTTCTTGAAAATCCTCTTCTTCTTTCTCTGTAGGTTCAATAAAACCTAGTTTTGAAGCAAACCGGTTAAATTGATTTTTGCCTAAGTTAGAAGTTAGGAAAACTAGCGTATGTTCACAGCTGACCGTGTTACCTTTGGCGTCAGTTACCACACCTTCTTCTAGCATTTGTAGCAAAATGTTTAGGTTCTCTGGGTGTCCTTTTTCGATCTCGTCAAACAAAATTACTGAATAAGGTTTTTTAGATAAAAAGTCGGTCAATTGGGGAGCGTCTTCATAACCAACGTAGCCAGCGGGAGCTCCTAGTAAACGACTCATTTGGTGTCGTTCACGAAATTCAGACATGTCCAGTTTCAACAAATATTTGCTAGGATCACCATATAATTCATTAGTTAGCACTTTCACCAATTCGGTTTTACCAGTCCCAGTTGGACCCATAAGCAAAAAGCTGGCAATTGGTCCTTTATTTGGGTTAACTCCGGCATAGGCCCGTTTGAGTGCTGAGGTAATTTCAGCAATAGCCTCAGTTTGTCCAAAAATTTGTTTTTCAAGTACTGATTGCAGTTCTTTCACTCGAGTGTAAATGTTGGAACTTACTCTCACTAAAGGTACACCTGACATTTCCGAAACCACTTTTTCTAAAATGCTCAAAGTGACTGTGGATTTTTCTTTAAACTGCTTATTTTGGACGTTTAATTTGGCTAATTCTTGCTCTAATTTTTTTTGGTCTTCTTCAAACTTAGCACTTAGTTCCAGATTTTGATTAATAATGGCTTCATTTTTCTCTCTAATTAACTCTAGAATTTTGTGCTCAATATTTAACCACTCTTTTTCTGTATTTTCTGCCAATTGATACTTTTCAAGCGCGGCTATTCTGGCTTTCACTAGGGCTTCGTCCAAAGCGTCTATGGCCTTGTCAGGAAATCTGCGAGTAGGTAAAAACCTATCAGTTAGATCTACTAATCTGTCTACTAGTTCATCTGGAAAGTTTGAGTTATGATAATTTTCGTACATTGGTTTTACACCAAGTAAAATCTTTACCGTTTGCGCTTTATCTGGTTCTTCAATACGTAGGGGTTGGAAGCGTCTTTCTAAAGCTTTGTCTTTTTTGAAAATACTGCGAAATTCGTCCTCTGTAGTAGCTCCGATAACGCTTACTTCTGCTCTAGCTAAAGCTGGCTTAAGAATGCTAGCCATATCGGGGCCTTTATCAATACCTCCACCTCCAGCTCCAATTACGTTATGAATTTCGTCGATAAATAAAATCACATTACCCATGGTTACAACTTCTTCCAAAATAGCCTTCAGTCTTTGTTCAAATTCACCACGAAAAACTGAGCCAGCAATAATTCCAGCTACATCCAAGTTAAGGATTTTTTTATTGGCTAGCCAAGGAGGTACCCTCTTTTCGTTAATACGTTTGGCCAAACCTTCTACCAAGGCGGTTTTACCAACTCCCGGCTCTCCGACAATAATCGGGTTATTTTTTTGCTTTCTACTTAAAATGTGAATTAAACGATCAATCTCATCATCTCTGGCAATCAATTGAAAGTCAGGCTCATTGGCTATTTTTTGATTTAAATCAACAGTAAAGTATTCTAAAGCTGAATTTGGACGTTTTTTTGTTTTTTGATTTTTAAAATTGCGATCATCGTTGCGTCCAACACCCTCCTTATACGAGCTAAACATAGAGTGTAGAATCTCTAATAATTTAAGCGCACTAGCTTCGTTGAGGTTCATCAGTTTTCTAGCGTTCGAATTAGGGACGTTAATAATCCCAAAAATTAGATGCTCAATACCTATGTAATTATAATTATATTTCTCGGCAACTTCTATAGCTGAGTCTAAGCAAGCTTGCAATTCTGGAGTAATTTCTGGCAATAAAACGTTTTCTGAATTGTTGTGTTTATCTTCTTTGGGCTGAAATCTATCTAAACCTTGTTGTTTGATAAACTCGAGCATGTCTTGGTTAGACACGTTGTCGAGAAAAGTTACTTGAAAAGGTAAACCATCTTGAGGTTGGGAAAGAATCCCAAACAATAAGTGTTCTGAGCCAATATATCTGTGGTTCAGCTGAATCGAGAGTTGCTGAGCAATAGCTAAGGCGTTTCTGGCTCTGGCATCAAATTTAGGTAAGGATGACATAATAATTTGTGTTTAAATAACGTCCATCAGTTTAAAATAAAGACTAAATTTTGGCAAGTATTATTTTTAGTTGCTAAAAAATAATGCGAATAACGGTTTTTTATTAAAAAAAAGCTAAGTTGCTTGGCAAGCTTAAGTATCCACAATTTCTTAAATTTGTGCAAGTCAAACAAAAAGGCTCCTAAAGGAGCCAAGGAGCCTTAATTTTAACAACAAAGGTCGTTTCAAATTGAGTTAGATATTTGAATACAATTCAAATTCTTTAGGATGAGGTGTAAGTCTAATGGCATCAATCTCAGCTTGCTTTTCAGCAATCCACATGTCAATAAATTCTTCAGATATTACGCCAGTGTCGGTTAAAAATTGGTGATCGGCTTTCAAAGCTTCCAGAGCTTCTTCTAGTGAACCTGGTAATTTAGGCAGTTTTTTCAATTCTTTAGCATTCATTTCCCAAATGTTTTCGTGGTGAGGTTTGCCAGGGTGAATTTGTTTTTGAATTCCGTCGATAGCAGCTAGAAGTATAACTGTAAAAGTTAAATAAGGGTTAGATGAGCCATCGGGAAAACGACACTCAATTCTTTTAGCTTTTTCCGAGTCACCAGTGTAGGGTAGTCTAATTGCTGCTGAGCGATTGCGGTAGTCGTAAGCCAAATGAATAGGTGCTTCAAAACCTGGGACTAGTCGGTGATACGAGTTGACTGTAGGGTTACTAAAGGCAGCAATAGCTCGACCATGTTTAATAATTCCCCCAATAGCAAACAAAGCAATTTCTGATAATCCTGCGATTTCTTTACCAGCAAACAAGTTTTGTGAACCTTTCCAAATGGAAAAGTGGCAATGCATACCCGAGCCGTTATCTCCGGACAAGGGCTTAGGCAAAAAAGTTACAAATTTACCCCATTTATAGCCAACATTTTTTAATACATATTTATATCTAAGCAATTCGTCAGCTGCTTCGACTAAATTGTTAAATTTATAATTAATTTCTCCCTGACCGCCAGTAGCTACTTCGTGGTGTCCTCTTTCCACTTGTAAACCAACACGTTCCAAAGTGGAAATCATTTCTAACCGGATATCATTCATTTGATCAATTGGCGGTACCGGAAAGTAACCTTTTTTATAGCCAATTTTATGGCCTTGGTTAGGTGTTTCCTCGCTTTCGCTATTCCAAGCACCTTCCACGGAATCTACTTCGTAGAAACAATAGTGGTTGCTGCTTCCAAACCTAACGTTATCAAAAATAAAAAACTCGGCTTCTGGACCAAAAAAGGCGACATCGCCAATACCAGTCTGGCTTAGATAGGCAATAGCTTTTTTGGCAATTGAACGAGGATCTTTGCTGTACGGTTCTTTAGTAATTGGATCTATTACGTAACAAGAAATAGATAAAGTTGGTTCATTGAAAAAAGGATCCACAAAGGCAGTCTCTACCTCTGGAATAAGCAACATGTCTGACTCATCAATCCCTTGCCAACCTCGAATGGAAGAGCCGTCAAAAGGTATCCCCTCAACAAAACTTTTTTCCGAAAAAGAGTGCGCTGGTAAAGTAATATGGTGCCACTGACCAAAAGAGTCAGCAAATTTAATATCTACAAAATTAATAGACCGACCCTCAATGAACTGGATCAATTCCTGAGGCGTATGAGCAATTGGCATAATAAAGAAATTTAAAGCTGAAAATCTCAGCCCAATCAAACCAATTGCCGGCAAATTAGTTAGTAAGCTGATTAGTAAAATTTGTCTTAGAAAAATAATACCACTTGTCAAGTGGTGTTTATAAAAATTTAACTTAGTTGTTTATTTAAAAATAAGCATTGATATTGATTTAGACTAAAACTATTTCAACCAAAACAAGCCTGACTATGCCGGACGATAATTAGACAATAAAACGAGTAGTAATTTCAAAAACCAAACAACCTGATAAATTTAACAAATGTTTAAATTTACACGAAAATTAAATTGTTTAATTTAATTAGTAATTTAGGCTGGTAGGCCCTGAGGAGGTTGGAGTTGGAGTACGATCAATATCTGGGGTTGAAGTTGGAGTAGGAAGTTCTGGGGTTGGAGTAGAAGTAGAAGTAGGAGTAGGAGTTGAAGTTGAAGTTGAAGTTGGAGTACGATCAATATCTGGGGTTGAAGTTGAAGTTGAAGTTGAAGTTGAAGTTGGAGTAGGAGTAGGAATAGGAGTAGGAGTAGGACCAAAACCTGGAAAATTACTGCTTGGATTATTAGCAGCAATAGTGCTGGATGAATTCAATATTTCCTGTGCTCTTTTTAAAGTTCTTTCAAATAATTCAGCTGCTTCTTGAGTAAAGGGCATTGTCCTTGATTGGACTTCTCTAACTATTAGAGTGAGATCTGTATCTGGTCCAAAACCGATTTCTTGAATAGCCTCCATAGTAGCACCAACCAGTTCTTCTGATTCTAGTCCAAAATTTTTAAATTCTTCTTTCAAAATTCGTTCTACTAGTTGAGCTATAAATTCTCGATTTTGACCCGCTAACTCTAATGATATTTCGGCCCCTGCTCCGATTTCGTCTTTTGGTAATTTTACAGATTCAAAAGCTGAATTTATACCCCCTTGACTAGATCGGTTTGGCATTTCCACAGGCATAAAACGATGCTTAAAATTACTTAATTACTAAGTATAACACAATTTTTCAAATTTGGCAAGAAATTTTTACAACTTTTTCAGTTTTCTATAAGACTTTTTTGAGATGTAAAAAAATTTATATCGACTTTAGCCAATTTTTTTTGGTTAATTTATGGGTTTAGAATAGTAGGATCGTTTCATTAAAGGTGAAAATTCTATTTCATTAAACTAACAGGTATTAACTATTATATTTATTCTAGCTTTTTGTTTTTACGCGTTGGTTAGAGTTAGGTTTTTTATTAGTAGTTATAACTTTTTTGAAAAACAAAAACCACCCCTTTAGGGGGTGATCTATGGAGTGTTGACTTTGGCCTACTTTCCCCTGGATCTGCATCCAAGTATCATCAGCGTTGGTGCGTTTCAAGACCCTGTTCGGAATGGGAAGGGTTGGGTCCACACCACTTGAAAAGTCAACAACCCGTCTGGTTAAACTAAAAACTTTAGTTTTGTCAAGTTGGGTTTTGACAAATCTACTTTGTTTAGACTGTATGTATTAACCTGATTTTTAGTATGGATAAATTCGAAGCCTTTGAAGCCTCTAATTTTGACAGCCATTTAGAGGAGTTAAATTTTTTGAGAAGTCTGGGTTTTGCTACTTTGGATGAGGTTTATGTAGTCAATTCCATAGACGAAGTTTGGGCCAGGGTTCAAGCCTTGCAAGCTGATCGAGACAATTTAGAGTATCACATCGACGGGGCGGTAGTCAAGCTAGACGATAACCGCTTAGCCAAAGAACTGGGGGTTGTAGGCAAAGCTCCAAGAGCCTGGTGTGCTGTGAAGTTTGCTGCCGAAGAAGTGACCACCAAATGTTTGGGAATTACTTGGCAAGTAGGACGTACAGGCAAGGTTACTCCAGTAGCCGAATTAGAACCTGTAGTTTTGGCTGGAACCGTGGTTAAAAGAGCTACTTTGCACAACTATAAAGAATTTGATCGCTTAAAGTTACGGGTGGGTGATGTGGTAATTGTCCGCAAGGCCGGAGACATCATTCCAGAAATAGTTGACGTTTTGGTGAATTTAAGAATGGGAGGTTCTAGCCTAGAATCTAACGAAAAAGCATTGGCTGCACCACAGGTGTGTCCAAGTTGTGGTGCTCAATTAATGTTTACTGATACGCAAGTCGATTTGTTTTGTCCTAATCAAGATAATTGTCCGGCTCAAGTAGTTGGTCGTCTGAGCTATTTTTGCCAACGACAAATAGCCAATATTGTTGGCCTTTCAGAGAAGACTCTAGAAAAGTTTGTCGTTAACTTAGGTATTAAAGATATTCCTGATTTATATCAATTACCTTACGACGAAATTTTAGCCATGCCGGGTTTTGGCAGAAAATTAGTAAACAATTTGGAAGAATCGGTTAATCAATCCAGAAATTTGATGGATTATAAGTTTTTAGCTGGTTTAGGGATCGAAGGAATAGGCCCAGAAGTGGCTAAATTAATTAGCGATTTGTTGGCTAATAAAATTACGAATGTAAACCTTGGCGATCAAGAAACAAGTTTCAGTCAGTTAGAAACTTGAGCTATTTAGATTAAGATAAATTTTGCAATTTTAGGCTATCAGGTTGGAGTAAGGTAAAGCATCGGGCTAGATCAGAATTAAAAGATTAGTTAATTCAACTAGTCAAATTTTGTTTGAGTACTAGCTAATTGGCCAGTTAGTCAACCACGTTGGCTTGGCTGTTTGCGCACTGTAAACCAAAATTGACTAACAATAACAGTCTAATTCTGGCGATTTATGACTGCAGACCTGAACAATTATTCTCTTGATGCAGTGAGTGCAATCAGGAGTGCTTATTGTTTTCTACTGGTTTATGTTTGGTTGTTTTTTTAAGGTTGAATTTTTTTCAAAAAAAGTAGGTGAAATTTAACAAATCCAGTGAGTTTACTCTTGACAAGATTTGAAAAATTAGTTTATCCTTTTAGGCTGATTTTTCCGTGCCTTACGGATTAGTATTTTTACAGTTGGATTTACTACAAAGTAGAACATCTTCCTCCAGTTGGAGTAGAATCCAATCTGGAAAACCTAGTTTCTCTGTTAAATCAGGGAAGTAGACTTTTGTCTCAAACTAGAACGTAAGAGCATGCAGTGGATGCCTTGGGAATAGACGCCGATGAAGGACGCGGCACACTGCGATAAGCTTGGGTTAGGTGTGTGCAACCGCTTGAACCCAAGATCTCCGAATAGAGTAATCTGACTGGGGTAATGCCCAGTCGAACTGGTGTAGTAGCCAATTAATCGGGTACCCGCTGAAGTGAAACATCTCAGTAAGCGGAGGAAAAGAGACAGACATTGCTAATTCCCCTAGTAGTGGCGAGCGAACGGGGAACAGCCAAAAACTTCAGGTAACCATGTTGCTGGATTGAGGAGCTTTCTTCGGAGAGCTTTGATTGAGAGCAACTGCCCTGTTGGGGGATTAAGGTCCTGTGAGGGTCGTGGGAAATTGCGTTCCAGTCCAACAGCTGGAGAAGAGGCCTAAAAAACTCATATATAGTGAAATTACCTGGAAAGGTAAGCCGAAGAAAGTGATAGCCTTGTACACGAAATATATGAGTTGCCTCTTGGCAATTCTCCCAAGTACAACAAGAGCACCGAGAAGTCTTGTTGGAATTACCCGTGACTACGCGGGAAGGCTAAATACGTCTATTCACCGATAGTGAACCAGTACCGTGAGGGAAAGGTGAAAAGCTCCCCGGGAAGGGGAATGAAAGAGATCCTGAAACTGCATGCTTACAACAAGTGGGAGAGGTTAGGTTAACTAACCTTGACTACGTGCCTATTGAAGAATGATCTGACGAGTCAGCTGTGTAAGGCAAGGTTAAGGTCGAGAGTGACCATAGCCGCTAGTGAAAGCGAGGGTTAACTACCCGTTTAGTCTTACACACTGAACCCGAAACCTAGTGAGCTACCCATGGTCAGGTTGAGCCCAAGGTAATACTTGGGGGAGGACCGAACTCGTGTCGGCTGCAAACGGCTGGGATGAACTGTGGGTAGGGGTGAAATGCCAATCTAACTAGGTGATAGCTGGTTCTCGCCGAAATAGTTTTAGGGCTAGCCTCGGGTAAAAGCTTACAGGAGGTAGAGCACTGAATGTGCTTGGGGCCGTTCGGTACCCAACACAAACAAACTCCAAATTCCTGTGTAGTGTTTCCCGGGAGTCAGACTGTGGGATCTAAGTTTCACAGTCAAGAGGAGAAGAG
>Ga0209018_1001724_pt1 | contig 16976 bp, 12 predicted proteins | sample YNPBryBLVA2012_FD_185814 | JGI IMG/M metagenome (GOLD analysis project Ga0209018, IMG submission 185814) | Anoxygenic and chlorotrophic microbial mat microbial communities from Yellowstone National Park, USA - YNP Bryant BLVA 2012 (SPAdes)... ...
TCACGAGGCCAACTGCTGCGGGCAGCCGGGGCTGCGTGATGGAGACGAGCCGGTCACGCGGATCTCGGTCGAGCAGCTCGTGGCCATGGGCCTGCCCGAACTGGCGGCCGGCGACCTGAACGGCGACGGCTGGCTGGACGTGGCGGATGTTGTGGCGTTTCTCGAAGGAGCGCGGCCGGAGCCGCAGTCGCCCCCGGATTGCGACCGTGCGCCGCGCCAGGACATCCGGCCGGCTGTCCCGGCTCGCGTGCCGCGGTAGCTGCTCCGCGCCGCAGCATGCGGCCCGGCTTATGATGGTTGCGCGGCGACAGCGGCGCCGTGGCGATGCCTGAGGCGCCCGGCCGCTGACAGGAGAGAGACCATGTGTCGAGCGTATCGCGCCCCGGCGACAGTCGCGGCGGTCTGCCTGCTGCTGGCCGGGTCGTATCCGCAACCGGCCAGTGCCCTGGTCAACCTGGAATGGCGGCCTGCCGCGCAGGTCGTGCAGGTCGGCGACGAGGTGCGGATCGGCCTGTACGCGGTGTCAGACAACGAGGCGGACCAGTTGATGGCCGCGATGGACGTGATTATTGCCTGGGACCCGGCGTACATGGAACTGCTCGGCGTCGACTGCGAGGGGTGCCCCAACTGGCTGTTCTCCGGCTTCATGACCGACCCGTTCGGGCTGAATGAAGCCATCCCGCCGCAGGACGGCGACGGCATGTACACCGCGCTGGCGCCGCTGGGGGTGCCGATCCCGGCGACACCGGCGGGGACACGGGTGACGACCTTCCGATTCCGGGCGCTGGCGGTGACGGAGGCGACGGTCCTGGACATTCTGGAGTCGGCCGGGTCGCCGACCGGTTACACGATCGTCTACGACGGAACGATTCCGAACACGGACGTGACGGGTACGCTGGGCAACGCCGAGGTGACGATCGTCTGCCAGCTCTGCGTCGGCGACCTGAACGACGACGGGCAGATCGACCTGGTCGACCTGGCCACGCTGCTGGCGCATTACGGCGCGACCGGCGGGGCCGCGCCCTGGGACGGCGACGTGGACTGCGACGGGGACGTGGACCTGAGCGACCTGGCGGCGCTGCTGGCGGTGTACGGTACCACGTGTCCGTGATCGGGCGTGCGGCGGAGTGAGGTTCGACATCTGACCGGGAGCGATCCGTCCGCATGGTCAGCGGGCGCCGTCTCCTATGCCTGTCCGCGGCAGCTCTTGGCACCAAGAGCGCACCGCCGAATCCAGTCAGCCGCGGATTGTGCGGAGGCAGGCGCCCGCTTCTTTATTGTTCGCCCGGGCCGGGAGAGGCGAATGCTGCCCGGACTGCTTGGCTACCGGGCTGGCTGGTCGCGGGGGACTGAAGCAGGCGGCTGCCGGGGGCACCTGCTCGCCATGCCCCTTGATCGCTCAGCAGCCCGTTGAAGAAAACGTGGCACGGGCATCCTGCCCGTGTTTTCATGGCCTGGAAGGCCATGCGACGCCGGTGTGTCGCCCGTTTTCTTTCAGCGGGCTGTCAGTGCTCGATTGCTCGCGCCCGCGCTTTCCCGATGCCCTTCTGCCCGCGGCTACTTCCGCACGCTGTCCTTGATGCGCTTGACGTGCCCGCGCCCCAGGCCCTTGACCTCGCAGCCCAGCTCGAAGTAGCGGCGGATCCTGTCGTCGTCCAGGATGCCGAAGCAGTCGATGATGGCCGCCGGCTGTCCGGTCATGCGGATCACGTCGTCGGGGCGGAGCTTGAGGTACGGCTCGTGGCGGACGGCGAAGATGACGGCGTCGGCATCCTTCAGGGCCCGGGCCAGGTCCTGCTCGACGCGCAGCTCGGAGAGGTGCTCCTGGTTGCGGAAGAAGCGTGACCAGCTCTGGCCGGGGGCCGGGTAGGTGTCCTGCTTCTCCAGCTCCCACCAGCGCAGCACGTAGGGGTCGTGGATGCCGATCTCCGCGCCCATCTCCGCCAGCTTGCGGACGACCAGCTCGCTGCCGCTGTAGCGCGTGTCGCCGACGTCCTCGCGGTAGGCGGCGCCCAGCAGGACGCAGCGCGAGGCGGCGACGTACTTGCCCATGTTGCGCAGCGCGTCGCGGACCAGCTCGGCCACGTGCAGCGCCCGCGTGTCGTTGATGTTGATGGCGGCCTCGGTGATGGTGAAGATGTCGTCCTCGAAGCCCATCAGGTGGCGGTAGGCCCACATGCCCAGCCCGCCGTCCTTGGGCAGGCAGTATCCGCCGATGCCCGGCCCCGGAAAGATGATGTTGCTGTGCGTGGGGCGCATCCTGATGGCGTTGACGACCTTGATCAGGTCGACGCCGTTGCGCTCGGCGAACAGGCTCCACTCGTGCAGGAAGGCCAGGATCGCGGCCCGGTAGCTGTTCTCGACGATCTTGGTCGTCTCGCTCTCCAGCGGGCGGTCCATGACGGTCAGCGGGAACTGCTCGGTGTTGATGACTTCTTTGAGGAACCTGACGACGCGGCGGCGGCTCTCCTCGTTCACCCCGGCGCAGACGCGCCAGAAGTCGCGGATGCTGGCGACATAGTTGCGGCCGGGCATGACGCGCTCGAAGCTGTGGGCCAGCAGCGGCTCGCTGCGGATGCCGCGCTTCTCGAACGCCCGCTTGAGGATCGGGTAGGCGACGTATTCGGTCGTGCCGGGGGCGACCGTGGTCTCGATCAGCACCAGGCAGGAAGGCGGGATCAGCTCGCCGATGGTCGCCAGGCTCTTCTCCAGGGCGGCCATGTCGGTCGTGCCGCTGCGCAGGTTGCCCAGCTCGCGCTTGACGTAGTCGCACTGCACATCCACGACGACGACGTCGGCCAGCTTCATGACCTCCGGCGTGTAGGTGGCGATCAGCGTCTTGTGCTCTTTGACGCAGCGGGCGATGAGCGGGTCGACCTCCGGGTCCTCGGCCTTGACCGGCGAGCGGCCGCGGTTCAGCAGCTCGATCTTCCAGTAGCTGCGCGGGCTGGGCCGCTGCATCCCGATGACGAACTTGGCGTGCCGGCCGGTGCTGCGGTCGCGGCTGTCGGCGATGACGGCGGCCATGACCGCGCCGACGAAGCCGACGCCGACGACCACGACGATCTCCTTGCCCTCATTGCGGGCGTGATCGACCAGCCTGCTGATGCGCTGGAATTCGGCGGGGTACTGCTGCGGCGCAGGCAGGGGGAACTGCTCGCCGTCGGGACTGATGCTGATCTCGGTGCTCATCGGTGCTGGACTCCTTGGCTGGGGAACGTGAATTGTCGGAAGCTAAGCGAACGGGGGCGGGAAGACAACTGCCTGCGTCGACGAGGCGCGCCGTGCCCGACGGGGCCAGAGGCCGCCCGTCCTGTCAGCCGCCCCAGCGTCGCAGCAGAGCGTCGAGGCGCCGGCGGGCGTCGGCGCGGTCGGGTTTCAGCCGCAGCGTCTCGCGGTAGGCGGCGATGGCCTCCTGGCTGCGGCCCAGGTTCTCCAAGGCCAGCCCCAGGTTGTAATGGGCGCGGTACGCGTCCGGCGTCAGAGGCAGGGCGGCGCGATGGTGTGCGATCGTTTCTGCAAGGCGGCTGCGCGCCGCGGCCGCTGACACTCGATCTGCACACGCTGCGCAGGGCAGCGCAATAGCTGTCGGGTGCGGCCCGCTCTCAAGCCGTGAGTCTCAAAGGCTGGCGGCTCGAATGCGGGCGGCGGCCTGGCCGACGGTGATCGTGAGCGTCTGCCGCGTCGCATCGATGCCGTCGAAGACCCGCAATGCGAGAACATGGTCGCCGCAGTCTGCAAGCGCGGGCGCGTTGCGGGTTGGCTCGACCGGCCGGCGGTTATCAGTCGTTCGGCGCCTCCCGACGCGCAGCTCATCGGGCGCGCTGAGCTCAACGCGCCTCCAGGCCCCTACCCGAGCGAGGCGCGCAGTCAGCACGGAGATTCCGCGCACGACAGGCCGGCGGCGAGGTTTTGCGTTGCGTCCGCGCTGCCGGGCGGTTAATGTGGGGGTCGACGAGCCCGCGCGGGAACTACCGCAACCCGCTCCACCTCGATACCTGTGGAGGTGGCGGAGGGCAGGAGCGACCGGGAACAATCAGCAGCCAGCGCCGCTCCGTCAGCCGGGCAGCGGCGCACGGTCGCTACGCGCCCGGCTGTACGGGCGCGCAGTGCCGGGAGAGGCGTGGCGACCGGTGCCGCCGCGGCCCCGCGCGCCGGCGCATTCTGTCTGACTTGTGCGGTCCCTGCGCAGTCTGTGGCGGGCCGAGAGAGCGCGGCTGGCCGGTCCGGCCGCGAAGTCCGCGGACGGGAACCCAACCATCACACACCCTGGAGAGCAGGAGCAAGAGCATGAAACGACCGAAGTTCGTCGCGGTCATGGCGGCGACGGTCGCGCTGGCGACCCTCGCCTGGGGCGAAATGATCGATCCCAACCTGGAGGCGCTGCTTGCCAACACCGCCGACCAGGCGACCGTTTCCACGCTGGTTTACCTGTCCCAGCAGGTGGACCTGGAGGCGTTGGCCGCGCAGTTCGTACGCGGGCAGACGACGCGTCAGGCACGTCACGCACTCGTGGTCCGGTCCTTGCAGCAGCAGGCGGCCAGCACGCAGGACGGCCTGCTGGGGCGGCTGGCCGCGTTGCAGGCCGCCGGCGCCGTCGCCGCGTACGAGCCGTTCTGGATCGCCAACTGCGTCCGCGTCGACGGCACGCCCGCGGCGATCCGCGAGATCGCGGCGCGGCCCGATGTGTACGCCGTGTACCTCAACTACCCGATCGAGACCATCGCGCCGGTCAGCCCCCCGACGCCCGACGCGCGTCCGCCGCAGGATAACAGCCTGCGCGACGATCCGGAGATCGGTCTGGTGGCGATCCGCGCCCCGGAAGTGTGGGCGATGGGGATCACGGGCGACGGCGTACTGGTGGCCACGCTGGACACGGGCGTGGACGGGAACCACCCCGCGCTGGCCAGCCGCTGGCGGGGCGTGGCCGACCCGCGCTACCAGGGTCATCCGCAGTGGGCCTGGTTCGATCCGGTGACGTTCACTACGTTCCCGATGTCGTTCGGCGCCCACGGCACGCACACGATGGGCACGGTGTGCGGCGGCGCGCCGGGAGACTCGATCGGCGTGGCTCCCGGTGCCCAGTGGATGCATGCCGCGGTCATCGACCGCGTGAATATCCCGACGACGGTGGCCGACGCGATTGAGGCGTTCCAGTGGATGCTGGATCCGGACGAGAATCCGGATACGGATTGGGACGTTCCGGGCGTCTGCTCCAACTCCTGGCGGGTGACCACCTGGCACGGGTATCCGCCGTGTGACCAGACGTTCTGGGTGTATCTGGACGCGTGCGAGGCGGCGGGGATCGTGATCCTGTTCTCGGCGGGCAACGAGGGTCCCTCCCCGGAGACGATCGGTCGGCCGCCCGACCGCGCGACGACTGAGTACAACGTCTGCGCCGTCGGCGCGGTGAATGCCAACGTCCCCACCTGGCCGATCGCCGATTTCTCCTCCCGCGGACCGAGCCACTGCACGCCCGGCGGGGAGGCGGCGATCAAACCGGAAGTCGTTGCTCCCGGCGTGGATGTGCGCTCGTCAGTGCCCGGCGGCGGATACGAGCAGTGGGGCTGGAGCGGCACCTCCATGGCCTCACCGCACGTCAACGGGACCGTCGCCCTGATGCTGGAGGCCTGCCCCGACCTGGAGGTCGAGCAGATCAAGCAGATCCTCTACGACACCGCCGTCGACCTGGGCACGGCGGGCAACGACAACGCCTACGGCTACGGCATGATCGACGCGTACGAGGCGGTGCTGGCCGCTCTCGACGCGTGCGGCCCGCATCCGCCGCGCGTGTACGACGGCTGGGCCACGACGGTGGCGAACACGCCTGTGACCATTGAGCTCGAGGCGCGTGACGACGGCCTGCCCGAGCCGCCGCAGATGAACTTCATCATCGACACGCTGCCTTCGCACGGGATTCTGAGCGACCCGGGCGCCGGACGCATCGAAAGCGTCCCGTACGTGCTGGTGGGCGGCGGGAACCAGGTGATCTACCGGCCCAGCCCCTGGTACTTCGGCGAGGACAGCTTCACGTGGAAGGCCAACGACGGCGGCGTACCGCCTGAGGGCGGCGACTCGGAGATCGCCACGACGACGATTGAGATCTCGTTGCCGGCAATTGCCCAGGTCTACAGCTTCCCGCTGGACAGCGATCCCGGCTGGACCACCGAGAGCCAGTGGGCCTTCGGGCAGCCGACCGGCGGCGGGACGCACCGGCTCGACCCGACGTCCGGCCACACCGGGCCGTATGTGTACGGTTTCAACCTGAACGGCGACTATGCGAACAACATGCCGGCGTATTATCTGACGACGACGGCGATCGATTGCAGCCAGGTGGTTTCCGGCGAGCTGCGGTTCTGGCGCTGGCTGGGCGTTGAGCGCGCCCCATTCGACCACGCGACGGTCGAGGTTTCCAACGACGGCCAGAACTGGACCTTGCTGTGGAGCAACCCGGATGACTGGCCGGTGTCGGACACGCAATGGCAGCAGATGACCTTCGACATCTCCGACGTCGCCGATCACCAGCCGACGCTGTTCGTCCGCTGGGGCATGGGACCGACCGATGACACGATCACCTACCCCGGCTGGAACGTGGACGACCTGGAGATCTGGGGCGTGGTCACGACGCCGCCCTGCGCCGGCGACCTCGACGGCGACTGGGACATCGACCTGGCCGACCTGGCGCTGCTGCTGGCCAACTACGGCATGAGCGGCGCTCAGTACAGCGACGGCGACCTGGACGGCGATGGCGACGTGGACCTGGCAGACCTGTCCGGGCTGCTGGCCGCCTACGGCGCCGCCTGCCCGTAGACGCGCAAACGTCCGAGGCACAGACGCCACGCGGCAGCGCTCCGCGTGGCGTCTGTGCCGGGAGCGCCGGCCGGCGCCGACCGGTACGGCAAGCCGCGCCGCACGCTACTGCGGCTCGGCCTTCCGCAGCGTCCACTCGTCGATGATTCGACCCTCGATGTCGATCTGCCTCAGCGCCAGCTCAGCGCCGGCCACGGAGACATACGTGAAGCTGTGCACGGCGTCGTTGAGCGCCGCGCAGTACGGCGGCCGCTGCTCCGGCGGGAGCGCCTGGTAGAGGCGTGCGCCGCCCGCCCCGGTGACGATGTAGACCACGCCCGGGGCGGGCGGCGGCGCGCCGGGAGGCTCGCCCTCCAATCCGGCGCCGGGCGAGGCGTCTGTGCCGGCCGGAACGCCGCCGCGCAACGGCAGCGTCCGCTGGTACATGTGGTCGTGGCCGTTGAAGACCACGTCCACCGACGTGCTCTCGAACACCGGGACCAGCGTGTTCTGAATGCGCTGGTCCGGGGGATAGTGGCCGGCGGTATAAGGGGGATGGTGGAAGACGACGAATTTCCAGCGTGCGCTGGTCTGACTGAGCACGTTCTCCAGCCACGGTGCTGTTTGTTCGGCCAGCGCGGCCGCGTCGACGTTACTGTCGATGACGGCGATGCGGGCGTCGGCGTAGTCGAACCAGTAGTTACGCTCGGGCGGCTGCTCCGGGGGACCGTTTTCCGGCAGCTCGAAGACTTCGTGGTACGGTCGGCCCAGGTCCGGTTCGTACACGTCGTGGTTCCCCAGGCAGGGCCAGAAGTTGACGCGCGCCAGGAGCGGGGCGTACGGCTCGAAGAAACGCTCGCGATAGTTCTCGCGCTGGCCGGCGCTGTACACCACGTCGCCGGTGTGCAGCACGAAATCGGGGTCGAGCGCGATCATCCCGTGTGCCAGACGGTACTGCTCCTGCGACCCCCTCCCGCTGTCGCCGAGGACGATGAATGTGAACGGCTCGCCCGGCGGCTTATTGGTCCGCAGCTCGTCCTCCGCCAGCGACCGCCGCCCGAGCCTGATCGCGTACGGGTAGCTGCGACCGGGTTCGAGCCCGGTCACGACCGCGCGGCAGCGACTGCCCTCGGTTTCGACCGGGAAAAGGCGACCCTCCTCGCCGACGGTGACCGTCAGTCCGTGCGAAACGGGCCGCGTCATGTACCAGACGAGCGTCATCCCCTGCCCACTGGCCATCTGCACCAGCGGCCCCTCCCAGATGAACGCGGGCAGCAGCCACGGCCAGATCGGCGCGATCCCCAGGGCGACCAGGACGGCCAGCAGGGCGGCCAGCAGCACGCGCCGGGCGCGGCGCCGCTTCGCGCGCAGCCGGGCCGTCTCCTGCCGCTCGTCGTACTCGTCGTTCCCGGGGTCCGGCGCCTGGGGGTGTGCGGTCGGCTCGCTCATGCCGCACGCCTACTTCCTCTGGTCGGCGGGGCGGGTCGCCGGCGCTGCCTGCTCCGTCTTGAGCTTGTCCGTCCGCTGGTCGTACCAGATGCGGAAGGCGCGGTGACCTTCGCGTCGCGCCTCGTCGCTGGCGAAGCCGGCCAGGTCCCTGTCCGGCGGGGACACGATCAGGCCGAAGTCCTGCGGGTTCAGCTCGTAGAGGCGGAGCAGGCAGAGCAAGGCCACGTCGCCGACGGCTTCCGTGACGCGCTGTCCGTTCTCATCGGCCTGCGTCCGCACTGGGGACGGATCGTCCAGGAACTCGAGCAGGACTGCGGTCGCCCGCCGATCGCCCAGTCCGCCCAGGGCGCGGATGGCCTCCGAGCGCTGGTAGTGGTCCCAGTACCGGGACCTGCCGAAGAACGACAGCGCCTGGGCCAGCGCGGGGACGCTGTCGGCGGCTTTCGCACCGGCGACGACCTTCATCGACTCCAGGACCAGCAGGGCGACCGTGCGGGCGATGTCCTGCTGCTCGGGTCCGTACAGGCCGGCAGCAACAGCGCCCGTCGCATCGGCGATATAGCGCGTCAGATTGCGCGCGACAACCGCGTCGCGCAGCTTGCCCGCGACCGACAGGGCCGCCGTCGCCACGTCTTCGTCTTCGTCATTGACCTTGCCGGCGATCAGCACCCCGGCTCCGGTGTTCGGCTCCAGCGGAATCTGAAGCACCGCGGCCCGGCGCACGGCATAGTGATCGTCGAACGCCCGCTCCACCAGCTCCGGGTAGGCGGCCGCAAAGCGGTCGAACAGGCTGCGATCCTCGGGCGGCAGGTCCATGCGGAAGATACGCATCCGCAGCGCCCCGTTCAGCCGCGCCAGCACCCGTCGAATCCGCAGCACCTCCTCAACCGGGCGGCTGTCGAGCGGCCCGATGGCTTCCGCCAGCGGAGCGCTGAGCAGTTCGATGAGCTGTTCGGCCGCGGCCGCGGATTCGACTTCGTCGCCGCGGGCCACCCGCTCGACGAGCTGGCGCACGCGGTCGGCATGCTCGTCGGCCGGCGCCGCACCGCTCCCGGCGAACGCGGCCAGGGTCAGTCCGACGCCGCCTGCCAGCCGGGCAATAGTTCGCTGGGTCATGGCCTCCTCACGCGCGGCGCGCCCGGCGCTTCTTCTTCTCCAGGGTGAGCTTGTTGGCCAGCGCCTCGGCGACGTTGCGCGGCACGAGGCGCTCGATGCGGGCCAGGTCGCCGCCGCCCATCTCGTAAATCTGCTTGATGTAGGTGCTGGACGTGAGCACGTGCTGGTCGCGGGTGAGCAGGAACACGGTGTCCACGTTGCCGATCGCCAGGTTGAGATTGGCCTGGAGGATCTCGTTGCTGAGATCGGTGGTGTCGCGGATGCCGCGTACAATGACCCGCGCGCCGCACTTGCGCACGAAGTCGAAGGTCAGGCCGTCGTAGGCCTCGGCGCGCACGTTCCCGAACTCCGCCAGGTGCGGCGCCAGCAGGTCGAGCCGCTCCTGCGGCGAGAAGAGCGTCTCCTTCCCCGGGTTGCGGCCGATGCCGATGACCAGCTCGTTGAAGATGCGCGCCGCGCGCCGGATCACGTCCAGGTGTCCGAGCGTCACGGGGTCGAAGGAGCCGGGGTAGAGGGCGACGATATGGTCGTTGTTCGCAGCCATGGCTTGCTCGGCTCTCCGCTGCCGGCACGTTGCCGGGCTTCTCCGACGCGGATTGTAACCTGCGTGGCGGGAATGTGCTGCCTGTGAACGGGTCGTCGCTCGATGCGGTCCGGATTCCGGGGCGGCGGCCCGCCCGGGCGGGGGCGAGACTGCCTGCTGCATCGGGCGCCGCGAGCCGACGCTACTGGCGGCCCAGGCGAGCGCGGAACTGCGGGGTGTACTGGGCGCCTGTGGGAGCGAGCCGGCTCTCGAAGAGCACCACTTCGGTCACGTTCATTTCCGGCGTGGACGGCGCGGCCACCTCGGCCAGCACGCGGCGCAGCAGGCCGGCACCGGCAGAGCCGCGGCTGCGACCGAGCGTCACGTGCGGGTGGAAGGCGCGCGCTTCGGGCGCGAAGCCCAGCGGCGCCAGCAGCGCGTCGGCCGATCGGACCCAGCGCGCACAGCCGCCGGCCGGGTCCTCGACCCCGCACCACAGGACGCGCGGGCTGCCCCGCCCCGGAAAGGCTCCCAGCCCGTGCAGGCGCAGCGGAAAGGGTTCGATGTCGCGTGAGGCGGCAGCGACGGCGGCGCACACCGCCTCCAGCCTGGCCGCCGGCACCTCGCCCAGGAACTTGAGCGTCACATGCAGTTGCTGCTCGGTGCACCAGCGCACGTCGCGACCGGGCGGCAGCTCCTGGCGCAGCAGCCGCACCAGCGGAGCACGCAGTGCCGGGGCCAGCTCGACGGCGACGAAGCAGCGCATCAGGCGAACCAGGCGATCTGTTTGAGCTGCTCGAGACGGCGGTCGACGCTGTCGGGCGTGGCGCGGGACAGCGCGTCCACCGAAAACGACTCGATAACGAAGGAGGCGACGACGGTGCCCCGGGCCATCGCCGCCCGCAGCGTCGGCGGGTCATGCCGGTTCTGGGCCGCGATGTAGCCCATCATGGCGCCGGCGAACGTGTCGCCGCAGCCGGTGGGGTCGATCGTCTTCTGCGTCGGGTACGCGGGAATGACGCACAGGTCCTCGTGCGAGACCAGCAGGCTGCCGTGCTCGCCCTTCTTGATGACGACGAAGCGCGGGCCGAGCTTGAGGATTTCCAGGCCGGCGGTGACCAGGTTGCTCTGCCCGGTCAGCAGCCGCGCCTCGCCGTCGTTGAGCACCAGCCCGTGCACCATGGCCAGCAGACGCCGCAGCTCGTCCCGCTGCCTGCTGATCCAGTGATCCATCGTGTCGCACACCAGCAGCCGCGAGCTGGGGAACTGGCGGGCGAAGTCGCGCTGGAGCGTGGGGTGGGTATTGGCCAGGAAGACGTAGTCGGAGTCGGCGAACTCCGGGGGAATCGCCGCCCCGCGCTCCGCCAGCACGTTCAGCTCGACGCCCAGCGTTTCCGCCTCATTCATCGTGCCGGCGTAGCGTCCGTGCCAGCGAAATGTCTTGCTGCCCGGACGCACCTCCACGCCCCGGGTGTCGATCCGCCGCCGCCGCAGCGGTTCCAGCAGGCGCATATCGAAATCCTCGCCCACCACACCGACCAGCCGCACCTCGGTGAACAGCGAGGCGGCCAGGGCGAAGTAGACGCTCGACCCGCCCAGCACACCCTCGGCACGTCCGTGCGGGGTCTCCACAGTGTCGATCGCGATCGAACCGGTCACCAGCAGCGACATCGCACCTCCCTCAGGCGGCCGCGCCAGCCGACAAAGCACACTACGGCCAGCCTACCGCGCTCCGCAGCGGCGGCCAACGGTCGCCTGGCAGCCCGTTGAAAAAGGGCGACGCACCGGTGTGGCATGGCCTTCCAGGCCATGAAAACACGGGCAGGATGCCCGTGCCACGTTTTCTTCCACGGGCTGCTAGCGCCCGCTGCCGGCGCAGTCGGTCAGCGGCCCGAGCGACACATCCAGCCCCGTCGCCCACCGGCGCCGCTCGACGAGGGCCGGAATGTCGCCGCCGTAGACCAGCGCCTCCTGCTCTTCCCCGCCGTCGCGCACCCCCAGGCGCCAACCCGCCCAGGCGGAATGCGCGGCGCGCGAATGGAAGCGGGGCAGTGCCGCGGCGATGGAGGGCGCCGTCGGCAGCTCGATGGCCAGGCGACCTCCTCCGGCCAGGCACCCCGCGGCCCGGCGCAGCAGCCGGGCGCCCAGGCCGGTCCGCGCGCTGACCGCGTGGAGCGCTTCGCTCATCTCTTCGACGATCACGAGGTCCGGCGGCGTGACCGACAGGTCGAAATCCCAGCTCCCGAATGGCGGCAGCGATGACGGCCACAATCGGACGCACGCGGTCTGGATGCCCGCGTCGCAGAGCAGCCGGCGTACGGGTCCGGCGCCGCCTCGCTTCTCCTCCGTGGTCGACTGCTGGTAAGGCCGGTGAGCGGGGATCGACAGGCGCTGCGTGACGGCCGGCGACAGCAGGAACCCCACGGCCACCAGTGCCAGCCCCATGCCGCGAACGGTCAGCGCCAGGCGGCTGTCGAGCGTCAGCAGCACGCCGGCTCCCGCCGTCGCCACCAGCGACAGGATCGCGCAACCGGCCGCGACTCCCCACCGCGTCCCGATCGTGACCATGACCAGCGAGCAAGCAATACCGCCCACCGCGGTCGCCGCACCCACTCGGAAAAGCGCGGCCTGAACGCCGCGGGCGTCGGCGCCCGCCCGCGAGACGGCGACCAGACAGAGCGCGGCGCCCGCCACCACCAATGCCAGACGGACCAGCGCGGCAGCGGCGCCTGCTGCCCGCGCCGCCTCCAGCGGGGTGATGGCGGCGAGGGCGGCGACCAGCAGAGTGAAGGGCACAAGCGCCGGACCGGCGTAGCGCGCCGGGAGGCTGCGGACGGCGGCCAGCGCCGCACAGCTCGCCAGCCCCAGCACCGCGGCGACCGTGCTCAGGTCTGCGGTCCCAACCCAGTCGGCCGGCAGCGCCCGGTGCATGGCCGCGACCGCCAGGGCGGCTGCCAGCCCAGCCGCTACGAGCGCCAGCCGGTCATCGTGCGGGATGCGGCGTGCCGGTCTGGGCAGCGGCGCCGTGGCCCCCGGAGGCCAGCGCCGCGCGACGGCGATGAGGGCTGCGAGAAACAGCCCCAGCACGCTCAGCCAGGCGAGCAGCGCCTGCGAGGCGGCGGCTGTCCGGGCGAGCAGTCCGGCACCCAGCACGCCCAGCGCCAGGCTGACCCACAGGGAACTGAATCGCGCCGCGGATCGGCATATCAGCCGCTGCCAGCCGTGGAGCGCCGCCAGAAGCGTGCCCCCAACCGCGCCGGCACCGAGCAGGGCAGCGTGCGTTGGCACGAACAGCAGCGTGCGCTTCACCGCCATCGTTTGCAGGAGCCGCCCCGCAAGCAGCCCGCGGAACTCCTCCATCCACAGCGCCGCCACGGCAGCCGCGCCCCAACCGAGCGCGAAGATCACAACCAGCGTGCCGGTGAGCGAAGCCGCGAAGTCCGGCGTCGCGGACCAGGCGGGGATGGGGTCCGGCAGCGCGCCGCCCGCTTCGCTTTCCAGCCTCCTGCGCACGATCCGCCGCGGTATCCAGAGACCCAGCAGCACGCCCGCGCATAGCAGGAACGCGGTGCGCGCCAGCACGTCGGCGGGCGGGATTACGTGGTACGCCAGCTCGCCGGCAACCACGATTGTCCCGAGTGTGGCCCCCGCCGCACACATCGCCGCACAGACCAGGATCGGCCAATGCCCCGGGAGCGGGCGGAGGGCAGCGGCTCGCGGGGCCGTTGTCGCGCGCGTCGGGCGACGCGCCACCGATGACGCTGGCCGCGGCCCTCGCCCGGGCGCTGCGCCGCCACTGCGATGGGCCGGTTCTGCCGCCGGCGGCGGGGTGCTGCCGGCTCCCACGGACTGTGGTGACCGCGCTTGGCGCCGGGCGCGGCGTCCGGCCTGAGAACGCCGGCGCGGGCTATGCGATGCGGGTCGTTGTCGCCGACTCAAAGCGTCTCCTGCCGCCGCCGTCCAGCTCTACGAGCAAGTCGCCATTGTCGGCGATTTCGACGACGGTGCCAGTGTAGCGGCAGGCGTTCTCCAGCAGGGTGACGCGGGCGCCGAGGTCGTCGCTGTGGGCCAGCCAGGCCTGGCGCAGGCGCTCCCAGGTCGTCGGCTGGGCGGAGTCGGCGGCCAGCCAGTCGTCCAGCCGTTCCAGCAGCCGGCGTGCGACCGCGGCGCGATTGACCGGCTGGGTGCATTCGATTTCCAGCGAGGTCGCGGTGTCGCGCAACTCGGGGCCGAAGTGCCCGGGCTGCTGGAGGCAATTCAGCCCGATGCCGATGACCAGGGCGCGCCGCGGCGCCGGGCGTGCCCGACGTCCGGCGCAGGGCGTCGACTCGGCCAGCACGCCGCCGAGCTTGCGCCCCCGCACCACCAGATCGTTAGGCCAGCGCAGACCGGGGCGGCAGTGCGTTTCCAGTTCGACCGCCTCCGCCGCCGCCACCGCGCCCAGCATGGTGGCGTGGCTGATGCGTGGGGAGCCTTCGGGTTCGATGAGCAGCACGCTGAGCAGGATCGAGGAGCCGCGCGGCGCCCGCCAGTGCCGACCCTGGCGGCCGCGTCCGGCGGTCTGGAATTCGGCCAGCGCCACGGCGCCGTCGGGGAGCGTCGCGGCATGGCGCAGCAGGCAGGCGTTGGTGCTGTCGATGCGGGTGAAGAGCTCCACGTGTCGCCCGAGGCGGCGCAGCGGGCCGGCGGGAAACAGATCGCTCTCAAGGAGGGGACGATGCATGTGGTGGACGGGCGGCTCGGGCCGCCGGCAGCCACCTGCGGGCGGCCGGCAGCGGTTGCGGGCCTCACGTCGGGGCGCGCTCATTCTTCATGCGATAGGCGTGCTCCGGTGCCGGGTAGCGCCCCTCTTCGATCGCGGTCACCCAGCGGCGCATGGCCATCTGCATCTGCTGACCGATGTCCGCCAGCACGGGGACGAAGCGCGGCACGCGCAGCGAACGGATGCCCAGCAGGTCGTGCGTGACGACCACGTGGCCGTCGCAGGCGGGTCCGGCCCCACAGCCGACGACCGGCACGTCCACCGCCTCCACCACGGCCTGCGACGCTTCGTTGGGGACGGCCTCCAGCAGCAGCATGGCAGCGCCGGCCGCCACCATGCGCCGTGCGTCGCTGACCAGGGCGCGGATCCCCGCCGCGTCGCGCGCCTGGGCCCGGTAGCCGTCGGGAGATACGACCGTCTGCGGTCGCAGCCCCAGGTGGGCGATGGTTTCGATGCCGGCGCCTGCCAGCCTGGCCACCAGTCGCTCGTCACCGCTGCCGGCCTCCAGCTTGACCGCATCGCAGCCGGCCTCGGTGCAGAAGCGCCGCGACGCGCTGAGGACGGCTTCCTCGCCGGCGGTCAGACTCTCGTACGGCAGGTCGCCGATGAGGTAGACGCCCGGGGCGCCGCGGCGGACGGCCTCGCCCAGGACGATCATCAGGTCCAGCGGGACGCGGCGCGTGTTCTCGTGGCCGAGGATGACGCAGCCCATCGAGTCGCCGATCAGCAGCGCGTGCACGCCGGCCGCCTGGGCGGCCGCGGCCGTCGGGTAGTCGTAGGCCGTAAGCATGGCGAACTTGCGGCCTGCGGCCTTCAGCCCGCGCAGGTAGGCGAGGTCGATGCGTGCCGGTGTACCCGCTGTCATCTCCTGCGAGCCGCAGTGCGTGGTCGGCGCCCGGCCCGCGCGGGTGCAGACCGCCGCGGTTTTCGGGCGGCGCCGGGTCGCCTGCCGCGCAATGCCCATAATAATCGCGGCGGGGCGCAGCTCCCAGCCGTCGGCGCATCCGGACTTTCAAATGCAGGCGGGCTCGGCGAATCGGTGGTGGCGGCGCCGGGGGCGCGTTTTGAATCCTTGAGAAGCGGAGATGGTCGGCTTGTGGTCCGGTGGCGCCGATGGCTGCGCGCGCAGGGAGGGAGGCCAGCGCACGTATCGGGCTTGCGCAGCCGCTGCGGCGGCACTCCTGTCCGCCAGGGGTGCGCGCGCGCCGCGGGCCGACCGCGCCCCTGCCGGGCGCGGGGACAGACTGACGAAGGGTGCTCCGAGCGGCAGCAGGCGATGCTTGAAAGCGGCGCAGACATCTGCGTAATCGAGGACGACGGGGACCAGCGGAACCTGCTTGTCCGCCACCTGCGCGGCTGGGGCTACACGGTCGTGGAGGCCGCCACGGGGGCGGCGGGCCTGCGTCTGATCTACAAGCACCGTCCGCGCGTGCTGATCTGCGACGTGGTCCTGCCCGACCTGAACGGTCTCCAGGTGTGCCGGCACGTGCGTGCCGATCCGACGCTGGACGGCACTTACGTGGTGCTGGCCACGGCGTACGACCGGCCGGAACGGAAGTATCGCGCTCTCAACGCGGGCGCTGACGAGTACCTGGAGAAGCCCTACGACCTGGAGGAACTCAAGGCGCGTATCCGCAATGGATTGCGCTTCAACCGTCTCCAGGAGCGCCTGGAACGGGCGGCCCTCACTGACGGCCTGACCGGCCTGTGGAATCACGGCCAGTTCCGCGCGCTGCTGGACCGCGAGTTCATGCGCACCCGACGCTACGGGGGCGTCGTGTCGCTGGTGATGATCGACCTCGACCACTTCAAGGCCGTCAATGACACCTTCGGTCATGAGGTCGGCAACCACGTGCTGCAACTGGCCGCCCGCCACCTCCAGCGCACCGTCCGCGAGACCGACATCGTGGCCCGCTACGGCGGCGAGGAGTTCGCCGTCATCTGCCCGGAAACCAATCTGGACGAGGCGACGAAGCTGGCCGAGCGCATCCGCCGGATGTTCGTGCGCCACGTGCGCCCCCCGGAGTACCCGCACCTGACCATCCGGGCGTCGCTGGGCGTGGCATGCTCGGAGGACGTGCGCGTGCATGCGGTGACGGACCTGATCACGCTCTGCGACCAGTCGCTGTATTGCAGCAAACACCGCGGGCGTGACCGCGTGACGCGCTGCGATCAGATCGGTGACGGGGCGGCGGAGGAGTCGGCGGGGGCCGGTATGGTGGACCGGCTCCGCAAGGAGATTGTCGCCCTGAGCCTGCGCTCCAAGGACCTGTGCCTGCAAAGCGTCTGGGCCCTGATCCAGGCCCTGGAAGCGCGCGACGCCTACGCCGCCTGGCA